>PPYE01740041.1_pt1 | contig 31810 bp, 33 predicted proteins | sample 1559881 | NCBI WGS metagenome assembly PPYE01 (sample SAMN08240022, study PRJNA423297) | Human gut metagenome, whole genome shotgun sequencing project.
TTTCTAAAGTGTGTTAAAACAATAACATTTAAAAATCTATGAGTGTAAAAGGAAATTTCTGTAAAAGACAATAGAATTGCTCCGATTGTTGTGGTAAAATGAAAGAAAAGGATGAATCATGCTAAGGCACGGGGAGGAAGTTTTATGATGCGATATCAAAAAATAATTGCTGTGCTGATGACATTTCTTGTCCTGCTGAATGTTTCTGCCTGTGCACAAAGCATACAGAATGATTTGCAAAGTTCTTCGGAAGAAGCATATGAGGAACAAAGTGAAATTAAAGATGTTTTGCCAAATTCCTGGAAGATGGAGCAGTTTGTGATTGCGGGATTTGACAAAGATGGCCCGGGCGATTTTGGAAGGCAGGTTTCTTTATCTGGTGAAGAGCAGGCAGAACTTTTACAGTTACTTGATATCGAAAGCTGGGAAGCGTGTGAGGGGATAGAACATGGGTTTTCTGTCTGTCTGACCGTTGCGGACAAAGAGCTGCAACACTTTCTTTCGGTGCAGGATGCGGGAGAAGAGGGAAGTGTCATCCTGCTGCTCGACCAAACCAGCGGCGAAAGGTGGTTGTATCGGGTATCTGAACAGACAGCAAAACAGGCAGAGCAATTGGCGGCTAGGCTCAAAGACAAAAAAGGGGAGAAATAACAATATCTTTCTATTTTTAGAAGGTTATCCAACAATCATATTGACGGAAAATAACGCGCTCTTTTTTGCTGTTTTTTGTTTAAAACTGCCTTTGAAAATCAAATAAAATTCAGGTATAATGAAAATACAACGTGTAGCATACATGCGTAATTCCGGTTGCGTGTATGCTGCACGTTTTTTTGTTTTCCGGAAAATTAAACTGAATGGAGGATTTAAATTAAGCAAAACAATCGGATAATTTTATTCTGCTAAGGGCGATACAACAGCAATCCTAAAAAGAAATACGGTTTAAAGAGTATCTGTGGTATCATCCGGAGAGGAAGAAAGATACATTTTGGACGAAAGAGAAGGTGAAAAAATGGAACATTCCAATCAATATCTGGGCACAGAACCGATTGGGAAACTGATGCAGCAATATGCGCTGCCCTGTGTGATCTCCCTTTTGGTTGGGGCACTTTATAATATTGTGGATCAAATCTTTATTGCAAATGCCAGTTATCTTGGTTCTTATGGCAATGCGGCCAATACGGTTGTATTTCCACTTACGGTGGTTGCTTTGGCAATCGCGGTCATGATTGGTGATGGCTGCTGTGCATTTGTGAGCATCAGTCTGGGAAAAGGAAATAAGCAACAGGCCAAAAACAGCGTCGGCAATGCGGTCATAATGAGCGTGGTGAGCAGTCTTGTGCTGGCTGCTGTTTATCTGGCATTTCAAACACAGATTATCTCGATGTTTGGCGGTACGGTTAATGAGGAAACTTTTTCCCATTCAAAAGAGTATTTCTTTTATATCAGTTTAGGAATCCCGTTTTACATGTTTGGACAGTCGATGAATCCGATTATCCGTGCAGACGGAAATCCAAAGTTTGCGATGGCATCCACTCTGGCCGGTGCACTGATCAATATTATTTTGGATCCGGTATTTATCTTCTTGTTCCGATGGGGCATGATGGGGGCAGCGGTAGCCACTGTAATTGGTCAGGTTGTTACAGCCATTTTGGCGGTGTGGTATTTGTTTCATATGAGGATTATCAGACCGGAAAAGCAGGATTTCAAGATAAACCGGACAGTCAGCACGAAAACGCTGATTTTGGGTATCACCAGCTTTTTGTCCCAGATTTCTTTGGTTGCTGCGATGGCTGCAATCAATAATATGCTTAGAAAATATGGCGCAGCAGATGAGATTTTTGGTCAGCCACAGTATGCACAGATCCCGATGGCAGTAGTTGGCATCGTGATGAAGTTCTTCCAGATCGTCATTTCCATTGTGGTTGGAATTGCTGCCGGATGTATCCCGATCGTTGGGTTTAATATGGGAGCGGAAAAAAAGGACCGAGTCAGACAGCTTTTTTCAATATTGCTTGGAATGGAAGCCGCAGTGGGCGCGATCGCTTTTATTTTGGCAGAGTTTTTCCCTCGTCAGCTGATCTTAATTTTTGGTGCAGCGAATGAAAGCACTTACTACACAGAGTTTGCAGTCAGGGCATTTCGCATTTATCTGTGCATGGTTGTCCTTGCCTGTATCAATAAAGCTTGTTTTATTTTTTTGCAGGCTTTGGGAAAAGCAGCGGCATCCACAGCTCTTTCCATGGTTCGTGAGGTTGTTTTCGGAGTAGGGTTTGCACTGATTTTGCCTATCTTCTTTGGACTGGATGGGGTGCTGTACTCCATGCCAGTATCGGACATTTTAACCTTTGTTGCTGCGCTTTTTCTGATCCTGCGCACCTACCGAGAATTGAACACAAGAGGAGTTGAGAAAGTATGAAAAACCGAATCATCACAATCAGCCGTGAGTTTGGAAGCGGCGGACGCACTATCGGGAAAAAGGTAGCGGAAAATCTGGGGATTCCCTGTTATGATCGGGAACTGATCCATAAGATTGCACAGGAAAGCGGATTTGCAGAGGAATATATCCAGGATGCGGGGGAATATTCTCCAGGAGGATTTTTGGCTTCAGCGCTTTCCAACCGTTCCTTTGGTCCGACCAATGAGGACTATCTTTGGGAAATTCAGTGGAAGATCATCACCGAGCTTGCCGAAAAAGAATCCTGTGTCATTGTAGGCAGGTGTGCTGATTATATTCTGCGGGATAAAGCCGATTGTCTAACCGCTTTTATCCATGCCAGTATGGACTATCGTGCAGATCGTATTGTGCGGGTATATGGGGAGAGGGAAGTCTCACCACAGGAACGTCTGCGCGACAAGGACAAACGGCGTGCCGCATATCACCGGTTTTATACCGATATGAAATGGGGCGACGCCAAAAATTATCAGATTACACTGGACAGCGGAAAACTTGGGATTGAGCAGTGTGTGAAAATATTGCAGATGCTCTATTAAGATATCCTCTTAAAAGAAAAAGCGGCAGACTATTTTGTTCTGCCGCTTTTTCTTTTAATATATTATTGCGTGCGCACGCATTTTGTGATATAGTAATTTCTTGAAGAGAAGAAAAGGGGGAAACACGAAAATGAAACTGTTAAAATGGATTTCAGTCGCTGACCGTTTTACCAAAGTATATCTGGATAATCAGTTTGCTCCGCTGGGAATCAACAGTAGCCAGCATATGTACCTGTTAAAGATCTGCGAGAATCCCGGAATTTTACAGGATTCCTTGCTGGAAAGCTTTTATGTTCATCCAAGCAACGTTGTCCGAACAGTGTTGGCACTGGAAAAGAAGGGCTTTTTGACCAGAACATTGTATGAAAAAGACAAACGAACCTGTCGTCTTTATCCGACCGAGAAAGCTTTGGCGATTGCCGGACAAGTTCAGGAAATCTGCGACCGGACAGAATCAATGCTGATGGAAGAAATCGGCGAGGAAGAACAGAAGATTTTTGCGGATGTATTGATTCGGGCAGGCAAACAGATTGCCGGAAAATTGGATGTAGAGCGTAAGGGAGACGAGTTTGATGAATGAAAATCCTTTGGGTTATGAAAAGATATCCAAATTGTTGCGGAGCTTTGCAGTTCCAAGCATTACAGCAACGCTGGTAAGTTCCTTATACAATATCGTCGATCAGGTATTTATCGGACAGGGTGTCGGTTATCTGGGTAATGCAGCGACCAACGTGTCCTACCCACTGTCCACTATCTGTCTTGCCATCTCATTGCTGATTGGAATTGGAAGCGCTTCACGTTTTTCCATCTGTCTTGGCAGGGGAGACACCGATCAGGCGGCAAAGATCGCGGGAAATGGTGTAACGCTGATGGTTCTGGCAGGAATTTTGTATCTGGTGTTGGGAGAAGTACTGCTGACACCGATGCTGCGCATCTTTGGTGCGACCACAGAGGTTATGCCGTATGCACAGAGTTATGCGAGCATTATTTTAATCGGTATGCCGTTTTTGATTTTGACAAACGGTATTAGCAATCTGATTCGTGCGGATGGCAGCCCGAAATACTCCATGATCTGTATGGTGGCGGGCGCAGTGGTCAACACCATTCTGGACCCTATCTTTATCTTTGTTTTTCAGTGGGGAATGTTTGGTGCCGCGCTTGCGACCATTCTGGGGCAAATTCTGTCCTTCCTGCTGGCAATACGTTACCTGTGGGCATTCCGAACCATCACGTTGGAAAAGGAATGTTTCCGTCCTGACTGGAGGGATGGTCTGCACACCCTTTCCATGGGTATCAGCAGCAGTGTCAACCAGATTGCCATTACGATTGTTCAGGTAGTATTGAACAACTCGCTGACCTACTACGGAGCAATGTCTGTTTATGGGGAGGATATCCCGCTGGCTGCCTGCGGAATCGTGATGAAAACAAATGCAATCCTGCTCTCCATCATTGTAGGAATCTCGCAGGGAGTACAGCCGATTATCGGATTTAACTACGGTGCACGCAAATATGATCGGGTAAAGCAGGCATATCTGCTGGCAATACGCTGGAATTTTGTTATTTCTTCGGTTGGATTCTTGTTGTTCCAGCTGTTCCCGCGCCCCATCATCTCTATCTTTGGAAGTGGGGAGGAACTTTACTTTGATTTTGCGGTTTTGTTCATGAGGACATTTTTGTTCATGGTGATCGTTAACGGGGTACAGGTGCTTTCTTCCAGCTTTTTCACCGCGATTGGAAAGGCACTCAAAGGATTGCTGCTGTCTTTGACCAGACAGGTATTTTTCCTGATTCCGCTGATCCTGATTCTGCCGCTGTGGCTGGGTATCTTTGGTGTATTGCTTGCAGGCCCGATTGCGGATTTTATCGCATTTGTCGTATCGGTTTTGCTGGTCAAAAAGGAGTTTTCGATTTTAAAAGAACATGCAGATGTTATTTCATAAGCAAACAGGGCGAAGGCATATGAGAGCTTTCGCTCTGTTCTTTTTGCATGGACTTTCCTGATAAGAAAATAAAAACTTTCCAAATTGTATAGCTGTTCCCTTCTAAAAAGGAAAGTCGGGTGGTATGATAAGTCCAGAAGGAAAAGCGAAAGGGGAAACGGAGAATGGAAGGAAAACTTGCCGAAAATATCCGTGCTTTGCGGAAGGAAAAAAAGATGACCCAAGAACAGCTTGCCGAATGTTTGGATGTGACGGTCGGAGCGGTTTCCAAGTGGGAGAGCGGTGCGACCACGCCGGATTTATCGATGATTATGGAGCTGGCACATTTTTTTGCGGTATCGGTGGATGCCTTGCTGGGATATCAGTGGCAGAACAGCTCGCTTGAACAGACGCTGGAGAGATTAAAGAAGCTGCGGCAGCAGCGCGACTACGAACAGGCAATCCAGCTGGGAGAAAAGGAGCTTAGGCGGTATCCAAACCATTTTCAGCTGGTCTATCAGCTGGCAATGATTCATCTGGACGTGGGAGCGGAGAATGATAAAAGTCATGTTTACCGGGGACAGGAGCTGCTTTGTCATGCGATTGAGCTGTTCAGTCAGAACACCGATCCGGAGCTGAGCTTATGGACGCTCAAAAACAAGCTGGGGGATTCCTATCTATACAGCAGGCAGCCGGAGCAGGCGGTAAAAATTTACCGGGAAAACAATGTAAATGGTATCAACAATGCCCGCATTGCACAGGCACTGAGCGACATTATGAAGCGACACGAGGAAGCAATGCCATATGCGCAGAAAGCTTTCCGCCAGCTGACTGAGGAGCTTTCGGAAACAATGGTTGCTCTGGCAAGCATCTATTACGGAAAAATGCAGCTGGAAGAAGCAGGGGAATGTATGCGCTGGATGATCAGTACACTGGAAACGATGCGTCCGGACAACGGTTTTTGCGAAACAGATATGGCAGTTATTACCATCCTTTCCTCATTGGGAGAATTTTTTCTGGATGCCGGAGACAGGGAACGGGCAAAGGAATATCTGCTTAAAGCTCATCGTCTGGCAAGGGCGTATGACATGACACCGATAGAACAAGTGGTGACCTGCCGTTTTTTTGAGGGTCGGCTGGAAGGACGGCATCTGCTGGATTACGGCGCAGGCGGTACAGAGTATCTCAAGACCAGACTGCATCGGGACACAAGGGAGGAACAGCCGGAGCTTTATGAAATGTTTGAAGAGGTCTCCCGTCAGGTGGACGAGGAAGTAAAGGCGGGAGCACTGGGAGAATATACCCTTGGAAGGAGCGGGGAATGATGAAGGGATATCGGGATATCTTACGAAAGAACAGAAACATGCTCACCGGAATCGGGTTTGTGATGGTGATTTCAGCAATCTTTGCAGTTGCTGCGGGCTACTCGCTCAGCTGGATTCTCAATGCCTATGAAGCGCAGGGTGACCGCGTGCGTCAGCTGATTTTGGCATCACTTGGCTCCGTAGGGATGTTTGGACTGTGTATCCTGACCGAATATCTGGGGGATTTATCCCTTGCATGGATGCAGCGCAAAATCAAGAATGATCTGCGCAAAATGGCTTCCCGAAAGCTTGCGTCCCTTTCCTATGAGGAGTTTTATCAGAAGGATTCCGGCGCCTATGTTTCCTGGTTGGGAAACGATGTCGATCAGTTGTACACAAACGCCTTTGAACAGCTGTTTCAGGGAATCCGCAGAGGTTTTTCTGCTCTTTTTGCCTTTGTGGTGATGAGTATGAGCAGCTGGTATCTGGGTGTAGCGGCGCTGATTTTGTTTGTGATTCAGTTTACCGTCCCACAGCTGATGAACAAAGCGATGGAGCGGGCGACCCAACGGCGCTCTCAGGCGATGGAGCAGAGCGTGGAAGCTTACAAGGATACCATCATGGGAACAGGAATCTTTTATCTGAGCAATCTGCGGCAGAAAGTTGTAGAACGAATCGCCGTTTCCTCCGACAAAGCAGAACAGCAGATTTTTCTGAGCAACCGAACTGTTTGTACGGTGCAGAATTTGCTATCACTTGTAAGCTGCAATAACCAGATCGTGCTGACACTGGTTGCCACCTTTGCGGCAATCACTGGAGCCGCGCCCATCGGCATTATCTTTGCAGTAGGAAACCTCTGCGGGCAGTTCTTTAACGGAATTGGTGACGCGGTCAAAGCGGTGGTTTCCATCCGCTCGACAAAGCCCCTCTGGGAAAAGTTTGAGCTGTCTGTCGTAAAAAACGAGGGAGCGGAAATCAACAAGCCGATCGATGAAATTACCATGCAGAATCTTTCCTTTGCCTATGGAGAAAAGCAGATTTTAACCGAGCGGGATTTTTCTTTTGTATCGGGTGGAAAATATGCCGTCTGCGGCGAGAGCGGCAGCGGAAAAACCACTGTGATGAAGCTTTTGCTGGGGCTGCTTCCCCGATATGAAGGGCGCATCTGCTATGATGGCATCGAGCAGCGGCAGGCAGATGTCAGCAGTCTTTATGAGCAGATCGGCTATGTCGATCAGCAGGTCTATCTGTTTCAGGACAGTCTGCGGTTTAACATCACGCTGGGACAACATTACTCTGAGCAGGAGATTTGGTCGGTCATCAAAGCGTGCAGATTGCAAGAGCTTGTAAACTCGTTGCCAAACGGATTGGACAGCATCATTTTGGAAAACGGCAAGAACCTTTCGGGCGGACAGCGGCAGAGAATTGCGTTAGCAAGAGGATTGATCCGCAAGGTGCGCTATATGGTGCTGGATGAGGGAACCTCAGCGCTTGATGAAGAAAATGCGCTGGACATCGAGCAGAACCTGATGAACCGAAAGGAGCTGTGTGTCATCGTCATCACCCATAATCTGCGCGACAGCATCCGAAAACAGCTGACCCGGGTTTATGAAATTTAAGTTGATTAAAATAAAAAAGCTCTCCTAAAACAGGAGAGCTTTTTTTGATAAAGGGTTTTTAAGCGACCATACCGAGCAGGGAATAAGCAAGGGTGCCCACCACACCAGTACCAAAGATGATGGCGATGGCATTGACGCGGTATTTTCGCAGAAGGAAGAGTCCGCCGATAAACAGGCAGGTCTCGATTGGACGGAAGTTTGCAAGGGTGATGCCGGACAGATCGGACATGAAAAGTCCCAGCAGCAGGATGGAAAGTCCGGCAGAGGCAATCAGTGCGACAACTGCAGGGCGCAGAGCGGAAAGAACGGTCTGCACGCCGCTGAAGTTGCGGTACTTATAGTAAAAATGAGCCAGTGTCAGACAGATGATAAAAGATGGGATGATGCATCCAAGGGTGCAGAGCACTGCGCCCGGAATACCTGCCAGACGGGTGCCGACAAAGGTTGCAGAGTTAATGGAGATCGGTCCCGGGGTCATCTCTGCGATGGTGATGAGGTCGGTAAACTCTCCGAGGGTCATCAGCTTGTGGATGTCGACAATCTGGTTCTGAATCAGCGGAATTGCTGCATATCCGCCGCCTACACTGAACAGACCAACCTGAATGAATGCAAAAAATAACTGAAATAATACGCTCATCTCTTATGCCTCCTTGACAGTATCACTTGTAACGGCTGCAGCTTCATGATCTTTGCTGCAGGATGCGGAATGTCCTGTGCTGCGTTCAGCTTTGAGCTGGAATACGAGGTCGAGAATTCCGACAGCAAGACAGCCCAGAATGATGATCATGGCCTCGACACCGAAGAAGACCTTTGCGACAAAACAGCCGACCATCAGCAGAATGTAAAGTGCGCGGCGGGTGTGGATTACATTTCTGGCGAGGTTCCATACCACGTCAAAGATGACTGCCGCAACACCGGCACGCATAACTTGAAGTGCAGTCGCGATGATCTGGTTGCTGCGGAATTGTACATAAAAATAGGAGATGACCGAAATGATAATCATTGGAGGAAGGGCGGTGCCCAGAATCGCAATCAGAGAACCCGGGATGCCGCACATCCGGTAGCCGAGAATGACCGAAGCGTTAATCGGAATCGGACCGGGGGAGGACTGTGCGATTGCGGTGATGTCCAGCATCTCCGATTCGTCCAGCCACTTTAATTCTTCTACAAATTTTTTCTTCATCAGCGACACGATGACAAAACCGCCGCCGAAGGTGAAGGCGCTGAGCAGGAAGGTTGCTTTAAAAAGCTGCCAAAGGGTCTGTGCGGATCTCTTGTTTTCTTTCATGAGGATTCTCTCCTTTGCATTTTTGTAATCTGTTCTAAATCCTCATCTAGAATATCATAAAAAATCGATAATGAAAAATGATTTATTCTTATGTTATAATAAATATATCTTATGAATTGGGGTGAGAGGATGCTGGATTTTCGCATCGATACTTTTTTGGAGGTCTGCCGCTTTATGAACTACACCAGAGCGGCACAGGAGTTAAACCTCACACAGCCAGCAGTTTCGCAGCACATTCGCTGGCTGGAGGAGCAATATCAGGCAAAGCTGTTCTGTTATGAGAACAAACAGCTTTCGCTGACAAAGTCCGGTGAGCTGCTGCGCAGTGCAGCAATTACCATGAAGCAGGACGAGACCTATCTGCGCAGGAAGATACGGCAGATCCGCCAAACCGAAAACGATCTTTCCTTCGGAGTGACGCCAACGGTAGGGATGTACCTGATTCCAGGGCCACTGGCGGAATATCAGAAAAAATATCCCGATGCTCAGATCTCGATGCAGGTGGAAAACAGCCAGCAGCTGTGCGAGCGTCTGGATGCAGGGGAGATCGACTTTGCAATTTTGGAAGGATACTTCCGAAAGACCGATTATGACTCGCTGCTGTACAAGACCGAGCGCTATGTTGGGGTATGCGCGCCGGACTATCCGTTTGTAAAGAAGCCCCGGCAGATTTCCGATCTGCTGGGAGAAACGCTGATTGTGCGAGAATCCGGCTCTGGCAACCGGGAGATCATCACGCGCAGCTTAAGCCGGCAGAATCTGGATTTGTCAGATTTTCATTCGGTGTTTGAGGTCGGCGACATGAACGTCTGCAAGCAGATGCTGATTAAGGGATGCGGCATCGGATTTTTGTACGAGGCAGCGGTCGAGGACGACATCAAAAGCGGAAGGCTGCGGGAGATGGAGCTGTGCGATTTTCAGGAGAGCCATGACATCACCATGATCTGGCGCAAGGGAAGCATCTTTTCCGACCGCTACCGCAGCTTGTACGAGCAGCTGAAGGGATAACATAAAAAAACACCTCCGAAAATTTGGAGGTGTTTTTCTATCTTTTGCAGCTATATCGGGAAAGAATAACGCCGTTTTCTGAGGTGACCTCTTCCAGATGGAGGGACAAAGAGGAGGGCAGGTAACTAAACAGGGGGATGCCCTCTCCCAGAAGGATTGGCATAGTAGCAATCCAGTATTCGTCGATGCAGTCGGAGCAAACCAGCGAAGAAATCAGTTTGGCGCCGCCGCAGACCCAGATGTTTTTCCCAGGCTGCTCAGCAAGACGGCGGACAAACACTTCTGGAGATTCAGACAGGAAATGGATGGACGGTTCATCAGGGAGAGGGTGGTGGGTAAAGACAAAGCAGTTTTGCTCGGGATAAGGCCAGCTTCCGGGAGAGAGTTCGGAAACGATCTGGTGATAGGTGCGATATCCGAGTAAAACAGTATCAATATCCTTTATCAGTTTGCTATAGCCGTAATCCCCGGTATAGTCCGGCGATTCTCCACCCAACCAGGAAACAGAACCAGTAGAATCTGCAATTTTTCCATCCAGACTCTGCGCGATATATAAAATAACCTTTCTCATTTTTACCTCCGAACAGAAAAAAGGCAGGATATCAATCATATCCTGCCTTTTGGATTTTTAACTTGGATTACATCATGCCGCCCATGCCAGCGCCTGGAGCACCTGCCATTGGGTCTTTTTCCTCTTTTTCGTCAGCAACCAGGGATTCTGTGGTCAGAACCATGGAAGCTACGGAAGCTGCGTTCTGCAGTGCGGAACGGGTAACCTTAGTTGGGTCAACGATACCAGCAGGGATCATGTCAACATAGGTTTCGTTGTAAGCATCGTAGCCGTAGCCAACTTTGCCGGAGGTCAGCAGTGTGTTAACGATAACAGAGCCGTCAACGCCAGCGTTGATTGCAATCTGACGAACTGGTTCTTCCAGAGCTTTCAGAACGATCTTAGCACCGGTTCTTTCGTCGCCGTCACAGGAGTCAACCAGAGCCTGAACTGCTGGGATTGCGTTGATCAGAGCAGTACCGCCGCCTGCAACGATGCCTTCTTCAACTGCAGCTTTGGTAGCGGACAGAGCGTCCTCGATGCGCAGTTTCTTTTCTTTCATTTCGATTTCGGTAGCAGCACCAACTTTGATTACTGCAACGCCGCCAGCCAGTTTAGCCAGTCTTTCCTGCAGTTTTTCGGTATCAAATTCGGATGTGCTGTTTGCAAGCTGTGCACGGATCTGGGATACGCGCTCTGCGATTGCTTCTTTGGAGCCGCCGCCGCCAACGATGATGGTGGTCTCTTTCTGAACTTTAACCTGAGAAGCGTGACCGAGCTGATCGATAGTAGCATCTTTCAGTTCCAGACCCAGTTCGGAGGAGATAACTTCTGCACCGGTCAGGGTTGCGATATCACGCAGCATTTCTTTTCTTCTGTCGCCAAAACCAGGAGCTTTTACAGCAACGCAGGTGAAGGTACCACGCAGTTTGTTCAGCAGCAGGGTGGTGAGAGCTTCGCCTTCGATATCCTCAGCGATGATGAGCAGTTTCTTACCGGACTGAACGATCTGTTCGAGCAGAGGCAGGATTTCCTGAATGTTGGAGATCTTCTTGTCGGTGATGAGAAGCAGAGCATCATCCAGAACAGCTTCCATCTTGTCAGTATCGGTTACCATGTATGGGGAGATGTAGCCGCGGTCAAACTGCATACCTTCTACTACTTCGGTATAGGTTTCAGCGGTCTTGGATTCTTCCAGGGTGATAACGCCGTCAGCGGAAACTTTTTCCATAGCTTCTGCAATCAGGTTGCCGATTACTTCATCGCCGCAGGAAACGGTAGCAACTCTTGCGATATCAGCAGAGCCGTTTACCTTCTGGGAGTTTGCAACAACAGCTTTTACAGCGGTGTCAACTGCTTTCTGGATACCTTTTTTGAGTACCATTGGGTTAGCACCAGCAGTAACGTTCTTCATACCTTCGCGAACCAGAGCCTGAGCAAGCAGGGTAGCGGTGGTGGTACCGTCACCAGCAGCATCGTTTGTCTTGGTTGCAACTTCTTTTACCAGCTGTGCACCCATGTTTTCAAATGGGTCAGACAGTTCGATTTCTTTTGCAATGGTAACACCGTCATTTGTGATCAGTGGTGCACCGAATTTTTTGTCAAGAACAACATTGCGTCCTTTTGGACCAAGGGTGATTTTAACGGTATCAGCCAGCTGGTCAATACCTCTCTGTAAAGATTTTCTTGCTTCTTCGCCGTATGCGATTACTTTGGACATGATACATAACCTCCAATTTTAGTCAAACAATCTGTCAAAGATCGAAAAATACTATTCAACAATTGCAAGGATATCGGACTGACGCAGGATGGTGTATTCTTCGCCGTCAACCTTTACCTGTGTGCCGGCATATTTGCTCAGGAGAACTTTCTGACCAACGGTAACAACCATCTTTTCGTCGTGGCCGTCAACAAATCCGCCAGGACCAACTGCGATAATCTCTGCGATCTGTGGTTTTTCCTGGGCAGCAGCAGCGAGAATGATGCCGCTCTTGGTGGTTTCTTCAGCCTCTACCATTTTTACTACAACTCTGTCAAGTAATGGTTTGATATTCATGACTGCATTCCTCCATATAATTTAAAGTTTAAAATGTAACAAAAGGATGTTCTGGTTTTACCAACCAGAAGGATTTACGTTTTTAGCACTCGTTATCTTTAAGTGCTAACTGTATTTTACCTCATTTCCAGAAAAAATCAAGAGCTTGTGGGATAAATTCATAAACAAATCCAATATTTAACATTTTGTTCAAAAACAAGGGCGGTTTGGCAGGTGTTTTTTATGGTGATTTCCTTTTTTTGGCAAGTTTACAAAAAATTATAAGACTATCGTAGGAAAGTGGGATGAAATTTCCATTCATTTATGGTAGGATACACACAGAGGTTTTATGAAAATTGGGGAAGAATGAATAAAGAATAGATCGTTTTATAATAGAAGGATGTTTACTTTTGATGCGACCAAGATGCATCAGACATGCAGGAAAGGCGTGACGGATGAGTAAGATGAAATATAACAGAATGCGCTTTGGACAGAAATTTTTTATGATCTGCGGCGCCGTTTTATTCCTGATGGGAATGGCGGCAGTTCCAATCGGGGTGTTTAACATCGGTTCGGTGCTGCTGTGTCTGCTGGGGGGATTTCTCTGGCTGACGGTGCTGCTGGAACGAAAGACAGGGAGGAAACAAAGAATGTTGACAACACTGGGTGTCATCGCATTGACTGGGTTGTTTACCCATGCGGTGATCTGGAACTATTTTGCCTGGTGCCGTCCGCCGCAGCAGACTGGTGAGGCGACTGTGGTGGTGCTGGGATGCAAGGTAAATGGTGAGGAGCCGTCGCTGATGCTCCGCCGTCGGTTGGAGTGTGCGATGGAATATCTTGCCGAAAATCCGCAGGCGGATTGTGTGGTCTCCGGCGGAATGGGCGACAACGAAAGCTATACCGAGGCGCACGTGATGAAAAAGTTTTTGGTAGAGCATGGAATCGATGCAGAGCGGGTCTATGAGGAAGACCGTTCGACCAGCACCGAGACAAATCTGCTGTACTCGCTTGCACTTGTCAAAGAAGAAGATCTGAGTCAAAATATCATCCTGTGTACCGATGGATTTCATCAGCTTCGTGCCTGGATGTATGGAAAGAGAAATGGTGTGGATGCAAGGGCAATTTCGGGCAGGACACCGGTTCTGACCATCCCATCCTACGCAGTTCGGGAGCTGGGCGGAATCCTGAAAATGCTGATCCTTGGATAAAATGCACATCTTTCACCGGCACAAACTGGGCGAATTTGGTGAGAAACTGTGAGGGAAACCCTTGTCTCCTATCCCACCAATCTGGTATAATAAAAATATGTATGACCTGATGATGAGAAGGATGCTGATCCTGATATATGTTCATCCTTCAGGAGATTATACGCAGAGAGGAGAACCAGATTATGGCAAAAGTTACCCTGATCGCCCACACTCCGGACCCGGAAAAGCTGGTTGCCGCTTCGGCAAAGCTGTGTTACAGCCCGGCAACTATTTCGGATTTGATGGATGGGCTGGATGAGGAAAAAACCACCAGCTTTTTGAATATGCTGACCGATTTTGGCCATCAGAGCCCGATCGAGCACATCAGCTTTACCTTTGGAATCGAAGAAGTTTCCCGCACCCTGCTCGCGCAGATCACCCGTCACCGCATTGCATCCTTTTCGGTGCAGAGCCAGCGTTATGTAAAAGAAAAGCAGTTTTCTTTCGTAACACCGCCTCAGATTGCGGAAAATGAGCAGGCAGCAGAGCTTTACCAGAAGGCGATGCAGTCGGCACACGAAACTTATATGCAGCTTGCAGACATCCTCCAGAAGAAAAACTATCAGGAGATGGTCGCGCAGGGAATGGACGAGAAAAAAGCAAAAAGCGCATCCGAGAAAAAAGCAATCGAGGATGCCCGTTTTGTACTTCCAAATGCCTGCGACACCAAGATGATTTTGACCATGAACGCCCGCAGCCTGCTTAACTTTTTCCATCTGCGCTGCTGCAACCGCGCTCAGTGGGAGATTCGTGACGTTGCAACCCAGATGTTAAAGCTGGTAAAACCGATTGCACCGACCATCTTTGCAAAGGCAGGTCCGGGGTGTCTGTCCGGTCCTTGTCCAGAAGGCAAGATGACCTGCGGCAAAATGCAGGAGGTTCGAGCTTCCTTTTTAAGCGGGAAGGCTCTGGAAGAATAATTTTCCACCAAAAAACATGAGAGGAATGACCCTGTGATGAAGGGCAAACTGATTATTATAGAAGGCTTGGACGGAAGCGGAAAAAGCACCCAGATCGAGATTTTGCGAAAGAGAGCGCAGCAGGCAGGAAAACAGGTCCGACAGATCAAGTTCCCAAACTATGCGGAGGATTCTTCTGCACTGGTAAGGGCATATCTTGCCGGAGAACTTGGCAGCCTGCATGAGATCAACGCCTATGCGGCGTCGGTTTTGTACAGTGTGGATCGCTATGCCACCTTCCGCCGCCACATGAAAGAGGACTACGACAACGGCTGCATCTTTTTGCTGGACCGTTATACCACTGCAAACATGTACCATCAGACCACCAAACTCCCGAAGGAGGAATGGGACAGCTTTCTTGACTGGCTGGAAGATCTGGAATACGGCAAGATGGGTCTGCCAAAACCGGACCTTGTGCTGTATCTGGACATGAAGCCGCAGACTGCCAAAAAGCTGATGGAAAACCGCTACCACGGCGATGAAAGCAAAAAAGATCTGCACGAGGCAGATTTTTCCTATCTGCTTTCCTGCCGGGATGCAGCACTGTATGCAGCACAGCGCTGCGGATGGGAAGTGCTTTCCTGTTGTGACGGGGAGTCACCGCTTCCGATCGACACCATCTCACAGATGATCTGGCAGAAGGTGGAACCTCTGCTGGGATAACAGAATCGGGGGATTTTTTTGCAGCAGACAAAATATCAAATTCTACCCATGACAGAAGAATACGCAAAGCAGATTTCCCACTGGACCTATGAAAGGGAATACTCCATTTACAGCTTCCAGCCAGATGAGGAGACATTGGCTGAACTATTAGACGGCAGCTATTTTGCCTGCACGTTTGGGCAGGAGCTGGTTGGATATTTCTGCTTTGGCGCTTCGGCGACCATTCCGACGATTCCGGGAAGTGTTTCCCTGCCACAGGGAGATTTTCTCGATTTTGGATTGGGGATGCGTCCTGACCTTTGCGGACAGGGCAGAGGAAAAGAGTTTATGCAGGCAGGGCTTTTGTTTGGAAAGCAGAAATTTCATGCCGCGTCTTACCGGCTTGCGGTGGCGGCCTGGAACAAACGGGCACAGCATCTTTATCAGAAGATGGGTTTTGTGACTGCCTGTGAAGTGACACACCGCTTTTCCAAACAGCCATTTTATATCATGATACAAACAGTAACAGACGCAGAAGAAAGGAGCGTTTGCTTGGATTTTCACAGAATTACTTTACAGGACAAGGAATGGATGGAAGAACTGTTAGGATATTCCAATTATAATAGTTGTGAGTACAGCTTTACCGACCTGTTTAACTGGGGATTTGTTCACCAGACCGAGGTGGCACGGATGGGTGACTTTGGCATCATCCGCAGCGGATTTAAAGAATTTTCCTATCTTTATCCGTTTGGCAGAGGAGATGTAAAGCCGGTCATCGAGGCGATGATGCAGGATGCAAAGGAACACAATGTTTACTTTACCATCTCGCTGCTGCTGGACCCGATGAAGGCGGAGCTGGAAACACTGTTCCCGGGACAGTTTGAGTTTACCGAAGAGCGTGCCTATTTTGACTATATCTACCTGAGAGAATCGTTAGTTGAGCTCAAAGGCAAAAAGCTGCACGGCAAGAAAAACCATCTCAACGCATTTAAAAACACCTATCCTGACTGGAAATTCGAGCACATCACCAGCGAAAACATCGATGAATGCTGGCAGATGAACGAGGAGTGGAGCCGCCAGAACGAGATGTCGTTGGGCAGCGGACTGCTCAAGGAAAAAACCGCGCTGAGAACAGCGTTTGATAACTTCTTTGAAGAAGGTCTGGTAGGCGGACTGATTCGAGTAGACGGCAAGGTTATTGCCTATTCGATGGGCCACAAGCTCAACAGCGATACCTTTGTGGTTCATTTTGAAAAGGCGTTTGCCGACATCCGCGGCGCATATCAGATCATCAATCAGCAGTTTGCACAGCACTGCTGTGAGGGATACACCTATATCAACCGTGAGGACGACACCGGTCTGGAAGGACTGCGCAAAGCAAAGCTTTCCTATCTTCCACAGATCCTGCTGACCAAGTATGACGCAAAGCTGGTGTCGGAACAGCAGTTTTAACCAAAGGGAGGGGACAGGATGGAAACGATCGGACTGATGAGTGAACAGCCGATGTGTCAAAATCCGCTGGCATTACAGCAGCTCAAGCGCATCTGGCGGGAGTGCTTTGAGGCGGATGACGACTATCTGGATGCCTATTTCTCGATCGGCTACCGTCCGGAACAGACACTGGTCTTTCAGGATGACGACACTATCCTGGGAATGCTCACCCTTCTGCCTTGCCAGTACCGCGGCATCCATCAGGGAAAGGTTCGACTGTACAAGGCAGCCTATCTGTTTGCGGTGGGAACCCTGCCGCAGGCACAGGGCAGACAGATCGCAAGTAAATTGCTCAGTGCAGCGGACGACGTCCTGAAAAAGCAGGGCGTGGAGCTGGCACTTCTTGCTCCGGCCGAGCCGAGCCTGTATCACTTTTATCAAAAGCGCGGCTATGAGAGCTTTTTTACCAGAAGAGAGCTTTTCTTTGAGCCAAAAGGCAGGGCAGAACATCCAGACACAAGGACGCTGTCATTAAAACCGGTGAGCTTATCCGAGTATTATCCAAAGCACATAAACCGGATCCCGCAGGAGAGTATCCTCTGGGACGAGCAGACACTTTGCTTTGCCGAGCGGGAAAGCATTTTGTACGGCGGCGGGCTGTATATGCTGATGGATGGGCAAAATGAGCTTTGCATCTGCAACATCTACCGCTACAAAGAGGAAGAAGTAATCGTGAAGGAGCTTCTTTTGCAGCAGGGCGTTTCACAGCAGCAGGCGATAGAAGCGCTGCGCGATCTGTTTTTGCAATGCAGGGTGACGATTCGTCTGACCGGAACAGACAAAGAAAATCGTGTTCCTTCCGGAATGATCCGTTTTTACGGTTCGAAGGAGGACATGCCGGAAAATACACAGATGGCATATCTGCCATTTTTACTGGATTAGTTTGACTTACACAGGAGGGGGCTTAAACATTTATGGTAACCGTATTTCTTGCAAATGGATTTGAAGAGATGGAAGCACTGGCTCCGATCGATCTGCTTCGTCGGGCAGGAGTAAAGGTTCAGACCGCAGCAGTCGGAACCAATCCCGCTATGCACGGCGGCAAGGTCGTCACCGGTTCCCACGGGGTTTCGGTGCTGTGCGACATTGCCGCAGAAGAAGTTTGTGAAGAGGAAATGGAAATGCTGGTTCTGCCGGGCGGCGGACTGGGAACAAAAAACTTGAACGAGTCCCCGGTTGTGGACCGCTGGCTGCATTATGCCGCGGAAAAGGGCATCTGGATTGCGGCAATCTGTGCAGCTCCATCTGTGCTGGGAAACAAGGGACTGCTCGATCAAAAGCATGCAGTAGCTTATCCGGGATTTGAACCAAAGGGTTCTATCTATGCAGAGGGTGAGTTTGTTGTGCGCGACGGCAATTATATCACAGCAAAGGGAGCAGGGGTCTGCCTGGAATTTGCGCTGGAGCTTGTCTCCTGCTTAAAAGGAAAGGCGGCGGCAGAGAAAGTAAAGGATGAAATTCAATGTCGAAAATAGACCTTCGCATTTATAAAAAGGAGATTCGGGCACAGATGCGCCGCATCCGACGGGAAATGCCGCCGGAGATTGTGCAGAAAAAGGATCAGGCAATCTATGAAAGACTGATTTCGATGGAGCAGTACCGACGCGCAAAAACGATTGTGGTCTATGTGTCCAAGGAGCTGGAGGTAGATACCCGCCGGCTGATGGAAAAAGCGTGGGAGGACGGCAAAAAGGTGGCGGCTCCCCGCTGTGTAGAAAACACCCGCCTGATGAACATGCACCTGATCACTTCGATGGACGACCTGCAGGAAGGTGCCTATGGGATTTTGGAACCAAAGGAATCTTTGCCGATTCTGGAGGATACCAAAAATGCAGTCTGCATCGTGCCGGCGTTCTGCAATGACTATCGGGGCTACCGGGTAGGATATGGCGGCGGATATTATGACCGCTATCTGTCCGGCTTTCAGGGAGTGAAGATCGGCGTCAATTACAGCGACTGTGTACGCCCAAGGCTGATCGGCGGAAGATATGATGTGCCGATCGATGTGTTGGTAACCGATCGCTATATCCGCAGATGCTGCATGCAGAAATGTACGGCAGCAAAGCGCCGCCGCAAAGGAAAGGAGACATCAGATGAAAAACGAAAGGGATAAAGAGGAGCTCAGCCGCTATTTTGGCCATCATCAGCCCTCCCAGAAAACACCGCGCACTTCGCGTTCCCAGCAGCAGTGGTTTGATGACGGGATGGATGATGACGAAGAAGATATGAAGGTTGCTCCCGATTCTTTCAGTAAAAGCAATTTTAACAGGAACAGTTCTGGAAAGAACAGCTTTAACCAGGACAGCCAGTTTGGTGATTTTGAGGAACCGCCGAAAAAACGTAAAAGAGCATCCAAGCTCAGCCGTTTTGCCGAGAGTTTTGTGCTGATCTGTATTTTTGTCGGCATCGCAATCTTCCTTGCCTATTTTGCACTGGTGAGCGCAAGCGACCTGCTAGGCTTGGGTCAGGCAGACCGTCAGATCGAGGTGACCCTGACCGAGGAGGAAGCGGCATCTGTGAGCAAAACCGCAAAGGTTCTGGAAGAAAACGGCGTTATCTCCCAGCGTTTTGTGTTTGAGATGTACGCAAAACTCAAGGGCAAGGACGGAACCTTCCTGGCAAAGACCTTTGTTCTCAACAACAAATGGGGATATGACCAGATCATGTCCCATCTGTCCGACGACAGTGAGGAATCGGATATTGTCAGCATCACCTTCCGTGAAGGTATGACCCAGAGACAGATCGGCGAACTGCTGGAAGAAAACAAGGTCTGCACCGCTGATGAATTCTATACCGCACTGGAAGAGGAAGATTTTGACAGCTACAACTTTGCTGGTCTGGTTCCGGACGACGAGCTGCGCTTCCGCAAGTATGAAGGCTATCTCTTCCCGGATACCTACGAATTCTACACCAACATGAATCCAAAAGAAGTGGTCAAGAAGTTCTTTGACAACTTTGACCGCAAGGTGGACACCGAAGTGATGCAGGAAATCCGCAACCTGTCCAATGGTCTGGGTGAGCTGGACAACCTGATTACCTTGGCTTCCATCATTCAGAAGGAAGCGACCGACCTGGAAAACATGAAGATGGTTTCGTCGGTATTCCACAACCGTCTCAACAACAGCTCGACCTATCCTTACCTGCAGTCGGATGCGACTACCAACTATATCCGCGACGATATCCGCTCCTTTATGACGCAGGATAATCAGGAAATGTACGATGCTTACGACACCACAAAGGTTGTCGGTCTGCCGGTCGGCCCAATCTGCAACCCTGGTATGGATGCGATCGAAGCGGCAATCCATCCGGCAGATACCAACTACTACTACTTTGTATCGGATGATGCGGGAACCTACTACTTTGCAGCGACCCTCGAAGAACACGAGGCAAACATCCGCAAGGCAAATCAGGTGAACGAACAGCTGAAATCCGAAGCAGCAGTGGAAGAAACCGGAGAATAAAAAGATGCTGACCCGCTTTGTGAAAAAAGGCGGGTCAGTTTTCCCTGAGACATGATACAGGAGGAGAAGAATGGAAAACGGCAACAAATTATTACAGCCGCATTATCCGGAGGTTCTGGCTCCGGTAGGCGACTATGAGCGCCTGACCTATGCGGTAAACTACGGCGCAGATGCGGTATATCTGGGCGGAACCGCTTTTGGTATGCGTGCAGCATCGGCAAAATTTGATTTTGATACCATGAAAAAAGCGGTGGAATATGCACATGCAAGGGATGTCAAGGTTTATCTGACCTGCAACACCCTGCCGCTCAACAGTGAAGTGGATCAGCTTGCAGATTACCTGAGAAACGCACAGACTGCCGGTGTCGATGCTGTCATCGTAGCGGACATCGGTGTGCTGATGGAAGCAAAGCGCGTGATTCCGGATATGGATATCCATATTTCCACCCAGACCGGTATCGTCAACTATCTGACCGCAAACGAGCTTTATAAGCTGGGTGCAAAACGTGTGGTTCTGGCAAGAGAACTGCCGCTGGAGGAGATCAAGCGCATTCGTGACAAGACTCCGCCGGAACTGGAGATCGAAACCTTCGTTCACGGTGCGATGTGTATGTCCTTCTCGGGAAGATGCCTGCTCTCCAACTACATGGTCGGCAGAGACGCAAACCGCGGCGAATGTGCACAGCCTTGCCGTTGGGGTTACTACCTGATGGAAGAAAAACGCCCAGGCCAGTACTTCCCGATTTTCGAGGATGAAAAGGGAAGCTATATCCTCAATGCAAAGGATATGTGCATGATTGAATATATCGACAAGGTGATCGATGCAGGCGTTACTTCCTTAAAGATTGAAGGAAGAGCAAAATCCTTTTACTATGTAGCGGTGGTCACCAACGCTTACCGTCAGGCGGTGGATCTGTACAAGAAAGATCCGAAAAACTTTAAGCTTCCTTCCTGGATTGAGGAGGAGACCCGCAAGGTAAGCCATCGTCAGTACTCCACCGGTTTCTATTTTGGACGTCCGGAAGAGGGCCAGTACTACGAAAACGGCGGCTATGTCCGCCAGTGGGATGTTGTCGCAGTTGTAGACAAGACCGAAGGGGATGTTCTGTACTGCACCCAGAGAAACAAATTCTCGGTTGGGGAAGAAGTGGAGATCATCCGTCCGTTTGCGACACTGGAAGATCGCCCAGTCACCTATCAGGTTACCGAAATCACCGACGAGCTGGGCAACAAACGCGAGTCGGCAAACAACGCGATGATGAAATTCACCATGCCTGCAAAGGGACTGAACCTGCCGCAGGGTTCCATCATCCGCAGAGCAGCGGAATAACCGCAGGAGGAAATCTATGCTGGAATTTAAATTTGACACCCAGCTTCTGATTGAAGGATGTCAGATGGATGAGGATGCACTCAACGATTATATCGCAGAGCATTTTGAAGGGGACTGCCTGATCGTGGTTGGCGATGAAGAGGTCATGAAGCTGCATTTTCACACCAATACTCCGTGGAAGGTGCTGGAATACTGTGCTTCTCTTGGAGAGATCTACGACATCGTGGTCGAGAATATGCAGCGTCAATCCGAAGATCTGCACGGATAAGTTACAGATTAAAAAGCTCCGTATCAAGCGATGCGGAGCTTTTTTGCTGCTCAGGTTTAAAAAAGCAGAAAAGAAAAATTGCACACAGGGAGCAATTTTGTTCTGATTTTTTGTATTAGCAGGAAAAAGAAAAGCTCGTTCTGCACAAAAAGTTACCGGATTTTTGAGGGTTTTTTAAGAAAATAAAAATTAAAATCAGAAAGTATGTTCCTTTTTGATTTTTGTGATATAATGAGAATATGGAGAAAGATGAGAGTTTTAATCGGAAAAGATTTTCCTGAATTTCGCACCAGGTTTCACTTTTTCCATCAGCATGTTTTAAAATCTGCTGTAAATATGGTGCTGGATATCAAAAACAAAACCAGGAGGAATTTATGGCCTGAGGAGTCAGCTGGATTACGCTGCCGTCGGCAGTATATTATGGACTGATGGTGCTGGGAATCGGGATGATGTTTGTTTCCATCCTCTTTTTGATGATTGGGCTCAAACGCTCCAACCGTTCCTTCACCATCTGGATGAGTGTGTTTTTGGGTGGATTTTTAATCGTGCTTTTGATGATGCGAGGAAAGATTTCCACCTGTTAGAATAATCTGTCTGGAAGATTGTCCGAGAGCTTAAAAGGAACAACGACAGGATTGGTTCCAGGCAAAAGGAGGAAGAGCCGTGTCTTTTGGCGAGAACTTGAAAAAAGCAAGAAAAGATGCCGAAATGACCCAGAGCGAACTTGCCCAGCGGGTTGGCATCACCGAACGTTCGGTATACAACTATGAAAAAAACAGCCGTGCGCCCAAGGTCGATATTGTCGAAAAATTTGCGCAGGCGCTGGGCGTGCCGTCCGAGATCCTGATGCGGGGGCTTGCCGGAGAAAGCACGTCCGGACAATGGAACGAAAAAGAGCTGGAAAAGCTTCTGTTACAGATTCAGTTAATGTTTGACAGCGGACTGGATGAGCGCAGAAAAGAGCGCTTTTTCCAGGAGGTTGCAATGGCATACTTTGATTTTAAGAATAAAGGAGCGAACGAAGAATGAAAAAGACGATCTTTTTAGCAGGCGGATGTTTTTGGGGAACACAGAAATACATGGATCAGATCAAAGGCGTATGCGAGACAGAAGTCGGTTTTGCAAACGGCAACACAGTCAATCCTTCCTATGAGGAAGTTTGCCACAACAACACCGGACATGCTGAGACAGTCCGCGTTATCTATGATGATGCGGTTTTGTCGCTGCCGCAGCTTCTGCGCTTCTATTTCCGTTCGATCAACCCGACCAGCCTCAACCGTCAGGGAGAGGACAAGGGCAGCCAGTACCGCACTGGTATCTATTATACCGATCCGCAGGAGGAAGCGGTTATTCGCGAAGAGCTGACAGAGCTTGCAAAGAACTATGACAAGCCGATCATGGTAGAATGTCTGCCGCTGAAAAATTACTATCCGGCAGAGGAATATCACCAGAAATATCTGGAGAAGAATCCAAACGGTTACTGCCATTTAAGCGAGCATCTGTTTGAGGAAGTATTTGAAAAGTCCCGCGGATAAAAACAGCATAACAAGACAAAGAGGGGATACCGGAATGTTCCGGTATCCCCTTTTTATTTCCTTTTTAAGTTTGAGACAGCATGCAGAATGTCTCAAATTACTGCGCCGAACAAAAGTTAGATTATAGTTTTGGTTTTTGTGGGGTGCGCAGCTCCACTTGGTTTCTTCCTCAACCAAGACGTTCATCAAACGAAATACTCTGCTGATGTGGGCTCGTGCCGCCCACACTGGCACTGACTTTTCTTTTACGAGAAAAGTCAGCAAAAGCGTATCCAAGAGGAAGTATCCTCTTGGAAATCTCCTCGATGGAGCATCGCGACATTCTCAGGGGCAACGACGAGAAATTTTGACTTAGCAGAGACTGTAACGTTATCCAATTCCACAAAACTTTCGGAGAATGGAGCATCGCGACATTCTCGAGGGCAACGACACAAAAATTTTGTTTTAGCAGAGATTATAACGTTGCCCATTATGGCTGCTCGGTCATAAGCAGCTCGATGTATTCGTGATAGAAGCTCTGGTTAAAGTGCAGTCCGTCGCCTGCATCAAATTCAGCAGAAAGGCTGCCGTCTTCGCCTTTAAAGTGGTCAGAGATATCAAAGAAGGTATAGCCGTTTTCTTCGGCGTAATCCTTGAGCAGACCGTTAAAGTGGTCGATGTTTTCGTTGGTCAGGTAAGGCATCGACTCATGTTTCCACCAGGCTACTGGCAGAATGCACTGAATGACGATTTTACTGTCCGGGGAAGCTTCGGTAAGCTCATCCACCAGAATGTCGTATTCATCCATAAATTCTTCTTCGCTCATCAGCGGGATAGCATTGACGCCAAAAGCAATCAGGATGCGGTGCGGCTGGCGTTCTTCCACCGCTTCTTTGACGGTGAGATATTCGCCGTTTGGCTCTAACTGGATAAACTCCTGATCGCGAATACTTTTTTGGGTGCTGCCGTCAATGGCAAAGACCTGTTCCGGTGGAAGCAGCTGATAGGTGAGCAGTCCGTTGGTGCGGCTGTCACCGACAAATACCGTTTCACCAAGATAATATTCCGCGTCGACCTCGTTTGGATCGGCAGAACTTGCCTCTTCGGTTTCTTCTTCCGCCAGCTTGACCGATGGAGATTGGGAGGACTGGGTGCAGCCGGAAAGTGTTCCGGTCAAACAGAGTGTACAGATGGTGAGCAGGACGAGCAGAGATGTTTTGAGAGAGCGTCGTCCTTTGGTTGGGGAGGAAAGTTTATGATACAAACAAAACCCTTCTTCTTTGTTAGATTTCTTGTTTTCAAAACACTTTTCCTATTATATCACGAAAAAGCGGGTGGGTAAACGGATAATTTATAAATTTTTCCATTCTGTCTGCTTTGACAATTCTTGCACAGAGAAAAAAGTATAATCAGAACAAAACAAAAAGCGGGTGACAAAAATGGTACAGGGTGTCTATGTGGATATTTTGCTGGTGACGAATTTTTTTGTCAACATCCTGCTGCTTTCGCTGGTGGAAGCGGTATGTGGCAGAACAAAGCAGCGGTGGCGCAAGGTGGCTTCGGCGTTTGCTGCCTCCCTTTTTTCGCTGAGCATCTTTTTTCCGCCGCCGACCTTGGGGATTGGGGCGGAAGTTACAGAACTTTTGTTCAAGGTGCTGTGCTCGCTTGTTATGGTGGCAATTGCGTTTTCCTGGTGCAGTCTGGTGGAGTTTATTAAGGAATGGCTGGTGCTGCTCACCGTCACGATGCTATTTTATGCACTCATGGGGGCAATGCAGGGATTGTTTGCCGGAGCAGGACTGTTTGTGTTTGATCACGCGATTTATTTTCATCTGCGCACGCCAGTATTCATACTTTGTCTTGCCGGCGCATATACTTTGGTATGGAGCTTAAACCGGGTGCTGCGCTCGGTCTGCCGAACAGACGAGCTGTATCGGGTGACGCTCGAGGTTGACATGCCTGTGTGTCAGGAATGGATCGGTTTTGTGGACAGCGGAAACTCTCTGTCCGAACCGTTCAGCGGCAGTCCGGTAGTAGTCTGTTCATTGGATGTGGCGGCAAAGATTCTTTCGCCCAAACTGCTGCTTGCCGTATTGGGGGAGGACAACGAGGAAAGCTGCCATGTGCGGCAGATTCCGTTCTCGACCGTATCGGGCAGCGGGATGATGCCGGCAGTGCGGGGCAAACGGATGATCCTGAGCCCGATGCAGAACGAAAATCCGGATGAAAAGCTGTCAGAAACAGAAGAACTTCTGAAAGAACTTCTGGTCGAGGATTTTTTCCTTGCGATAAACTGTAACAGCGCAGAAGTCAAAAGCAAAGCATCAATGGGAACATCGCAGTGGCAGATTCTGCTTTCAAGAAAGCTGCTAGACAGGGCGATTCCTTTATCAAAAACATCAGTCACCGGAAAGGACGGGATATTAAGATGAGTGTCGGGATAAAAGAAAAAAGTCTTTCAAAACAGGTAAGAAGTTTCCTTCAAAAAATGTTCTGTACCCTGTTCGGGGGGAGGGGTGTCCACTACATCAACGGGCCGGAGACCTTGCCGCCGCCGCTGAGCAGAAAGGAAGAGGAGATGATCTTTCTGCGCCTTTCCGAGCATGACGAAGAGGCAAAGCAGCAGCTGATTGTACATAACCTGCGGCTGGTGGTTTATATCGCCAAAAAGTTCGAGTCGACCGGAATCAATGTGGAGGATCTGATCTCGATTGGAACCATCGGACTGATCAAGGCGGTCAACACCTTTTCGCCGGAGAAGAACATCAAGCTGGCAACCTATGCTTCCCGCTGCATCGAAAACGAAATTTTAATGTACCTGCGCAAAAACCAGAACCGCCGCAAGGAGATCTCGATTGATGAGCCGCTCAATATCGACTGGGACGGAAACGAGCTTTTGTTGTCGGACATCCTGGGCACCGATGCCGACACAGTCAGCACTGACATCGAAAAGGACGCGGAACGCTCAATGCTCTATCAGGCGATCGGGTCACTGGAAAGCAGGGAACGCTCTATCATGGAGCTGCGCTTTGGACTGAGAAAGGGAGGGAAGGAGCACACCCAAAAGGAGGTGGCGGACCTAATCGGGATTTCACAGTCGTATATTTCCCGACTGGAAAAGCGAATTATCCGCCGTCTGCACAATGACTTAAAGAAGATGAACGAGTAAACTGTATATTATGATAGATTGTGATAGATTTGTTAAAAAATGAGGGAGCGCCCCAAACGGGACTGCTTCCTTTTTTTGTGCAAATTTAGGGAAAAAGCTTCAAAAAATAAACTGAATTGATAAAGATATAACGATGTTGCTGTGGTGATATTATAGATGGTGTTTTAAGGAAAATGAAAAATATAACATTTAATAACAAAAAACTATTGCCTTTTTGCTTTTTCTCTTATATAATAAAATATGTAAAATCCATATGCCTAAAGTTACGATGGGGGATTATGAAATTGAATACGCTGAGAAGAGAAAAGATCAAGGAGTTTATCAAGCACAAGCAGATCGTCAGCCTCAAGGAGCTTTCCGGGGAATTTTCCGACGTCAGTGTGATGACTCTGCACAGGGATTTGGATTTTCTGGCTAAAGAAGGAGTTATTCTCCGCATTCGCGGCGGAGCGAAGTATCTGGAACCAATGGATCGGGTGCAGAATGAAGAGTCTGCCGATGTCTGCAACAAGTCACAGAAGGATATCGTGGCGCAGAAAGCGGTCGGATTCATTCGGGAAGGCAGTTCCATCTTCCTGGATGGGGGAACGACCATGATGGAGCTTGCCAAGATCATTCCGGACATGTATCTGAACGTAGTGACCAATGGTCCGGACATTGCGCTTGCCATCGCCGAGAAGATGCGTCCGGCAATCACGCTGTGCGGCGGGGTGCTCAACCGGAAAAATCTGGCAGTGTTTGGCTACTCCGCGCTGGAGATGCTGTCCAAGATCAACATTGACGTGGCGTTTATCTCGGCTTCCGGTTATTCGGAAGAATGCGGATTTACCTGCGGCTTTGAGGAACAGGTCAAGCTGCGCCGTCTGCTGATCGAAAAGGCGCGCTCGGTCATCATCCTGATGGACTCCACCAAATTTGGCAGGATGCTTCCTTACACCTTTGCGAAGATGGAGGATGTCAATTTCCTTGTGACCGACCAGACTCCGTCCCAGGAGATGCTGGAACTTGCCCAGAAAAACAATGTGACGATTTTATAGAGGGATTGTATGAACGGCAAAACAAAGGACAGTTTCCCGCAGACGGCACCGGACATCAGCCAGCTTGGCAGCAGAATCAACTCTCCTTTGTTTGACCAGCTGCGAACTGTGCTGGAAGAAGGATACCGGGTTTCTCCGCGCATCGAATACAGTCGGTGCAGCATGGAGCCGGGATGGAACATCAAATATAAAAAGAGCGGACGTGCTTTATGCACCATCTATCCAAGAGCCGGATTTTTTACCTGTATGATCTCGATTGGTAAACGGGAAGAGGCTGCATGCCAGCTTTTACTGCCAACCCTGACACCATCTGTCCAGCAGCTGTATCAAGCATCAGCTCCGATGAAAATGGGGCGGTGGCTGATGATTGATGTGACAGATGAGCAGATTTTGGAAGATGTAAAAAAACTGCTTGAGCTGCGAACCAACTGATTTGGGAAAGAAACAATCAAAAATAAAAAGGAAATGAGGAATTACAACATGAAACACATGCTGATTGCACAGTCGGGCGGACCTTCGGCAGCGATCAACGCGACCGTAGCGGGTGTTGTGGAACGCTGCATGACCAGCAGCAAGGTAGACCGCATCTATGGAGCGGTCAACGGAATCAAGGGCGTCATCAGCGGACATTATGTCGATCTGACCGATGTTCTGGCATCTCCGGAACAGCTGGATCTGCTCTGCCACACACCATCGGCAGCACTGGGTTCCTGCCGTCTCAAGCTCAACAACGCAGATGAATCTCAGCTGAAAGAAATTGTCGATGCGCTGATCGAGCGTGAGATCGGATACTTTGTTTACATCGGCGGAAACGACTCGATGGACACAGTGGACAAGCTGTCGGCTTATATCAAAAAGCATGATATCCGCGACCTGTATGTTATGGGCGCACCAAAGACAATCGACAACGACCTGCCAGAGACCGACCACTGTCCGGGATTTGGCTCGGCTGCAAAATATATCGCAGCAACCTTCACCGAGATCGTTCGCGACTGCGAGGTATACGACATTCCGGCAGTTACCATCGTCGAAATCATGGGCAGAAATGCCGGCTGGCTGACTGCGGCTGCGGCTCTTTCCAGAGAGAACGGCGGAAGCGGTCCACAGCTGATCTACCTGTGCGAACGTGCATTCGACACCGAAAAATTCATCGAGGACGTAAAGGGATGCCTTGCGAAGAAAAATGCTGTTGTTGTAGCGGTCAGTGAAGGTGTCAAGAATCCGGATGGCTCTTATCTCAGCGAGAGCAAGGGCAGAGGCGTGGATGTATTTGGACACGCTGCACTTTCCGGCACCGCAAAGGTACTGGAAGGACTGGTAAAAGAAAAGATCGGCTGCAAGGTACGTTCGATTGAATTAAACCTCATGCAGCGCTGTGCAGCACATCTGGCATCCGCAAACGACTTGAGTGAATCGAAGATGCTGGGCATGACTGCGGCTGACCGTGCTCTGGAAGGGGTAAGCGGCCAGATGGCAACCATCCTGCGCGTTCAGGACGAGCCTTACCGTGTAAAATACAGCACCGCAGATATTTCGAAGGTTGCAAACTATGAAAAGAAAGTTCCGGACGAGTGGATTAATGCAGAGGGCAACGATGTTACCGAAGAGATGTTAAACTATCTGCGTCCACTGGTACGCGGTGATGTCAGCTTTGCAACACAGAACGGTGTTCCAGTTCATTTGAGCCTTTATTCTGAAGGTAAATAGCAGGCTGAGCCTGCACGCCGTTCGCCTACGGCGGCATATTGAATCTGCACACGGTATTTACTAGTGTTAGAAAACTAGCTCATTTTTTTGATCGAGCTTTTTAAAAAAGCTTGTTGCAACGAGCGAAATACTTTTTGACACAAAACAACAGAATACCAATTATCTTTCGGCAGGGTTCGACCAATCGATCAGACCCTGCCTTTTCCTTTATCAGAATATATGAAAGTTTGCTCATGTGAGTCTTTATGCAAATTGCCTAGATGAAACAAAAAATATTTGACAAAATTGATAAAATCGTTTATGATATTTTCTGTACGAAAGATTTATTGAATCCGAAAAGAGGATTTTATCAAAAGGGAGTGTAATTTTGACACAGGCAATGTATCTTCACGCGGCGCATGATCATTCCTTCTGGGAAGAATTGCTGGAGCGTTTTGCCGATCATCTTCCCGGCGGGGAAGCAACCGTAGAATTTTTAAGCCACATGATTGCTGATACCACCCAGATCTATCTGATTCTGGCAATCATCATGTTCTTTGTCTTTTTGGCGCAGAGCTATGTCCGCACCGATCGGATGCAGAAAAAGCTGACCGAGCTCAAAAGCGTTTGGGGCTATCTGCTGGCAATCGCTCTGGGCATGATTTCGCCGTTTTGTTCCTGCACCATTATTCCGGTGCTGATGGGACTGGTCGCAGTGGGAGTTCCGGTTTCGGTCTGCCTGTGTATGCTGACCTCGGCATCGCTGCTTAACATCACTGCACTCACCGCGCTGTATACCATGACTGGCACCGGCTTTGCAACAACCTATCTGGTCTGCTCGCTGCTGATTGTGCTGGCAAGCTCGGTCATTCTGTCCAGAATCTCTTTTCAGAACAGCATGCAGGATTATCACCTTGCCAAGTGCAGCTGTGATGCCCATGAGCATCATCACGAGCATACTCATGAACATGCACACGACCACCACGAACATGACCACCATCATGAGCATGGAGAGGACTGCTGCTGCCATCATCCGGCACCTCCTTCTTCCATGAAGGAGAGAGTAAGGCTTGCACTTTCCAGCACATGGAGTGTTTTCCGCAGTGCATGGCTGTGGATTCTTCTGGGTGTTGCGCTGGCTGCTGCACTGGAAGCATACTTCCCGCTGGAATCGATCACCGGCATGATTTCCGGCAATGTCACCCTTTCCACCCTGATTGCGGCAATCGTTGGTTTTCCGCTTCATTCGGATATTTTCAGCATTTTTCCAATCCTGTACCTGCTGCGGGACATCTATCCGCCGGTTGCGCTGACCTTCACTCTGGCAGCGATGGTCACTTCGGTTCCCGGTGTGATTCTGCTGTGCCGCGCACTCAAACCAAAGGCGGTCGGAACCTATGTTGGGGTGCTGGTCGTTTTGACATTGATCGTTTCATTTTTGCTGCTTCCGGTGAGTGTTCTGCTGCAATTACCGCTTTAAATTGCAAAAGTATTGTGGTATAATAGAGCTATTCCAAACAAAGGAGGCGCATTGCCACGATCAAATTACAGCAGGTTACAGACAAGGAGCAGATTTGTCAGGTGGCACAGCTTGCAGACGAAATCTGGCACGAACATTATCAAAACATTCTTTCTCCGGAACAGATTGACTATATGGTGGAGCGCTACCAGAGCGTGCAGGCCATCACCGAACAGCTTGAGCAGGGATATCACTATCTGCTGGCGCTGGAGGATGGACAGCCATGCGGATTCTGCGGTTATCACCGCGAAACAGACAGAATGTTCCTGAGCAAAATTTACATCCAGAAGGATTTTCGCCGCCGCGGCATTGCTTCGGCATTTCTAAAGCAGGTGACCGAAGAGTCGCAGGGACTTGCGGCGATCTATCTGACAGTCAACAAGCACAACGCCGGCTCTATTACAGCTTATCAGCATTTTGGATTTGAGACGATTGACTCGGTGGTGACCGACATCGGTCACGGTTATGTGATGGACGACTTTATCATGCAGAAAAGTTTATAGCGGCAAAGCCCGTTTTCCCCAAAAGGGAGGACGGGCTTTTTTTACGGGATATTTTGCAGGGCGGGTGCATAGATTAGAGCAAAGGCAGTGTTTTAGGCCTATCTTGAAACTTCCGGAAGGTGAAGGGGAGGTTTGCTGAAACTGAAGTTTAGGCAGTGTGTAAAGTGTTTTCGTTTCTTTCTACCTCTTTGTGGGGTTACGCACCCCACTCCCGCGCCTACTTTCTTGTGTAAAGAAAGTAGGCAAAGATACACAAGGAACCTTCTG
>PPYE01539954.1_pt1 | contig 31789 bp, 27 predicted proteins | sample 1559881 | NCBI WGS metagenome assembly PPYE01 (sample SAMN08240022, study PRJNA423297) | Human gut metagenome, whole genome shotgun sequencing project.
AAGCAAGCCTATAAAAAGATTATAATATGATATATCAATCGTTCCCACAGTGTATTCTTAACAATTCTATCCGATTCGTATTAGAGTTCTCTCCAATCGTTACAATTCTATTAAATAATGACAACCCGAAGCAAAATCCTTATCATGCGATACGGCCAGCACTGCTGTTCCCCTTTCCGCCTGTCGCCGGAAGAAAGACAAGACCCTACCGGTAGAATCGGCATCCAAAGCAGAAGTAGGTTCGTCTATAATAATCAGAGGTTTATTGAGCATAGCGGCTACAGCAAGCATGATGCGTTGACGCTGACCGCCCGACACTTCATTCACTCTCTTGGTATATAATTCATGTTCCAGTCCCAATTCATCAAAACAGGCAAAAAGCCTTTCTTCCGAAAAAGGGACAGAACGGTTCACTTTCAGTCCGAACGGGAGAGCTACCATCTCTTTCACCCATTCGAAAGGCAATGCCAATTCCTGGGGAATCCATGCAATCTGCCGCCTGACTGTATCAATAGTCGATTTATCCAGTACCATTCCTCCTATCCTGATTATCCCTTCTTTCAACGGAACAAAACCCATTATCGCATTCAGTAACGAAGTCTTTCCACAGCCAGATTGTCCTACAATACAGGCAGTTTCTCCCCTTTCCAATTTCATATTAAAACCGGAAACAAGAACCTCTGTCCCAAAAGCAATACAAATGTTCTCAATATGTAGCATTTAATCGTACCTTTTGAAAATTTCACCAAAAGTATAAAAAAACAAGGGCATACGTATCAAAATCCCTTTGTTTTCTTAGAAATTTTCTTAGAACGACATGTTTTGTCGTCACGTGACATTATCTTTGCTCTTGATAATTAAAATTAATACCAAATATGGGCAAGAAACGGGAAGGAATGCAACGATTGCTGGTCATTATCAATAAATTAAAAGGACCGCAACAGTATGTGCCGCGTAAAGAATTGGAGAACTACGTGACACATCGCATGGAAGAACGAGATGGAACACCTGTAGACATAAGAACTTTGCAGCGAGACTTCAAAGATATAGAAGATCTATTTGGTATCCGCATCTGTTTTGATAAGAAACAAAACGGTTATTATATCAATGAGGAAGACGATTTGAAAAAGGAGCAGTACGAACGGCTTCTGCTAAACTTCGACCTATTGAATGCTTTGGACAAAACTTCCAACCTACACACCTATGTTCTTGCCGAACATCATCGACCAAACGACAGTGAATGTCTTCCGGCATTGATAAAAGCCATTAAATTCTTTCACCCGGTAGAATTCAGTTATATTTATGTACGTGAAGGAGACAAAGTACGCAAAAAGAAAGTCTTACCTTATTATCTGAAAGAAGACCAGCAAAGATGGTATCTCCTCGCCTATGACAACAACATATTAAAAACTTTCAATATAGACTGTATCCGCAATCTCCAAATCCTTTATGAGGAAACCTTCAAAAGGAATATGAATATTGATGCAAACAACTTATTTAAAGACAGCTACGGCATCTGGAATCAGACAGATATTCCAGTAGAAAATATTGAACTAAGCTATAGTGCATTAGATGGCAGTTTCTTGAAATCGATTCCTTTGCATCATTCACAAGAAATCATTACGGACAATGAGATGGAATTTCGAATCAGATTACGCCTTCGTATTACTAATGATTTTGTAATGGCATTGCTCTCACGTAGTAGTTCACTTACAGTAATTGAACCGTTACATCTTCGGGAACGAATACGGAAAATTTATGAGGAAGCAATAAAAAGACATTTATAATATAACGTTTAACATTAAAACTATGAATCTATTTAAAGCATTATTTGGTAGCAGTTTTTTTCAGCAAGAAATGAAACGTAATCAACAATATCGCGACAACTACGCCTGCTGCGATGATATTGACGTAAATATTGATCTTGCAGAAGAAATTGAAAACGAAACACAGAATGAAAAACTGGTTTTGTCTGACTATATACCTGAATCTTATTTATATGACGATGAGAATGGAGAAATGGATGATGAGATAGATTTGGTAGAGTAAGAGATTGATTGTTAACGAAGACTATACTTAAACCTAAAAAAAACAATACCCTAGAGTGTTATATTGCAAAATATATCTATATTTGCACTGTCATCATAAGCAATTATATGACATTACATTTTATTAGATGAAAGTGTTTTGCTTTTATCCTTATTCGGGAAATCTGGCAAATTTCAAAAGGAACAGGGATAACAATAACACTCATCACTTGTATTTTCGTATGTGTTACCTATGCGCATATTTATACAAGTGTGGGGTATTGTTTATTTGTTTCTTAGGTTTACCAGAACCTCCCGATAGATAAACAGACGACTCCACACTTGAACTAATACAATAATTTTAAGTTCTTGAATTACAGTATATTTAATTTAAATCAATAGCTAAACGATACCAAAATATTCCCATTAAAAACAGATGTGCCCTATACTTTAATAGACGGCAATAATTTTGGGGCACATCTCTATTTGGAACCAGATATGAATTATTTAATCCTTTAGATTTAGACAAATGAACTATATCATTTAGACAATTCGATTCCCGAGAGTAAGTCTATCTATAAATTTTAATGCAAAAACTAATACAATAATGCATTAGGGTTAAAATGCATTCCTAATGTATTGAACTCTTTAGCAATATCTTTTTTCCATGCGCCTCGGCCATCATATGAAACATAGACGACACCATCAACATCTCCAGGCTTTTCTACCTCTTCTTTAATTAAGGCACAAACTCTCTCGCGCCCAAGTTTTCCTATAAGATATCCGTGTTCAAAAACTACATTTTGCCTTGCTCTTGGCTGTACGTTTGGACAATCCTTCGAGGCTCCTTTATCACACGGAGTATATAATACTATTGCATAACAAACGTTTGTGAAAGCTTCTATTTTTTCAATTATCGTTTTACCTGTATTCGGTTGTTCATGCAGAATAATGGGATTATAACCCATATCAGTTATAAACCGTGCAACCTCATTTTTCAATCCACTATCGTGGCCATGAACAATAAAAACATCTTTATTTCCCATATTAACTTTTACACTTCTGTCATTATTATCATTTGGTGCTGTCTGTGGAATTAAAGGTAATTGACCCATTATACTCTCAAGGCAGACAACTTTTTCATTTATTTGTTGCTTAGCTTCTTTGATAATATCTTCACCAAATAATCTTGTTGGATCTCCGGTACGACCATATACGCTATAATAGGATTGAGGCGAATCGTTATCGTCAAAAGAACGGCTTATCAATTCGCTATTATATGAATCCCATTTTTTATAATCTGCAAGAAATGAATTTTTCTCATCTTCGTCATATTCCTTTATTTTAACAATCGTTCTGTAGCGCACAATGGTTGTGTTATCTTCGCTAACTTCACGTTTTAGCAAGTCGCCACCTTTTGCAATCTGAGACTTCAACCATAATTCGAATTCTTCCTTTTTCTTGATAAGATTTCCTGTAGCCATAAATCCAAATAGTTTTTTGCAAAGATACGAATTTCGCAGAACAAATTGATGATTTAATCACTTTTTTGTGCTTTACACGCAATATATAACCTATAACATCAAATATATTCATAGATAATTTGTACTTTTGCAGTCACATTGGATAGATATACGAATATGGAACGTAAATTACTGAACCGAATCAAAGTCGTTCTCGCAGAGAAAAATAAAAGCAATAAATGGCTCTCAGAACAATTAGATAAAGATCCTGCCATAATTTCCAAATGGGTTACCAATACGACACAGCCCAATGTGGAGACTTTAATTCAAATATCCAAAGTTTTGGGTGTGACCGTGGATGACTTATTGAGGACGGAATAATAAGTTTATGGGAGCAATCAAATTATATAAATATCTTGATTTTACTGGTGGATTGATGATGCTACATTATAGTAATCTTCAATTTACCAATGCTACGCAGTTGAACGACCCGTTTGATTGCCATCCATCGTTAATTGATTTCTCCAATGTTCCGAAAGAAGCGTGTGGAGGATGGACACCGGAAATAATCGAAGAATTAAGAAGAGATCCATTTCGTAGAACCAGAGAAGAGGTGTGGATATGTAGCCTTCCCAAAATATATGATTCAATCTTGATGTGGAGCTATTATAGCAAACATAAAGGTATCTGTATTGGTTTGGATATGGAGAAAGCCCAAAAGTATCTTTCGAGAATATATGGAAAAATCATGATTGGTTGTTCTGTGGTGGAAGTACAGTATAAGGATATTGTAGAGAAGCCTGATTATTTCAGGGATGCAAAAGATTTTTTCCATTATCAGTTGTCCACAAAGGCAAAGGCTTGGGAACATGAACAAGAGGTAAGACTGTTTATTTTAGACCCTTGGCCGACATATATGAGTTTAATGCCGGGGCAAAATGATGATAAGGGACCTATTGATTGGAAAGAGGTTCGGGCTTTTCCTGAAATCGGAGGAGAATGTTTTGAGTCTGTCTATTTGGGAATCAATATGAGTACAGATGAGAAATCAAAAATAATAAGCGTTGCACGAAAGCTTAATCCTGATATTAAGATTTACCAAATGGGAATTGATGCAAATGCCTTTAAGTTGAATACTGAATTGATATAATAGTAAAATGGCTAAGAAACAGAATAAACTTGTAAAGGAAGAAACCCTTGAAACGATACTTTTCAACTGTCGTAACAGTCTGCGTGGGCGTGCAGCCATGACAGATAAACGTGACTTGCTGTTGACCCTTGTATTCCTGAAATTCATAGGAGAACGGTTTAAACAGCAAAAGAAGAAAATCAGGCATGAAATAGTGGAAGTGCAAGGCATTAATGATACGGATTTCATTGAACTGCAACTTTCACGTCCTAATCAGTATATGCAGGACGGAGTGTTTTTCCTGACAGATGAAACATTTTGGGACAAGCTGATTCTCACATCGCCTACCGGCATGGCCATCGCTTTCGATACGGCAATAAAGACTCTGGATGACAATGAACCTAAATTGAAAAATGCCCTTCCGCAGCAAATTTTCACGAAAACAGCCCTTGAACCGGGAGTTCTGAAAAGCGTAGTGGATGAAATAAACAAGATAGACCCACAGAAATTCAATGACCACGATCTTATAGGACGTGTATATGAGTATTTTTTGCAGGCTTTTTCCATCAACGCAGACAAAGAGGAAGGAGAATTTTATACACCACACTCTATCGTAGAGCTTATCGCCTCGCTTATTGAACCTTTTGATGGAACAGTTTATGACCCTTGTTGTGGTTCCGGGGGCATGTTTGTTCAGGCTGCGAAGTTCATAGAGGCTCATGGTGGAAACACGAAAGCCGTCAATGTGTATGGGCAGGAATCCGAACCGGCAACATATCGCCTTGCAAAAATGAATCTGGCTATTCGAGGCATCTCTTACCATTTAGGCGATAGAGCCGTCTCTACGTTTTCCGATGACCAGCATAAGGAACTCAAATTTGATTATATCATGGCGAACCCGCCGTTCAATTTGAAAAAATATGCCGAATACGGAGGTTTTGAGACTGATCCCCGATGGCAAGGCTATGGCATCCCTCCTACCAGCAATGCCAACTATGCGTGGATTCTTCATATCCTAAACAAATTGAATGTCAGTCGTGGAATCGCGGGATTCCTGCTTGCCAATGGTGCTTTGGATGACAGTGATACGCAGGAAATACGTAAAAAGCTAATCGAAAGCGACAAAGTGGAGGCTATTATCGTTTTGCCGCGAAACATGTTCTATTCTACTGACATATCAGTCACTCTTTGGATCTTAAACAACAACAAGAAAGGCGGTCCATGGCATGGCAGACAACTTCGCGACCGTACAGGTGAAATTCTTTTCATTGACTTGCGAACATGGAACAATAACATATATGAAAAGAAATACGTCCGCTTGTCGGAAACAGAAATAGACAGAGTACGTCAAATATATCTTAATTGGCAAACCGAGAATTTTGTCGAGTATGCTGAACCGGAATTATACTATGCAGCACATCGTGACGAAATTCAAGAAAAGGGATATTCTCTTGTTCCATCCAGATACATTGAATTTATAGACCGTGATACGGAAATAGACTATAAGTCTGCCCTTTCAGAAATGAGTTGTAAATTTGATGAATTGAAGAAAAGATGGGATGCAAACGAAACGGAACTTATAAACGCTTTCAAAGTTTTAGGTTATGGAGAAGAATAAGCTGCAACATGTGACAACTGATAAACTGATTTCTGATATTCGGAGTATTATCGAGCAAGGCCGTCAACAGGCATACGCGGCAGCCAATCAGATTGCGGTACTTACTTATTGGCACATTGGGCGGCGAATAGTGGAAGAAGAACTGCATGGAGAAGCTCGTGCGCAGTATGGTACTCGGTTGATTAAAACATTGGCAGAACAGCTGATGCCTAAATACGGTAGCACATTCAGCAAACGCAATCTGGATTACTTTCGCCAATTTTATCTGTGTTTCAATGATTTGGAGATTGTGAACACGCGTGTTCACAATCTGACTTGGTCGCACTTCCGCTCGATTATACAGGTTGCAGACCCTAAAGCCAGAGAGTGGTATGTAAAAGAGGCATCGGAGCAGATGTGGAGTGTAAGGACACTCAATCGCAACATTGGTACGCAATACTATGGACGCCGTATGGCTTGTGTAAGGGAAGGATTGGCGTTACCCTCTCCTGATATTGAAGCCAATGATCCATTGGAATATATAAAAAATCCGGTGGTTGCCGAATTTTTAGGCTTCCGCAAGGATAGCAAATATGACGAAAGCCAGTTGGAACAAGCCTTAATAGATCACCTGCAACAATTTATCATGGAATTGGGACGTGGATTTGCTTTTGTCGACAGGCAAAAACACATTTCAACGGACACAGGTGATTTTTACATCGATCTTGTGTTCTATAACATCAAACTCAAACGTTACGTGTTATTTGAATTGAAAACACATCCTCTGACACACGCAGATGTAGGGCAATTAGATATGTATGTTCGGATGTATGATGATCTTGTAAAAGATGAGAATGATAACCCGACAATAGGCATACTGCTCTGCACCGAGACCGACAAAGTCTTGGCTAAATACTCCGTACTTAACGGTAGCGAGCAACTTTTTGCAGCCAAATATATGGCTTATATGCCGACGGAGGAAGAGTTGAGCCGAGAGATAGAACAACAAAAACGTTTCTTCTTGGAACAACATGGAATGGAGGAGTAAAATGGGAGCGAGTGATGTAAAATGGGTTCGGCTGGGAGATTATATTTCTCCAAGACGTGAGAATAACTCTTCACTTAAATATGGTGTTGATTTGATTGAAGGGGTGAATAGTGATGGTGAATTCCAGCCGACAAAAGCTCTTACTGACAATATCAATCTGAAACCTTATAAAGTTGTTAGGCATGGTGATATTGTTTATAACCCATCAAGATTGAATATAGGTTCTTTGGCTTATAGAACAGGAGACATGTGCATTGTTTCTCATCTGTATCAAGTATTTTATATAAAGAAAGAATTCCAATCAGTATTATCTGCGGAGTTTTTAACGCTCTATCTTAGGCGAAATGAGTTTTACAGATATGTAGATTACGACAACTTTGGTAGTCAAAGAGCAGAATACAACCTAAATAAATTGAGCGAATTGCTTATTCCGTTGCCATCTCCTGACGAACAGCAGAAAGTGGTGAATGTGTGGCGTGCATTCCGGGAAATCAAAGAACAAAACGAAGCTAAGGCGACTCCGCTTATGCAGATCTGCCAAAGCTATATTCAGGAATTGAAACACAAATATCCGATGCAAGAAATCGGACCGTATATTGAAGAATATGATGAAAGGAATTCTGATGAAATATATCGTCTTGATGATGTAAGAGGTATTAGCATAGAAAAGAAGATTATAGACACAAAAGCAAATATGGATGGGGTCAAATTAACTCCATATAAGATTTTCAAGACAAATACTTTTTGCTATGTAACAATAACATCTCGTAATGGAGAAAAAATCACATTGGCATTAAACAGCAATAATAACAATCACATTGTATCATCATCATATATAACGTTTGACATTAATGATAAGGAAAAGATTCTACCGGAATTCTTATACCTATGGTTCTGCCGTCCTGAATTTGACCGTTACGCCCGTTTTAACTCATGGGGAAGTGCGCGTGAAGCATTCTCCTTTGCAGATATGAAACGTTGCAAAATACCTCTTCCTCCCATTGACGTCCAACGTGCAATCGTCAATATCTACAAGTGCGCTAACGAAGCCAAACAAATAGAAGAAGAAGCAGATAGACTTTCACGCGAAGTTTGTTCGGCATTGCTTCAACATGTCATACATTCTTAAACAGCAGCGATTATGGCAAACAAAGGGAAATATTATGAAAGTCAATTCGAGGAAGCAACTATCGGGCTTCTTCGAGAGGCACACTGGCAATATGCATTTGGTGATGACATTCACAGGAAATATACCGACCCACTCATTGAAGAGGACTTAAGGAACTTTCTCTCCGTTCAATACAAAGACAAGAATTTGACCACCTCCGAGATGGACAGTATCGTCGCTAACCTGCGCAATACTGGCGGACAGAATGACTATTATGCTCTTCGGAATGCTTTTTTGCTCTATCGTGACGGGTATGATTTTGCATATAGCGATGGTCGGGATAATCCGTTCCGTTTGGAATATATCGACTTCGAGCATCCCGATCATAATATTTTCCGTTGTGTCAATCAGTTTGTCATGGAGCAAGGTCGTGAGAATCGCCGTCCCGACATATTGCTTTTCGTAAACGGCATACCCGTCTGCATCATCGAATTGAAAAATCCGACCAAACAAAACGCTACTATACGTGATGCACATACGCAGATTTGCACGCGCTATATGCGGGATATTCCGGCATTGCTGAAATATTGCGCATTGGCGGTAATCAGCGATGGAGCAAAGAATGCTTTGGGTACGACATACACGCCATTTGAATTTTTCTACGAATGGAAAAAGATTGAGAATGAGGACAAAGCCGGAAAGGGACTTGACACACTTCGTACACTTATTCGCGGAGCACTTTCTCCAGAACGCATATTGGAGATATTACGGGATTATGTCTATTTTCCCGATCCTACAAAAGAAGACGACACGACTGAAATCGTATGCCGTTATCCGCAGTTCTTTGCTACACGCAAACTGCGGGATCATATCCTGAATCATTTGCGTTCTGTCGGAGGTGATGGTAAGGGTGGTACATATTTCGGAGCCACAGGGTGTGGAAAAACATATACCATGTTGTTCCTTGCCCGCCAACTGGCTTTACGATGCAGGAAGCAACTGGGTAGCCCAACTATTCTTATCATAGTAGACAGGGAGGATTTGGAGACACAAACCGGAAAACTATTCTGCCGCTCGAAACAATATCTTGAAGACGAAGCTGTAAAAGTCTTTGAAACAAGAAAGGAACTTGCAGAAGAGATGAGTATGCGCAAGACTGGCGGGGTCTATATTACCACAATTCAGAAATTCGCAGAGACTACAGGATTGCTTACAGAACGTTCCAATGTCATTTGCCTAAGTGATGAAGCCCATCGTTCCCAAAACAATATAGGTTCTAAACTGTCCATCCAAGCCGAAGGAGATGCCGACAAGATAGGAGCGAAAATCACATACGGCTTTGCCAAATATCTGCGGGATGCATTGCCTAACGCCACATATGTAGGTTTTACGGGAACACCCATTGACGAAACCGTACATGTATTTGGGAAGGTTGTAGATCAATATACGATGAAGGAGTCGGAGGATGACGGCATCACTGTCCCAATCAAATATGATCCCCGATTGGCTCGTGTATTCCTCAATAAAGAACAGGCAGAGAAAGTAGAAGAATATTATCGCCTATGTGCAGACGAAGGGGCAACGTCGGAGGATATTGCCAAGAGCAAAGCCGCCATGTCGAGTATGGAGGTGATTATCGGTGATGAAGATGTCCTGCATCGTGTTGCCAAAGACATTATCGAAGACTATAAACGAAGAACAGAGACCACAGACCGTTTGCAAAAGGCTATGATTACTTGTGCAGACCGCAAAATAGCATTTAGGTTGTATAAAATCATGCGGGAGATGCAGCCCGATTGGTTCGAGAAGAGGAAAGCATTGAATGAACTTGTATTGACCGCAGACGAAAAGAACAAGCTGCATGACATCGCATTTGTCAATATGGTCATGACTCGCGACAAGGATGATGAAAAGGAACTTTACAATCTGCTTGGCGACAAGGAATATCGTAAATTCCTTGATACAGAGTTCAAATCGGAAAAATCGAATTTCCATATCTCCATCAATGTAGATATGTGGATTACGGGATTCGATGTGCCATGCCTGACAATGCTTTATAACGATAAACCGTTATCGAAACATACGCTCATTCAGACTATTTCGCGTGTAAACCGTAAATTCGGCACAAAAGAGTGTGGATTTATCATCGACTACATTGGTATTCGCGAAGAGATGAAAAAAGCCATGAAAAAATATGGTGGTGAAGTTGGACCTCAGGAAGATTTGGAGGTTGCACATGAAGTATTGCAGAACGAACTGCAACTTTTGCAAGAGCGATTGTCTGGATTGGTATTTGACCGTTTTTTCGGGAACAATGACCTTGCCCGACTTCAGTTTATTCAGGAAGCGGCAGAATATATCCTTGCCAACAGTGTTGAACGGAAAGGAGAGGTTTCCTTCCTCAAACTTTTCAAGGAACATGTCAAACGGCTGCGCTCTGCTTATAATATCTGTAACCCGGCTGGCATTCTGACAGAAGGAGAGGTAACATGGAGTCAATGCTTTATGGGTATCTGCTCATATGTGAACAAAATGACTACTACAGAGCATGATACGGAGAGCATGAACAGACACGTGGAACAGATGGTTCAGGAAGCGATTCTTGCAAGTGGCGTGGAGCGGGTCATGAATGAAGGTATTGAAGAAAATATTTTCAGCGACTCATTTGCCAAAGAGGTCGATGAAATAAAAATGCCGTTCACCAAGTTCCAGATTCTTTGTAAACTTGTCGCTAAAGCCATCAGAGCATACGGTCGAACAAACAAAATACAAGCCGAACATTTCCAGAAAATGCTTGAAGATACGATAGATGCCTATAATACACGAGACAAATTGACATTTACCAATGAAGTGACACTGAACGTAGTAAATGATGTGTGTGACATTGTTTCATACAAAATCAATGGGCTCTCAAACAAGTTGATGAGTATACTGAAAGAGCTAAAAGCCGATAGCGAAAAATTCAAAGTTTTGGGTATCACTTTCGAGGAGAAAGCTTTCTTCGATGTACTTGTCGAGGTGCGGGATAAACATGGTTTTGAGTATGCGGATGAGCGTTGTATTGAGTTGGCAAAGAAAATCAAGACTCTGATTGATGATACCGCTGTTTATGCCGATTGGCTAAATAACGACAACCTAAAAAGCAAACTTGCCAGCCAGCTTACATATCTTCTCTACAAAGAGGGTTATCCTCCTCAATGGGATGAAGAGGTATTTCAGAAAGTTCTGGAGCAGGTAGAGAATTACAAGAAACATGAATAAATAAGCATTTTTTACTGATAAGATATAAATAGAAATATGAGCTTACGTATTTTACATTTCTCAGATTTACATTTGGTAAAAGATGAGCCATCTATGAAAACGTTGTTAATGCATTTTATTCAAAGCATGGATGAAATACAAAAAGACGGAAATATAGATCTCGTTGTTTTTACTGGAGACTTAGTTGATAAAGGCGGGTGTAGTTTTGGAAATATTGATGCAGCTTTCAAGGAATTTGAAAAAGTAGTAATAACTCCTATTATAGAAAAACTAAAACTCCCCAAAGAACGATTCGTGTTTATTCCGGGTAATCACGATACAGAAAATGATGCTAAAAAGAACATAGAGAAAACAGGCATTATCAAGACGTATTCTTTAAATGAGAAACAACAGATTATTGATTTGAAAAATTCTACGGACAAATCAATAATAGAAATGCTTTGTTCCCGAACAAACGTATTTAAAGAATTTGAGAAGACTTATTATTCAGAGAACTTAAACGGAGGTTATCAATACGGAGATTTTGAATCTAATTTCAAATTTGACATAAATGGATGCAAAGTAGGTGTAACAAGTTTAAACGCTGTTTGGCTTTGTGGTCTTGGTGATGACAAAGAATTGTTTCTAGGAATAGATCAGATTACAAATTCACAACCGTTCCTTTCTGATTGTGATATAAAAATTATTGCATCACATGTTGGGTATGATTTATTGACAGAGGCAGAAGGTAAATATGTAAAAGAGGCCATAACACATTGTTACGAATTAAACTTATCAGGTCATACCCATACTTTAGACGATGATTTTATCGCATTGCCAAAAGGGGACTTTTGTATGAATGTCACTTCTGCTGGAACTTTATGTAATAATATTCATGAAGTAAATGAGAACCATAAAAATTCTTTCCAAATAATCGATATTCTTTCCAAAAAAGAATTCGTCATTAGAAAATATCATCAAAAACAAGGTATGGAGTTTTCTTTGGACCTAAACTTTGGAGAAAGTGGAATCTGGCATCATCTGTACAATGACCAAAAAGCTATGCGTAAAGCAAAAACAGATGAATTAAAAGAACAACTTGAACAACAACGGAAATTTCTTGAAAATGTATTTCCTTTTTATCCTATAGATGAAGCTATTGAACAAGACAAGGAAACTTTCATAAGCGGAGAGTTCATACTTTCTCAAACGAATGAGGAGTGTATTAACCTTCTCAGAAATCCAGAAATCAAAAATCTTAGAATATTGTCTATTTCAGGTGTAGGCAAGACAAGAATTGTTGGTGAGGCCTTTAGGACAATGCAAAATGTTTTCTATTGTACAGACCCAGACAAACGTATAAATAGAGGTTTGGAATACATACTAACACATGTTGACGGAGGTGTAATTATTATAGATAATTGTCCTATTGATGAATATTATCGAGTAACAAAATTCATTAGTAAATTCCAAAAGCCATTCAAACTAATAAGCATTTATAATGTTCTTACCAAAAAAGAAGAAGTGGAAACTAATGTATTCTTCCTTGATGCGGCTGATAATAAAGGAGTAGTAGATGCCATAATAGAAAGAGAAAGAATTACTGATGAAACTGTAAAAAGTAAAATTAAAGAATATAGTGACGGAATTTCTTTAATGGCTATTGAACTGATAAAGGCCTATAAGCATATAGGAAAAGTTCAATTACTCCCTGAGAAACAGTTATGGTTAGATTATTTGCTAAGCCCCAACGGACAATTGGAAGAGTCAAAACGTGCTGTCCTTAATGCGATTGCCTTATTTAATCCATTAGGAATTACAGAGAACAAAAAAGATGAATATGATTTTGTAATTAGTCACCCTGAAATTAATCATATTCATCTTGACAAATCATCAGTAGAAGACTGTTTTTCTTGCACTATTCACGAATTCAACCAACGTCGTCTATTAGACATGAGGGCTAATAGTGTGAATGTTCGTCCTCGACCTCTTGCAGAATGGTTGGCTGAAGAATGGCTTCAAAAGACTCCTCCAGAATCATGGAAAAAAATAGTAACAGAGATTGAAACTGCAGGTCAATTAGGAATACGTCTTGCAGAACAAATGAAGAATAGGTTTATATCACTTACTTCTCCTGAGGCCCAACGTCTTTTTGATGAACTGAATAGAATCCCTTTTCATGATGAGAAAATAGTGCTTACTAAAACTGGCTCACAACTTATTTTCTCTATGTCAACTGTGAGTCATGTGGCTGTCGCTCGTAATCTTTTTTCTTTGTTCGAGAATAAAACTACTGATTATTTAAAAGAAAAAATAAGTGGGGACATCCGTAGGTATATTGTATGGGCATTAGAGGAAGCATGTGTTGCTGCGGATGCTTTTGAGGATGCAGGTAAACTTCTAGGGATGCTGTCTATTGCAGAAAATGAACAAATATCCAATAATGCGAGTGGTGTATTCTTAGAAAAATTCCATGTGGCACTTTCAGGGACACAAGCTGACTTAGGTAAAAAAACAAATGTTTTACAATTTCTTTTTAATAAAGGCACTGAGTATCATCTTTTATTAGTAAAAGCTATCGATAGTGCATTTAGCACTCGCTCTAATTATCATATGCTTACTCAGACAGAAAGAAAATATAACATAAAAACAGAAACATCAATTAGTATATCAGAACTTAGACAATATTGGAATTTCTGCAAAGACCTACTTATAAAAGTAAGTGATGATGAGGTTTTATCAAAAACCATATACAAACTAATACCAGACCATGTCTATGATTTTGTAAATAGCGGGTGTGAAAATATACTGTTTGAATTAATTAATCATTTTGCTCCCAAATACAATAATGATTGGGATGAAATGAGACGTTCCTTAAATTGGATAAAGAAGTATAATCCTATAATATATAAAAGGAATAGACAGCACATTGATTTGCTCATTAATAAAGTGTTTGCACCTAAAACGTTTATTAAAAGAGTTTTAGCATCAATGGAAAATATAGACCGAAGAGAATTTGGAAGTAATCAAATTTTTGAAATTTATAAATCTGAGATGCGTCCATATGGAGAAGAATTTATCAATAATAAAATATACAATAGTAAAGAATTTGAAGAAATCGCAGACCATGAACATTTTCAAAGCATTTGGATGATTTTTACAGCTGTGGAAGTCATGGATCAAACTAGTTGCAGAGATGAAGTATATAAAGCATTCTTGCAACATATAATATCAAAAAATAAAGATTATAGAAGCGGTTTTATTGAGAGCTACATGAGCCATGACTCTAATAAATCCTATTTACTCTCAATTGCAGAAAAATTGTTTTGCAGTGGTTATTATGCAATGGCTTGTTGCGTACTAGGTATGGTGGAAGATAAAAATTATACTCAGTTGAATAAAATCTTTGTAATGATACATGAGGGAAAATTTCCATCAACTTACATAAATAACTATCTGCGATTTGTTCCATGTTGCGATATGGATGATATATTTAAGGTTAGTGCTCTGTTATTCAATAATGCTGATGTTGATAAAACAGAAGTAGCTTATCCACACCTATTCCAGTATTTTTGGACTATGGGACAGGAGGTGATGCCTTATCTTCCTATAATAGAAAAGCGTCTTTTAGAATTTGACTTTGAGAGTGATAATTTTTATTTGGCTAAGAATGTGGTAGATAAGATGGAATACATCTTAAAGACTTTTAATAGACCTGATTTTGCAAGGCAAGTAAATAATTTAGTTATCAAATACCTAGAGACATACAAACCTAATAATCCATTTAAGGATTTGTACTTTAGCTTACTTCCTAAATATCAGGAAAATATTCTTGATGACATAATTAAAGCATTAGCATCTTCATTAGAAGAAAGTATGTTTTACTTTAATATGCGCTATGAACTTGGTTCTGGTTTTGGTTATGGGGCTGGACCTTTATTTCAATGTGACAATGATAAGCTAAAAAATGCCTGTAAGGAATTTTCCAATGTATTACCAGAACGTTTTGCGGATATGTGTCCTGTATGTAATTTTAGAGATGATGGAACCAAAATGGAACTTAGTGATTTTTTTGTTTGGTTAGTAGATAATTATGGTGATAACGAGAAGGTTCTGCAATCTTTTAGTTCTAATTTCGGCACATATAGCTATACTGGTATAGGAAGCATGAAAGGGTATTACGTGAATAGGCAAAATATGTTTAAGCCTCTTTTTTCGCACACGAATCCTAAAGTTGCAGCATGGGCTGAAAATATGTATAAAATGGAAGAACAGGAGGTTAATTATCATCAATTGTTAGATGACTACAGAGATATGACTAACGGGTAATTTATATTATTTTCAAGAGGACTTAATTGATAAAAAACAGACCAGTGTATACATAATATACTGATCTGTTTTTATCTATCTTCTCCTATATCCACTTCTTATAGCCTTAACTATTTGTGAAGCATGAAGCAAACATCTTCTTCGATACGCCTCCTCCTCTTCATCCGGTCTTCGACCATCCCAAGGCAGGGCAGAAGTCGAACCTCCACCACCGGAGGAAATCGGTACAGGTTGTCCTCCGATAAGTGCATCGGCAACGGCAAAAATCAGATTGTGAACAGATGGTGTAGACAACTGATCAAGCAGTGTATTCAGTTCTGCCTCCAAACTTTCGTTTGTGTCAGAAAGAGATTTGTTCTCCCGTCTCAGTTGATAAAGTTCCCCGTAATCTGCCAACGCATTACGTTGGGCGGCTTCAACCTGCCGTGCCGCATCATTTCTGTATAGGGATTCTATCTTGCGGACAATCTCGGTGAACTGTTTGGCGATATACTGGTTCTGCCGTTCAACCCATTTGTCCGTACCGAACAAGGGTACTTTCTCGATAATTTGAGGTGGCGTGAAATCAACCTTGTGGTTATGGAACGGTTGGACAACCGAACGGGCTTTTGTCGCATCTGCGGTCAGCTGCTCCAATTCCTGCTCCTTTGCGTGGAGTTTGTCGGCCTTGTCTTCAAGTTTGGTCTGATACTCGGCAATGAGTTTCTGTATATCCGCTTTCTGTGCTTCATATCTGTCGAGCGTGATCCTGCCGGAAGCCAGTTCCTTTTCCGCCTCTTCAAGTTGCAGCCTATAACTGAAAATCCTTGATTCCAGGTTCCGCATCATGGATTGAAGCCCCTTGACGGCTTTCTCTGCCTGTTTCGCCTCCTTCGTCAGTTTGCAGATATAATCTCGCTTGTTCAGATGCTGTACATTACGCCCATCAATACTGTCCCCACGTTCCAGACTGTATTTGCTACCAACATCTTCATATAATGAAGTGTGCATCTCTTTCAATATCCGGCCATATTCATAACGGTCTTTCCCGAACTTTGCCGACCACATCACACACTCCCGTCCGCTTTTAGGACGGATACCGACCGGAACAATCAGGGCATGAATATGCGGACTGCTCTCATCAAGATGCACCTGAAACCCGATAATGTTTCCCTGACCGTATCGTTTGGCACACCAATCATAGACATCCTTCGCCCAATTTTCAATTTCCTCGCAACGGTGCAGGTGGCTGTTGTCCGCACCTTTTTCCAGATTGACAGACTGATTCCCGAAAGCCATTTCAATAGTCCTGTCGTGATTGCCACCGAAAATGAATCTGGCGCAACAATTCGGCTGAATCTTGCTATCTTGTTTGAAAGGCTTCCAGCCCAGCTCAGTCAACCGTTCCTGCAAACGGACTTCAAGCGGTTTCTCATGATAGCCCAACGGATGGATCTTCCCGTCAGGACCAATCTCGAAATTCAACTTCATTCTCGTCTTGTCATAATTGTTTGTGGAGTCTTGATTTTTCCTGTCAATCTTGTCATCGTTCCAACGTCTTTCGTTTTCGTTGGCTTCTGCCGAGCTGAGCAAGACGGGGTTACGGTCAATCATCCGTTGAAGTATCATCTGAGGGGTGTCCTCCATCAGAAGGAAGTCCGCAATGTCCAATCCTCGGGCACGTTGTTCATCGGTTGCCATATCTTCCAGTACCGTACTGACCGATACGGACCGGCAGACATTAGCAAGCATGGAAGTCTTCTGCTTCCACTGCTCCGTTGCACCAAGGTCTGGCAACAGCACCACATCCCGATGCGCCAGTACACGAACGGACTTTTCGTTGAAACAGCCGTTCTTTCCTCCGGTTGCGAGCCACAAGCCGTCCGGCATGAAGTGGGCTGCGATGAGTGCTGTCTTCTCGCTTTCCACAATGAAAACTGTCTTGTCGGGATAGCGGACAAGAAGATGCTCGCCAAAGAAACACTGGCACAGGTTGAAGCCGGACAGACGCAGTTCGGTATGCACCCAGCACACATGCGGATGAGGAACTTTCAGCCGATGCCCGGTTTTTGCATCATACCCCATAATCTTACCCGCGTGTACCTGTCCGTTGGAATCCACCTGCCAGAATACTGCCGAACCGTTCCATTTTTTGGAAGTCCCGACCTGGTAAAGTTTGAAGAGCCTTTCGGCATTGCTTCTGCCAATCGTGTCGGACAGGAATGTGCACAACGGGTTGATGTCATAGTGTGACAGGGAACGCTGCATGACTGCCGAATCCATAAAAGACGGAGGACTGACTGGCTTCTTTGGAGTTACGGCTTGCGGTTTCCACTCCTGTCTGAATGATTCCGATTCATCAGGATGCTCCCGAAAGAAATCCTTTGGTGTGTAGTGATAACCACAACTATTCTCGTGGTCACATTTGCCGACATGAGAAGGAAAGGTAATATCTCCCGACTCGTCGACATAACGGGTGAAACAAGCCTTGCGCTTGCATTCGGGGCACGCTGTCTTGCTGCCCCGATGATATTTTTCAAGATGAAAACGATAATTCTCCATGATGATTTCTGAAATGGATTTGCAGTAATTTCAGTCTTCAGTCCTTTCAGTTTTGCAGGAACTGACGGTATGTTCCATCCCGAAACTGAAAAACTGAACATACTGAAAGCTGTAAACGGGGGTTACACATTGCAGTTTTCATCCTCTGTCTGTTCTACCGATATATATGACACTTTCTCGTAGACTCCCTGCCTGACCTTGTGGACAAGCCTGTTTCTGGCAAGATTCCTAAGATAGTTCATCACCGTGCGCTCCGTTACCTTAAGTTGTCTTCCTGCATCAAGGGCTTCGGCTGTGGTAAACGTATCTTTCAGCAGGGCGAGCAATTCCAGCGATGGCTCGTCACAGGCGTCGTTTGCCACATATTCGCGTATGCGCCTGTAAGAACCTTCGAAATAGTCATTCAGCCGGATAGCACCTTCAATGGCGGTCGTTGTCACGAATTGCAGATGGCTCTCGCCGCAGGCATAAGACAGGACTTGGAGAACCAGTGCCAGACGCGCCACCTGTACCGGACTTTTCATGGGGCGCGATTCCACAAGGGCTTCATCCCTGATGGCATTGATGCGTTCGATCGTATTGTTGTGCCAGTTGAAGAAAACCCTTTTCGCTTCCGCTTCCATGCCTATCAGATGAGGGATATTCCCTTCATCATTCATTTCATAGTCAAGGGCGAACACCTTTTCCATGATTGCCTCCCATGTCTTCCATGCAGATGCCGGATTGCTTCTGGTATCCTCCTCTTCGCTTTCCGCCCACCGTGGCACCAGATACGACTTGGGCATCACGAACAGGATGCGGTCAAGCAGCCCGTTATCCTCGTATCCCTTTTTGAGTAGCTCATGCACACGCCTGGTCTGTGTTGTGCCGACCATATTGATGCACGGATTCTCAATGTGTATGGGAATGGGATTGCTGACACGTGTCACATCTATGGCACTGTTGCTCCATGCGGACAGAAGCTGCTCTATCAACTGCCCGTTGTTGTAGCGGTTGGCGGAATTGAACATGCCCATAATCTCATCCGCAAGTATGGTTATGCCACGGGGATAGTTGTGATGGACAAGCATCAGGGCTTCCGGCGTGAAATCGGACACGATGGTTCTTCTCAATACAGGCCTGTCCGTACCGTTGTTGCCCTTGCACTCTTTCATTGTATTCTGATAGGCGGCCATTTCAGCCTTGAATTTCTCCAGTGCCCGGCAATCCCTTTTGCGGAGCGGACGGAATACGGCTTCAAGCGGCGGTGTCTTGCCGAGTCCCGGCCGCCCCACCATGATGATATAAAGGGCAGCGTTGGTTGTCCAATGTCCTTTTACACGGATATTGTAGGTATTGCCCAACGCGGAAGCCGCAGCCGACAGCATGGCTGCGGCAAGATACTCCACCTTGAAGTTCTCATGTCGCACCATGCCAAGGATGACGGACTGTACTTTGGCAGGGAAAGCGTCAATCGGGAAATCCGATTCCGCAATGCCCTGCGCCTGTGCCATCACCTTGTTGCATATATCCAGTTGTCTGATACCCATAATCACTTCTCCTTTCGTTTGCAATAGGATGTCACACTTTCCGACTTGCCTCCGGTCTGTACCCTGCGGATGTCGGATTTGGCATACATGTTCTTGTTGCCGACTTTGACGGGAACGAGGTAGCCACGCTTCGCCCACAGGTTGAGCGTGCCTTCGCAGACGTTCAGCAACTCGCGGACTTGTTTTGTATTCAGGTATGTCTCTTCCGCTTCACGCTGCATCGCAGCCTTCTGTTCTTCCTGCTGCGCCACAATAGTACGCTGGATGATTGATTCGGCAAACATCTTGAGGTCTGTGGGAGTTACCTCCAGTTTCACGTTCGCTCCCATATCGACCAGACTTTCTATGGTAATCATAAAATCTTTTGTTTAGGAATTTACAATGACCATCTGCATGTTCCCTGATGCCCCACCTCCGATGGCTTATAAAAGCGAAGCACCGCCAACCCTCGGGAAGGATTGACAGTGCAAAAGTATATTGGAATTAAAAGTAATTGATACAGAATGTCTTGTCTTAAATTGTCATGACAATTTAAGTCTATATGACAATGTAAAACGGCCGCATCTGACCTTATTTTGCGCCAATATCTGTGATTGTCTGAACCAATTTTTGATACAGTTCCTGATTTTCGTCACTTTCGATTAGCGGAGCCAACTGGTCTTTGCCTTCCTTGATGACATACTTGGCCGCTTTCAGGAATCCGACAGACTGCCGTATGGCACTCTCGCTTTTGAGCGACGGCAAATCCGGGAATTGCAAAGCCAGACCGACACTGTATTCTTTGGCAGTGTGCATACCTGCGACCAGCCGCAAGTCTTTCAGCACATAAAATGGCAATGCCTGATGGACAGCACTCGTATTTATGGAAATGAAATCGCGGATATACCCTAAAACTTTCTCTTTGTTGTTGCCGTCAAGATAATCTATAAGAGGTCGTTCCTGTATCTTTTTCTTTCCGGCTGTACGGTGGATTTTTGATGTGGCATCACAATCTGTATCGGTCAGCGTATTGGTTGTATCATTTGCCATATCGCCATTGGCCCCATTTTCATTTATTACGGATTGCAATGCCCATTCTCCGATATTGCCCTTTTCAATGGCATCGTTCATGGAAAAGTATCTGTTCCAGTCAGCCTTTGTTCGGAAGCCGTTCTTGATGGATACCTGTATTATCCGTTCGGCTACCCAAGAACAACTCTGCCTGTCCATTCTGTCCGCTTTAGGATTGGCTGATTGTTTGTTGACCATACTGACCATTGCCTCGAAACTCTTTCCGTAATACAGCCAGCTCAGTACAAGCGGTGCGGAAAGGATGATGCCATGTCTTTTGGACTTGCTTCTAAAAAAGGATTTGACCTTGCTCCAAGCGGACGATGAAATTCCGTCAGATGAATTATTCTCTTCCCTCTGCTTTTGGAATGCTTCAACAATCTGCTCCGGGACGGATTCTTCACTAAACAGCAGGCTTATGTTGTCAAAATTTTCCACACTGTCATCGCCCCAGCACAATTCCCATTCCGCCTTGACCTTTGGCAGCTGTTTGAAGATGGCACGACAGATAGCGAGATATTGACTCTCGTCCCCGTTTGTCATCAGACGCGCGAAGCGGTTGTATTCTTCCCTGTGGCTGTTCTTCCACCGGAGAATGTCAGCCTTGAACTGGTCGTATGTCAATCGGGATTCAGCCATAGTGTTATCCGCAAGTAGTCGGATATAAATGGAACATAGGGAAAGAATAAAATACAATGAACAGGTGATTCTAATCCAGCAGGTTTACCAGTTCTTTCTTGATTTCGTCATCGATATGCCTGTAACGAGCAAAGGTGCGGCTTCCTTCCGAATGCCCCGACATGGAGGCAATCAGGTTCGGGTCTTTGACCTGCTTGTAGAGGTTGCCGATAAAGGTCTTTCGTGCGGTGTGGGTGGTCGCCACTTCATATAAAGGTTTTGCCACATCCTCGCGTGTCTTCGGGTCAAGGACTCTCACCATGCGGTCAATGCCCACATACTTGAGAATCTCCTTTATCTTCTTGTTATAGCCGAAGTGCGAGAACCGGGGAAGTAATGCGCCTTCCAAGTCCTTATATCTCTCCAGTATGTTCAACGCCTTTTGGTTAAGCGGAACTCTGACTGTGTTGGCGTGTTCCAGCTTGGTCTTTTGCGGAATGTATTCCACACAACCGCCCACGATGTTTGCCTTGGTCAGTCTGTTCAAGTCACTTACACGGCAACCTATCAGACACTGGAACATGAAAATGTCACGATAGACCGGATAGGAATTGCCCAAACCGCTTAAATCGGCGTAATAGACTTTGTCCCTCTCTTCAAGGGTAAGGTAAAACGGGTCGCCGTACATAGGCTGGGCTATCTGGTACTGGTCAAAAGGGTTGTTTCTTGTCAGCCCCCGTTTGATGCACCATTTGATGACGGTGCGGATACGGTAGAGCGTCCCAGACATGCTGTTCTCGGAGCGTTGCTGGGCGACATCACGGGGCAGCTCGTCTTTATAGAATACGGGATACATTTCCACATACCTGTACTCTTCCTGCATCCACAGCTTGAAATCACGGATGTCGTCAGCGGTAATGGAATCTATGCAAAGATGGAAACCCCGTTGGTGCATGACCTCCTGATGGAAACGCTCGTAACGAAGCACCTTTTTCAGATTGTCGCGGTGATGCTTCCAGCTTTCTGCGGCAAGGGGTGTCTCGTCCATGTACTTCTGTATCTGGTTGGACAGCAGGTACTCGTCTGCCGGATTGCCGCCACGGAAGTTGATATTCGGGTGGTGGTATTCCTCAATAAGACCTTTCAGCCAGTTGCCGTCCACTCCACGATGGTATTTCTCGGCAATAAGGTGCGTAATGTTTTGGATGTCTTTTTCAAAGCCCATCCGTTTATCTTCCGACACCAATGCGACACGTGGCTTGTAGCCCTGCCGTTCCGCACTCCAGTGGTTGGGGTTGATGGAGAGTTCGCTCGCTGCCTTGATGTCAACTCCTCCCACGTCACGGACTCTGAAATAGACTCGTGCTTGGTCAGTGATATTATTCTTTGCGGCGGTCTTCCTTATAAATGCGGTAACTTTCATTTTGCGTCCTCCCTAGTTTATCATATCCACAAGTCTGCGTTTCATGTCTTCGTCAATCGTGCGGTAGCGGTTGAATGCCCGGCTGCCCTCCACGTGTCCCGACATGGACGCTATCAGGTTGGGATCGGGAACCTGCCTGTACAGATTGCCTACAAAAGTCTTGCGTGCCGTGTGGCTGGTGGCTACCTCGTATAATGGTTTCTGTACGGTATTGTAGCCGTGCGTGTCAAGGATGGTCACTATCCGGTCTATGCCGCAATGCTTCAAGAGTTCCCGTATACCGAGATTATATTGGTGTATAGGCTTGAACGGTAACAACTTGTCCGTATTTGATTCATAACGCTCCAGTATCTTCAACGCCTTGGGATGAAGCGGTACTCTGACGACTTTTGCCTGGCATTTCTTTGTCTTCTGCGGCATATACTCCAGAAATCCGTCCTTGATGTTGTCTCTCGTCATTCTGTACAAATCACCCACACGGCAGCCGATATAGCAATGGAACACGAATATATCCCTGATAACAGCCAGTTTAGGACAGTCGTTCAAATCCGCATCATACAGGACATTCCTTTCTTCGGATGTCAAATAGAACGGATCGCCATAAGTCGGCTCTTTGCATCCGTAAAGTTCATAGACCTCGTTGTCGGAATATTTCATCTTCTTGCACCAATGGAGAAAGGTACAGAAGAGGTTCATCGTGTTGATGATGGTCGTATTCGATAATGGTCTTGGAGCATGGTTGATTAACATACGCCCGGCATAGAAATCAGGATGCTGTTGGCGCAACAGGTATTCGTTGGACACATAGTCACGGAAACCGTTCATCTGCTCCAGTGTGACGGTTTCAACAAAGAGGGTGAAATCGGTATTACCTAATATCTCACGTTGATATTCATGGTAACGTATCATCTTGCGCTCGAAGCGGATAATATGTTCTTTGGTTCTGTCCGCTCCGTCATATTTTTCCAGATACTCGTGTATGCGGCATATCAGATTCGGATGGTTGCGTTCGAAAGCCCGTGCCGGATGTAGTACATCCTCGATGGTCTGTTTAAGCCATGTGCTGTTTGCCTTGTCCGAAAAAGTCTTCTCCACGTTCTCGATGATGGCAGCAATCTGCTCGGGCAGCAGTTTCTGCTCAACGGCAGGTACGACTGTCGTGCGCTTGTAACTGAGAGTATCGGAATCCCAATACTTGTCATGGACTACAAGAGGCGAAACAACCTTTATATCCACGTTCTTCTCACGGACACGGAAACAGATGTTCGAGGTCGTAGAGGAACACTTTTTCAGATAGACGGAAACTTTCATCGGCAATGCGTTTTTGAATTACCTTGCAAAGGTAAATAAATTCCCGTATATGTTCCCATATATCCCGAAAAAACTTGTAGCGGATTAAGACAAATTAAAGAGTGCGTCCCGAAACTGATACCACATAAAACGCTGTATATTAGTGATTATATTTTCTCTTGTTATGCTTTTCTTTTCATTTTCGACTTTCCCAATCCGTTGTCAAAACATATATTGCAGTTCCACACTTTCTTTTTATAATGCGGTTATAATGGTGGAGTCTTATAACCAACTTTTTAAATCATAATATTTATGCAAAACGAATTACGCGCCAAAGGTTTCAGCGGTTTCATTACTTTTCAAGAATTGATAAAAGACAGTACCTTGATCCCTTCTCAAAAAGGAGTTTACATTGTACTGAGAGAAAACATGGAAAAACCTCATTTTATGCCGAAAGGGACTGGAGGTTTCTTTAAGCAAAAAGACCCTAATATTGCGATTGCGGAATTAGAGAAGAAATGGGTAGATAATTCTTCCATCCTGTATATTGGAAAAGCAGGAGGAGAAAATAATCGTGCTACATTAAAATCTCGTATTGAACAATATATCAAATTTGGTCAGGGAAAACCTATCGGACATAAAGGAGGACGCTATATTTAGCAATTAGCAGATGCTTATTCCTTAATTGTTTGTTGGAAAACACTGTCCGAGGAAGACCCAAGAGAAGTGGAAAGCCAAATGATTCAAGAATTCAAGAAAGAACATGAAGGGAAACGTCCTTTTGCCAATTTGAAAGATTAAGAATATGGCTATAATTGACATTGTTAAATACGAACAGCAAGAAGGGGTAATAGTGCACAAATTTCCTTCATGCGATTTACGTTGGGGAACACAATTAGTAGTCTATCCTGGACAAATCGCTTTCTTTGTAAAAGGAGGCAAGGTTTGTGATAAGTTCACTGATGGTACATATACATTGAAAACCAAGAATATTCCATTGCTGAACAAGATAATTAATATCCCATTTGGCAGTGATTCTCCTTTTCAAGCAGATGTTTGGTTTGTTAATACGCTACAACGTCTTAGTTTGAAATGGGGTACTGAAACACCGATTCAACTTGAAGATCCAAAATATGAAATCATCGTTCCCGTAAGAGCCTACGGACAATATGGCTTTTGTATCAGTAATGCAGAGCTGTTTTTGTCTAGTTTTGTTGGTAATATGCCTCATTTTGATGAACAACAGTTGCAATCTTATTTCAGAGGATTGTTATTAATGAAACTAACAGATATTATTGCTAAAAAAATTATCTCCGACAAAATTCCGGTTTTGGAAATCTTAACACATTTACAAGAAATTTCCACTTATTGCGAAAATGAACTTAAACCTTATTTCGCAGACTATGGAGTTGAAATCATATTATTCAATATTATTTCAATCAACATTCCAGAAAACGATGCTAGTTTAACTGAAATAAAAAAAGCCAAAAATCTTTCTGCAAGATTAAAGATTACAGGTAAAGAAAACTATTCATTGGAACGTTCTTTTGATGTAATGGATAAAGCTGCTGAAAATGAGAGTGGAACTGGGGCAGCATTTATAAATGCCGGTTTAGGGCTTGGTACATCTTTGAATATAGGAAAACATATAAGTGAACAATTACTGTCAAACAGCGAAATTACTCCTCCACCAATTCCGTCCACCATATCCTATTATCTTGTTGTAAATGGAAAGCAAGAAGGACCATATACAGAACAAGAAATTCGTAATGCATTGGCTAAGGACTCCTATGTACTTAAGCTGTTAGCATGGAAAAAGGGAATGTCAGATTGGCAACCACTTAGTACATTCCAAGAGTTTGTTGATACTGATACAAAGAATTGTCCTCCCCCCATTCCACAATAATAAAAATAATATATTATGAGTTTAGTAGATATAAAATGTCCCAATTGTGGTGCGTCAATTCAATTAGATAACAGTAGAGAAAGTGGTTTCTGCTCTTATTGTGGATCAAAAGTACAGATTCAAGAAGCTATCAACAAAATCAAGATTGATAGGTCTTGTGATATTAATAATTATCTGCATTTAGCGAAAACCGCTTCCGAAGCAAACAACGGACAAGAAACATACGATTATGCAAATAAAGTATTGGAACTTGATTCGACAAATGCAGAAGCATGGGAATTAAAAATGGTTGGAATCGCATTAATGCCAGGTTTTAATTATTACGAGATTATTACGGCAGGTAATAAAGCTATAGAATTTGATAGTTCACTAGAATTGAGAAAGAGAATATATATGTCTTTTCTATCCATATGCTCATTGTATTTTCAAAATGCTTGTATGATGTTATTAGAAGATTTGCAAACATTAAAAGTTTTATATGATTCCCATTGTACACTAGATCCCGACAATGCAACAAACAACATGCTAAATGAAGACAGCACAAAAGACTATTTAATAAATGAAATATCCCAAATGTTAACTTTACGCTTTGCTGTTCCTGATGAGGAAATTGGTCAAGATGAAGATTTTGCGGAAATAACTGTAGAAATTGCAAAAGGATGGATAGAATGCGAACAAGCAGTAAATAGTAGATATAATACTTATGGTACATATCTTTCTGATGAAGCGTTAAACTATTGGAAAAGAGAATTGGAAAAAATTAAGAAAGGATTACCCACTAAATACTTAACAAACGACATTAACCCTAACAGATTTTCCACAAGAATAGAAAATAATGCCCCCAAAAAACAAAAAGTAGTTGCAAACAATGAAGGAGGTTGTTACATCGCAACAGCTGTCTATGGCTCGTATGACGCCCCCGAAGTTATGGTTCTCCGCCAATTTAGAGATAACTCATTGAATAAAACGTTTCTTGGCAAATGCTTTATAAAGGCATACTATTATTTAAGCCCTCCCATAGCTAAGAAACTAAAAAATGCAAAGCGTATTAACAAACTTGTTCGTTTTATATTAGACAAATGGGTGAAACATTTACAGCAAGCATTCATAAATGAACTATATGTATGAAAGAAAATATTAAAAAATATGGAGAAGAAAGTTTCCTTTTGTTTTGTTTGCTATAAGCCAAGAAGGTGATAATAAGACACTATATTGTGGAGACTTCAAGAAAGTAATGACAAATTGTTCAAGCAAGGACTTGATATTATTAACACGATAGTTTCTAATCAAAGTGGATATAGCTAAGATGGGAAAATGTTTAATTTAAAAAATTAGAGTAGAATGATAGTACCTACCATGACATTGGCAGAAGTGGCTACAGAAATCCAATCTGACTATAAAGAAGTGATTAATCGCTGGGAGAAATTTGAACCAAAATTCAACAGAATTAGAATGAAAAGAAATTCTTATCCCTGGTTTTGGGAAACGACAGTCATGACCAAACGTAAAAATGAGTGGAATATCATCTTCTACGCATACTCTAAAAAGGATGCAAGTATAATCATACCTCGAATTTATCTTTCTTTCCGATATGAAAATTCAACATGGGCAGCATCTTTTATAAAAGGACACAACCAAATATTGATTTTTTCAGCACACTTTTTGGAACGCTATATAGAAAGATTCTTAGAGACTGATAAAAAAGAAATGGAATGCCCTATAAAAGATTTAGTGAAATATTTCTTTTTAAGAAATAACCATATCGCATGTTATAAGTCCGAAATAGAAGACTCCTTAAGAGGATTTTGTGAGGACGGGATGTTTTTAGGGGATTGGGTATCGGATTCTGTTGCATTAGTCAAAACATATCTGTCTCGTAATGAGTTGAAGCCTAACCAATATACAGAATTTTACGAAATAGTTATCTCTTGGATAGTTCAAGATATGTTTGTGTCACGTAAAGGTTATAGTTATAACATAGAAGAGTTTGACCAATTGCCAGATTCTTTTTTTGAACCAAATGAATGGAATGCTTTTCTATTCAATAGAAATAATCCTATATGGATTAATATTGCTAAAGAATGTGCAAAGTTCAAGCGTGAACATCCAGAAGAATATGAAAAATGTTCCCGAATGTTAGAGATTATTCAAGAGAACAGACTGCCTTCTGAATCAGGCGTGATATAATTGAAGTGGTCCTAATCATAGATGAAGAAACTAAACAACTATCGAACACTATGACAGCTATGGTAGAAGAACATAGAATAAAATTTTCCCTTCGTGATGCCGACAACATCCTAAGCGCCAAATGTGTTGTATAGATGGGAACACGAGAGCAAGCACAAAGCTTGAACTACGGCCATTGCAGCTTCGCCACCTGCACCGAACGTACTAAAGAAATTCCCTGCGCATTAAACAGCATAAATGTAGATATCGCCATAGGTCTCCCTGTAGCCGATTTGCGTGTAGATACGCAAATACAGAGTTATACAGTTGACATGGTCACATGCCAGCACAGACTAGGCATACATGCTGGCAAAAGTATAAGAATATTTTATAAATATAGCCGGGAAATAGCGAAACAAGAGTTGCTATTGACTGTCACTCCCGAACCAGAAGAAGTGAAAAAACAGATATTTACTACAAAGCCTTCCTCTACCTCACGATTGGGAAATCCCAAACGATATGTTTCAAATTCGCAATTATAACAGATAGCCACTCTGATAAATCACAAGAATTGGATTGTCAGAGGTAAGATCAATACTGTTCAGTACATCAGCAGTGGTTTCCTCATGTGCCATCCGATAAAGGTTGTTATGTTAATATTAATACTGAGATGAATAGTCCTTATACAAAGTGTCTTCTATTTCATCAAATAGCTGTTGAGAGAAAAGACTTCCTATACTTTGTTTTTCAATAAGTGACATATTATATTCTGATTTTATACTATATAAAACTTCATCCATTACTATTCCTTTTTCCTTAAATAGTAATTGTTGATTACTAGGATTATAGAATAGAGTTATATAATATGATTTCAAAAACGCCACATATTGCATAGCACTATCAATTGTAGATTTATTGCCATATGGATTAATAAATCCAAATCCTGGTCTAAAATTATGCATTACATGATTTGAATAATTTGCTATGTACGTCTCTTCTATTTTATCCTGCAATGTTTCAGGAGCATATTTTAGAATAGCCCAAATATAATATGCAGCAACTGCTCTTAAATCCGCTTTGTCTCTACATACTGTATATAAACAATAAAAAGAATTTTCAGCAGCAATACTCAATATATCCTTATCTGAAACATTAGCCATAACTGCAAATAAAGAAAAAGATTTACCAACTTTAAATTTATCTTCTGTCTGAATTAATGCTATACTACCTATACGCGCTGTTACATTATACAGTTCTCCCAACAAGTTCATACAATTATATATATCACGCTGTTCATAAAAGCGAATAGCATTATTAGCTATAATTGAAATTTTATCCATAATAATATTAAATTAATAATCATCCAAATACTTAAAAATCATTAGTCTATATTCCAATAGGCATTAGGTTCTCCATCAAAAATAGTATCTATATCATCATCACTATATCCCATCTCATCTTGGGCATAAGATCCATTATAGCACTCAAAAGTAGCCTGTTCGTCATCACGAAAATCATAATCATCACATCTTTCAGAATCATTACTATCATTAAACAACTGTTTTTTTCGCATATCCTCAAAATCTAGAGTTATTAGAAATTCTGGATACACAGATCTCAATTCTTGCATAGCTTCATCTGTAATAATAAAACTGCAATATTGGTTATTAGAAATATTCATCATACACCATATTATGTATTCAGGATTGATATCCATTACATCACTTAATGACAGACCTTTGTATTTTCCAAAGTCAAACTCATCATCTATATGTTGAAAATATGCCATTCTTTTTATTTAGATAAGAGAAATAAATCTTCAGGAGGATATATAGTATACGAAATTCCTCCAGTCACTGAATTTATAAAACGACATACAACTAAAAAACAAGGAGCTACTGCAGATACACAATCTATTGAATATGATATTTTTTTATACATCAATATTTCTTTAGGCAATGTTTTATAATGAATTTGCAAGGAATCATCTACAGATATTTGGGGAGATGCCTTTTTTAAATGCTGAAAATGAACCTATTTTTTATTTCTAAATTCTTTATAATAATAATTAGCCTTCAAAGAACAAACATACAAATTTTCTAATAATAGATCATGTTCCATATTATCACATAACAATTTCCTATAAATAGGAAAAACCACATGTTGTTTTTTAGGAGGCTCATCTAATAATGAAGATGACTGTACTGCTGAATACACAAAACGTTCTGATGTAATTATTCCTAATCTTATATCCAGTGGTATAGAATTCGTATTTTCTGTATATGGAATGAAACCATAAATTTCAAGCTCTTTTACCAATCTCGATCCAACTATCATACCAGAAGTTAGCTCTTTATTTGAAAATAGTAAATCAGATAAATTTGTCATATACATCATAACCCATAGAGTTTTATATCTCTTAAAGCGTAAAGTACGTCTTTGATGAACTCTATTTCACGAGGCATCATATTCATTTCTATATTAGAATAATTCTGATTTACATTCGTAAGTTGGAAATCTATAAATTGAGTATCACTCCAGCCCTCATATCGTTGTTTAAACGCCTTATATTCTGAGTTTTTTTCCTTATATTCTTTTAATTCCATTGGTCTTTTAAATACTAGATCCCAATAATAAGCTATCGCACCTATATATGGCCATTTCCTTAAACAGGAATCATTATCATATCGCATATTTATTACAATATCAATGACTTTATTTGCTTCTTCATAAAAATCATCACGATAATACCAATCAAATATTTCTATTTCTTGATTATATATAACGCTCCTCAACTGAGACATCATGAGATCGTAAACTTTACATGCATCTTCGACATCAACTTCATGAGAACTAAACTTTGAATTTAGAACACTTATCCTTACTACACGCCATATATGATATATATCATTTAAAAAAGCATTTTCTTTACAATCTAGGCTATGTTGTACTGTATAATAATAACTCATAGGTTCAGTATCCAATAATCTTAAATCCTCAACATCGGGATAATGTGCTATTCTGTCCCAATAATACATAAGAAGCAATCTTAAAGCTCTAATTTCTTTTGGATATATATTTTCCTTTTCAAATATCCAAAACATTTTAACAGGTTCCATAATTCTTTTAGAATCCAAAATATGTCCTTGTAATGAATAATATTGCATACAACTTCATTTTTTGCCCGATAGATTCCCGAACCGAACGGTTCATATATTAGAAAAGTATATATCATAAAAAGAAAAAAGCTCTAAGTTTGCAGTTAATAGATAAGAGGTCGGAAATTTATTTTAAAAAAGTCAAGCGAGACGAATAATTACCTCCG
>PPYE01047075.1_pt1 | contig 31781 bp, 26 predicted proteins | sample 1559881 | NCBI WGS metagenome assembly PPYE01 (sample SAMN08240022, study PRJNA423297) | Human gut metagenome, whole genome shotgun sequencing project.
AAGTTTCCCTTGACTATCTGATGAACGAGAAGTTTGTCCAGTTTGCCGCGTCGGAGCCGGACGAGGAATACCCATTTACCGTCTGCGGTCAGACCGTCCTGCTCTGCAACGCCGCCCTTGCCGACGCGATCTCTGTTTTGCCGGAGCAGACGCGGGAAGAAATCCTGCGCTATTACTTTCTGCGCCAGCCGCAGCGCGTGATCGGCGCGTGTATTGGCCGGTCACGCAGCACAGCGGGGCGGCATATCCAGCTTGCCTTGCAGCGGCTACGCGAAGAAATGGGGGTGAGCCGGTATGAGTAGACTTCTCCCCTATGAAACAATCCTCAAAGCCCGTGAGGGCGACCCAGAAGCCGTGAACGCTGTCCTGCTCCACTACGCCGGATATATCCGCTATTTCTCAAAAGTGAACGGGCAGGTCAACGCCGAGGTGGAGGACTATGTAAAGCAGCGGTTAATTGACTGTCAATTCAAGTTCCGGCTTGACGAACCACCGGACAAGTCATAAAAACTGAATACCAGCCGCCACCGACGCGGCCAGCGAAAGCAGTAAGTCTTGAAAAAGATTTACTGCTTTTTTTGTTGTCCGGCTCCGCTCCCGGCCATTTTGCCCCCTGCCGGTTGTAGTAGTAAGCGAGGAGGGAATTTTTCTGCCCTGGTGTTTGGCATTTGGAGCATTTACCCGTAGTAGAGGGCAAAGAGAAAGGATTTCTCCAACACCGGGTAGAAACCACTGCGTCCGGTGTCATTTTAGCGAAAGCGGGCAGGAATGCCCTTTACAGGATTAGTAGTAGCAGAAAAAGAGAAACAAACTTTTGTGGTTGCAGTTTTCCAAAAAAGTGGCGGACGGAAGTGAGAGAAAGTTTGCAGTCACGGAGAGCAAGAGCCGCGTTGTGAAAACCCGGCTGTCCGAAGATGAGTATGCCGACTTCACAGCGCGGCTTGCGCCCTATGGTATCAGCCAGTCCGAATTTCTCCGGCAGGCGATACGGCGGGCGACCATACGCCCGGTTGTCCATGTGTCGTCGGTCAATGACGAGTTGCTTTCCGCTGTCGGGAAGCTGACAGCCGAGTACGGCAGGATCGGCGGCAACCTCAATCAGATTGCCCGGTATCTGAACGAATACGGCGTACCCTACAACACCCTTTCCGGCGAGGTACGCGCCGCCATATCCGACCTTGCCGTCCTCAAGTATGAAGTCCTCAAGAAAGTAGGTGACGCGGTTGGCAACACTCAAGCATATCAACTCTAAAAACGCCGACTATGGGGGAACAATTCTGTAAAGAGCATTTTCCCGGCCACCAGGCCCTTGTCTGCACCCACCCGGACGGGCATAACCACAGCGGCAACATTCATGTGCATATCGTCATAAACAGCCTGCGGATTGAGGAAGTGCCGTTCCTGCCCTACATGGACAGGCCGGCCGATACGAAAGTCGGCTGCAAGCACCGATGTACCGACGCTGCCCTGCGCTACTTCAAATCCGAAGTCATGGAGATGTGCCACCGGGAGGGGCTTTATCAAATCGACCTCTTGAACGGCAGCAAGAACCGCGTCACCGACCGGGAGTATTGGGCGCAGAAAAAGGGACAGGCCGCGCTGGACAAGCAGAACGCCCCCATGATTGCCGATAGTATCACGCCCCGGCAGACCAAGTTTGAAACGAACAAGGAGAAGCTGCGGCAGACCCTACGGAAAGCCCTTGCCACCGCCGCCAGCTTTGACGAGTTTTCCTCTCTGTTGCTGCAGGAGGGTGTGACCGTCAAGGAGAGCCGGGGGCGGCTTTCCTACCTCACGCCGGACAGGACAAAGCCAATTACCGCCCGGAAGCTGGGCGACGATTTTGACCGCGCCGCTGTCTTTGCCGTTTTAGAGCAAAACGCCGCCAGAGCAGCCGAAGCGCCAGCCAGATCCCCCGATCCCCCACGCACCATAAAAGACCGCTTGCAGGTTGCCAGAGCCGAGATAGCCGCCCCGAAACAGGACGGAGTGCAGCGGCTTGTGGACATTGAGCAGAAAATGGCCGAGGGCAAAGGCCGGGGCTATGAACGCTGGGCGAAGATACACAATCTGAAGCAGGCCGCCAAAACGCTGTCCGTCTACCAGCAATACGGCTTTACTTCCCCGGAGCAGTTAGAAGCCGCCGTTGACACCGCCTATCAGAAAATGCGCCAGACCAGCGGCGAACTGAAAGCACTGGAAACGAAGCTGCAAGGGAAAAAGAAGTTGCAGCGGCAGGTGTTGGCCTACGCCCAGACCAAGGCCGCCCGCGACGGGCTGCGGGCACAGAAATCCGAGAAAGCCCGCGCCGCATACCGGCAGGCCCATGAGAGCGATTTTATCATAGCCGACGCAGCAGCCCGGTATTTCAAGGCACAGGGGCTTACCAAGCTGCCCGGCCGAAAAGCGTTGCAGGCCGAGATCGAGCAGCTTATCTCCGAGAAAGACGGCCTGTACAACACCTATCACGAACAGAAGCAGCGGTTCAGGGAGTTGCAGACCGTCAAGCGGAACATCGACCAGATTTTGCGCCGGGAAGAGCCGCACCGCAGAAAGGAGCAGAGCCATGAACGATAAGCCGTCCCGCATGGACTACCGCCAGCACCAGGCAGCCCGCCGCCTTGTGCATGAGTGCTGTAACTACGACGAGGGGAACTGCCTGCTGTTAGACGACGGGGAGCCTTGCGTGTGCGTCCAGAGCATTTCCTATTCCCTCATGTGCCGCTGGTTCCGTGTGGCTGTCCTGCCCCTTGACGGGGAGCTGGCCGCAGCCCTCTTGTACCGGGGGAGCCGGAAACGCTGCGCGGTCTGCGGGGCGGCCTTTGTCCCCAAATCCAACCGGGGGAAATACTGCCCCGGCTGCGCCGGGTGCATGAAGAAACGCAAAGCCGCCGAGAGAAAGCGGAAACAAAGGCAGAAATGTCACGCTTTAGAGCCTTTCAAACCCGCATAGATCAAGGCTTTTTTCGTGGGTGTCAAAGGGTATGCGATACATTTATCCTTTCCCCCCGGAAATGCCGTCCTAATGCGTGACAAAGCCCAAAAACGACACAACACAGAGGGAGGTGATACTATCGCTGATTATATCAGGGCAGACACCACGCTGCCCGCCTATCTTCCATACCCCCGTTTCCTGCTGAAAATGGAGATTTCACAGACCGCCAAGCTGCTGTATGCGCTTTTATTAGACCGCTCCACCCTGTCACAGAAGAACGGCTGGCAGGACGGCGAGGGCAGGATGCCCATCATCGAGATCTTCAAGGGCGCAGCGCCCTACGTGATCTGCAACGTGATCGTTCTGATCTCCATCAGCCTGTGGGGCCCGCTTACTACCGCCCTGCCGCAGCTGCTGGGCTACAGCATCTTCTGAGAGCAACGCGTATACCTCTTATAAAAAACAGGCAGCGCTCCCTTGCGGGGCGCTGTTTGTTTTTTTGCACGCAAACAGGCGGAACCGTTGTATTTGACGGACAGATATGGTACACTAAGGCCACTTGTGTATAGGAATATAGGAAAAGAGGAATTAAATCATGGATACGCAAAAACAAAAGCGCAGCGCCTTTTCCGGCAAGATCGGCTTTGTGCTGTCGGCCGCAGGCGCTTCGGTGGGTCTGGGCAACATCTGGCGGTTTCCGTACCTCGCCGCGAAATACGGCGGCGGCATTTTTCTGCTGGTGTACATCGTGCTGGCCGTCACCTTTGGCTACACGATGATCGTGGCCGAAACGGCACTGGGCCGCATGACCCACAAAAGCCCGGTGGGTGCCTTTGGCGCCTTTGGCAAAAAGGGCGGCCTGCGGTTCGGCGGCTGGATCAATGCGGTCATCCCCATTCTGATCGTGCCGTACTATTCGGTCATCGGCGGCTGGGTCATCCGCTATCTGTCGGAGTATATCAGCGGCCATGGCAGTGAGCTTTCGCAGGACGGTTATTTTTCCAATTTCATTTCCAGCGGACTGTCGGCAGAGGTGTGCTTTCTGATCTTCACGGCCTTTACGCTGGCCATCATCTTTGCCGGTGTGCGCAACGGCGTGGAGCGTGTTTCCAAGGTGATGATGCCGGTGCTGGTGGTGCTTTCGGTGGTCATTGCGGGCTACTCGGTCACGCGCCCGGGTGCGTTGGCAGGCGTGAAGTATTTTCTGGTACCGAACGTGGCAAACTTTTCCTGGATGACGGTGGTCACGGCCATGGGCCAGATGTTCTATTCGCTGTCCATCGCTATGGGCATTCTGGTCACCTTTGGCTCCTATATGAAGAAGGATGTCTCCATTGAGGAATCCACCGAGAACGTGGAAGTGTTTGACACGGCCATTGCCATCATGGCGGGCCTGATGATCATTCCGGCGGTGTTCTCCTTCTCCGGCGGCGACCCGGACACCCTGCAGGCCGGCCCGGCGCTGATGTTCATTACCATCCCCAAGGTGTTCGAGAGCATGGGCTTTGGCCATGTGGTGGGCATCCTGTTCTTTTTGCTGGTGCTGTTTGCAGCCGTGACCAGCTCCATTGCCCTGACCGAGAGCGCTGTCTCCACCTTTGAGGACGAGCTGGGCTGGAGCCGCGAGCGCGCAACGGCACTGATCGGCCTGATCATGGTGGCGCTGGGCAGCCTTTCGGCACTGGGCTATGGCCCGCTGGCGGGCGTGACGGTGTTCGGAATGCAGTTTCTGGATTTCTTCGATTTCCTCACCAACTCTGTCATGATGCCCATTGCAGCCATTGCTATCTGCCTGCTGGTGTCCCGCGTGATCGGCGTGCAGAAGATCGAAGAAGAGGTGACGCTGGGCGGCAAGCCCTTCCGCCGTAAAAAGATCTTCAACTTCATGATCCAGTATCTGTGCCCCATCTTTGCGGCCATTATCCTGATCAGCTCTGTGGCAAATGCTCTGGGCTGGATCGCAATGTAAAAACAAAAAAGCGCAGAAGGTGTTTCTCAAAGGAAGCCTTCTGCGCTTTTTTGTATGTCCAAAAGGTTTTCTTATGCTGTGAAGTTGCATAAAGCATAGAAAACGGCGATTTTGGCCTCAATTAGCTGGAAGCCTGATTTTATTAGCTGGAACCGAAAATTCTGCTAATGGCATTCGCTGGCTAATTTTGGTGATAGGTTCAAAATGAAAAATGCGAAGATCGTCTTTCACATGGAAAAATGACCTTCGCATTTTAAATGACCTTCGCATTTTCATAAAGGGATACCCCAGACAGGATTCGAACCTGCGGTCTCCTCCTTAGGAGGGAGGCGCTTTATCCAGCTAAGCTACTGAGGCATATTATGTATTATCGTTGATTTTTTGAAATTCAACGCGCTTGGAAACGAATATGCAGAATGATTTTCACACCGAAGTGACCGACTGCGTTGCAACCGGAACGGTGTTAAACTTGTTGCATCAAAATTTGTTGAGAAAACCGTGATTCTCGGTTTTGCTTTTGAATAGAGCAATCACTTCTGCACCCAAGGTATCAGGTTGACCGAATTCTTAGGAGGCGAACCCTCTATCCAGCTGAGGTATAGAGACATATATGTATTATCGTTGATTTTTGACTTTTCTGCACTTTGTATGGAATGCTTTTCACAACGAAGTGACCGACTGCGTTGCAACCGGAACGGTGTTAAACTTGTTGCATCAAAAATTGTTGAGAAAACTTCGATTCCCGGTCTTGCTTTTGATTAGAGCAATCACTTCTGCCCCCAAGGTATCAGGTTGACCGAATTCTTAGGAGGCTTGCGCTCTATCCATCTGAGCTACGGAGACGGATGTTCTATTATAATACAGCATTTTGCGGATAAAATCAAGTTGAACCGGCGGGCAAAATGGTGTATGCTATAGAGGAAATGAAAATAGCCGCGGCAGGCTTTGCCGCGTGCGGAGGAACTTATGGAAAAGGCAAAAGGGAAAAAGCTGTTTTACCGCCCGGCGGGCAAGCGCAAGGGGATGTATACGCCTACGCAGATCATCTGTGTGAGCTTTGTCATCGTGATCGCGCTGGGCACCTTTCTGCTCAGCCTGCCTGTTGCCAGCAAGCACGGGCGGCTGGATGTACTGGATGCCATGTTCACCGCTACAAGCGCTACCTGCGTTACTGGTCTGATCGTGCGGGATACCTGGACCCAGTTCACCTACTTTGGGCAGGCGGTGATCCTGCTGCTCATTCAGGTGGGTGGTCTGGGGTTGGTCACCCTCACCAGCTTCTTCGCGCTGGCTATGCGGCGGCGCATGGGCTTCCGCGATCTGCGGCTGCTGGGAGAAAGCGTCTCAGCGGACGGATATGCGCAGGCCAAGGACGTGCTGAAGATCGTGGTGGGACTGGCTGGCCTGTTTGAAGGCATTGGCATTGTGCTGCTGCTGTTCGCCTTTGTGCCGCAGTTCGGGCTGGAAGGCATCTGGGTGAGCGTGTTCACGGCCATCTCGGCTTTCTGTAACGCGGGCTTTGATCTGTTTGGCCGGTTCGGCCAGTATTCCTCACTGGCACCCTATGTGAACAATTACTATGTTCAGGCCGTTGTGATGTTCATGATCATTTCCGGCGGTCTGGGCTTCATGGTATGGGTGGAGATCGGTCAATACCGCAAAAAGCACCGGCTTTCCCTGCAGGCCAAGGTGGTGCTGAGCTTCTCGGTGATCCTGTGGCTCGGCGGCGCGGCGCTCATCGCGCTGATGGAGTGGAACAATCCTGCCAGCATGGGCGGGCTCTCTGTGCCCGGCAAGCTGATGGCGGCACTGTTCCAGTCGGTGTCCACTCGTACTGCGGGCATGAATACCATCGACCTTGCGGCCTGCGGCCCCATCACCAAACTGCTGATGAGCGCGCTGCAGTTCATTGGTGCGGCACCCGGCTCTACCGGCGGCGGCGTGAAGGTGACTACGTTCGCTGTGATCATCCTGACGATCCGCAGTGTGGCTCAGGGCCGCGACGACTGTGTGATCGCAGAGCACCACATCGAGTCCAAGACGGTTTATCGTGCTTTGACCATTATCGTGCTCGGCGGGCTGGCGGCGGTTGGCTCGGCTGTGGTGGTGTTCTATAACACCTCGGACGCTGTGTCGGTCATTGACGCTATTTTCGAGTCCTGCTCTGCCTTTGGCACAGTTGGCCTTTCGGTGGGCGTTACCGCTCAGCTGAACCGGGGCGCAAAAATCCTGTATATGCTGGTCATGTTCATGGGCCGTGTCGGCCCGGTGTCGCTGGCCATGAGCCTGACGGCAAAGCCGGACGACAACAAACGGAAGATCATGCCGGTGGGGCATATCAACGTTGGTTAAACGATTTTGAATGCCCTCCTAGAGTTGCGGCTCCCAGCATCCACTTCATGCCTTGAGCGGCATTCGTGTCTTGCTGGCCGCGGCCCCAACAACTCCTCCCTGCTTCTGCCGCAGGCAGCGGTCGTCGTCGTTGTACTCTGGGCATGTTCAGTGGAATTTGATTTTTATTTTTCGCATTTGTCGCAGTCCTGACGCTTGTCAGGGCGAATCCCTTCCATCTGCTAACGCAGACCGCTCGCCTGCTTGAAAGCCCCACTGGGGCTTTCATTGCTACGCAACCGCAGGGCTGCTCCAAATGCATTTTCACGAGTGGAGTCGTAGAGATAAGCGTCAGAGTATAACAAAAGTGGGTGCTATCCGAAAATAGCACCCACTTTTTTGTATATTGAAAAATAGAATTTACTCTGCGTACAGCTTTATGATGTTCAGCAAGATCTCGGTGCAGCGGTCCATGCGCTCAGCGGTGATGCACTCGCATACGCCGTGGAAATTGAAGCCGCCGGTGCCCAGATTGGGGCAGGGCAGGCCTTTCCAGCTCAGCATAGCACCGTCGGTGCCGCCGCGCACCGGAATTTCCTCCGGTTCCAGCCCGGCCATGCGGGTGGCCTTGCGGGCGGTCTCTACTAAGTGGAAATGCGGCTTGATTTTTTCCAGCATGTTGCGGTAGCTGTCCTTGATCTCCACGGTCACGGTGCCTTCGCCGTACTTTCCGTTCAAAAATTCGGCAATATCCAGCATGTTGTCCTTCTTGAACTGCAGCTTTGCGGCATCGTGGTCGCGCAGGATGTAGCCCAGCTTTGCGGTGGTCACATCGCCGTACATCTGGCACAGGTGGTAGAAGCCCTGCCGGCCCTCGGTCGTTTCGGGGCGGGCGGTGATGGGCAGCGCCTGATGAAACTCCATGGCCACATTGGAAGCGTTGATCATGGTGTCCTTGGCGGTGCCCGGGTGCACCGAGAAGCCGCGGATGGTCACGGTGGCGGAAGCGGCGTTGAAGTTCTCGTACTCAATGGAGCCGGCATCGCCGCCGTCCACCGTATAGGCAAAGTCGGCACCGAAGCCCGGAATATCGAACAGCTCTGCACCCTCGCCGATCTCTTCATCCGGAGTAAAGGCGATACACAGCTTGCCGTGGGGCAGGCCTTTTTCCTGAATGGTTTCAACAGCGGTCAAAATTTCGGCAATACCGGCCTTATCGTCGGCACCCAGCAGGGTGGTACCGTCTGAGGTGATGAGGGTCTCGCCCTTCATGGAAGTAAGGAAGGGGAACACAGAGGGCTTCATCACCATGCCGGTGGCGGGCAGAGTTACGTCGCCGCCGTTGTAGTTTTCCCACACAACGGGCTGCACATTCTCACCGCTGGCATCGTCGGCAGTGTCCATGTGGGCAATCAGGCCCAGAGCGTGTTGATCCTCACAGCCGGGCGTGGCAGGCAGGGTGCCATAGACGTAGCAGTGCTCGTCCACATGGGCATCCTCCATGCCAAGGGCCTTCATCTCATCCACCAGCTGGCGGGCAAGGTCAAACTCCCGTTCAGCGGAAGGGTGCGTACCGGAGTTTTCGTCCGAGGTGGTATGCACCCGGACATAATTCAAAAGCCGTTCATAAGCGCGCATAAGGCACACTCCTTTTATATTTCAGTGATGTATACTTCTCAGTTCCTTTATCATACCCTCTTTTCCGACAATTTACAACTGTTTTGCGCGCATTCATATGGAAAGATGAATCCTCATTTTTAAGGTGAACAAAATTCACGCAGTAAAATGCATCCATCTGTGCAGAACGTGCTACAATAGATACAAAATAAGCCGGGAGGGAAGTTTTATGGCTACAAAAGTCTTTTTTTACACCCTGCGCCCCTACGATGAGCTGGGCATCGCGCAGCGGCTGGCACCGCAGCTGGACGTTGAGTTTGGCTCTACGCAGGAGTATCCCACGCTGGAAAACGCTGAACTGGCAAAGGGCTATGATGCCGTGTCGGTAACGCCCTGTGATATGAGCACGCCCATGGTCAAGCGGTTTCACGAGCTGGGCGTAAAGTCCATCTGCTGCCGTTCCATCGGCTATGACCACGTAGACCGCGAGACGGCCCGGGAACTGGGCATGAAGGTGGCCAATGTGGACTACCCGCCAAACGGCGTTGCAAACTTTGCCATTATGCTCATGCTGATGAGCCTGCGCAAGGCAGGGCACATCCTCAAGCGCGGCGAAGCGCAGGACTACTCCCTGCAGGGAAAAATCGGCCGCGATATTTCCACCTGCACTGTGGGTGTGATCGGTACGGGCCGCATTGGCCGCACGGTGCTGCAGCATCTGTCCGGCTTTGGCTGCCGCCTGCTGGCCTACGACCTGTACCCCAACGACGAGGTAAAGAAGATCGCCGAGTATGTGCCGCTGGAGACCCTGCTGGCGGAAAGCGATGTCATCACTCTGCACACCAACGCTACGGAGGAGAATCACCATCTCATCGACACCAAAGCAATTGAGAGCATGAAGCCGGGCGTGACCATCATCAACACCGCCCGCGGCAAGCTGATTGACAGCGATGCACTGATTGCCGGGCTGGAAAGCGGCAAGATTGGCGCGGCGGGCCTGGACGTGCTGGAAAATGAGAACGGCCTGTACTATTATAATCGCATGGGCGATGTGATCCCGAACCCGGAGCTGGCGGCTCTGCGCAGCATGCCCAATGTGATCCTGACCGACCACACGGCTTTCTACACCCACGAGGATGTGGAGAGCATGGTGCGCGGTGTGCTGGAAAGCGCGGTTGCCTTTGAAAAAGGCCAGCCCACCCGGCATGATGTGACGGACCTTTGATTTGTCCGGCGGACGATTTTGAATGGCCACCGTTGCACCTGGCCATCTTCAGCGGAAACAGTATTTCTGAATAGAGCAGATCCCGGCAGACTGCGGTCTGCCGGGATCTGCATTTTCACGGGAGGGGGTGCAGCGGAAAACGGCATTCCGTTTGTTTGAAGCATCTGCCGGTTGGGACCCTTCCGGTGAAAAAGGGATTCCTGAAAATCCGCAGATTTTCAGGAATCCCCAATAAAAATAATTATTCCGCTAAAAATGCTCAGAGCAAAGCGGAGAGCATTCAAATGGTAATTAACCCAGACTGATGCCCATGCGGCGGGCGACGGTGAGCAGGTCGCAGTTCTCCGGCACGTTGCGGGTCTTGCCTGCAATGTCGGCCAGACGGTTCTGGGTGACATGGCGGTTCACCATGGCAACGGTCACGCCGTAGCGCTCGATCTCCACCAGCTTTGCCGCATAGCTGCCGAACTGGGTGGCCAGCACACGGTCGTAGGCGCTGGGGCTGCCGCCGCGCTGCATGTGGCCCGGGATGCACACACGGGTCTCCATGCCGGTTTTTTTCTGCACGGCCTGTGCAATGCGGTTGGTGGCGGTGGTGCCAAAGCCTGCCTCGGCGCGCTTTGCCATCCATTCCTTGCGTTTCATGCCGGCTTCCTCGCAGTTGATGGCACCCTCGGCCACAGCGATGATGGAGAAGTTGGAACCCTTCTTTGCGCGGCGTTCCACGGCAGAGCACACACGGTCGATATCATAGGGCTGTTCCGGCAGCAGAATAATATCTGCACCACCTGCAATGCCGGAATACAGCGTCAGCCAGCCGGCCTTGTTGCCCATGATCTCAATGCACATCACGCGGCTGTGGCTGCCTGCGGTGGTGTGGATGCGGTCGATCACATCGGTGGCAATGTCCACGGCGGTGTGGAAGCCGAAGGTTACGTCGGTACCATAGATATCGTTATCAATGGTCTTGGGCAGGCCGATGATGTTCAGACCCTCCTGCGAGAGCAGGTTTGCGGTTTTGTGGGTGCCATTGCCGCCCAGGCACAGCAGGCAGTCCAGCTTGGCTTCCTTGTAGGTCTTTTTCATGGCGGCAACTTTATCAATGTTGTCGTCCTCCACCACACGCATCATTTTAAAGGGGGTGCGCTTGGTGCCCAGAATGGTGCCGCCCAGCGTCAGGATGCCGCGGAAATCGTCCTCGCACATCTCCTTGTAGTCGCCGTTGATCAGGCCGCTGTATCCGTTCAGGATGCCAACGATCTCCACGTTATCGCCCATGCGGGCATACAGTGCTTTTGCTACGCCGCGGATGGTGGCGTTCAGACCCGGACAGTCGCCGCCGGAAGTCAGGATTCCAACACGTTTTTTCATTCAAAAGCCCTCTTTCATTTGGTATTCAGCGCCGCGCGTTCTGCCTTTCAAAGTCAGTCTGCCCGGAGACCTACCTGTTTATAGTATAAGATTATTCCGGATGGGGGCCGCTGTCAAGAGAAGCGCAGAAAATTTACACGCTTCCACGGTGCATTTCTGCGGGCAGGAGAACAGCGGGAAAACTTTTGCAGAAAAAATAAAAAAATGGTTGACAAGCGCGGGCCTTTTGAGTATAATATCCCTTGTCAGCAGCGCACGGTGCGGCAGACAAACTGAATAATGGGGATTTGCATAGTGGTAGTGCGGTAGACTCTGACTCTACTTGTGGGAGTTCGATTCTCTCATCCCCAACCAAGAAAACCGCAGTCTCAACTGGCTGCGGTATTTTCGGGGCATAGCGCAGTTGGTAGCGCGCCTCGTTCGGGACGAGGAGGCCGTGGGTTCAAATCCCGCTGCTCCGACCAAAAAGAACCAGTACACATTCGTGTACTGGTTCTTTTTTGTCTCCGCGCGGGATTTGAACAGGGCGGCGGTGCGAAGCACCGCAAACAAAGCACGGGCGGTCGCGCTTTTTGTGATCGTTCTGATCTGCCTTTGCGGCTGGTGGGCTGTGCGGAAAGAGGGTTTCTTTCTGGATGAGATCTACTCCTACGGCCTTGCAAACAGCAGCTATGCGCCGTTTTTGAATTGGTATTATAATGGTGAGCATTCGTTTGATGGAAATCTCCCGGAAGCAGTTTTTGAACAACAGGATTTTGTGAATTATATTTCGGTTCAGAAAAATGATCGCTTCAACTATGCGTCGGTCTACTATAATCAGACGCAGGACATTCATCCGCCGCTGTTTTATTTTCTGTTGAATACAGTATGCTCGCTGTTCCCGGGCAGCTTTACAAAATGGACGGGTCTGGGGATGAATTTTGTGCTGCTGGGCGGCACGCTGGCAGCGCTGTATGCGCTGGGCATGGAGCTGTTTGCAGACTGGAAAAAAGCATTGTTCGTCTGTGCATTGTATGCGTTCAACCGTGAAATGATCTCAAATGTGACGATGGTGCGCATGTATATGCTCATGACCTTGCTGACGATCCTGCTTGCGCTGCTGGTGGCAAAGTCTCTTCGCAGGCCGTCTGTGCCCAAATATCTTCTGATCGGTGTAACCATCTATCTTGGCATGATGACCCAGTATTTCTTTGTGGTCTATGCCTTCCTGCTGTGCGCAGCATATGACCTTTACCTGATGTTCCGGCGCGAATGGAAAAATGCTGCTGCATTTTCGCTTCCGGCACTTGCGGGTGTTGGCGGAATGCTGCTCACCTTTCCGTGCTGGTATGCACAGCTGCACTCGCAGAATACGAACTCACTGGATGCTACAACGCGCAATCTTTTTGATCTGGCGCAGTACCCCAAAGGCCCGCTGGAGCTGATCGGCTGGAGCATCGTCGGCTTTGCTGTAGGCGCAGGCATTATGGCCGTGCTGATCCTGACGAAGCTGGGGCAGCGCTGGCTGCCGGGCAAGTTGCGCGGCACTACGCTGATCCCCGAGGATGTCAAGCTGATCACGGTCCCGGCGCTTGCTGCATTTCTGGTTATCGCGGTGATCTCGCCGTATAAGTCGCTGCGGTATGTGTACCATCTGCAACCGCTGGAAGCGCTGTTTTGTGGCTGCGGCCTTTTCTCCATTCTGGATACGCTGCGTGCAGGCACCAGAAAGCGCATTCTGCAGATCGTGTGCCTTGCAATGGTCGTGCTTGCATTTGTGATCGAGCCGGAGCGCATGTACAGCGGTACTTATAAGATAGACAAGGAACTGGAACAATACAGTCAGGCCGCCTGCGTGGATATTACCGGGGACCTTGGCAGTTTCACTTCCGGCGTGCAGGAGCTTCTCAAATTTCAGGATGTCTGTGTGGTGCCGGACGATTCCAGTGAGCTGCTGGTGCAGTATAACACCGGCGAAAATGATACGCTGGTGCTGTTCATTGGAGGCCGGGGGCTGTGGCAGTTCGTGACGGCAGAACAGGTGGAGCAGATCACGGCCCAGAACATGGAAACTGCGTGGAACGTTGCCCGACAGGGCGGCTATGAGGATGTTTCGCTGCTGGCAACGCAGGAGTTTGAACAGATCTTTGTTTTGAAAAAGTGAACGCTTTGCGGCACAGCAGAAGGGAAAACTGCCTTTTTTGCGCGTGCTATATCGTTTTAAGGTAAAGTGTGCTAGAATAGTACCATCAACGATTCAGGAGGGTATCCCATGCTCAAACGACTGCGCAAAGCGCACCCAATCTTATTCTGCGTTCTGGCAGAAGTGGTCTTTCTGGCAAGCCTGTTCGTAACAGATCTTGTCTTTACCATTGCATTGGTTCTTTTTCGGGCGGATTTTGCGTCCATTGATACATACCTCTACAGCACTCTGCAGGAGCTGGTGGGGGCCATGGTGGCAGTGCTGTTTCTGGTACGGACAGACCGTGCTGGGCTGCTGCGCCGCCGCGGCAGCGGCTTTTTCAATGGCCTGCTGGTGGGCATGTACCCGCTGGTGTTCATTGGCTACAATGCCTTTGGGTCGCTGGTGCTGGGCCGGCCGGAGAACGGCGTGCTGCAGCCTGCGGCACGCATCTGCACCTTCCTTGTCAGCATGGCCATGGTGGGTGTGGCCGAGGAATTCATCTTCCGCGGTGTCATTGCCCAGACCCTGCTGGAGCACTTTGGCACCAGCCGCGCCGGTGTGTGGAAGGCCTGCCTTTTGTCCGGTGTGCTGTTTGGTGCGGCGCACCTGACCAATATCCTCAGTTCGGCACCCTTCGGTGTGCTGATGCAGTGCGTGTTTGCAGCATCGCTGGGCACTCTTTTTGCGGCGATCTACTTCCGCACCGGCAATTTGTGGGTGACGGTATTCCTGCATGGTGCCATGGATATTTCGTCCATGCTCATCGGTGGGCTGTACGGCACCACTACCGTGGCCGATGCGGTGAGCGGCTACGATGCATCCATGCTGCTTTCGGTGCTGCTGTATCTGATCCCCACCGCAGTTCTGCTGCGCAAAAAGAAGCTGCCGGAGGTACAGCTGTACTGGCACCAGTACGTAAAAAAATAAAGGCAGGATGCAAAAAATATCCTTGCATTTTGCACAGGGTTCTGGTATACTGTATCTGTTACCGTGGTACGGGGCTGGGAGTATGCCCGCTTTTTGGGAATGCCGTTTCCCGCCGCTGTTCCATTGGCACATAAAATTTTATAAAGAGGTATGTAACTATGAACAAGCAGGAAGTTATGGCCAAAGTCGCTCTGACCGAGAAGGACACTGGCTCTCCCGAAGTGCAGGTCGCTCTGCTGACCGCTCACATCAACGAGCTGAACGAGCACCTGAAGAAGAACCCGAACGATCACCACAGCCGCCGCGGCCTGATGAAGATGGTTGGCCGCCGCCGCAATCTGCTGGCTTATCTCCAGAAGAAGGACATCGAGCGTTACCGTGCTCTGATCGCAACTCTGGGTCTGCGTAAGTAATTTAAACAGAGGGCAGGTACCGCAAAGGTGCCTGCCTTTTGCTTTTGTATACAAATGGCAGCGGCTGCGTATTGCAGCAGTAAATCGAACGCCTGTGCCCCGAATGCTTTTTCATGGCGCGGGCGGCTCACATCAACGGCAGAGACATTCCCCCGGTGGGGGAAATATCTCAAACAAAACCGGATGTGAACGGCACGGACGCTGGATTTATTGCTATGATGCGCGTGCCACCGCCTTTTGGATAGAAAAAATCCGAAAAAACAAGGAGGCAAAAACAATGGCAATTGAATTTGGTTCCCGCAGAGAGACCTTTGAGAACTACAAGGTCTACGAGACCATGCTGGCAGGCCGCCCGTTCAAGGTAGAAATGGGCAAAATGTGCGGTCTGTCCAACGCCAGCGCGCTGATCCGCTACGGTGAGACCTGCGTTCTGTGCAATGTGGTCATGAGCCCCAAGCCCCGCGAAGGCGTGGATTTCTTCCCCCTGAACGTGGAGTATGAGGAAAAGCTCTACGCCGCAGGCCGCATCCCCGGCAGCTTTATGCGCCGTGAGGGCCGCCCCGGTGAGCGCGCCATCCTGACCAGCCGCGTGGTGGACCGCCCCATGCGCCCGCTGTTCCCCAAGGAGATGCGCAACGACGTGTGCATCACCATGACCGTCATGAGTCTGGACCCCGACTGCAGCCCCGAGATCGCCGGTATGATCGGTGCTTCTCTGGTCACTGCCGTGTCCGACATCCCGTGGAACGGCCCCATCGGCGGCGTGCAGGTGGGTCTGGTGGACGGCGAGATCGTGCTGAACCCCACGCAGGAACAGCGCAAGGTGAGCGACCTTGCCCTGACCGTTGCCGCCACCATGGATAAGATCGTCATGATCGAGGCCGGTGCCAACGAGGTGGACGAGGACACCATGCTGAACGCCATCAAGGCCGCTCACGTGGAGATCAAAAAGACCATTGAGTTCATCAACCGCATCGTGGCCGAGCGCGGTAAGAAGAAGATCGATTTTCAGGTGGTGGGTCTGGATATGGACGTGTTCCACGCCATCCAGAACAAGTATCTGGACGACTTCAAGGCCGCTATGGACACCGACGACAAGAATGTGCGCGATGCCGCTCTGCTGCCCATCATGGACAAGATCGCCGAGGAGTACCCCGACCTGACCGCTGCAGACCTTGATCTGGTCAGCTACAAGATGCAGAAGTTCGTGGTGCGCCGCTGGCTGCTGGACGAGGGCAAGCGCGTGGACGGCCGCGGCATCAACGAGATCCGCCCGCTGGCTGCCGAAGTGGGCATCCTGCCCCGCGTGCACGGCTCCGGCATGTTCACCCGCGGCCAGACGCAGGTGCTCACCACCTGCACTCTGGGCGGCACCAAGGACAACCAGCTCATGGACGACCTGACCGATGAGCAGACCAAGCGCTATATCCATCACTACAACTTCCCGCCGTACTCTGTGGGCGAGGCCCGCGCACCGCGCAGCCCCGGCCGCCGCGAGATCGGCCATGGCGCACTGGCAGAGCGTGCTCTGGTGCCCGTGCTGCCCTCTCTGGAAGAGTTCCCCTACACCATCCGCTGCGTGTCTGAGGTGCTCTCCTCCAACGGTTCCACCTCTCAGGCATCCATCTGCGGCTCTACGCTGGCCCTGATGGATGCAGGCGTGCCCATCAAGGCACCCGTAGCCGGCATTTCCTGTGGTCTGATCACCGAGGGCGACCGCTGGATGACCATGCTGGACATTCAGGGCGTGGAGGATTTCCACGGCGATATGGACTTCAAGGTGGGCGGCACCCGCAAGGGCATCACTGCCATCCAGATGGACATCAAGATCGATGGCCTGACCTACGACATCATTGCCGAGGCTTTCGAGAAGTGCCGCAAGGGCCGCCTGTATATTCTGGACGAGATCATCAAGCCGGTGATCGCAGAACCCCGCCACGAGCTGAGCCGCTACGCACCCAAGATGTTCAGCATGATGATCCCCACCGATAAGATCAAGGACGTGATCGGTAAGGGCGGCAAGGTCATTCAGGACATCTGCGCTACCTGCAACTGCAAGATCGACGTGCAGGAGGACGGCCATGTGTTCGTCTCTGCTGTGGATCAGGAGGACGCAAAGCGCGCCATCTTTACCATCAAGACCATTGTGGAGGACCCCGAGATCGGTGCCATCTACAAGGGCAAAGTGACCCGCTTGATGAACTTTGGTGCCTTCGTTGAGATCGCACCGGGCAAGGAAGGTCTGGTTCACATCTCCAAGCTGGACACCAAGCGTGTGGAGCGCGTGGAGGATGTGGTGGCTGTGGGCGATGCCATCGTGGTCAAGGTGACCGACATCGACCAGCAGGGCCGCATCAACCTGAGCCGCCGCGATGCCATTCTGGCGCTGGAAGCCAAGCGCGCCGAGCAGCAGGCACAGCAGCAGTAAACCCTGACTGCATAAAAGAAACCGAAAAAGAGGACCCGATGCAGATGCATCGGGTCCTCTTTGTTGTATCAGAAGAAAATTATACTGTGCGGTATTTGCGATTCAGCGCCCAGCCGAATGCAAACAGCACCACACCGCTGACAGCCAGCACCGGCACGGGCCAGTTCAGCTGACCGGTCTGCGGCAGACTGCTCATTACCGGGTTATCCGGGTGGCCCGGCAGAACGGGGCTGTCTGGATTACCGGGTGCTGCCGGATGGCCCGGGTGGCCCGGAGCCACGGGATTGTCCGGATTACCGGGAGAGACCGGGTTATCCGGGTTGTCCGGCGGGGTAGGCGTATCAGGATGATCGGGCGTATCCGGCGGCGTAGGCGGGGTAGGGGGCGTAGGCGGCGTGTCCGGCTTGGTGGGGGTGTAAGCACCCACCTTGGGGCTGGCATCCACCGCATAATTCCACTTGCCATCCTCCGCCATGGGCAGAGAGACAAGGAACGGATTGATCGGCTCATAGCCCTTGGAAGCCTCGGTCTGCACGATCAGATACAGGCCCAGCTCCAGACCACAGAAGGTCACGTTGCCGTCCGCATCAATGGTCTTTGTGGTGCCCTCGGCGCTTTGGGGCAGATACTCCTGCAGCTGGGCCGCAAGGGTGCTGTCGGTCAAATCACCCAGCGCAATGCCGCAGCCGTAGAAATCGCCGCAGTATTCGTAGCTCAGGTTGCCGTTTTGGCGCTTTACCTCGGCCACACGGTACAAAGTGAGCTTGCCGCCGCTCAGCGCCTTATCGTTGGCGCTGTCGTACAGCGTAACGCGGATGGTGCCGGTAGTGGGATTGCCGCTGCTGTCCACCAGCTTGATGTTTGCGCTGGTGGCAAGGGCAGGCAGCGCACTTGTTACCAGAAGGCACAGCACCAAAAGCAGGGCCGCAGCGTGCTTTTTGAGATCAGTGCGTTTCATGTTTTTCACCTCTTGTAGATTTGCGTTTGCGGTTGGAGAACAGCAGCCAGAGCAGCAGCACCAGCAGCAGGGGCAGTGCCATGATGGGAGCTGTGATGATCGGTTCGATCTTGATGGCATCGGCTGTTACACGGATGTGCTTGAGCTTGTCCGGCGTTTCGATGCGCCGTCCGCGCACCAGAAGGCGGTGAGAGTTGATGCCGTAGGGGGTGCAGGTCATCAGGGTGACGTAATCCTTGCCGTCCACCACCTTCAGGTTGTCGGTCTCGGTGGGCAGTACAATGGAGATCTGGTCCACCTCATAGGTCAGCACCCGGTCCAGCACCGTGATGGTGAAGGTGTCGCCCACTTCCAGCTGGTCCAGATTGGTGAACAGCTTGGCGCTGGGCAGGCCGCGGTGCGCCGAAATGACCGCGTGGGTGCTCTCGCCGCCCACCGGCAGGCTGGTGCCCTCCAAGTGGCCTGCCGCCACCTGCAGCACGCCATCGCTGGTGCCGTGGTAGATGGGCAGCTCCACACCGATCTTTTCAATGGTGATGTAGCCCATAATGCCGGTGCCGGTGACATCCAGCGTGGCGTTGTAGCTGGTGAACCGGTCGGCATGGAACAGCGCGTCCGGGTCGGCGGCGATCTGCGCATTGAACGCATCTGCCGCCTCGAAATAGGCGCTGTAGTCGGCATCGGTCAGATTGTCCACATCCTCGGCATAGGTGGCCACAGCACGGGACTGATGCAGCTGGTTGACGTAATCGCTGAGGGTGGGGTATAACATCACGGATAGACCCACGAAAAAGACGAGGATCAGGATGATGGTGCTTTTGTTCTTTTTCATGGGCTACTCCCTAATGTTATAAGGATAGGAGCGGGGGCCTTGCGGCCCCTTTGCTCCGGGTTCTTGGGGGAAATGGAGCTTACTTGTTCTCCATGCGCTTCTTGGTGACCAGCAGAACGATGGCCGCAACCATCAGGCCGCCGCCGACCACATAGAACAGGGTAGTGCCGATGCCGCCGGTGGAGGGCAGGGTAATGCCGCCGGCTTTTATGTTGACGATATCATTCGTCAGGTTGGAGCCTTCAAGATTAACCTGATCATTTCTGGAGTGGTCTGCTTTGATGGTCACTGGGATTACTTTGCAGGCACTGTAACCGTCAGGAGGGGTGATCTCCTTCAGGTAGTAAGTACCTGCGTCCAGACCCTTAACGTTGAACGTGCCATTAGCGGCAGATTTCATTTCAACAGCTTCTTTACCGAGTACGTCCTTGATGGGGTAGTAGAAGCCGTCTTTCTGGTAGAGTTGTACTTCACTTTGATCAGTGCAAGCTTCATCGCTGTACAGACGGAAGCATGCACCCTCCAGTGCGGGACCTTTCTCAGTGTCCTGATGCTTGGTGTTGTTCAGCTGGTAGGTGTACACATAGACTGGAGTGCTTTCGGGAGTTTTACCAATGGATGACTCGTCTTTGGGATTGTTGGAATAGGTAAGATAAACTTTATTTATGTTACTAGTAGAACCACCTGCAGTATTGACATAGGCTTTGTCGTTCAGGTGTGCAGTGTAGGTAACCGTAATCGTAGCGCCGTCATTCAAATCAAACCCTGCGTCTTTGGCACAGGCCTTAACATCAATGTTTACCACAAAAGAGTTTTGACTTTCAAGATCGGTAGTATCAATGGTATACTTCGAAGAATCGGTGATATTATAGGTGTTGCCATTGGATTTAATGACTACACTATCGAGTTCGTCATCTTTGTCATAAGTAATGCCATCGGACAGGGTATCATGAAAGATAACCGAGTACTTATCATAGTAATCGTAAGCACGGTTAGTGCTGTCGGGCAAGGTAGCGGTCAGCTGGAACTGGAACTTTTCGTTGATTGCATGGTCAGCGCTGGAACCAAAACCTCCTGTGCTGGTGCCATCCGGATTGTCATAAACTTTCTTCTCAACAGTGGGCTTTTCGGCCTTAGGCGTAATTGGAACGTTCCAGTTTCCTTTGGTAACCATCAGCAGGAAGGAATTGTAGGAATGATAGGAATCGTCTTTGGAAAAGTCGGTAGTATCAACGAACAGATAATAACCTGCCTTGGCCTCGGGAATGGTGAGGGCATTGCTACCAGCTCGAACGACGTATGTCGGGTTTGCATCATTCGAGTAGAGATAGTGGCATACAAAACGCGCGAAAGCGATGCTGTAATCATCGGAATCATGCCATTGGCTGATAACCGCAAGAACTTCCTGAGCAGATTTGGCATTGGTAAACAGAGGGCCGATATGATCAGCTTCCCTCAATTTGTTCAGAAAATCATCAGAATTATTGATGATGTTGCTGCCCCAATCAACGTTGGAAATCTTAAAGTCTTTAATATTATTACCCTCAACATCACCCTTGAAGATCTGGAAAGCGCTGTAAGTGTGATGTGAGTCGACGTCCCCCTCACTGTTTTCTGCAAACGCCGGGATCGCCATGGCGCACACCATGGCAACTGCCAGCAGTGCGGCCAGCAGCTTTTTGATTACTTTCTTCATCATGATTTGCGAAAGTCTCCTTTCAAGTTTTTCTGATTCCTATTTTCAGGGTCTGCTTCCGGCGCAGAATCAATTTTGCCGCCGTGTCAGGAAGGATGCAGGCTTTTTAACGTGCCCCCCTTTCGCGTCTGCGCTTTCTGCAAACCCCGCACACCAGAGCGGCAAGCATCAGCGCACCGCCGCCTGCTGTATACAAAGTGGTACCGGCTCCGCCGGTAGAGGGAAGTTCGTAGTCGGACGGATCGGCCTGACTGGTGATCACAAGGCTGTCGGTTTTTACCGACTCTTCGGCATCATCGCTGATGGTCGTGTCCAGAATCTTGATGTTATTGATTACTTCACCGTCAACAGCCGTTTCGCCAAAGTCCTTCAGCTTGACGGTGTAGCGGATAGAATAGGTGCCTGCGGCAATGGGGGAACCGGCAGAACCCAAGGTGATCTTGCGCTCATCATTAACATTTTCCCAAGTGATGCGGAGCGTTGTATCGTCTTCTTTCATGCTGAGCTGGAGCGAGTCTTCGACATATTCGGCGGTTACGCCGGTGGGCAGGGTCATGCTGTCCGCAAGCGTCAGCGGGCCGGCCTGTTCGTTCTTGACCACAAGCGTAACAGTGTAATCCAGGTAGGCATCGCTGCCATCGTAGCGCGGGTCGTTCACGCTCTGGTTAAGGTCATAGTTCGTATCGTCTTTTTGATCCTCATCGGGGGTTTCATCCGGGTTGATGGTGATATCAAGGGCGTAATCTTTGTTGACCTCGATCTGATTAAAGCCGCTGCTGGTGACCTCGCTCTGGTTCCACTGGAAATTGAAGGCAACGTTGCTGGTGACCTTGGCATCGGAAGTATCCGCGCCTGCGCCTTCCTCCTCTTTCTGCTGGATATAGTTTTGGTCGTACCGCAGCACGGCGTACCAGCAGCCGTCATTCCCCTTGAGCAGCCGGTAGCTGCCGCAGGTGTCATAATTGCCGGTATCTTCCAGTTTGCCGGAGATAAGCTCATCGTTCAGCACATCAAAGCTCTTGGGCAGCTTAACATGGACACAGTAGTCGTTTTCCTGGATCGCTTGGGCCGGGATATCTGTGACGGTCAGGCTGCTGTGCAGAAGCTCCGAAATGGTGGTGACGTTGGTATCCTCGTATTCAGTGCCATTCTTGCGCTGCACCGTCAGAGCAGTGAGGTAATCCAGTGCATCCAGACCTTTGATGGTGGTAATGGCACCTGCGTCATCTTCGACTTTGAAATCCGGCGTAGCCACGCCGTAATCGGCCTGCTGCGCATTTGCCACAGACACCAGCGTTGTCACCTGCGAAGCATTCAGCGTGACTTTAGCCACCTTGCCGTCCACATCGCCGGAGATCACGGTCAGGGTGCCGGAATCTTTGTCCACATCGCTCACGATGCCAACGGTGCTGGCATCCACGGTGTATTCCTCAATGTGGGGCGCGGTGTCGGTGGTGGCCGCAGCATCCATGGAGAGCAGGGCAATGTCGGCATCGGCGGAATCATCCTGCACCTGCAACGGCTGGCTTTCCGCGGCCACAGCCTTGGTCACGGTGCCATTGTAAATGACGATATCACCGGGCATTGCGGCATCAGACGGCAGATCACCGTCAAAATCCATGGCATAGCCGCTGCCGGTCTCTTCGTTGTACAGCGCGCTGCGCAGCTGGCTGTGCAAAGACAGCACGCTGGAAACCTGCGGGATAGCGCTCTGGGGGATATCGGCATATTTCAGGCAGTAGGAAAGGAACATCACGTCCCATGGGCCGTAGTCGTTGCCGTAGTCGTTGCCGTAGCGGGTGTAGTGGCGCACGGTCTCGCCGTCGGCATCGTCCAGCTGGAAGTTGCGCTCGCTCTGCTCATAGCCCAGCTGGCTCTCGGCTACGGCCAGCAGGTCGTCGGCCCAGTTGCCGCTCAGCGTGGTGCCGGTCTGTGCCAGCCATTCGTCCTCGTCCTGCGTGCCGTCCAGCGGGTCGGACAGGCAGTTCACCGTGTGGTGATGCTCCGGCAGGCCGCAGACCAGCACTTCCTCGTAGCAGGCATCGGTGTGGTGGTGCACCGGGGGCTCGGTCACAGGATCGACCACCACGGGCTTTGCGGCCACCGGCTCCTCAAACAGGGCCACCGGGTCATAATCGGGGTTCACTTCTTCTACAAGCTCGCCCTCTTCCAGACCGCACACCAGCTCATAGGTGGTGGTGTAGCAGCTGTCGTCGTGGGTGTGCTCGAATTTATCGCAGATGAAGGTGACACCATCCTCATCAAAACAGCTGTCGTCGTGGGTGTGCTCTTCTTCCAGGCAGGTCAGCTCCCGCACTTCCTGGTAGCAGTCGTCGGTGTGCTCATGGGGCACAAAGATGTACTCCGGCTCTGCGGAATAGGCTGCAATGCCGGGATCATCCGCATCCACGCCCAACGCATCATCATCCATGTCGAATGTATCATCAAAAGACATGCCGTCGTCCGTCATGGTGGCGTTCCAGTCCTCCGGTTCGCCTTCCTCATAGCCGCACACCAGCTGCTTTTCATAGCAGGCAGCGGTGTGCTCGTGCTCCAACTCGCCGCACAGATATTCGGCCGTTTTGGCAATGCCCACGCCGTGCAGCTGCCAGTTCACGAACAGGCTGGTGGTAAGCGCCAGTGCCAGCAGCAGCGCAGTATAGCGTCTGGCGCGCTGGTGGTTCCGACGGAACTTTTTCTGATATTCTTTCACGATATCCCGCATGATTCCTAAACCTCCTTAGTGGATCAACGAGAAGTTGGACAAGGGCCATACCCGCAAAAAAACCTTGCCCACGATCTGACTTTTTTCCACACAGCCGATCACACTGCTACGGCTGTCAATGGAGGTGGCCCGATGGTCACCCAGTACGAAATACCGGTTTTCCGGCACCTGATAGGGAAATTTGATGTCGCATTCGCCCAGAGCCAGTTCATCTACATATGGCTCATCCAGCGTCTGGCCGTTCACAGTGACCACACCGTCCTCGTCCAGTTCGATCACATCACCGGGCAGGCCGATGATGCGCTTGAGCAGAAGCTTGTTCTGCCAGTAAAATCCGCAAAGGTCGCCGGTCTTCATGTCACTGCCCTTGACCAGCAGAATGATGTCCCGGTCCTGCAGAGTGGGGTTCATGCTGTCGCCGGAGACCTGCAGCACCGGCAGAAACAGAGTGGCCAGCAGCACGGCAATGGCCGCGACTACCAGCAGCGTGTAGACCGTGCTGCGCAGCACCCGCATATAACGGCTGCGGTAGGCCAGACGTTCGCGCTCTGCTTCCACCTCTGCTGTGGATGGAATGGGCGTGAACCTGATCTTTTGCTCTTTCATTTGGCACGCTCCTCCGGCAGGAATTCCGTGCTGTGATAGCCGTCCAGCAGTTCGCTGGCCCGGCGGTCAAAAGCGGCCCGGCGCTGCTGGATCTCCTGCTGCGTCCGGGCAAGCATTGCCTTGCAGTCCGCTTCGGTCTGGGCGCGCTTGCGTGCGGCGGCTTCCGTTTCCGCGTCGCACTGCTGCTGGGTACGGGCCTTCAGGTTCGCAGCCTCGGTCTGTGCCTGTGCAAGGATCTGCTGGGCTTCGGCTTCCGCCTGAGCGCGCAGAGCGCTGGCAGCGGCATCGGTGTTTTTGTTTGCTGCGAGCACCGATGCAACGTATTCATCAGCCGCAGCCTGCGCCGCTTCAAACACCTTGTTCAGCTCCAGTGCAGCCTGCGCAATGGAACCTGCGTTTTCAATATGGATCTGCCGTTCCTGCAGCTGGGCAGACAGGGCAGCGTTTTCTGCCCGGAGCCGGTCCTCGCTCTGCTTGAGCGCCAGAATGATCTCGACTAATTCGGTGCGGCGCATGTGCCGCAGTTCACGGTCTGGCATAATGATCGATTTCTCCCGCAAAAAGTGGTCGGATTGGGCGAACGAAAACTTTCGACAAATACGAAAATTTTCGCACCACAAAACCACATTTGATATATCAGCTTTCGGCGTGAAAGCGCCAGTTTGATGAATGACCTTCCACCTTATATGTTAGCACAGTATGCGTAACAAAAATGCCTTTTTCGTGCATTTTTTTGCCAAAGCCAAAGAAAAATTGTTTCTTTTGATGTAAACGATTAAAATGCGTTAAAAACAAAAAGAACTGTCCCCACAACGGAGACAGTTCTTGAAAAACAGATGAAAATAGAAGCCGGATCAGAAGCTCTTCAGCAGATCGCCCAGAGTCAGGAAGGACTGGTAGATCACGTTGACATTGTTGATGATGGAGCTTGCACCGGAGAAGATGCGGGCAATGGCGTTGAACACCTTACCGACATTCAGGAAGCTGTTGTAAGCGTCGCGGGCACCACCGTCCAGATAGACCATTTCCTCTTCGCTGATGGAGGCATAGTTTGCGGGCAGTTTCATAGTAGACATGGAGATTTTCCTTTCTATTGATAAAATTGATACAGTGTGTGAAAAGACTTAAATAAAGGCAGCCACGGCCAGCGTGGTGATCAGAGCACCGGCTACCGTCAGAACGCTCAGAATCGGGCCGTCATCGTATTCCTGCGCGGTCTGTTCCGGCTGAGCGGGCGTGGATGTGCTGGTGGAAGTGGTGGCATTTTTCACGGTCCAGTGTGCGTACACAGTGGTATCACCGGTAAACACCGTAGAGGTGCTGATTTTTGTGCCGTCCACCGGCTCGGTATACCAGCCGTCAAAGGTGTAGCCTTCCAGCGTAGGCTGCGCGGGCAGGGCACTGAGTTTGCCGCTCAGATTGGTGGTGACTGCCACAGCGGAGCTGCTGCCGCCCATGGCATCCAGACCAATGGTGTAGACCTGCGAATCCTTGTCTTCTGCGGCAAAGGCAGAGGGCAGTGCACAGCAGAGCAGTGCAGCGCTGAGCAGACCGAGGACCAGCATTTTCAAGATCTTTTTCATATGACTCCTCGCTTTCCTGACGAATTGGGATGTGGTGCATGCCGGGAACGGAAACACCAGAACAGACCTCGATGTCCCCGCCATGAGGCAGTAGACGAAAAAGCCGGGAAGAGGAGGTTTATTCAATCCTATATTTACCACATATAGCGTAACAAAAGCGCAACAAAATGGGCGCATTTTGTTGTTATGATGAAAAAAATTGGTTTTTCACAAATTGCAGGCTGCAAAAGGCGGCACAGAGCCGCCACAAAAGCGGAAAAGTGGAACCTTCCCCTTGTGGAAAAACAAAGAATATGGTATAATATCTTGCACGATGCGCCATCGCCAAGCGGTAAGGCAGGGGACTTTGACTCCCCCATCGTAGGTTCGACTCCTGCTGGCGCAACCAAAAGCCCCGTCATCCTGAAAAGGCTGACGGGGCTTTTTGCATCACTTTTCCACAAAATGCAGCTGAACGGTGTAAAGCTCAGCGGCGGCGGATCTTTCTGGTGGGCTTGCGGCGGTTCCAGTTGTTCAAAAGGACCCACGCAAAGTAGATGATGATGGAAATAATACTCAGTGTTATCACAACTTTGAGATACAGACTGCCTAAGAATTCCTGAAAACGCGCCACAGTGAACAGCAGCGGGTTGCGGCTGACATCCTGCCCGGCGATCAGGTCCACCACGCCAATGGTCTCACCGGCAAGCTTTAGCTCCACGGTACCCACCACATCGCCCTGCTGGACAGGGGCACACACGGAATCCGGCAGGTGGAAATATTTCTGGGTCACGCTGCCGTCGCCGGTGGAAGGCAGCAGGGTCATCATGCTGTCGGCGGGATACAGCTGCAGGGAGCTGGTATCGGAGGAATACTTCACCGGGATCTCGGCCAGCGTAAGGTCGGTGTCCAGCGCGGCCTGAATGGAAAAGCTGTCGAACACCCAGTCCATCAGCTTCACGGTCTCGCACAGGGCCGGGCGACGGTTGGCGTAGCCGAAATCGTCGCAGGTGTCCGGGCTTTGCATCACGCAGAAAATATAGGTGGCACCATCCTTATTGGCCCATGAAACATAGCTCTGATTGCCACTGTCGCTTTTGAATGCGGTCACATCGCACATGCCGCCCTGCATGGCGCTGCGGTAGTATTTGCCGCCGCTGGATTTGCTCAGCGCGGCATTCTGGCTGACCAGAACAGACGAAGAACGGTGCTTTTCTTTGGCGGGCATGGTAAAGCTGGGCGCACCGGAAACCTCCACAAAGGCATCAAAGCTCATCAGATAGCGCAGGATCAGGTACATATCCACGGCACAGGTCACGTTGCCGCTGTCGATGCCGCAGGCATCCGTCCAGGTGCTGCCGGTGGTGCCGATGCGCTGGGACAGGGTGTTCATCTGGCTCACCCAGCCCGCGAGGTCGCCGCCGGAAAGGGCATAGGCAAGGCCCATGGCGGCTTCGTTGGCGTTGCGGGTCAGCATGGCGTACATGGCTTCGCGGTAGGTAAAGGTCTCGTTGGAGCGCATATCAGCGTTGTTGGTGTTATAAACGTAATCCGAGATGGCAAAGGGCATCTGGAAGGTGTCGTCCAGATGGTCGGCATAGTTGGTCAGCAGCAGGGCAATGGTCATGTACTTTGTCAGACCACCGGCGGATACCTGCTTTGTGCTGTCCTTATCATAGACGATGATATTGGTATCGGTGTTGACGATATAGGCACTCTGTGCCTGCACCTGATAGACCGGGGTGGGGTCGAACATAGCCCCAGCGGGCAGCACAAGGCAGCTGAACAGGACAGCGAACGACAAAACCAGCGCAAAAATACGTTTCATGTGGACAATTCCTTTAAAAAGCGATAATATAAAACAACAGGCAGCACGGCACAAGCGCCGTGCGCCGGATAAGAACGAGATCACAGCGGAAGGCTGTATTCTTTATAATAACAGGTTTGGCGGGGTGTGACAAGGCTTATTGTGCCGATTTCACATCCGGTTAGGGAGGACAGGAATGGTATATCTGACAGGGGACACCCACGGCGACATCGACCGCTTCAAGCACGGCAAGCTGCGCTGGCTGGGCAAACGGGATACCGTGGTGGTACTGGGCGACTTTGGCTTTGTGTGGGACGGCAGCAAGGAGGAACAGAAAAAGCTGGATTGGCTGCGCAAGCGCCCGTATACCCTGCTGTTTCTGGACGGCAGCCACGAAAACTACGACCTTTTAAAGCAGTATCCCACCGAGGAACGCTTTGGCGGCAAGGTGCAGGCACTGGGCGGCAATGTGTACCATGTGTGCCGCGGCAGCGTGCTGGAATTGGAGAATAAAAAATACCTGTGCTTCGGCGGTGCGGAAAGCCAGGATGTGGAGGATCGGGAACCCGGCGTGAACTGGTGGAGGGAAGAAATGCCTTCGGAGGAGGAATACGCCTTTTGTGAGGAGAACCTTGCAGCGTGCGATTACAAAGTGGATTATGTGCTGACCCACGATGCGCCAAGCAGATTTTTGGACTTTACCGCCCTTGCCAGCGGCGAGACCAACCAGCTGCACAGCTTTCTGGATAAAATTTTGTTGAAGCTGACCTACGACAAGTGGTTTTTTGGCTGCTACCATAAGGATACCCAGCTTTCCACCAAAAGCCGCTGCGTGTTCTGCGATGTGATAAGCATGGGCGAACGGCACGCAAAGCGTTCCGTTCGATAACAGGGGCCGCTGCACCAGCCGTGCAGCGGCTTTTGCATTTGCTGTTGCTTGTGCGCAAAAAACCTCCGGATCAGTTCATGGCTCCGGCTTTCTCGAACATCTGCTGCACCTGCTGTTCCAGCAGTGCGTGCTCCGGCGCTTCCAGCAGCGGGTCGTCGGCCAGCATGGCAACGGCTTCCGCCTGCGCAGCGTGCAGGGTGCGGGCGTCGTTCATCAGGTCGGCAATCTGCAGGGTGGGCAGGCCGTGCTGGCGGCTGCCGAAAAAGTCGCCGGGGCCGCGGGTCTCCAGATCGTACTGCGCCACCGCAAAGCCGTCCGTGGTGCTGCACAAAAATTTCAGCCGCTTTTGTACGTTTTCGCTTTGGTTGTCGCTGACAAGAAAGCACCAGCTCTCCGCTGCACCGCGTCCCACGCGGCCGCGCAGCTGGTGCAGGGCGCTCAGACCGTAGCGCTCTGCATTTTCGATCACCATTACGCTGGCATTGGGCACATCCACACCCACCTCAATGACGGTGGTGGACACCAGTGCGTCCAGCCGTCCGGCTTTGAAGTCCTCCATCACGGCAGCTTTCTCCTTGGGTTTGAGCTTGCCGTGCATCAGGCCTACCCGGCGCTCCGGCAGCAGGGCTTTGGCAATGTCCTCGTAGTAGCTCTTAACGGCGTTCAGCCCGCCATCCGGTGTGTCCTCGATGGCGGGGCAGACCAGATACACCTGCCGCCCGCGCCCGATCTCCTGATCGAGAAAATGGTAGAGGTCGCGCCGCTTTTTGCCGGTGATGCAGCGGGTCTTGACCGGTGTGCGGCCCGGCGGCAGCTCGTCCAGAATGGAGATATCCAAATCGCCGTAGATGAGCAGGCCCAGCGTGCGGGGAATGGGCGTTGCGCTCATCACCAGCAGGTGCGGATTCGCGGCCTTTTCGGCCAGCATTCCGCGCTGCCGTACCCCAAAGCGGTGCTGCTCGTCGATCACGGCAAGACCCAGCCGGGCAAACTCCACGCCTTCGCTGAGGATGGCGTGGGTGCCCACCACAAGGTCGGCTTCGTTGTTCCGGATGGCGGCAAGGGTGGTGCGGCGTGCAGCGGCCTTCATGCCGCCGGTCAGCAGGGCCACCCGCATCCCGAAGGGGGCAAGCATCCGGTTCAGGCCTTCGGCGTGCTGGGTGGCCAGAATTTCTGTCGGGGCCAGCAGCGCGGCCTGATACCCCGCCCGGATGCACGCCCAGATGGCGGCAGCCGCCACCAGCGTTTTGCCGCTGCCCACATCGCCCTGCAAAAGGCGGTTCATGGAAGTCTCGCCCGCCATGTCGGCCAGAATCTCGCTCACGGCCCGGCGCTGGGCTCCGGTGGGGGAAAAGGGCAGGCTGGCCCAGAACAGGGACGGGTCGGCAAGCTGCATGGGCGCACCGGTGGCAGCGGCACCCCGGTTTTTCATCCGGCCAATGCCCAGCTGCAAAACCAGAAGTTCTTCATAGATCAGCCGCCGCCGGGCTGCATAGGCCTGCTCTTCGGTGGCAGGGCAGTGGATGGCCCGCACCGCATCTGCCTTGGAGAGCAGACGGTATTTTGCCAGCATTTCCGGCGGAAGAGGGTCGGGCAGAAGCTCTGCATGGGGCAGCAGCTGCCGCACGCACTTGGCGATGGCATTGCTGGTCAGGCCCTCGGTCTGGGGGTAGACCGCTTCAAAGGGAGAAGCCTTGATCTGCTCGGCGGTGCGCACCTGCGGGTTGACCATCTGGCGGCGCAGCATCCCGCCGGTAACGATGCCCTGAAAATAATATTCCTGCCCCAGCTGCAGCTTTTGGGCGGCATACGGATTATTGAACCATGTGATCTCCAGACTGGACACATCGTCCCCGGCAGTGATGCGCTCCATCCGCCGCCCGCCCGGCAGGATACGCCCGCCGGGTTTGGCGAACACCTCAGCCCTGACGACGCACTCCACATCGGTGGGCGCTTCGGCGATGGAATAGGGTTTGGTGAAGTTAATATATCTGCGCGGGTAGTGGCACAGCAGGTCGGCCAGCGTCACGATGCCCAGCTTCTCGAACCGCTCAGCGGTTTTGGGGCCAACGCCCTTCAGGTAGCGCACCGGCGTATCCGGGGTGAGGGTGGTATGGTTTTCGGCGGGCATGGCGTGTCAGCTCCTTTCCTGGATGCAATATAGCCATTGTAACACGGAGCGGCAGCGGATGCAAATGGCCCAAAAAGGAAAAACCGGCAGGACCTTTGCCTTTGGGCAGGAACTGTGGTACACTCGGAAGAAAAAGAGGGGAGAATATTTATGGAGATCCGTAAGGGGACCTTAAAGGACTTGGAGGCCATTGCAGCGGTGGAGGCGGCCTGCTTCCCGGCGGCAGAGGCGGCTACGGCAGAGGAGTTTGCCGGGCGGCTGCAGCAGTACGGCGATCATTTTTGGCTGCTGTGGGAGGGGGAAAGGCTGCTGGCCTTTGTGGACGGCTTTTGCACCGACTGGCCGGACCTGACCGATGAGATGTACGCCGACGCCTCCCTCCACCGGGAGAATGGTGCCTGGCAGATGATCTTTGGGGTAAACACCATCCCGGCCTGCCGCAGACAGGGGTACGCCGGGCAGCTGCTGCAGCAGGCCATTGCCGACGCCCGGGCCCAAGGTCGGAAGGGGCTGGTACTGACCTGCAAGGAGGCCCTGGTGCACTACTATGCAAAGTTCGGCTTTGTGAACGAGGGCGTTTCCGGCTCCACCCACGGGGGCGTGGTGTGGTACCAGATGCGGCTGAAGTTCTGAGGGGGACGATCTGGAATGGCCTACGCCTTGCTCCGGCCGTATTCAGCGGAAGAATAATTTTTAAGAGAGCAATGCCGGAGCGTCCGCGGAAGCTCCGGCATTGCATTTTCACTGGAGGGGGCGTAAAGGTAGACGGCATTTGCAGTGCCGCTTTCTGCGAAAGTGCGGCACTGCGGCAGACTTTTCGGCTTAACTGCAAAGTGACCGGTTTCGCCAGAGGCTCTCCCTTTGAGGAAAGACTTCCCCCGCTCCGGGGGAAGATGTCACCGTAGGTGACAAAAGGGGGAGTCTGTCACCGTAGGTGACGGAGAGGGCGAGGAGGCTGATAGGGAACAACGCAAAACAAAAAAATCCCGGAAGCTTCAGCTTCCGGGAATCTTTTGGAGGTGACGACCAGATTTGAACTGGTGGATGAGGGTTTTGCAGACCCTTGCCTTACCACTTGGCCACGTCACCATATTTAGGAGTGAATTTCCACTCCTGTTGGAGCGGCCGACGAGGCTCGAACTCGCTACCTCCACCTTGGCAAGGTGGCGCTCTACCAGATGAGCTACGGCCGCAT
>PPYE01357144.1_pt1 | contig 31781 bp, 24 predicted proteins | sample 1559881 | NCBI WGS metagenome assembly PPYE01 (sample SAMN08240022, study PRJNA423297) | Human gut metagenome, whole genome shotgun sequencing project.
AGGAAATAGGAGAACAGAATGCCAAGCAGATTTTCTCGTTTCGCCAAGTTTGCAAAGCGCCTAAGGAAGGGCACTATTGCGCCAAGGTAAAGGCACCTTTGTGCTCTTACCCGAGCACAAAGGTGCCCCCGAAAAGCGCAATGGTGCACAAGTCAGACACCACCCGTAAACCCGAAGCCCAGATTTCTATCTTTCAGAGATATGAGACGTAAACAAATCATTTGCACTTCGGTAACAAGCGATATAAATTTCTTAGAATCTAAATCCAAAGAACATCCTTACACGCCATTTATTTCTCTTCACTTGAAGGTGGTCCTCATCTCCTGCAACAGAGAAATTATAAACTGCTGTGGCACCTGCAAATTTATTTCTCCAAGAATAGACTGCTGCACCTCGGCCCGTAATTATGGCTGACGGGAAATGATATTTCATACTATTGCGGATGGTTTGGTATTCATTATCAACATTCCCCTCTTCTACTTCCGCCTTCATCTTGGTATAGTCATGGGAATAAACCGTGATGGAGGCAAGGCTGAAAGATGAAAAAGCCAATGAGAAGATGGAACGAAATTATATCCATATCCTGCTCCAAGTGCGAACTCGTTAAGACGAATGGTCATACCCTTCACTTTCGTCTTGGACCCATCAAAACTGGCACCTATCATCCAACTGCCGGCACTCCGCTTCTGTATATAACTTTGGCTGAAAGCTGCCGGGAAGGAGAATTTACGATAATTGAAGGCATAATAAAAATTGAGATTGAGCGCCTGCTGGGAAATTTCTCCTTTATGAACATCAATCTGATTGGATCCTATTTCCTGGCTACCATGAAAAGTCTTTGATGAAAGATACACGACATCGAAACCATATCGATTGCTATAAGAATTAAGATAGAACTCATAATCCTGATTCTTACCTGCCAACTTGGCGGGATTAACAGCCAAACCCAGCCCTAAACCTCTATAAGCCACTGCCATAGAGAGAGTTCCACGACAGTCTGCCATCACCTTCGTTCTGGATTCTATATCATTCGTCTTCACCATTGTTTCCAAATCAGCTCCAGAGAGATTGCCTCTCATTTTTATCGTCCATCTGGCATTGGGACGGGTGATATAATTGGTATCATACTTGACCTTGTAATAATTGGCAGCCAAGAGAGAATCACCCCAAAAGAGACGGCGGTCATAGAGACTCAAGCGTTTTTGAATCTTGGCATAATGCTTCATGAATCTTTGCTTTTTCTTTTCACTCATTTTGCTTTTACTCAGTTCTGCCATGAGAAGAGAGTCGCCCCATTGAAGCATACGCCCCTTATCAGCAGATTGCCGCAACTGGAGCCGCAGACTATCCGCCATCTGGAGCCATTCTCCTTCAACTTCTTGCGAGGTTTCTTATTCTGGGCGACACCAGGGGTAAGTATTATCATCAAAAATACGATCACCAGAAATGATACTTTCAATATCATTCCTGATTCCGTATTCATTTTTCTTTGTCTATCAAAATTCTTAGTCATGAGAAATCTATCTTTCTATTTTACGCTCTTATTGGTTACAAAAGTACTGCAAAACTTTGAGAATAGAAAGAAAAATGCTCAGAAATCAAAGATTTAAGGCCCCAAAAAGCGATAGGAATACAGGATTTAGAAGATATGGAGATGAGAAGTTATGGAAAAGAACTCATGAATGAAATAAATTTCGTATCTTTGCATCGTCAACCAAATGGTTGATTTCGCTATGGTAAGGAAGACTTACATGTACTCTCCTACCCTACTGGCGAGAACAAAAAGGTACCTTTTAGATATGGCAAGAAGGAAAAAACAAAATAAAAAGAAACATATAGGCAAGAAACTTATCTATCTTGCTATCATCCTCTTAGCAGGATGTATCATCGGGTTTGAAGCATATAGAATGATCACATCTTATATAATAGAGAAATCATCAGATAACAAATGGCCTACCCATGATTTGACATCAGGTCAATATTCAGGAAGTTATGATGGGATTGATATCTCGAAACATCAGGGAAGAATTCATTGGGAAGAACTCAGTAATGTAAAACGATTGAAATTCATCTATGTGAAAGCTACAGAAGGAACAAGTATCAAGGATCCTTGGTATGAAGAAAATATTAAAAATGCGAGAAAACATCAAATATCCGTAGGTTCATACCATTTTCTTACTAAGATGCCTGCTGTTTTACAATTTAAGAATTTTCGGGCTGTATATGATAAGGAAAAACAAAATCTTTTGCCCGTAGTGGATGCAGAGGATGATGGTACAAAGGGACTCAGTAAAAGTGAAATCCAGTCACTCCTGAAAACTTTCTGCAAACTCTGTAAATCCTACTATGGACATACACCTATTATATATTGTAGTGAGAGTTATTTCAAAGATTATCTTAGTCCAGAGTTTGACGGCTACTACCTTTGGATTGCCAGTTATAATCATGAACCTGTTTTACCAGGTAAACCCCATTATGATATCTGGCAGTACAGCAGACATGGTCGTGTACCTGGAGTTTGGAACTGGGTGGATCTTAATAGATTTGCCAAGAATAGAAGTATTGACGATATACGAATCAACTAATAAAAATAGACATTAAACTGCCAGCATCATTGCCAGCAGACTTCAAAAGCCTTTAATTAACGTTACTCTTTATCTCACTTTCAATGGAGCAATTACATTGTAGATTTAAGACTTAATCTAATGACACATTTTACCCACATGAAATTGATGAATCCTCAGTCCTTTTTCTCGGGATAACACCTCAAAGCAATGTTCTCCCGTACAATGTCCTGTGTAAAAAACTACATCGGGATAGCGGTTCGCTAATTCTGATACAATCTCCTGCAACTGCTCATCCGTTTCATAATACTCACTCAAATGACTGTCTAATAGATGGAAACCTCCTATGCTCAGCCGAATAAGTTCCTGAATGGATTCCAGAATATTCAAAATGCCATGATGAGCACAGCCAGTAAAAAGAACATCTCCAATCACAAAAGCCAGTTCATGAGAAAAATCATCCCCTACATACTCACCATTATCAGTTTTAATCAATAATGTTCTATCCCCCAATGGCTTTGCATGATGATGAGCCAAATGGGTATAAATATGGATACCATCCACGAAAGTATCCTCATGAATAAAAATGAAACGCTGATGATACTTCTGAAAATCAACATTGCCAGTTATTGAATGATGATAACGTCTAACAGAAGCATATTCTGCCCCAGGAATCTCATCAGACAAGATGATCTTTGCTCTGTGATTCATCTCCAAAAAGACAGAAAGCCCACCTATATGATCATTATGTCCATGAGAAATCAAACAATAATCCACTTCGCACAAATTAACTCCAAGCTTCTCTGCATTGCGTATAAACAAATCCGAAGCACCAGTATCCAGCAGGTACTTCCTACCATTATACTCCATATATACGGATAATCCATGCTCAACTTCAAGCAGTGGATTAACGGTTCGATTGTCACTCAATATGATAATTCTAGTATCCATCTTAAAATACAAGTTTTTAATGAAAACAACAATTAAAAAGGAATAAATTCCGAAATAATAAAATTAAATTGCATTTTTGAGATGCAATATTACAAAAAAAAACTGTAATATAGGTCTTTTAAAGGAAATAATTGTAAAAATGAATAAGTCTGCCTGCATTACAGAAAGCAAATCTCAGGAGAGAAAATAAATAGAATCTATTATTGAATTCATGTCTGAACTCAACACTACAACATTGAAAGACTAAAATTATTGTACATCTTAATATCTTTAGTACGACTCGAAAAATCAAGCTTGTTTGTATGCAAACATGTTTATTTGCTTAATAAACAATCTTAAACATTGTATATCAGGGATTTAAATAAATGTTTGCAAATCGTTATGTTAACTACACAACATGTAGTCTTGCAAACATTTATACATTTCTACATAACAACAAATTATTTAAATATACAGTCATCATGTCGTATTCCAATCATACAAACAATTACACAAAGATGAGATTTTGGTACCACACAAGTAATTATACAAAAATATAGTTTTGCCATAATGACGACAGAAGAACATGTATGTATGTTATTGCGCAAACAAAAAAAATAAAGGAAATTTACTGAGACAAGATAATATGATATAAAAAGTTTAAGACATGAATGCAAACATAAAAGGATACACGAATGCAAACATAAAAGGGTACACGAATGCAAACATGAAAGGATACATGTATGCAAACATGAATGAAGACAGCCAGAAAAATTTGTAAGTAACAAATCATGTAGACTAAATAACAAAATCACAATCAAACATTCTGTATTGTTTACTTGTAGTTTTTTCGACATGTAATCTTGTAGCTTTGTTTGCATTTAATTTTTGAAAGTGATAGAAATAGAAATAGAGAAAATATAAATATCTGTGTATGAGGGATTTGAACAACTTGATATCAAAACATCATTCTTTCATACCATCATGTTTGCATGGTATCACACAAACATTCGCAAAATATAAGTAAACCATATAAAACAACGTATACAAGATTAAGCGAAAGGATTCAAAATTGTTTGCTACCAAAATTCACGACAAATATACATGTTTGCATAATAAAGAGAAAAAATAAAAACCGAGAACTTGATTCCCGGTTTAAAAAAAAGAATTTTATTGATAATTCTTTATATATTCAATCAAACTGTCATGCAAGATCTCCTCAAATTTCTTTTTGGTTCTAATCTTTGCAATCATCAGCATTTCGTATTCCTCATCAGTTAGATAAGTTTGTACACCATGCAATTTGGATCTTCTTTCAATAGCGGTCATCTTCTTCTCGACAGGAGCAGCAGGTTGAGAAGCTGCCGGCTGAACGTTACCTGCAGCACCTGGACGAACCGCTTGATTCATATTACTGAAAGCTGCACGAAAATCTTTTGCCATAATTTCAAAATTTAAAGAATGAACTACTATAATATAAATTAAATACCAAAAATCTCTTTAATAACCGCAGAATAATCATTTGCTGCTGTACAATATGGAGCATAGTGAAAGAGATCAGTCATTTCGGTCTGAGCCTCATTTACTTTGATGCATCTGCGAATACCATGTTCGATAACTTTTCTTCCATATGTATCCTTCAAGTATTGTATCGCCTGACGTACTATTCTTGGACGCTCATCTACCATAACAGGCAGTAAACCAAGCAGCTCCAGGTCCTTATTCAATGCAAAACGACCATTTTTAACTTCCTCCATAGCTCCCAGAATTGCAGCTAATCCATTTACAGAAAGGCCTTCCATCTGTACAGGAACCAACAAATGACTGGCTACTACCATAGCATTATAGGTTGATTGAGATAGGGCAGGAGGGCAGTCAATAAATATATAATCAAAAAAATCAATTGGATTTTTAATACCTTCACCTGTCATATCAACACAATCGCTGTTAATACATGCTCCCAAAACCTGTCGAGGAGCACCAGTATTCTGAAGGAATGGATCAATATCCTGCATCTTGGCAGCTCCTGGTACATAATAAATACCTATATCAGATTTATAAATCGGCATACCCTTGCATTCAACCATAGACTCAAAAATCGTAGCGCAGCCTTCTGGTGCATGATTCAGCAATGTTAGGTTACATTGAGGGTCTAAGTCTATTTCAAGGATTTTTAATTTCTTGTTTTTACGAAGCATACCGGCAGCTAAATTCTGCACAGTAGTTGTCTTGCCAACACCACCCTTATTATTGACGATGGCGAGTATCATTTTCAACTGATTCTCCATATTTAAAATATAAATTGATTTCTGTTTGCAAAGATACAATATAAATTTGAAAAATACAAGGAAATAAGCAAAATTGTTTGCATGTAATCAATATTTTAAGTTATTTTGTGTCTTTAGAAACATGTTTGCATATTTGCATCAAAACAAAAATTACGCAATCTGTTAATTATCAACCAAATAGCGAATAGAGTAGAGTAATAATATTTGTATGCATATAAACATTACAACAATATAATTTGTATTTTTGTAGGTATGCAAACATGTAGATAAGCATTCATGGTACTAAGAGTCTGAAGTAAGTGATTGTATTTCGCCTAAATAATTCCCCATTTCCTTATGATCACGCCAGACGAAAACATCATTAATAAAATCAAGCAATTTATCGTGTAACAACAAAATCTGATTTTTCAAATCAAAATGGAATTCATCCTCCTCAGCGAAAGATTCAGCCTGCAAGTTTAAATCATCCAGGTTATCTAAAAGCTTACAAAGTTTCAGATATACCTGCTGATAATATTTTCTCTTTTCCAACTCCTGCTGATGGGTTGATTCTAAAATGGCACGGATACTTTCATCTTCTACAGAAAAATCTCCATCGGGTAAAGGCAAAAAAGCATTAGCAGCTTCATCGCCAGCTAAAATGAAAAAGACAACCAAACGATCCCTTCCATGCCAAACATGAAAAGGGTCATTCAGCAACCAATTCTTCACTTTTCTAACAGAAGGAATAGAAGAATTAAATTTTGTAATTATCTGAATCATAGATAGTTATAAGCATAATGAATTAAAAATTAAGTCTGGATTGGATACCCTTGCCAGGCTTGCCATTCATATAAGGTACACCAAAATCCTCATAAAGCATCTTGCACACAGAACCACAAATTTTACGTTCATTGGTGTCAAAATCCTCTTTATTATACCGAGTTGCAATCTTTTTCAACTGCTTCGAAATACTATTAAGGATTTCCACTCTTTCTGACTGACTATCGACCTTGGCCACAGTTTTACTTATCGCTTGAACATAATAATTTGACTGTTCCACACGGAAATGACTTCTCATAAAAGTGTTGATAATGGTAAGCAGCTTAGTAAGCTTAGCTCCATAACTCTCAGAAAGCATAGAGATTTGAGGAATTGTAGGCTTTTGAGCACCTAATTTAGCAGTATTACCATTTGTTTCAATAATGAAATAATAAGCAGTTACTGCACCTCGTGAATTCTTGCTCTTTACCTTATAATCGAAACAGACATCACAAAGACCGGCATCAAAAACCTTCCGTATATCATCTTTCGCTTTATCAAGCACTCGTTTTTTGAAGTCAGAACCATTTTTATACTGCTCTTTCTGAACAACATTTCCTTTTTCATCGCGAACTTCCAACAAATTGAACATCTTTTTGATATCCTGTACAGTCATGAAGAAAACCTTGTCCTCCTTGTTTCGATATTGGCAACAGAATTCATAAAAGCGTTGTGAATAGACACTTTTGAACCCCATCTCTATATACATGTCAAACACAGTAAATTCAGATGAAAGATTGGTGAAGTAGGGGAGGAGAACAGGAGTAATACCTACAGTATAAGTTTCCTGATCTGGATGCTCATCAACATATGACAAAAGACCGGCATAAATACGGTGTCCATCCTTGGAATGAAAAACTTTCTTAGCATCCGTGATATTCTTGAGTGCATTGAAGGCATAATCCAAGTTGGAACTATGCCCGGAGACACATTCCAGAAGCTGGGTACGTGAGAGCGTAATCTGGTATTTTTCAGGATGCCCATCAGGAAGATCTTTCTTCTTTTGAATTCCACGGATAATCTGCAGCCAACAGTTTCGTTCCACTGCAGTCAGGTTACTGATTGCCTGCGTCACGTCATTGGGCTGAGTAATGAAGTAGTGCGGAATATTACTGAGAATATCCTTGTCTGTTTTCTTGGGTCTTCCACCTTTACGCTTCGGAATATTCGAGTTAGAAGAAGAATCTGAGGGATTGATTTCCTCAGCCTCTATCGTTTCGATGTTGTCATTTGAATCCTTTGTCATTTTATTATATTTTGTAAATTTGTCGCAAATATACATCTTTTTGTGCGACAAACAATGCAACAATGTCGTATATTATGTATTTTTAACCTAACTAAGACTATCGGTCTCTTTAAAATTTATAAAACTGTCGCAGAATTATGTTAATCGCTGATATTCAATACATTACATATTCTATTGCGACAAAAATATAAAGTTTTGAAGTAAAAGATTAATTGTATTTGCGACATTATAATAAGTTTATTGTCGCAAATACTTTCATCTATTAAAACTCCTTTCTAATATTGTCTGGTTAGTAAAGTTTTCCATATGAACTTATCTATTTGATTTTCTGATAGTTAGATATAAAACAGTAAATTTCACTTTAAATTATGCTGATTATCTGTTACGACAATTTTATAAAGTTATTGGTGAATCTGCGACAAAATTATAAGATTTAACTACTTTATATGTACATCTGGAATGTTAATTAGGTCTTATATTTGGGTTCCACGAAAGTAAGATACGACAAAATTATAATCCAAAATTATTATTTGATGTTATTTGAGACTGAATTATAAACATGTCGCAAATGAATCTATTATATTTATATTTTTGTCGTATATTATAAATAGGAATATTTTTAGATAGTTATTGTCAGCTGTAAGGTTTTGGGGTAGGAAGATTTTCTACTTTATAATTTTGTCGCAGAAACGATTCAAGAAAGAGTTTTTATTAGGATTATTCAGTCAGTACTAAGCAGGCATCTATCAATGCTGCGACAAAATTATAAAGTTATTCCCTTTATTTTTTAAGTTCTCATACATGATGTTCATAGTTTTTGGAGGTAGTGATACGTTATTTTTACGTAGTAATAGTTCTATTTGCGACAAAATTATAAGGTTTTACACCAAGATATAGGTTATGATGAGTGGGGCATGTATACTTTATAATTTTGTCGCACCTTCTATATAAGATAGCATTTTTATCTTTATAATTTTGTCGCAGTAAAATTTTTGTTCTTTCATTTTATGGTATTTAAACACAAAAAATTAAATCTATAAAACAGAAATATACATATTTTAACGCGCATAAAAGTCTGTTTTCTATTTAAGATGCTTGGCTTTCCAAAAACAAGCAGGAAAAAGGGTAGATTTCAGTAGGATGGGGACAAAAATAGCCTTTTTAGGATAATATATATATAATATAATACCTATTAATATATTACATTGTCCTGCTCATTTTTATCTCTTTTATTTTGGCTTATTATTTTCTGAATTTGTAACATATTGAAAATCAAGTATTTACAAACATAATCTGCGACAGATTTATAAGATGTTACGACGAAATTATAAGATGGATATGGACAAAATAATAAAGTTTATTTTTTATCTGCGACAAAATTATAAGGTTTGCGATAAATTCATAACTTCTTAAAGGTGCGACAAAATTATAAAGGTAATATTGTTGCTTCAGTTTTTTAAATGTATAAGCTCTCTACATATTTTTTTCCTCTAAAGGTAGATTTTTTCTTATTTTATTTGCAGGCATGATTTTTTTCACTATCTTTATGCCCAAATAAGAGCATATGAATATGTGCTGATTGATTAGTATGAATTTAATGAGGTATAGCTATGAAAAAATTTATTTTAATACTTATGACGACCTTGATGGTATCTGGTTTGCAGGCTCAGACTATCAAGGAGACTATTCGGGGAAAGAATGGAGAGCTGCAGGGTACAGCTGTGACTACCGTTCGAGGGAATAAGTCTGTTACTGTATATAAGGACAAATATGGTAAGATTACCGGAAGATCTGAGAGTACTACAAATTCCCAGGGAAAGCCCCATACGGTATATCGTGACCAATATGGTCAAAGAACAGGAACCTCCACAACCAGCATTAAAAATTCAGGAACGTCTTCTACTACAACTACGGTCTATCGTGATAAATACGGGCAGCGTACGGGTACAAGTACCACTCGGCAAACTGGCAATTCCTCCACTACAACCTATAAGGATAAGTATGGAAGAATCCAAAAGCGAGGAAACAGTCTGAGGAAGTAGTTTTCATGAATAAGTCATCTAGACAGAGCTTATCACAGTTGTTTTTCAATCCAAGTCATCAGTACCGTAACAGCGTATTGCTGCTCTTCTTCTGTCAGCAGTTTTCCGGCTGGTATATGATGCCATTTGAAGAAGCAACTACGGCAACAGCAGCCTGTGGCATGTTGGGCAATAAATACAGGATGCCCTCTCATTGGTGTTTGCTTACCGTCATTGGGAATTATGGCTGGTGCAAGGCGTTTGGCAATGAAATCCTCTGCATGTTTACGGATTGTTGCCAAGCCTTTTTCTTTAATATAATCTTTTTCCTTCTTCGAAAGACGGAATCGGCTGCGGAAAGCAGATTTGGACAGTCTTTCAAACAAATCTGCCAGATTGTACTCTTTGTTAGTAGGAGAGTACAATCTTTGACACACAGAAATATCATATTCTTTTTCTTTGTTTTCTGAGGAGATAGAGTTTTTTATATTGTCATTTTTCTCTTCTTCAGGAAATAGTGAAAGTTCAACATATTTCTGTTGTTTTTTTCTTGCGTTCTTTCTCATAATTACTCTACATTTACTTCGAATTTTCATCAGTTTCTTCAATGCTTCTTTTCTGCGTATTTGGTAAGAACCCTGCTTTGATGCCGGGCAATGTATCAGGAAGGCATTCTCTTGAAAGATGAACTTGAGGCTTGTTTTATAGAATTACCATCTGTATTACCGAAAAATACAAATAGCTTTCCTGTATATTCAAGCGTGCAAAAATATAAAAAATATTTGTGACAAGCAAATAATCTTAAGAAGTAATTTGGCAGATAGTGAATTCCAATGCGCCATTTTGGCTTACTGACGATGACAGAAATTGATGAAAGTCAAGAAATATAGGCTTTTTTGAAAATATCCCTTCAAAATTTGTGTGCGTACACAAAAAGGCATTACCTTTGCACTTGAAAAGATTGAATAACGATAATTAAAGTAAAGAAAGGGTAACAATTATGATGATTTTTGGAATGACATTAGCTGTATTGGCTATCACATTTGCTGAGATTGTAGTGATCAACAAGAAAATGAATCTTAGCAAGTAAAAAGGCTTGAAGATGAGCATCTTAGGATGCTCAGTATGAGAGCATATATATTAAGGTAAAGATTAGGATAACAGATTTTAAGAGAGAAAGGAACTATATTATGATAGTATTAGGTATGATTTTAGCAGTGGTGGTTGCAGCCGTAGCAGAGCTTGGTGCAATAGCCAACAAGAAGAACTTCGCTTAATAGCGATATTCTTCATTTTAGGAGAAATAAGGTTTTCCATATATAAGAGGGAAGGCAGTTGTAGGCAGAAGATGCTTGCAGTTGCCTTTTTCTTTTTATGCCATTTGCCATCATCTATTTCTAATAAACTTGAAAAGATAATCTATATGAAAAAATGCCATTCCCCAGTTTTTTGTGGAATATTTCCACACGATTTCCCCATTTTCCACAATCTTTGTTTTTGGCACATATAGTATAACTATCTGATAATCAGCATGTATTGCGTTTTTGTCTTCTTTTGGCACGCAGATTGTGAATATCATTAGTGGGTTCGCCAATGAATCCACAAAGATAGAAAGTAATAAAAATAAATATTCACAATTAAAAACGATAAGATTATGAAAAAGTTCGTATTTGCAGCTATCGCAGCTATTGTAATGGTTTCAGTAAGTAACGTATTTGCATCCAATAAGATGATGAGTAACGCTCAGGTTGCTCCAGTTGACACCGTAGCTCCTGCTACTCCTACAGATTCTTCAGCAGTAAGTACTCCTGTCACTCCACAGGCTGGTGCAGAAGATTCTACTGAGCAGCAAAATCAGGAGATTTCTACTCCTACAGAGACAAATCCTACAGAGGCAACAGAAGTTCAGGCTTCTTCAGAGCAGCAGGCTGTGGCTGAATAAATTCCAAGATAATGGTCTTTTTTAAAAGCATACTATAGAGAAAGGGTAGAATAGTTTTCATTGAAAGATTAGGTTTTTAGGATACGTTTTAATTGATTATTGCTAAGTAAATCAGTAACTACAGAATTAGAGTAAATTAGCGAAAAATGAAGTCTGCTGGCAGTAATGCTAGCAGACTTTTTGGGTATAATATTGTATATAAAAACAACAAGATTTCGCACAACATCCTATCGCATTTTGAAGGCGATGAAGAAAGGTAACCATTGAAGACAAGTTAAGAAATAGTCTGCGAAGTTCTATACTTTTTATAAATAAAAGTTTTTGTGTAATAGTTGTTTAATGACTAAAAGCAGACTTTAGGGAGTGCACTGACTACAGTTTTTAAATTTACGTATGGAAACAGTTATGAAAGGTAGTAAAAAGTAAAAAAATAACAGATGTTATAGTTGATTTGTAAGCAAAAATTTGTTTTTATCATCTTTTTTACTTACCTTTGCGCCCAAAGTAGTTCAAGAAGTGAAGAAATACGCAGATAACTGGCGTAAACCGACCTAAATCAGAACTAATAGCTAAAGATATATAATGTAATGCAGACAGTAAAAGAAGAATCGTATCAAGCGATATTTAGAAAGTACTACCCTCGAATGTTTTATTATGCTAAACGTATCGTAGGTGAGGACGCTGCCGATGATGTAGTTCAAGAAGCTTTTCTTGAATTGTGGAATCGTATGGATGCATTGGAGACGGATGTCCCGCAGATAGAATCATACCTCTATAAGACGATTTACTCAAGAGGATTGAATTACTTGAAGCGCTATAAGAAAGTCAATACTGCAGCCATTGAAGATATCAACGAAATGCGTATGTCGTGCTACTTCTCTTCGTTGGGAGATGGAGAACAGGACATGGAAAACATGGAGTTGAGAAGAAAAATCAATCAGGCCATAGGGGAACTTCCTGATAAATGCAGGGAAATATTCGTTTTGAGCTATCTCAAGGATATGAAAAATAGTGAGATTGCTCTGATGATGAACGTATCCGTACGTACCGTTGAAGCTCATATTTATAAGGCTTTAAAGTCTCTTAGGGCTCGTTTGGGAACTTTTTTTGTGTTTTTTATACCTTTTTTATAGGTTATTGAGTAAGTGTTTTCTCAACAATTATTGTTATGGTAATTAATTAGATCGTTAATTAATTAAGGATATTAAGCAAGATTGTTATATGATAAATGAGGAATTAAAGGCGAGATTCTTGGCAGGTGAGTGCACGGAAGAGGAACTCATCGCATTAAGGGATATGTTGAAGAATTCTCCGGAGGAAAAACAAGAACTTTTCAAAGAAGAAAAGTTGAGCGATGAGCTCAAGGCACAGTTCATGCCAAAGACCCAACTGGTGCTTGCTGAACAGAGAATGCAGGCTAAGATCAGGGAGATGAAGGATGAACAGCAGGCTGAGCATCATGCGCATATAATAGGTATGTGGCGTCGGGCTGCAGCGATTGCTGTGGTCTGCGTATTGGGTGGATTGGCCTGGTTCTATCTCCAGCACAATCCGATTTCTAATATGCAGATGCAGGTGGTGATGGCCAGTGCCGACAAAGATACGACGGTTACTTTACCTGATGGAACTAAGGTCTGGCTCAACAAACTTGCTTCCATCAAATATCCGAAAGAGTTTGATGGTTCCGACCGTAAGGTAGAGATAGACGGTGAAGGTTATTTTGAGGTGACCAAAAATCCGCACAAGCCTTTCATCGTAGAGAGCGATGTGATGAGTGTTAAGGTGCTTGGTACCGTTTTCAATTTCCATGTGGATAAGGCTCATCAGCAGGCTTCCGTCAGTTTGCTCGAAGGTAAGGTGAGGGTAGAAGGAAATCATGATGAGGGTATGATCGTCTTGAAACCAGGACAGAAGGCATGTGTGGATGCGCGCTTAGGTAGCATGACGGTTTCTGAAACCGATGTCTATAAGGATGCAATGTGGCATGAGCACAAGACTTCCTTCAATAATGCAAGCGTGAATGAAATTGCCAAGATGCTGGAGAATATCTACGATGTGCAGGTAGTTGTTGATCCTACCATCGATCAGGAGAATACTTACTCCGGTGTCATCAAAGAGAAGGAGACCATCGACTCGGTTCTCGATCTCTTGCAGAACACCCTGCCTATCCACTATCACGTGAAAGGCAGTAAGGTATTTATCACGAAGTAGTAAATCTGTAAGGTTTACACCTTAATTATACTGTTATACGAGAAAAAGAGAGCACTTATTCAAAAAAATAATTTTTTGGGTAAGTGTTTTTTTGTTTTTTGCTGTTATATATTTGAAATTAATAACAACAAAAGGTAGTTATAACAACCTAAATGCTAAAAACAAGGATTATGACACATTGGTATCATTTACAAAAAACTAAAACCGCAGCTGCAGCTTTGGCTCTGATGTTGGTTTCCAGTTCCTGGACATCTGTAAAAGCCCAGATTTCGTTGAATGTTTCTCAGACCACTTTGGGAGCAGTCATCCAGAAAATCCAGAAACAGTCTAAATACCAGTTTACTTACGACGACAACTTGGCAAAGATGCAGGTGAATGCCGTTCAGGTGAAGAACGGTAAGGTAGAGGATGTTTTAAACAAGCTCTTGAAGGATAAGGGTGTATCTTATGTGATTAAGGATGGAATCATCTATCTGAAGAAAAAGGAAATTACCACAACTCCAAGCACCCAGCAACCAAGACAGAAACGTACATATAAGGGTACGCTTCTCGATGAAAACAAGGAACCTCTCATTGGCGCTGCCATCCTCGTAAAAGGCACCAATCATCGTGCTGTAACTGATATGGATGGTAATTTTACCATCGAGACCGATGAACCTGCCCCTGTCTTGCAGTTTACATATCTCGGATATAAGACGATGGATATGGCTGCAAAGGAAGGACATAACGTGAACGCACAGATGCTTCCTGACTCTCAGGCGCTGAAGGAAGTGGTGGTTACTGCCCTCGGTATCAAGCGTGAGAAGAAGATGTTGGGATATTCCGTACAGGATGTCAAGGCGGATGCTCTCAATACGACTGGCGACCCTTCTGTGACTGGTGCCCTCGACGGTAAGGTGGCTGGTCTGCAGATGAATACTTCCAGCACGGGTCTCGGTGGTTCTACCAAGATCACTATCCGTGGAAACTCTTCTCTTACTGATAATAACCAGCCTCTTTGGGTGGTAGATGGTGTTCCTTTTACCGACAACCAGAGTTCTGATGCTTCTGCTTATGGCGGATACGACCGTGGTGGCACTTCTCTGGACATCAACCCAGAGGATATCGAGTCTATCTCGGTACTCAAAGGTGCCAACGCTGCAGCCCTCTATGGTTCACGTGCAGGTAATGGTGTGATCTACGTTACAACCAAGAAGGGTAGTCACAAGCAGGGCTTCGGCATCACATACAACGGTAACTTTACTTGGAGTAAGGTGGCTGAAACAATCCCTATGCAGAAGCAGTACGGACAGGGTTCTCAGGGTGCTACGGTTTATAAGACTGATGAGGATGGCAACAAGACGCTTTCCAGCGAGTTGGCATTCGGTGCTCCGCTTGATGGCAGAATGGAACCTTCTTTTCTCGGTGAGAACATCGCTTACCGCTATTATGGCGATAAGTTGAAGGATTACTTCAATACAGGTTTCTCCCAGTTCCATACCGTAGCTCTCGGAAATTCTGATGAGAAAGGTCATTTCCGTCTCTCTTTGGGTTTCAACGACAATAAGGGTCTTTTCGATGGAGAGAAATTGGATAAGCTGATAGTTGACCTTAATGCAGGTAGAACTATCAATAAGTATCTTTCTACAGATAGCAAGATTTCTGTTTCTCGCATGAAAGCCGAGAACCGTCCGATGACTGGTCTCAATGGAGAGGTAGCCCAGTTGCTTCTCATTCCTGGCAACGTGCGTTTGCAGGATCTTCAGACTTATACAACTCAGGACCAATTGCATCGCAACTGGTTCGGACCAGATATGCAGTATGCCAACCCATACTATGTTCGTCATCGCTTCCAGAATAGCGATGAGCGTTGGCGTGCCTTCGGTTACTATGGTGCTAATGTCAACGTAACCGACTGGTTGAAGTTTAATGCTAAATATGCTTTCGATTACTATCGCACACGCATCCAGGCCACAGACTTGAGTTTGGGTAACTCTGCTGTGAGCATTCCGGGCAGACACTGGAGCGAGATCGTTACCGATGATAATATGAGCCGTTCGGAGGAAAACAACTTCGAGCACAATATCTCTTTCCTCTTCTTGGGTGACAATCAGGTGACCAAGGATTTGCGCTTGGGTTACAATCTGGGCGCCAACATCATGTACCAGAAGTACGAGTTGCTGAGTGCTGCTACCAAGAATATGTTGGAGAAGGATAATTGGATTTTCAATACAGGTTATCAGTTGACCAATGCCAGTGAGAATGGCCATGAGCGCTCTATGTACTCAGCCTTCGGTTCTTTGCAGTTGTCTTTCCGTGAGTATCTCTCATTGGATCTTACAGCACGCAACGACTGGTCATCTACATTGCCAAAGGACAACCGTTCTTTCTTCTATCCAAGTGCAAGTGTGAGCTATATCTTCAGCGATTTCATGCGCTCTATCAACCATCCGTTGCCAGCGTGGATGACTTTCGCCAAGACTCGTCTGTCTTTCGCTCAGGTAGGTAAGGACCCAAATCCATACAATCTCTACAACACCCGTTCTTATACCTATGAGAATGGCATCCGTGTGCCAATTCCACAGACCGTGAAGAAGAACAGCAACCTGAAACCAGAGATCAAGTCTTCCTTCGAGTGGGGTCTTGAGATGAAGTTCCTGGAGAACCGTTTGGGATTTGATTTCACCTATTATTATACCAAGACCAAGAACCAGGCTATGCTTGTAGATGCATCTGCTCCTTGGACACAGCAATGGGTGAATGCAGGTAAGATTACCAACAAGGGTATTGAGCTGATGCTTTACGGCACACCTGTCAAGACCAAGGACCTTAAGTTCGACCTCACCATGAATATTTCCAAGAATATCTCCCGTGTAGATGAACTGGCTAATGGCGTGGATCACATCTACTTCAATGGCGATGGCAACATGCCAGTCAAGGTAGGTGCGAAGGCAGGAGGTAAGTTGGGCGATATCTATGCCAATAACCTCATCAAGCGCGATGCGAATGGTCAGATGGTGATTGGCGAGAACGGTCTTCCAATGCCTGTTACCAGTAGTGATGCAGGCGGAAATCTGGAGCAGTATATCCTCGATCATCCTATCGGAAACATCGAGCCAAAGCTTCTCATGTCTGTTACTCCAAGTCTGAACTATAAGGGTGTAAGCCTCACAGCGATGTTTGATATGCGATTTGGAGGCGATATCGTGAGTGTATCAGAAGGTATGGCTACTGCTGTAGGAACTTCAGAGCGCTCGGCTTATCGTGGTGAATACAAGGAGTTGAATGGTGTGAGCGACTACTATATGGTAGTTCCTGGTGTGACAGCCGACGGACAGGTGAAGAATACCAAGGAGGTAAGTGCACAGTCTTACTATTCCAACATCGGTTTGTACAAGTCGCAGAAGGGTTATGCAGAGATGTTTATCCACAGCGCTTCCTATATCAAGTTGAAGGAACTCGCATTGGGTTACAGCCTGCCAAAGAGCGTGCTCAAGAAGACTCCTCTTACCAATGTGAAGTTGTCATTTGTGGCACGTAATCTCTGCTTCCTGCTGAAACATACACCAGGCAATCCTGATGGAGGTTATGATACTTCTATGTTCTCACAGGCCCTTGACTTTGCCGCAGTGCCATATACCCGCACTTTCGGTTTCTCAGTCAATGTAGGCTTCTAAATACTATCAACTACATCATAAACAGTTCAAGACAATGAAAAAGACGATTATATTCAAGACGTTGCTTGTGTCCATGGCATTGGTAAGTTTATCTTCCTGCTATGACATGGATGAGATGAGCAAGAATCCATACGAATTGCCTGATAACACTACTGGCGGCGGTGAAGAGCAGCCTGGTGAAGAGGACAATACCAAGTATGCCGATATCAATATCGACTATAAGGTGAGCAAGGAAGACTCCTTGGCGCTGAAGAGTGAGTTGAGCTCTGCCAACTCTGTTTTCCGCAACTTCCTCTATGAGGGATTTTTCAACGACTATCAGACCACTACCAACCTGAGTCATGACATCTATGCGGGTTTCGTGGCCAACAACCAGCCCAAGCATGCTGGTGCATCTCCTGATTATTCTTATAAAGATGGATGGAGCAGTGCGCGCTGGAGACATTTCTATACCGACCGTAGCAGTGAGTATCGTACCTTGTTGCGTGCCTACAAGTTCAACGAAAATACCAAGAAGTACAAGAACTTGTTCTATGCCACACGTATCTACTATGCGTTCTTAGCACTTGCCAATACCGATACTTATGGCGATATGCCTTTCAAGGAGTATGTGCAGGCCAAGATTCCTGAGACCAACAATGTGTCTTACAACACCCAGGCTGAGGTTTACGATGCCATGTTCCGTATGTTGGAGCAGGCTGTAGACAGTATCAAGCCAACGGATGCAACCCAGATTGGTTATACCACAGACGATATTTGCTATCATGGCGACTGGAACAAGTGGCTTCGATTTGCCAACACCCTGCGCCTTCGCATGGCTTTGCGTATCTCCAACGTAGACCCTGCTCGTGCAAAGCAGGAGGCACAAAATGCTCTCAACAACGAGTATGGACTGATGCAGAGCAACGACGACAATATGCAGATCGTTCCTAAGTATGCTCCTGTAAGCCAAGGTGGTACTGATGACGGTGGTAACGAGCATCCACTGGTGATGTGTAGTGTTTGCTACAATGGTGAGAGTGTGATGTCTAAAGACTTGGAGAACTTCTATCGCAACGCCAGTGAAGGTGGTGCAGAATACAAGATCAAGACAGGCCGTAATAGCTATACCACCAAGAAGATAGACCCACGTTGCTTGGTAAGCTGGTATCGTGGCAAGATGACAGCGAGCACTTTGGAGGCAGGTGAAGATAGCCAGCGTGAAGACTTCGTAGGTTGTGAGCGTGGTGCTCAGGCTCCTGTCATTGACATGGGAACCTTGAATTATTCACTCACCCGTACTGCGCCTAAGAATCTGGGCAAGAACTTGGATCCTAACTACTTCTTCAGTCGTGAGCGTGCTTACCTCCTCTTGGGCTATGCTGAGTCTGAGTTCCTGAAGGCAGAGGCTGTTTTGCGTGGATGGGCTGGCATGGAACTTACAGGTACCGTAGAGGATTACTATAAGTCTGGTATCAAGGCATCTATGGACTACTACGGCATTGCCAATGACAAGGCACAGGCTTACATCGATGGTGAGAAGGCCCTTACGGGTAAGGTGTTCGAGGGTAGCGACAACAAGGAGAAGCAGCTTGAAGCAATCATCACCCAGAAGTGGATGGCTATCTTCCCTAATGGTAATGAGGGATGGGCTGAGTTCCGTCGCACCGACTATCCTGCTTTGGCAAATCAGTTGACCAACAATAGTGGAGGTGACGTGCCTATGGGTAAGAATATCAAGCGCATTCTCTATCCTTTCAGCGAGAATAACAACACTTACTTCACTTCTCATCCAGAACTCCAGCAGGTGAATACTCAGGGCACAAGACTCTGGTGGGATGTGGCTGATACCAATGACGCTGACGGCCATCGCCTGCAGCCAAACAATTTCAGATAATCATTCAGACTGTTGTCTATGAAAAGAAAATCAGTTTTGTTCATATTTGTATTCTTCACCTTGATGGCGCAAGCCGTCAGGGTGAATGTACAGAATGCGGTAGATTTCGTGCAGCCTCTCATGGGTTCCGATTCCGACCATGGACTTTCCACAGGCAATACTTATCCTGCCATCGCCATGCCTTGGGGCATGAATTTCTGGGTTCCACAGACAGGAAAGATGGGCGACGGATGGCAATATACCTATGCAGCTAAGAAGATAAGGGGTTTGAAGCAGACGCATCAACCGAGTCCCTGGATCAATGATTACGGTCAGTTTTCATTGATGCCTATCGTGGGCAAACCGGTATTTGATGAGGAGCAGCGTGCCAGCTGGTTCTCTCATAAGGCAGAGAAGGCTACACCTTATTATTATAGTGTCTATCTCGCTGACTATGATGTGACGGCAGAACTCTGTCCTACGGAACGTGCAACCCTGATGTCCTTCACCTTTCCTCAGACCGATAGTGCTCATGTGGTAGTTGATGCTTTCGACAAGGGCAGCTTCATCAAGGTTCTCCCGAAGGAGCGAAAGGTGGTGGGCTTTTCTACCCGCAATAGTGGAGGTGTTCCTGAGAATTTCAGAAATTACTTCGTCATCGAGTTCGACCATGATTTTGAGGCTTTCGTCAATGTGAAGGATGGTCAATACCAGGGTATGGTTCAGGGCGATTATCAGGAGGCTTACCAGCAGGAAGGCAATCATGTGGGCACCATCATCTCCTTCAAGATTCGTCAGAGAGGCGAGAAGGTTGTGGCTCGTGTGGCTTCTTCCTTCATCAGTGAGTCACAGGCCTGGCAAAACCTTCAGGAATTGGGACAGGCAGATATGCAGCAGCTCTGTCAGCAGGGCAGAAACCGCTGGAATGAGGTGCTCGGCAAGATAGAAGTGGAGGATGAGGACATTGACCATCTCCGTACTTTCTATAGCTGTCTCTACCGCTCCGTTCTCTTCCCTCGTGCTTTCTATGAGAAGAATGCAGCCGGTGAGGTGGTTCACTACAGTCCTTACAGCGGAACCGTACAGAAGGGCTATATGTTTACCGATACCGGTTTCTGGGATACTTTCCGCTGCCTTTTCCCACTGCTCAATCTGATGTATCCTTCTGTGAATGAGAAGATTCAGGCGGGGCTTGCCAATACCTATCTCGAGAGCGGATTCCTGCCAGAGTGGGCGAGTCCGGGGCATCGTGGATGTATGGTGGGTAATAATTCAGCTTCAGTAGTAGCCGATGCTTATCTTTCCGGTTTGCGTGGTTATGATGCAGAGACCCTTTGGCAGGCTGTGGTTCATGGAGCCAATGCCGTTCATCCTGAAGTGAATTCTACAGGGCGTCATGGTTTTGAATACTACAATAAGTTGGGCTATGTGCCTTATGATGTGAAGATCAATGAGAGTGTGGCCCGTACCTTGGAATATGCTTATGATGACTGGTGCATCTACCAGTTTGGCAAGGCGCTCGGCAAGTCGAAGAAGGAACTGAAACCTTTTGCCAAACGAGCGATGAACTATGAGAAGGTGTTCGACAGGGAGAGTGGTCTGATGCGCGGAAGATTGCTGAATGGAAAATTCCAGTCTCCTTTCAATCCGCTCAAGTGGGGCGATGCCTTTACCGAGGGAAATGCCTGGCATTATACCTGGTCGGTATTCCACGATCCTGAAGGGCTCATCCGTCTGATGGGCGGAAAGGAGAAGTTCAACCAGATGCTTGACTCGGTATTCCTTCTCCCTCCTGTTTTCGATAATAGCTATTACGGATTTACCATCCATGAAATCAGAGAGATGCAGGTGATGAACATGGGCAATTATGCACACGGCAACCAGCCTATCCAGCACGCCATCTATCTCTATGATTATAGCGGACAACCTTGGAAGTGCCAGTATTGGGTGCGACAGGTGATGGACCGCCTCTACACACCGACACCAGATGGTTATTGCGGCGATGAGGACAACGGTCAGACTTCAGCCTGGTATGTTTTCTCTGCGATGGGCTTCTATCCGGTTTGCCCGGGTTCAGGACAGTATGCATTGGGTACTCCTTACTTCAAGTCTATGAAACTACATTTGGAGAACGGACAGCAGGTAAGCATACAGTCGGAAGGTGACGGATGCTATCTTGATGACATGCAGATGAACGGAAAGAAGTATGATCTTAATTATCTCGACCTGAATTCCCTGAAACAGGGTGCGCAAATCTCTTTCCGCCTTTCTGAAAAACCGAATTTGCAGAGAGGTATTCTGGAGTCAAATGCGCCATATTCTTTCTCAAAATTCATGAAATAGTATCATTAAAATATATCTTAAATTCAGAAAATGAGAAGAAGATTATTTCCTATATTATTATTGTTGGCTTGTGTGATAGGTGGAGACTATCCACAAGCCGCTTTTGCTCATGATAAAGCTCAGGCAACCTCCAGTCTGACCCAATTTGTCAATCCAAGAATCGGAACGGGCGGTCATGGTCATGTATTCCTCGGTGCCAACGTACCTTTCGGTTATATTCAGCTGGGACCTACTGAGCATACCCGTGGTTGGGACTGGTGTTCCGGTTATCATCAGTCAGACTCCATTCTCATCGGCTTTGGTCATCAGCACCTCAGCGGAACGGGTATCGGAGAATTAGGCGATGTTGCTTTCCTCCCAGTGACAGATGCTCATCAGAAGGAAGTGCTCTTCCATCATGCCAACGAGAATGTTCGCCCGGGCTATTATGCGGTGAAATTGCAGCAGCCGAATGTATGGGTGGAACTTACTGCCACCAAGCGTGCTGGTTTCCATCGCTATACCTTTGGGGCAGACGTGAAGAAGGCACAGTTGGTACTCGACCTTTTTCAGGGTATCGGATGGGATAAACCTACCGATTATGCGCTGGATGAGGTGAAGGAAACTGCAGTGGCTGGTCATCGCTTCTCTACAGGATGGGCGAAGGACCAGAAGAATTTCTTCGTGGCTGAGTTCTCTCAACCGGTTCAAGTACAACCGCTCGATAGTGGACGCTGGCTGGTTCAGGTGGCAGATGCCACCCGCCCTCTGATGATCAAGGTTGGTCTTTCTGCAGTCAGCATTGCCAATGCCCGACAGAACCTGCAAACAGAGATTCCTGACTGGAATTTCCATCAGGTAGTGGCGCAAGCTGACGAGGCATGGAATCGGGAATTGAGCAAGGTGAAGGTGGAAACTTTAGATTCCATAGCCCGCCGCATTTTCTATACTGCCATGTATCATTCGATGACTGCTCCATCCGTATTCTCTGATGTCAACGGAGAATATCGCGGTGCCGACGGTAAGGTGCATCAGGGTGATTTCACCAATTATACCACCCTTTCACTCTGGGATACTTATCGTGCAGCCCATCCGCTGATGACGCTCATCCACAAGGAAATGCTCCAAGACGTGGCAAGTACTTTTATCAATATCTATCGCCAGCAGGGTAAGCTCCCGGTATGGCATCTGATGGGCAATGAGACCGACTGCATGGTGGGCAATCCGGGCATCCCGGTGCTTGCCGACCTTGTGCTCAAAGGTTATGTGAAGGACAAGGAGGGAGCCTATGAGGCCATGAAACAGTCGGCATTGCGTGAAGACAGAGGCCTCGGTCTTCTCAAGAAATATGGTTACCTGCCTTATGACAAGGATCCGGAAATGGAGACTGTGGCTAAGGGACTGGAATATGCGCTGGCTGATGACTGCGTGGCGAAAGTGGCCCGACTCTTAGGCAAGAAGGCGGATGAGAAGTATTTCGCAGAACGTGCCCAGAGTTATCGTAAATACTTCGACCCGAAGACCGGTTTTATGCGTGGCATCGGTACCGACGGCAAGTTCCGCGAACCGTTTAATCCTTTCTCAGCTGTTCATCGTCAGGATGATTATACCGAGGGAAATGCCTGGCAATACACCTGGCTCGTTCCACATGATGTACACGGACTTGTAAAGCTTTTCGGTAATGAACAGAAATTTGTGACCAAGCTCGACTCCCTTTTCATCGTAACGGGCAATATGGGCGATAATGCCTCTCCTGATATTTCTGGTCTCATCGGACAGTATGCCCACGGTAATGAACCGAGTCATCAGGTGCTCTATATGTATAACTATGTGGGGCAACCCTGGAAGGCAGCACGCCTCATCCGCCAGACCATGAATGAGATGTATAAGGATGATTTCGATGGTTTGAGTGGAAATGAGGATGTGGGTCAGATGTCAGCCTGGTATATTCTCTCTGCGATGGGACTCTATCAGGTAGAACCTGCAGGCGGCAAGTATATCATCGGCAGTCCGATCATGGACAAGGCTACCATCAGCTTAGGCGACGGCAAGAACTTCTCCATTATCTGCAAGAACAACAGTCCGGAAAATATCTACGTGCAGTCTGCCAAACTCAACGGCAAGACCTATACCAAGTCGTATATCATGTACCAGGATATGATGAAGGGAGGAACCCTTGAACTCCAGATGGGCAATCATCCATCCAAGTGGGGAACCCGTGGTGCAGATAGACCTTAAAAGAAATCACAATTAAAATCGAAACATAAATAAACCCAGACAATGAGAAAAACAATATTTGCAATAGCCCTGATGTCGGCAATGTCGGCGATGGCACAAGAGCATGCAGAGGTAGATGTTCATGCCCGCTACACTAAGGTGGTAACACCTGTCAATGGCAAGTATGAGTCCAAGCGTCCGCCTGTAGCTGAGCGTCTCTTTACTTCAGAGGCAGTGGAGAAGAAAATCAAGGAAGTACAGAAACTCCTCAAGAAGAATCCGAAACTCGCCTGGATGTTCGCCAACTGTTATCCGAACACGCTGGAAAGTACGGTGCATTATCGCCAGTTGGCTAATGGCGATGACGATACCTTCGTTTATACAGGTGATATTCCAGCCATGTGGCTCCGCGATTCAGGTGCTCAGGTTTGGCCATACGTAGCCCTTGCCAACAAGGATGAGAAATTGAAGAAGATGCTGCGTGGTGTTATCCTGCGCCAGTTGAAGTGCATCAATATCGACCGTTATGCCAATGCCTATAACGACGGACCTACCGGAGCAGGTTGGCAGAAGGATGATACCGAGATGAAGGCAGAGGTTTTCGAGCGCAAGTATGAGATAGACTCTTTCTGTTATCCTATCCGCCTCGCTTACGAGTACTGGAAGGTAACAGGCGATGACTCCATCTTCGGAGAAGACTGGATGCAGGCTATCGGAAATATCCTCAAGACCTTCCATGAGCAGCAGCGCAAGGAAACAGCCAAGGCTTACCACTTTACCCGCATGACCGATCGTGCCTTCGATACCGTGGGCTGGGATGGTTTCGGAGCTCCTGTCAAGCCAGTTGGTCTCATTGCTTCCCTGTTCCGTCCTTCAGACGATGCCACGATTCTTCCGTTCCTGATTCCTTCCAATTTCATGGCGGTTTCTGCGATGAATAAGGCGGCTGAAATCCTGAAGCATGTGGCAGAGAAATCAGAGACTGAGCAGAAGAATAAGGCACTCGGGATTGCACAGGATTGTTCTGCCTTGGCAGCCGAGGTCAAGGATGCCCTGCAGAAATATGCAGTCTATGATCATCCTAAATATGGCAAGATTTATGCGTATGAGGTAGATGGTTTCGGCAACCGTCTTCTGATGGATGATGCCAATGTTCCATCGCTTTTGGGTATGGGCTATTTAGGGGATGTTGAGATGAATGATCCGATTTATCAGAACACTCGCCGTTTCGTATGGAGCGAGGATAATCCTTGTTTCTTCCGTGGTAAGGCAGGCGAGGGTATCGGCGGTCCGCACATCGGTTATGATATGCCTTGGCCGATGTCTATCATGATGAAGTGCTTCACAGCCCAGAGTGATGATGAGATTCGCTGGTGCATGAAGACCCTCCTGAATACCGATGCAGGGATGGGATTCATCCATGAATCTTTCCATAAGGATGATGCTTCGAAATACACCCGTGCCTGGTTTGCATGGCAGAACACCCTCTTCGGAGAGTTGGTCATCAAGCTCATCAATGATGGTAAGGTAGATTTGCTCAACAGTCTCTAATCGATTTCCAAAACGTCACTAATTGATTTTTCTAAAAAGTAACGACAATGAACGAAATTAAAATCATAGGTTCTGCTCTTCCCAACATTCCTTGGGAAGACAGACCAAAAGGAAGCAGCGTGCCGCTCTGGCGCTATTCCCAGAATCCGATTATCAAGCGTAATCAGCTACCCGACTCCAATAGTATCTTCAATAGTGCAGTAGTTAAGTTTAAGGATGGTTTTGCAGGTGTATTCCGCTGCGATGACAAGAATCGCCGTATGACTCTTCATGCCGGTTTCAGCAAGGATGCAGTACATTGGGACATTGATGAGGACACCATCCATTTCAAGTGTGATGATCCTGAGGTAGGAGAGTGGGTTTATGGTTACGACCCTCGTGTTTGCCAGATAGGGGATAAGTATTATGTCACCTGGTGCAATGGTTATCATGGACCAACGATTGGTGTGGCATGGACAGAGGATTTCAAGACCTTCCATCAGGTAGAGAATGCTTTCCTGCCATACAATCGCAATGGCGTGATGTTTCCTCGCAAGATCAATGGCAAGTTTGCCATGCTGAGTCGTCCGAGTGATACTGGTCATACTGCCTTCGGTGACATCTTCTATAGCGAGTCACCTGATTTGGAGTATTGGGGGCATCATCGTCATGTGATGGCTCCTGCAGCTTTCGAGGAGAGTGCTTGGCAATGTATGAAGATAGGTGCTGGCCCGGTGCCTATCGAGACTTCTGAAGGATGGTTGTTGCTCTATCATGGTGTGCTCCATTCCTGCAATGGATATGTTTATGCTTTTGGTGCAGCCTTGCTCGATTTGGATGAACCGTGGAAAGTATTGGGCCGTTCAGGTCAGTATTTGATTACTCCTCAGGAGCTCTACGAGTGTGTAGGAGATGTACCTAATGTCTGCTTCCCATGCGCATCTCTCTGTGATGCAGAGACGGGTCGCATTGCAGTATATTATGGTTGTGCAGATACCGTTACCGGATTAGCCTTCGGTTATGTACCGGAAATCATCGACTTCATCCGCCGTACCAATATTATCAAGTAGAATCTTCAGAAAACATATTGATCTTTTATGAAAAACGGTGTATTTCATAAAAAGCAGATTTATCAATAAGGCTATAAATTGATGTAAGATGTATTATTTATCTAAAAAAAGTTGTTTTTAGGTTTAGTTTAGGTTTATTAAAACCGCTATAGTTTTGCGTGAGCATAGCTATAGCGGTATTTTTTTGAATAAAAAATAAAAAAAAATGCATTTTGACTAAGTAGTTTGGTTTTTATTCTTGTTATAAGTGCAGAAAATAGCTAAAAACGAGGAAAAATTCTCAAAAACGGCGAGATACTCAAAAGCAGAAAATAAATTATTAACTATACAATATTAACTTAAACCTTTAAAGTATGAGACTAAATCGACTTTTTAGTGTTGCAATGCTCTCCATTATATTTGGAGGTACAGCAAGTGCTCAACAACCTTATGGTGGTTGCTGGCATCCGGAACACGTCAAGAACTGGTCCCCAGAAACTGACAAGAATGCCAAGTTCAACCGTTCTAAGGTGCCATTGGCAAAACGTTTCAAGGAGCCTACCTTGATGAAAGCCAATAAAAACCAGTTCTATGAGGGACAGGTATGTAATGCAACCATTCTTTTCCCTACATGTAGTTCTTGCCCATCTCAGGGCGCTAACAACTTCTTGGGATACCAGCCAACTTACTGGCAGTATATGGATAAACTCGTTTATTGGGCAGGTTCTGCCAGCGAGGGAATCATTATTCCTCCACCAGCACCATCTACAGATGCTGCTCACCAGAGTGGTGTGAAATCTCTCGGTCAGATATTCTTCCCTCCTTATGCTTTCGGAGGAAACCAGGCTTGGGTTCGTGAAATGCTTACCAAGGAGAATGGCTCTTACATCTTTGCCAAGAAATTGTATGAAATCGCTAAGTATATGGGCTTCGATGGTTGGTTTATCAACCAGGAGTCTGGTGGCTCTACTCTCTCAGAATGGGCTGGTTTCATCAAAGAGTTTAATGCACTCGCTGATGCAGACGGCAATAGCCACATGGAAATCCAGTGGTACAATGCATCTGGTTCACCAAGTCCAACCATTCTGAAGTCACATAAGAATACTTCTCAGTTCTTGGAGTATGGAGCTAATGGCGATTATCGTGGTCAGGCAAGCCAGCTGGGCTGTACAGAGGAAGAGACTTTCTCTAAGATCTATGCAGGTATCCAGGTGGTAAGTAGTGGTCATACCGGATTCGGTTATTACCTCAACAGATCTATGCCAACGACCGGCCACGTAGGTTCTATTGACTTGTTCTGTCCAGAGGAGCGTATCTGGAAGGATAATGTAAAGAACCTTCTTGGTAGTGATGATACAGGTCCAAGCGCATATGCTGCTATTCAGAAAACCTTTAAAAATGAAGAGCAGATGTGGGTAAATCAGGAAGGTGACCCAACAGTCACATCTACCACATCTTGGCCAGGAATTTCCAACCGCGTATTGGAGCGTTCTACTATCACTAATATGCCTTTCGTCAGCTCATTCTGCGTAGGTGTGGGTAAGCACCGCTTCGTAGAGGGTATCAAGAATGGTACACAAGACTGGTATCATAGTGGTGTACAGAGCATCATGCCAACATGGCGCTGGTGGATAGAGAACAAGGGAAATCTGACAGCTTCTATCAACTGGGAAGATGCTTACAACTTCGGTTCAAGCATCGAGGTGAGCGGAAGCTTGACAACAGGTGATCACCTCATGCGTCTCTATAAGACGATGATTCCTGTAACATCAGGTGGCACTCTCCGTATTGTTTACAAGACCACTACTCCTGGTAGTGTAGAGATGAAGTTGGCTACAGAGAGTTCTGTCAACCCAGATGTAACTCTGACCGATGCTACAGTAACTGAGAAGAACGGCTGGACCATCGCTGACTACGACTTGACATCACTCAATGGCAAGACCATCTATATGATTGCTCTCAACATGAAGGGTGAGACAGAGGTTCCTTATTATGAGTTGAAACTCGGTGAGCTCGCAGTATTGCCAGCAGGTTATGCTCCTGCATCTGTCGCAGTAGAGAATCTTGCATCAACCACAACTCTCGGTGCAGAAAAGAACGATGTGCGTCTGACATGGGACTATACCTATAACGATGATTTCGATCACTTCGATATCTATAAGAAGCATGACAATGGTGAACGCATCTTGGTTGGTCAGACTCGAGGCGAGGCTTTCTATGTTCCTACATTCGTACGTAATGGTGTAGACAATTTCCTCGAGATGGAAGTAGTTCCAGTGATGAAGGATATGAAACAGCAGCCTGCCAAGAGCATCAAGCTCAACTATCCTAAGGGTACTGCTCCAGTAGTTACCTTCTCTTTGGGTAAGAGCTATCTCGAAGTAGGTGAATCTACATCTATCACAGCCAAGGGTACAGGTAAACCTACTGCTTGGGAGTGGATTTTGCCAGAGGGCTTGGAGTTCAAGCCAGGTACTCCTACCAATGAGGAGACTATCCAGGTAGTGGCTAAGAAGCCTGGTAAGATGAAAGTTACTGTAAAGGTTACTAACGTTGTTGGTACATCTGAAACCACTAAGCAAGTGATCGACGTCATTGCTAAGGAAGATGCTGCAACTGTTTACAACGTAGTACAGAACAAGAAGGTAGTTGCTTTCTCAAACTCTACCAACTCTACTGAGACACCTTGGAAGATTATCGATGGTGAAGTTTATCCATATGAGACAAGCGGTAAGTGGTGTACATTGCAGAGCAACCGTTGGGCAATCTTCGACTGCCAGAGCGCATATCGTATCTATGGTTTCTGCATCTATGATGGTAACTCAGGTCCTGAGTATGGTGTAGATCAGATCAACAACTATAAGATTCAGCTGTCTAACGACGGTGAGCACTGGACAACAGTGGTTGATGCAGAAAACCGTGTAAACGAGAGCGTCAAGACCGACTATATTCCTCCTTTCAAGGCACGTTACGTGAAGTTGATTCCTGAGGCTAACGGTACTCTCCGTATTTGGGAGTTCCAGGTATTCGGTTCTGAGGACAACAATATGTCTCTTTCGGTTCCTTCTTCTGAGATGAAGATGAACGCTGGTGAGACACAGAACATCGTAGTAAGTTACGACTTGAATGGTGATTCAAGAGATCCTAATTTCTCTTGCCGCGTGAAGTCAAGCGCAGGTTTGAAAGTGGGTGCTATCACAGAGGATCAGGCTAATTGCACATTCACTATCCCTGTAACAGCAGGTATGAAGATGGGTGTTGAGAAAGTTACTATCACTGTTGACAATGGTGGTTCATATAAGGAGCGTGTTGTTAATATTAACATCGACTCTAATACACAGCCTAACATCTTGACAGGTGCTACTGCTGAGGTTCGTCACTATACGGGTGACTACGGATTCGGTGTTGCATTCGACAAGTTCGACATCACAGGCTTGACCGATGGCAACAAGGTGGACGATGCACTTATATCTATCGAGAATCCTTCAACCCATAGAGATGATACATGGGCTATCTTTACTGCTCCAGAAGGCAAGTCTTGGAATCTCTCTAAGGTTGCTATTCACCTCCCTAACAACAACAAGGGTACAAATGATAACGATGAAGAAGGTTTCGTAAACAAGGAGATCAGCATCGCTGTAGGTAACGATCTTGCTAACTTGAAGCGCGTGAAGACATTCTCTGATCTCGGTGAGGTTTCTGAGTTGGAGTACATCTTGCCTGACTTCGAGGAGACTAAGTATATCGCAGTGATCTGTAACTTGAACGCATTCTACTATCCATCAATGGCAGAGGTTGAAGCTTATGAGCAGTTTGCAGCAGCTATGCCAGCAGTAGCTCCAGTAGCAGTGACAGGTTGGAATGTGGATGTTATCGCAGAGGGTAAGCCTTCTAAGAGTTTCAGTGATGATATTCTTGACAACCAGGGTTGGGTATTCTATACTGATGGTGTTCAGAAGGAAGGTGCACTTTGTGGCAGCGATGGTATCGTGACAACAGCGAAGGGAACTCAGTTCCAGATGGCAGACTTCAGTCAGAAGAATGCTCTCACTCTCAGATCTTACTACTCAACTGGTAATCTGAACTTCGTGACTCCAGAGAAGTGTGAGGAACTTTACTTCCTCGTTGTTTCAACCAATGGTTCTGGTAGTCTTGTGGCTTGTCCATATTACACAGACGGAACTCATGGTTATAATGATCGTTTCACTCCTCAGGATTGGTTTGCTGAAACTCCATCGGGTAGCGAAGCTGTATATGGTTTGGGTCGTATTATCACAAAACAGAGCCTTCCATATTACAAAGACGATATCGATACTGGCAAGATTCGTCTCTATGAGTACAGTGTAAAGGTTGATAAGTCTAAGGAAGTGCAGTATGTTGAGTTCACGAAGGGCTATGGTGGTGCAGGTATTATCACTGTCTTGGGTATTTCAAGAAAGGGTACTGGCGGTGTAGCTACTGGCATCGAGAATATCGAGAATCGTCCTGCAGTAAATGCAGCAGAAGGCATCTACACAATCAATGGTGTGAAGATCAACAGCTTGCAGAAGGGCATCAACATCATCAAGATGGCTGATGGTACTACAAGAAAGGTTGTTATCAAGTAAATGAGTATTGCTAAGTAATCAATACAGAAGCAATCAATACAAACAATAAAGGGGTAGGATTCACGTCCTACCCCTATTTAATATAAAGCATCATGAAGGCTTTATTTCATGATGATTTTGCTGCATACCGACAGTATTTTATAAACATTGCTGGCAGCCTTATTTTATTTACGACAATTTTAATCTCAGCGAATTGAGCACTACGCTTACGCTGGAGAATGCCATCAGGGCACTTGCCCACATCGGGGTTATCTGGAAATTGATGCCGAAGATGTGGAGTGCTCCGGCTGCCAACGGGATGCAGATGATGTTGTAGATAAACGCCCAGAAGAGATTCTGCCAAATCATGTGAACCGTCTTCTGACTCAGTTTTACGGCTTCCGGCAGCGCCAAGAGGTCGTCGCTCATCAGCGTAATCTGTGCCACTTCCATCGCCACATCCGTTCCCTTTCCTATCGCCATGCTCACGTTGGCAAGGGCCAGGGCCTGGGTGTCGTTGATTCCGTCGCCCACCATCGCTACCTGCTTGCCTTCGTCCTGAA
>PPYE01275385.1_pt1 | contig 31738 bp, 29 predicted proteins | sample 1559881 | NCBI WGS metagenome assembly PPYE01 (sample SAMN08240022, study PRJNA423297) | Human gut metagenome, whole genome shotgun sequencing project.
AATAATCAGATTCGAAGTATTATGCAGAAAAAATGCATAGCATTGAGGGAGCCTTGCGTATGTCAGATGAAATCAATGCTCAGTTCGGATTTGAAAGAGTATTCGGTAAGACTAACGGCAATGCAGATACTGATACAAAAATTACAAAATTTGGCATCTCTTTTAATAGTGACGGAACTACAACATTCTATGCAGAGTTAGAAAAATCATCAGCCAGTCAGAAAGAATATCTTGAAAAAATTCAGGAAAAGAAAGCTGCTGAGAAGAAAGAGATAAAGAAAAAGGAACAATCCAAGCAAATCGAAGTACGAAAAACTACGGTTCAGGCAAATTCAAAAGAAGAACTTTTGGATAAGATCAAAAACGTTGACTGGGATTCCATCAAGTCGGAGGAGAATAAAATCGGCGGAAGATTTGATTTTTCAGTTTAGTTTATTCAGATGAGAATAGAAGCAATTTCATAAAATCTTACATACACACTTGACAATATTCCGCCGAGCGCGGCGTCGGTGAAGGGGTTCGCACCTGTGGTGTGCCAACAGAGGTATCGCGGATGCACTCATGGAAAAAATGACACCTTTAATAATGAAGAATAGTGTACAGAAATAGCAAATGCTGTGAAATCAATGGTGTAAATATCAGAAATAAGGAAGCTAAAAGTTGGGCGGCAGATTAGTTAATAATTTGCCGCCTATATACATTTCTCTCCTTTATACCGATACATCAATAGAATTATGAACGAGTCTATTACCATTTTGGACAAGTGTAGCTTCTACGGATTCTCTTGTGACATTATCAAGAATGCTTGCATCAAATGCTTGTCCGGGCTTCCAATTTGGATTGGCTGATTTTACTGCCGCATACATAGCAGCTCTATACTGTCCTTCATATTGTTCTAAAGTCCATGTACCACTTAAACGCTTATCTTTGCTGACACTTAACTGATAATCTTTGAAAATATCGGAACGTTTCGTTGTGTCACCATTTGAAAGACCTTTTTCCTGAATAAATTCCCGCTTCACATTATCAAACATTTTTTGACGATGATCTTCGGATATATTTGTAAGTTTCTGCCATGATGTACCTTTTCCAGTAACATCCATACCTGCAACACCATTTGAATTTAATAAATCTCCGTCCGAATCAAACTGCTTCATCAGATTTTTAATAATCGTATCCCTTCCACCGAATATTTCATATATCATCTTTTCTTCCGGAGACATCATGGATTCATTTTCAATTACTCCAGATAACCAGCCTTTTTCTTTCAATGCCTTATACTGTTTACTATTTGTATTGATACTATTATAGGTATTACCTAAACCGTTAATATTCATTGACATATAAAAGCCTCCCTGCAAATAAATTCAAAATCCGTTTAGAATCAGTACTATATAATATATCATCGCAAATTCCAGAAAATTAATAACACAGTATATAATATAAAATGCTTTTCCCGATATAATTAGGTAAGATTTATGATTGGAAATGAGGAAAAGCATGAACATATGACTTTATAGAATGTGCGTATAATCATAAAAAATATGGTTATAATACTTGCGTATAATCAAAAAACAATTTACAATATGCGTATAATCATAAAATATAGAACAAATATATATGCGCATAATCTGGAGGAGCTATGATATTAAAAAGAAAAATATATAAAAAACTACTGGAATGGAAAAAGGAGTGTCAGGGGAAAAAAGCTTTACTGATAGAAGGTGCCAGACGTATTGGAAAGTCTACCATCTGCGAAGAATTTGGAAAAAACGAATACAAAAGTTTTCTTCTGATTGACTTTGCTAAAAAAGATAAGGAAGTTGAGGGGTATTTTGAGAAATATCTGAATGATCTGGATACATTTTTTATGTTATTACAGACACATTTTGGAACAAAACTGACAGAGAGAAACTCTCTTATTATTTTTGATGAGGTGCAGATGTTTCCACAGGCAAGAGCTGCAATAAAATATTTAGTGGCAGATGGAAGATATGATTATATCGAAACTGGTTCATTGATATCTATCAGAGAAAATGTAAAGAACATCGTCATACCGTCAGAAGAAAGACATATCAATATGTATCCATTGGATTTTGAAGAATTTGCAATAGCATTAGAAGAAGATTTGCTGGTTGAATATATAAAAAAATGTTTTGAAAAAAGAGAACCTTTGGAAAGAAGTATGCATAATCAGGCAATGCTTTTGTTTCATCAGTATATGCTTGTTGGTGGGATGCCTATGCCTGTAGTAACATTTATTGAAAGCAAAAAAGATTTTACAGAAGCGGATAGAGAAAAAAGGGACATTCTTAAATTGTATCGGGAAGATATTATGAAAATAGATGCAAAGTATCGAAGTAAGGTACTTGCAATTTATGATCAGATTCCGGGATTTCTTTCACAGCATGAAAAAAGAGTTGTATTCAAAAAGCTGCAGGATGGTAGTTACGCAGACCAGTACGAAGAAACTTTTTTCTGGCTGTCGGATTCTATGATATCCAATGAGTGCTTTTTGTGTAATGATCCGAATGTTGGCTTATCATTAAATGAGACAAGAAGCTATGTAAAGTGTTATATGGGTGATACCGGACTTTTGGTAAGCCATGCATTTGATGAAAATGAATTACTTGAAGATGAAGTATATAAACAGATATTGGCAGGCAAATTACAGATTAATGAAGGAATGCTTTATGAAAATGCAATAGCTCAGATGCTGGTGGCAAATGGACATAAATTATATTTTTATACACACTATAATGAAAATAAGCATCGAAATGATATGGAAATAGATTTTATCATTTCCAATAACAGCAGATTAAAATATAAGATGTTTCCGATTGAAGTGAAGTTAGGAAAGCAATACAAAACGACCTCATTAAATAATTTCAGAGAAAAATACAAGGAGCGCATAGGGGAAAGTTATATTATTCATCCAAGAAATTTAATTGTAAAAGATGGAATTATATGCATTCCCCCATATATGACGATGAATATATAAAAATCTGACATACACACCAAGTTTTGGAGAGGATGGCATTATCAGTAAAAGATTCCAGAATGGCAAGGAACTGGAATTCGCAGGCTCGAAAGATTTCTGGAAAAAATTTTTAAATGAATCATAATAATCTGCGGATTTTTGACGGCGGCATACCAAACCGTTTTTTAAACAGTTTACTGAAATGATAGACGTCATCATAGCCAACTTTGGCTGCGACTTCCTGAATGCTGCCGTCAAAACCGTTTTCTAACAATTCTTTTGCTTTTTCCAAACGGATATTAATCAGGTGGCGGATTGGTGTATCGCCCGTCTCGCTTTTAAAAATACGCGAGATATAAAAAGGGCTCAAGTACATATTCTCCGCGATCTGGTCTAAAGAAATCTTTTCACTGTAATGATCCTCAAAATAATTTACGATCTGGTCAACTACATATTTTTTACTGGTAGATTCAAAAGAGCAGCCGGTATTGATTTTTACCGGTTCACTCTGTTCCCGCAGCAGCAGGATCAGCATCTGCATCAGATAACTTTTCAACATGATATAACGTCCGCTGCGGCAGACGTCATTTTCTACGCTCATGGCTGTGCAGATCTTAAACAGCTTCTGGCGCAGTTCGCCGGAGGTATGTAAAATAGGAGACTGTGTGGCTGGATCGGATGTCAGATCTTTTAAATGCAGCGGCAGATAATTTTCCGGGAAATCCCCAAAACGGACGTCACATAATCCAACAAAAAATTCCGTAGCCGGATTGGAAGGGTCTGTGCAGAGTGCCTGATGCTTCTGTCCCGGATTTAAAATAATGATATCTCCTTCGGACACATCATAGAGCCTGTCCGCAATCTTGTATTTGCCGTGGCCGGACAAAATAAATGCCATCTCGATAAAATCGTGGCTGTGATAGCGTGCTTCATCTTTCAAACGTGTGCCTTTCCAGGTAAATAGAAAAGTTGGATTCAGTTGGTCAAGCAGTTGTTCCCGGTTGTCACAGCACATAGTAAGGTCTCCATTTCTTCATTTTATCGCCGATAAAAACTTATTGTCTATATTTAAAATACAATGCGATGTGGATCATAAAAAGTGTGTCAAAATGTGAAATATGGGAATTTGCGCGAAGCTGGAGATCTTTTTGTGACTTGGGAGAAAATTAGAAAATCTTAGTATGCCTGTAAATACACAGTGTTGTGCTGCCACGGATGGCAGCGCAAGTCTTAACGTGCCATGGAGGGCACGTTTAAGACGTACACGTCACTTTGAAAGAGCATAAAGCAGGCATACTTAGTTTTTCTTATTTTCGGACAATGGAACAAAATGAAAACCAGCTTCGCGCAAATTTCCAGTTTCAAAGTCTAAATACACTTTTTTTATCCACATCACAGTATAACATATTCTCCACCAGAAACCATCCCTTCCGGTGCAAAAAATAACATGAACGGTGCAAGATATTACATTCCTTTTTACCCCAAAAGTACTATACTGAAAATCCGAAAGGAAAAACGAAAATGGAGTAGGAGGGTTATTATGACACCAATGAAGTGGTTCTTTTCATTTCTGAAAAAGTACCGGGGACTGATGATAATTGGTATTTTACTGACCACAGCGGTATCAGTGCTTTCGGTGGTAAATCCGTACATATCCGGGCAGATCGTAGATCAGGTCATAAGCGGTGGAAAATATGACAGACTGATGCCGTTTATCGGATGTCTGATCGGAGTCACGATCGTGATGGGAGTCTTGCGTTTTCTGTTTCAGGTCGCATTTGAGACGGCGTCGCAGGGCGTTTTGTACGATATGAGAGACAAAGTCTACCGGAAATTATTAGAGGAAGATTTTGCATTTTACAATAAGAAACGTACCGGAGATCTGATGAGCCGCCAGACCGGAGATATGGATGCGATCCGTCACTTTGTGGCATATGTGGTCTATATGGTTTACCAGAGTGTGCTGATGTTCGTGTTTGCACTGCTTATGATCTTTACGGTCAACACAAAACTTGCGCTTGCCATGCTTGTGGTTCTGCCGTTTACGGCGTTTGCAACCTGCCGTCAGACGAAAGAGGTACGTCCGGCATTCAAGCGTAACCGTGACTGTTTTTCATCACTCAATGCGTTTGTGCAGGAAAATGTCAGTGGAAACCGCGTGGTAAAAGCGTTTGCAAAAGAAGATTTTGAGATTGAAAAATTCAATAAGGAAAATGATAAATTCCGTGCGGCGCAGATCGATGCGTCAAAGATCTGGATGAAATATGTGCCGATATTTGAGGTGCTTTCCTATGCGCTGACGATCATCCTGATCCTCTACGGCGGCTATATGGTCATTCAGGGAGAGATCACGTTAGGACAGCTCGTGACGGTGAACGGCTATCTGTGGATGTTAAACAACCCGCTGCGCCAGGCAGGATGGCTGGTCAACGATATCAGTAACTTTACAACGTCCGTGGAGAAAATCTATGCGACTTACAGTGAAGAGCCGCATGTAAAAACACCGGTATCTGGAGTAGTGAAGAAACATCTGAAAGGTGAGATCGAGTTTAAAAATGTATCTTACCGTGCGGATGACGAAGATATTGTCATGGATGTCAATTTTAAGGTAAAACCGGGGCAGACCGTCGGCATCATTGGTTCTACCGGAGCTGGAAAATCAACGATCATGAATCTGCTCTGCCGGTTTTATGATACGACTTCCGGTGAAGTGCTTGTGGATGGTGTGAATGTCCGCGACATGGATCTTTATAACCTGCGTGACAATATCGGCATGGCGATGCAGGATGTGTTCCTTTTTTCGGATACGATCGAAGGAAATATCGCATACGGAAGGCCGAATTGTTCGTTCGAAGAAGTCAAACAGGCTGCGATCATGGCGGATGCCAATCATTTTATCGGGGCACTTTCGGATGGATATGATACGATTGTGGGTGAGCGCGGTGTCGGACTTTCCGGCGGACAGAAACAGCGTATCTCCCTTGCGAGGGCACTGCTGAAAGATCCGTCGATTCTGATTCTTGACGATACGACATCGGCGGTCGATATGGAGACGGAGAGTTATATCCAGAGCCAGTTGAAGAAATTAGATAACAAGTGCACGATCTTTGTCATTGCGTACCGAATTTCTTCCATTAGAGATGCAGATCTGATCCTTGTCATGGATAACGGACGTATCATTGAACAGGGAACACATGAGCAGTTAGTGGCAGCAGGCGGTTATTATGCGACAGCTTTCCATAACCAGTATGGTGAGATCCCACAGGAAATTTTAAACGGAAAGGGGGAGAAATAAGATGGCAAGAAACAGATATGATATGGATGAGATATTAGAGGACAGTTTTGATGTAAACCAGCTCAAACGTCTTGCAGGTTACATTGCTCCCTACAAAAAGAAGATGGCAGGCGTTATTCTTCTGATGCTTTCTTCCTCGGCACTTACCATGGCGATCCCGATCTTTTTCCAGAATGTGATGGATCACAGCATCCCGGAAAAAGATATGAAATCGATCACATTTTACAGTATTGCGACATTGCTGATCGCACTTTATTCGGGTATTTCCCTGCGGATCAAGATCAAGACCATGAGTGTGATCGGGCAGAATATCGTACATGATATCCGCTATGATATTTTCTGTCATCTGCAGGAACTTCCATTTTCCTATTATGATGACAGACCACATGGAAAAATTCAGGTGCGTGTGGTCAATTATGTGAACAGCCTAAGTGATCTTTTGAGCAATGGTATTGTCAACACATTCACAGATCTGTGCAACCTGATCTTTATCCTGATGTTCATGTTTGCACTCGATGTCCGGCTGACGCTGATCTGTCTGTGCGGATTGCCGGTTCTTGCATTTGTGATTATCTTAATCAAGAAAAAACAGCGCAGGGCATGGCAGATCCAGAGCAACAAACAGTCAAACTTAAATGCGTACATTGCGGAGAGTATCAATGGAATCCGTGTGACGCAGTCTTTTGTAAGGGAAAATGAGAATACCGGAATCTTTAATAACCTAAGTAAAAATTACCGGAAATCCTGGATGCGTGCGGTAATGTTTAACTTTACGATGGGACCGAGCGTGGATATTATTTCGACATTTACGACGGCACTGATCTATGTGCTGGGTGTCCGTTGGATTTTAGCACCGGATATGACACTGACCGTCGGTGTTCTGATCGCATTTACCGCGTACATTGGGCGTTTCTGGGCACCAATCAACACACTTGCCGGATTTTACAATTCTCTTTTGACAGCAATCTCTTATCTTGAGAGGATTTTTGAGACGATCGATGAGCCGGTGGCTGTCAGGGATGAGCCGGATGCAATCCCGATGCCGGAGGTGGCAGGAGAAGTGAAGTTTTCCCATGTGTCCTTTGGTTATGAGCCGGGGCAGAAGATTTTGGAGGATATCAATTTTACGGCAAAACCGGGTGAAACGTATGCGATCGTCGGCCCGACCGGGGCAGGAAAATCCACGATCGTAAATCTCATCAGCCGTTTTTACAATGTGGATTCCGGGAAAATCACGATCGATGGCATTGATATCTCGAAGGTGACACTTCATTCACTGCGCACCCAGATGGGAATCATGATGCAGGACAGCTTTATTTTTGCGGGGACGATCATGGATAATATCCGCTATGGCAACCGCAGTGCGACGGACGAGGAAGTCATCCGTGCCGCAAAAACAGTCTGCGCCCATGATTTTATTATGGAAATGGAAAACGGATATAAGACACAAGTCAATGAGAGAGGAAGCAGGCTATCCGCCGGACAGCGGCAGCTTATTTCCTTTGCAAGGGCACTGCTTGCAGATCCGAAGATCCTGATCTTAGATGAGGCGACTTCGAGCATTGATACCGAGACGGAACTGCTTTTGCAGAAAGGATTGAACGAACTTTTGAAGGGACGGACTTCTTTTATCATTGCACACAGACTTTCTACGATCAAAAATGCAGACTGCATCTTATATGTGGATAAAGGCGATATTTTAGAGCGTGGAAATCATGACGAACTGATGGAACAGAAGGGTGAGTATTATAAACTTTATATGTCACAGTATGATTTCTTAAAATGACAGGCAATGCGGTGCCATTTGCCAATCGAAAAACTTAAAGCCAGCGTTTGACACTCGGATCTTAAAAATAAAAACTGCCGCCTCACGGTGATATGCCCCCCTTTTTCTGAACTTACAGAGAAAGGGGGACATCTATTCACCCATAGGGCGGCAGTTTTTATGAAAATTTATTCATTTTTATGTTCTTTCCGGTATTCTGCCGGACTTTTTCCAACGTATTTTTTGAACTTGATATGGAAATAATCGACATTCCGGTAACCGACTTTTTCTGCGATCGCATAAACTTTTAACTCTGAGGAACAGAGAAGCTCCATCGAGTGTTTGATGCGGACATGGTCGACGTATGAGTTGAAGTTTTCACCCATCTTTTTGCGGAAAATCTTTCCGAGATAGGAGCTGTTGTAACCAAACAGCGGTGCAATATTTTCTAATGTGATATTGCTTGCATAGTTGTGGTTGATGTAGTGCAGAATATCATCCAGCACGCTTTCACGGGAAGAGTTACCGATCGAGGACATGATCATCTCAAACTGTTCCGTAAAGTACAGGATGATCTCGTAGAGATAATATTTTTCTTCGATCAGACGGATGATATCCGCATTGCTCGGAAACGGGATATTTGCACCATTGTAAAGCCGGTTTGCCTGTTCCTTGATCTGCAGATAAAGATCTGTCAGGAAAAGCCGTATGGAATCAATCGAATCTGCAGCATGGTAAAGTTCATTGGTAAGCTGTGTCAAAGTCTCCGCTAACATATTGCGGTTGAATGCCTGAAGATATTCAAACAGGCTGGTAGCGTAACGGTTTAAAAAAGCGTCGTTTAAGATGGATTTTAAACTGTCCGGGTCCGGCAGTTCGGCATAACCGATCGTGTGCTGTTCCTGCTCGCAGAAGAAACGGCGTTCTAAGAGCTGTTTCGCCTGAATATAGGAAATATAGACTTCCGACAGGTCTGACACACGCGCACCATATGTAATAAAGAGACTGTCAAGAGGAGAATTCTCCTGTGGACGCCGTTCTCTCTGGTAACGCTCCAGAAAATCATTAAATTTTTGAATGGCAAAAGTGCCTTTCAGTAAAATAACCTCATGATATTGCAGCGTAATGTTATCATAGGAGTTATTATCCTGATTCGTCACGCGCAGAAGATCCGAAAAACGATAGGAGGCATCTGCAGTATTGTGACTGTATTTCTCATGGATCACAACCTGATAGGTGTCTGCTGTCAGATGGAGATCTGTTGTATTTATGTGGGAAAGATCGATATCATTCGTTAAAAGATCGCGGATGATGGTCTCTCTTGCCTTTTCACGGTAATGTTCCCGGGTATTTGCAGTTGCAGCATCCTTGTCTAAGTTTTCTTTGATCGAACGAAGAATCTCCTCAAGTTCATCCTCGTCGATCGGCTTTGTCAGATAATACTGCACTCCGTAACGGATGGCTTCCTGCGCATATTTGAAATCAGAGTAACCGCTTAAGATAATGACTTTTCCGGTAAAACCCTGTGCTCTTGCCTCCCGGATGACGTCAAGCCCTGACATTCCCGGCATGCGGATGTCTAAGAGGACAATATCCGGATGTAAAGAAAGAATCTGCTGATAGGCCAAATCACCGTTTGCAGCTTCTCCGGCGATCGTATAGCCGAGAGATTCCCAGTCGAACAGACATTTGATACCTTCCCGGATAATGGATTCATCATCTGCAATTAAAACGCGATACATAAAAATAACCTTCCTGTTCCAATGATAAAAGCACTAAACGTAAGTATAAATGCGAACGTTTTGTTTGTCAAATTTATCGAGTGTTTTATGTACAATTTAGAGGGTATTTTTTGCAGGGTGGGTATAGTAAGATGAGACAAAATGAGATAATTACAGGGAGGAAAATCCTCTGCGCCTGATAGCAGTCGCATTTTCCTTCGGAAAACAGGGAGGATTATCATATGAAATTCAGTAATGGATGCTGGCTGCAGAAAGAGCGCTGCGAGTGCTTTTCTCCGGCAGAAGTATATTTTTCAAAAATCGAGAAAGATCAGGTGACGATCTGTGCGCCGACAAGCAAGATCACACAGCGCGGCGATACCCTTGGCGGAATCAACCTCACGATCGTGATTTCAGCACCGTATGAGGAAGTGCTTAGGGTTCAGACTTATCATCACATGGGCGTGCAGAAAAAGGCACCGTCATTTGAGATCGCACCTGCGGAGAGCGGACATTTAAAGGCAGAAGATACGGAGGACAAACTGGTCATTTCAAGCGGTACACTGCGTCTGGAAGTGCAGAAAGAGAACGGAGCACTCACATTTTACCGCGGTGAGGAGAAAATCACTGCAAGCGGATGGAGAGATCTTGCATACATGAAGACCGACTGGAAAGGTTTTGCCTATGATAAAGGACCGGAAGATGCTTATATGAGAGAGCAGTTATCACTTTCCGTTGGCGAGCTGATCTATGGACTTGGCGAGCGTTTTTCTGCGTTTGTAAAAAATGGACAGAGCGTGGATATCTGGAACGAGGACGGCGGTACTTCCACAGAGCAGTCTTATAAAAATATCCCGTTTTATATTTCCAATAAAGGATACGGTGTGTTTGTAAACCATCCGGAGCGCGTGTCCTTTGAAGTTGCAACAGAGATGGTAACCAAGGTTGAATTTTCCGTGCCGGGTGAAAACCTTGACTATTTCCTGATCAACGGGCCGACGATGAAAGAAGTGCTGATGCGCTATACAGATATCACTGGAAAACCGTCACTTCCGGCACCGTGGACATTCGGTCTCTGGCTGTCCACATCCTTTACGACAAACTATGATGAAAAGACAGTCAACAGTTTTGTCGATGGAATGTTTGACCGCAAGATCCCGTTATCCGTATTCCATTTTGACTGCTTCTGGATGAAAGATTTCAACTGGTGTGATTTTACCTGGGATTCAAGAGTATTCCCGGACCCGGAGGGCATGTTAAAACGTCTGAAAGCAAAAGGATTAAAGATCTGTGTCTGGATCAACAGCTATGTGGGACAGGAGTCATCCATGTTCAAAGAGGGTGTCGAGGGCGGTTACTTCTTAAAACGTCCAAATGGCGATGTATGGCAGTGGGATATGTGGCAGCCGGGACTTGCCATTGTGGACTTTACTAACCCTGCAGCCTGCGAGTGGTACAGCAAAAAGTTAGAGGCACTGCTCGATATGGGTGTTGACTGCTTCAAGACCGACTTTGGTGAGAGAATCCCGACAGATGCGGTATATTACGAAGGTTCTGATCCGGTCAAGATGCACAACTACTATACATACCTTTACAATAAGGTGGTATTTAACGTATTAAAGAAGAAAAAAGGTGAAAAAGAGGCTGTTCTTTTTGCACGTTCTGCAACTGCAGGCGGACAGAAGTTCCCGGTTCACTGGGGCGGTGACTGCTGGTCTGATTATGAATCCATGGAGGAGAGCCTTCGCGGAGGCCTGTCACTGACAAGTTCCGGTTTTGGATACTGGAGCCATGATATCGGAGGATTTGAGAGTACATCCACACCGGACGTCTATAAGAGATGGTGTGCTTTCGGACTTCTTTCTTCCCATTCAAGACTGCATGGATCTACTTCTTACCGTGTGCCGTGGGCATATGATGAAGAAGCAGTGGATGTGGTACGCTGCTTTGCACAGCTTAAGGCATCTTTGATGCCATATCTGTACCGCAATGCGATCGAGACGTCCAAAACAGGTATTCCTATGATGCGCAGCATGGTACTTGAATTTACCGAAGATAAAAACTGTGCATATTTAGCAACACAGTACATGTTAGGTGATTCCCTGCTCGTTGCACCGATCTTCCGCGAGGACAGTATCGCAGAATATTACCTGCCGGAGGGAACATGGACATCCTTACTGACCGGAGAAGTCAAAGAGGGAGGTAAGTGGTACAAAGAGAAACATGGTTACTTAAGTATTCCTCTTTATGTCAAAGAGGGCAGTATTGTGGCTATGGGAGCAAGAAATGATAATGCAGTTTATGACTATGCAGATGGTGTGACATTCCGTGCATATGCATTAAAAGATGGCATCAAGGCAGAAACTGTCGTATATGGAACGGAAAATGAAAAAGAAGCATCTGCAAATGTTGTAAAGAACGGATCTTCTTATCAGATCGCGGTAGAGAGTAATAAGGCATCCAAAGTGGCATTGATGAACGTTGGCACTCCAAAGCAGGTAACCGGTGCATTCTATACACAGGATGGGGAAAATGTCATCGTAGCATTTGACGGTAACGGCAAGGCAGAGGTTGTATTTTAATGCAGGAAACATATATTGAACAGATTTTAAATGAACTGACTTTAGAAGAAAAGATCGGCATGATCCACGGTGCGGGGTTATTCCGCACCGAAGGGGTAAAGCAGCTTTCCATACCGCCGCTTTACATGTCAGATGGTCCAATGGGGGTGCGGGCAGAATTTGCAGACAATGAATGGCGCAATATTGGAACGACGGAAGATTATGTGACCTATCTTCCATGTAACAGCGCCATCGCATCCACGTGGAACCGCAATCTGGCGAAAAAAGCAGGCAGGGTTTTAGGCGAAGAGGCAAGAGGCAGGGGTAAGGATGTGATCTTAGCTCCAGGTATTAATATCAAACGAAGCCCGCTCTGTGGAAGAAATTTTGAATATATGAGTGAAGATCCGGGACTCATCGGAGAACTGGTTGTACCGATGATCGAGGGAATCCAGGAAAACGATGTTGCGGCATGCGTGAAGCATTTTGCGGCAAATTCACAGGAAACTGAAAGACTCTGGGTGGATACAATCATCGATGAGACAGCACTGGAAGAAATTTATTTTCCGGGATTTCAAGCGGCGGTAGAAAAGGGACACACCCTTGCGCTGATGGGAGCCTATAATCTGTTAAACGGTGAGCACTGCTGTATGAGTAAATCCCTGCTCAATGAAAAACTGCGGAATGATTTTACTGAAAAATGAAGATCAGGTATTGCCGCTTCAGGCAGAATCCGGCTGTAAGGTTGCCGTGATCGGCGCAAATGCCGCTGCGATCCATTCGAACGGGGGAGGAAGTGCAGAAATCAAGGCACTGTATGAGATATCACCGCTTATGGGAATCAAAAAGTTACTTGGTGGAAATGTGAAAGTTTCCTACGCACCGGGCTATGTGATTCCGGATAAGAAAGAGGCATCTGAGATCAACTGGCAGGCGGCGAGCACGGAGACTGCAGAGAATACCGAAAAGGAAAGCACTGTAAGTGGAAGAACACTGGATGAAAAACAGCAGGAAGCCTTAGCGGAAGCAGTTGCGCTGGCAAAAGCAAGTGACATTGTTATTTTTGTGGGCGGACTGAACCACGATTTTGATGTGGAGGGACTTGACCGCGTGAACATGAAACTGCCATACGGGCAGGATGAAGTAATCGATGCTCTGCTAAAGGCCGTGCCGGATACGGTGGTCTGCATGTATGCAGGTGCACCGGTTGAGATGCCGTGGGCAGAAAAGGCAAAAGCAATCCTCTGGAGCTACTATGCCGGTATGGAAGGGGGAACAGCCCTGGCAGAGATCTTGTCTGGAAAAGTAAATCCATCCGGAAAGCTGGCAGAAACATTTATCCGTGATGCGTCGCAGTGTCCGGCACATACGATCGGAACATTTGGAAAGAAAGACCGTGTGGAGTACAGGGAAGGTGTGATGGTCGGTTACCGTTATTATGACACAAAAAAAACAGATGTCCTGTTCCCGTTTGGTCATGGACTTTCCTATACGGCATTTACCTATAATGATCTTGAAATTATACGGCAGCAGGAAAATGGCAGACAGACCGTGAAAGTTTCCTGTTCGGTAACCAATACAGGAGAACATGCAGGGAAAGAAACCGTTCAGATTTATGTGGCACCGGAACAGAAAAAAGACAGACCGGTTCATGAACTGAAAGCGTTTGAAAAAGTCGGGCTTGATGCCGGGGAAACAAAGAGGATCTGTGTTATTTTGGAAGAAAGAGATTTTTCCCATTATGACACAGACAAAAAGATGCCGGTTCCGGTAAATGGAACGTATGAAATTCAGGTTGGCGCATCTTCGACAGATATCTGCCTTTGTGGAAAAATCGACCTTTTTTTTGCAGAAGGTTAAATGATGACTATTGAAAAGAAACTCTGACTTTGCTATGATAAAGTCAGGTTTTTTTTTATGGGATTTTTTTGGGGCGGATAGGTGAGAATATGTCTGAAAAGAGCAAGGTATTAGTCGTAGATGATAAACAGGTCGAACGTGTCATGATGAAAAGAATTTTGAGCGGTACGTACGAGGTGATAGAGGCAGAAAATGGCAAGGAAGCATTTGAGATTCTTTATGAACGAAGCACGGAGATAACGGCGGTACTTTTAGATATCGTTATGCCGGAGTATGACGGGTATTATTTTCTGGAACGGTATCATAAAGCGCAGATGTATCAGGCGATACCTGTCATTGTACTTACGATGGAGGTTGACATTGAGACAGAGATTAAATGCCTGGGCATGGGAGCATGGGATTTTATCCGGAAACCGTATGATGTGGATGTTGTCCGGTTCCGGCTGAAGAATGTGACTGGCAGCAGCAGTCAGAATATCAGCAAAGCATTAAAGTACCGTGCAGAATATGATATCCTTACCGGCATCTATAATAAGACCAATATGTTTCAGGCGACATCTGCTATGTTAGAGCGATATCCGGACCGGCATTTTGCTTTTGTGCGGATGGATATTGAAAAGTTCCAGCTGATCAATTCTTTCTTTGGAATGAGTGCAGGGGACATGCTGCTGAAATATATTGCCGACCTTTTGATATGTGCAGTCAGAAACCGCAGTGACGTTACCTTTGGCAGGATGGATGCGGATATATTCTGCTTCTGCGTATCCTATGAAAATACAAAAGAACTGGTCGAAAGTTTTGATAAAATGCGTGATATCTTAAGCAGATACCCGCTTGATTTTGATATCGTACCGATATTTGGTGTTTACCTGATCGCTGGAAAGAAAATAACACCGGATCACATGTACGATCGTGCCAACCTTGCGGCAAAGCACTGCAAAGGCAATTATATCCGTAACTATGCATTTTATACACGGCAGATGAGCCAGGAGATCGAGAAGGAACAGCGGATCGTAAACAGCATGAAAAGTGCACTGGAAAATCATGAATTTGTTGTATTCTATCAGCCCAAATACGGGCTCAGCGATAATCAGATCGCAGGAGCGGAGGCGCTGGTTCGCTGGAAACATCCGGAACGGGGAATGATTTCACCGGGAGAGTTTATACCGGTATTTGAACGGAATGGATTTATCACAAAGCTGGATTATTATGTGTGGGAGCAGACCTGCATCCAGCTTAGAAAGTGGATGGATGAAGGAAAGAATCCGCTTCCGATATCCGTCAATCTTTCGAGGGTCAGCCTTTACAACAAAGATATCGTGAATGTGATCTGCAATCTGGTGGACAGTTACCGGATTCCACGCAGACTGTTTCAGGTAGAACTGACAGAGAGCGCATACAATACAAATCCCAAAGCAGTGCAGGATATGATGCAGCGTTTGCGCGAAGAGGGATTTTACATTCTGATGGACGATTTTGGAAGTGGTTATTCTTCTTTAAATGTTTTAAAGGATATTGTGGTTGATGTTTTAAAGATGGACATGAAGTTTTTTGCCGGTGATGACAGGGAAGGACGCGGAGAAAATATCATGGCGGCAGTGATCCGTATGGCAAAATGGCTGAATATGCCGGTTGTTGCGGAAGGCGTGGAACGGATCGAACAGGTGGAATTTTTGCGGAGTATTGGCTGTGAATATGTACAGGGATATTATTTTGCAAAACCGATGCCTGTGGAAGAATACGAAAAACTGCAGTTTGACAGACCGCATGCGGAGAGAAAGAAAGAGACAGAACGCTTAGTTGACATAGATAGCCTGTGGACGCCGGCCTCCCAGCTGGAGTCACTCTTTTTAAATGCGAAACAGGGTGTGGCTGTCTATGAGTACGGCAAAGAACAGATTGAGATAATACGCGTAAATAATGCGTATTATGAGGTGTTTGGATATCAGGATATCAGTCAGAAAAAAGATATTTTTCAGGGAATTCCAAAACGATATCATAAACGTATTCTGGATGCCTTTTTTTATACAGCAGATAAAGGACGTGAAACACAATGTGAATTTTCCAGGAAGAATGAAGCAGGAGAAGAAATTTTTATATCATTAAAGCTGTATGATGTAGGAATTGTAGGAAATAAACATATCATATATGGTGTTTTCTTAAATGTGACAGAACCAAAACAACTGGAATGGGAATTAGAAAAATACAGGCTGTTATTATCCGGAAAAACGAAAGACAGGGAGATGGAACAGGAAAAAGAACAATCGGAGGAATGATAGAAAAATGTGTGAGGTATTGGAAAAATTAAGAGCATGGGGATGCGATTTAGATGGAGCTTTAGAGCGTTTTTTAGGAGATGAGGAATTATATAAAAGCTGCCTTCCGATGGTGGCAGAGGACGAGGCTTTTGATGGATTAAAAGAGGCACTTGCAGAAGATGAGAGAAAAAAGGCGTTTGACTGTGCACATACTTTAAAAGGTGTCTTTGCCAATATGGGAATCACACCGATGTTTGATACGGTCGAAAAAATTGTAGAGCCGCTTCGTGCCGGAATAAATGATGGACTGATGCCGGTATATGAGGAATTGTCCAGGGAAAGAGAACATCTTAGAAGCATTATCCGGATCGAGGGAGAATAAGACGCGTGAAGATTTATATGACGGATATTGTTCCATTTGGGGATGAAAAGATATTTGCACAGATGCTGCCTTTTATCACGGAAGACCGGAAAAATAAAATAATGCAATTGAAAAAAAAAGAAGACCGGTGCAGATCTTTAGCAGCAGGATTATTGTTAGAGTATGCCCTGAGGGAATATGGAATCAGTCTGTTACCAGGGAAAATGCAGCAGATGTATCTTAGATTCGGAGAGAAAGGAAAACCGGTATTAAATGGAAAAACAGGTATACATTTTAACCTGTCACATTCGGGAAGATATGTGGCAGGTGTTTTTTCAGATAAAGAAGTTGGAATTGATGTGGAACAGATCCGGAAAGGACAGATGAAAGTGGCAGAACGTTTTTTCTGTCCGGAGGAATATCTGGCATTACAAAAGGGAAAAATGAAAAAAGCAGACTGTTATTTTACAGAGTTATGGACAAGAAAAGAAAGTTATATCAAAGCGGTTGGAAAAGGGATGGCATTGGATCTTGCATCGTTTTGTGTACTGCAGGATCAGGTTAAATTTTTAAAAGCGGGGCAGACGGGAGAATGGTATCTGCAAAGCTATGATCCCGCAAGTGGATATATATTGTCAGTATGTGCGAAAAAATGTACAAAATGCGAAATTCAATGGATCAGTAAAGAGATGTTTACACAGAAATTTATTTGACGGAAAACTGGAAAGAATTTATAATAATCGCTGAAATGACAAGTAAGGAGGAAGATTCATGTACGACGAATTGACCGAACAGGATATAAAAAAGATGGAAGAGGAGATTGAGTACCGGAAACTTGTGGTGCGCAAAGAGGCCTTAGAGGCAGTGAAGGAGGCAAGAGCGCAGGGAGACTTAAGTGAGAATTTCGAGTACCATGCGGCAAAGAAAGATAAGAACCAGAATGAGAGCCGTATCCGCTATTTAGAGAGAATGATCAAAACCGCAAAAGTGATTTCAACGGATTCTGCGGAGGATGAAGTTGGTATGAATAATACGGTGACGGTTTATTTTGAGGAGGACGATGAGGAAGAAGTTTATAAACTTGTGACCACCGTCCGCGGTAATTCTTTAAAGAATCTGATCAGCAATGAGTCACCGCTTGGAAAGGCATTGCTTGGACATAAGGTCGGTGACCGCGTGGAAGTGGCTGTCAATGAGAATTATTCCTATTATGTTGTGATACGAAAGATCGAGAATACCGTGGATGACGGTTCCGATAAATTACGAAGCTTTTAGCAGAAAGAGGGATTTATGAGACTTACAGAATTATTAAATACAGAGAATGTAACGATTTCCTGTGAACTGTTCCCGCCGAAACAGGGTGCACAGTTAGACAACTACAAAAAGATTGTCGGAGATATGGCAGCATTGAAACCAGCATATATGAGTGTTACTTATGGTGCAACCGGCGGAACTTCTGATTATACGGTAGAACTTGCAAATGAAGTGCGAAATGTGAATCATATTCCGGCACTGGCACATCTCACCTGTGCATCTTCGACTAAGGAGAAAGTTGCCTCTGTGATTCAGGAGTTAAAAGAAAAGCAGATTGAAAATGTACTTGCACTGCGCGGAGATATCCCGCAGAATGCGGATTTCCCGCTGCCAAATCAGTATAAACATGCAAGTGAGCTGATCTATGATATCAAATCACAGGGAGATTTCTGTATCGGCGGAGCCTGCTATCCGGAAGGACATCCTGAGTCACAGACATTAGAGGAAGATCTGATTCATTTGAAAGAAAAAGTGGATGCCGGATGTGAGTTCCTCACAACACAGATGTTCTTTGACAATAATATTCTTTATAACTTTATGTACAAAGCACTAAAACATGGAATCGATGTTCCTGTCGTAGCAGGAATTATGCCGATCACCAACGCAAACCAGGTAAAACGGAGCATTGCCCTGTCCGGAAGTTTGGTACCGCGCCGTTTCCTTGCAATCGTTGACCGTTTTGGAAGTGACCCGGCTGCCATGAAACAGGCAGGTATCGCCTACGCGACAGACCAGATCATCGATCTGATCGCAAACGGTGTCAATCATGTGCATATTTATACGATGAACAAACCGGATGTCGCAGGAGCGATCCTTGAGAACCTTTCGGATATTTATGTGAGGGATTAGTACGGCTATTTGTTTCCGGACAAAATATATAGCTTTTATGAAAAAAATAATATCATTAGCTGCTTAGAAATGGAGATTAATGTGAAAAAACAGGAAGAAATTTTTCGTGAGATCCAGGAGATGATGGGAGAGACAAAAGAAGGAAGAATCCGCTGGAGTGTAGAGGTTATGACTACCGAGGCAAATCCGGCAGAAGAAAAACCCGTTGAGCATGAGGATGGATTAGACTGGACGATTGATGAGTGCTATGTTTCTTACTATTGTAGATATAAAGGAAAAGATTTTTGTCTGATCACTTATGAAATGTTAAAAACTGCAAACAGAAGCATAGGAGAGCAGAAAGTAAAATCAAGCAATATGGTATTTTTACCACCACTTGGCATGCGTTTTTTTGATATTCATGCACTGCTGCCATATAGCATAGAGGTATCGAATGTATTACTTGACGCAATACACCGTCTCTGGGTAATGCTGCTTGATATGTATAAAGTGGACAAGGGCAGTATCTATTTGAATGTAAGACCCGGAACACTCACGATCGAGGATGAAAAGAATTGACAGGAACGATTTTTACGTCATGATCATTTAGGGGAGAAGAGGTAATATCTGTTGAAAAAACAAACCAAAATAGCCATGAAGCTGTCTGTTATTGCTATGATTGTGTCTGCATTTATGATGCTGGCAGCCTGCACAGAAACAGTGCAGAAACAAAAGATACCTGGTGCAACATATATGGGAGGGAACAATACGATTACTGAGATCTGTAAAGAACTTGACTCTGCGGGAGCTGCGCATGTAGACATATTTCGGGAATGGGCGGTTGATTTTGCAGATTCCGCAGGAAAAAATGCAAAGCTGGAAGATACATGGTCAGATCCTGGGAAAATGAAAGCGGATATCGGTAAATGTATGGATGGCTGGGAACAGAATCATGATTATTCAGATGCGGACTGTAGAATGACAGCTTTTCTCCTGTTAGATGGGGTGATCCGCTCGGAATTAACGGAAGATCATTATGAGGGAACCTATCTGATGTTTGACACAGAAGCGATAGATAATGTGGACAGGTATGAAATCCTAAAAGAGAACAAAGATATGTTTACCACACTTTATGGTGAAAAGAGTGTTACGGATGACAGACATCCGGAATCTGCATTTTGCGACAGCTGGAAAGAATATGGATTTCAAATAGATAATGACAGAATATCGCTTCTTAGTATCGTAATATATGATCCATATACGGATGCTGTTTTTGTAGGTCATACTGGTATCCTGATAAAGTATAGTGATTATTATTTGTTTGTAGAAAAGATTGCATTTGAACAGCCATATCAGGCAACCAGGGTGCAGACGATTGATGAACTGCTCGATATCTTGTCCTTAAGACCGGAATATTTTGGAGAAGAGGGAGAACCCGGACCATTTGTTTATCATAATGGAGATTATATTGGAACGTTAAAGAGAGCGACTTAAGAAAGCATAAGGAGAATTCAGATAAAAAGAAAGCTATACCGGTAATGGGAGAGACTTTCAGATACCTCCCGGCAGGTATCTGAAAGTCCGGGAGTGAATGAAAATAGAACCGTTGGGTATGATTGCCGGTTATGTACAAAAGAGTATCATAAAAGGGTTATTTATTTGAGCTGTCTGCATCGATTACAGATTGGATCTGTTTCATCAGAGTATCATAGTTATCCTGATTATCGATTCCACCGAGCATCGGATCACCCACGATGTTACCATTTCTGTCGACGAGTATTGTGGTAGGAAATGCCATGATATTGGAGGCATATTTGCCTGCATCTGAAGATGAATCAATAGAAAGATTGCGGTATTTAGCACCCTGGCTTTCAAGAACAGAGGCAGCTTCTTTGATAGCCGATTCATTTCCATCGAAGGTTTCTGTGTTGATGCCGACTACTTCTCCTCCCATTGCCCTGACTGCATCATTTAATTCATTCAGTTTGGATAACTCAGCAACACAAGGCTTGCAGCCGGTAAACCAGAAATTGATGACAGTTACTGCATTTTCGGAAAAAAGACTTTCGTCAACAGAATTACCATCGAAATCCTGACCTGAGAAATTTTTGAATGGTGATGCATCTTCAGAATTAGTATTTTGCCCATTGTTATCGGATTCTGTAGTTTCTTTTTCAATTTCTGCGATCTGTTCTTCGATTTTTCGTATGGTTTCAATATCATTAGTAAGTGTTTTGAATTCGTCATCAGTAAAAGAATCTTTGTTTGATTCAGCGGTATCAGCCAGATGATCAGCATAATTTCCGTTTGAATCTGCAGTGTTTTTATTCATCAGACCAAATAATTTGTCCCATATATCTTTATGCTCTGCAAAGATCTGGTTCTCCTGCTGATATAAATCATCCAATTTCGTGTTGGAATTGTCCGCAGATGCCGTGCTGTCTTCAGCCGTGGTATTCTGTGGTTCTGTGGTGCTTACAGTTCCTTTTCCGCTGCAGGATGTAAGCAGCAGTGCGATGCTGAGTGTGACAACTGAAATAAATGTAATTTTTGTTTTCATGGATAATTGCTCCTTTTTTAAATTGTAATAAGATTGATAGTTACTGGTTTATGACTGCTGGTTACTGTTGTTCTGTTTTTTACATGATTTCCCCATAAACTGGTAGTGGATCGCATCTTTAGGACAGGCTTTTATACAGGCTCCGCATCTTATGCATTCCGGATGATCTGGAGTTTTACACACATCCACATCCATTTTACATGCCTTTTGGCATTGCCCGCATCCGATGCATCTGCTGTTCTCAATTTTAATAGAAAGAAAGCTGACTTTATTAAATAATGAGTAGATTGCTCCAAGAGGACAGATCCATTTACAGAATGGTCTGTAAAACAAAATACTTAACACAATAACTGTGATTAAAATAAGGCATTTAAAAGAAAAAAGTTTTCCCAGTGCAGAACGTATAGCGGCATTTCCAAGTGCGAGAGGGATAGCTCCTTCCAGGACACCCTGAGGACAAATATATTTACAGAAGAAAGGATCTCCCATTCCGATAGAGTTCGTTACCAGCATCGGAAGAAGTATAACAAAAATGATCAGGATGATATATTTTAAATAGCGCAGCGGTTTGAGCCGGGCTGTAGAAAATTTTTTCCCGGGTATTTTATGAAGTAAATCCTGAAACCATCCAAACGGACACAGAAAACCACATATAAATCTTCCGAGTGTTACACCGAGTAAAATAAAAAATCCGGTTATGTAGTATGAAAATTTAAATCCTGATGAACCAACAACCGCCTGAAAAGCTCCAATTGGGCATGCTCCGGTTGCCGCAGGACAGGAGTAACAATTTAATCCTGGTACACATACGTTTTTTACGCTGCCCTGATATATTTTACCTTTCCATAAATTAGGAATATGGATATTCGTGAGCAGTGTGGCAGCTGCCTGTATCCATCCGCGTAGTACAGCTATTTTTTTTGATAGAAAATTCTTTTTTTTATCCAATTCCGACACACTCCAGACATAATTTTATTGCTTTACCGAGCACGACAGCTGCTTCTCCTCTGACCGCACCGTAACTTATCATGGTGATACCTGAGATGAGCAGGATCGACTGATAGATTTTTTTGCACTTCAAGATATTTTACTCCTTTCATTTGTTGTATTTATTGACCAGCTGATGTTAGTATTATACAATAGCTGTTGTAAAATTTGTGTTAAGAAGCGGGTGAATGAATTTTGAGATTATTGATAGTTGAAGATGAGAAACAAATGTGTGACATGGTTGCAAAACGGCTGTATGATGCAGGGTACGAGGTGGATACCTGTTATGATGGGGAAGAGGCTTTTGAAAGTGTCCTGACGGAAAATTATGATCTGATTGTTCTGGATCTGAATCTGCCCGGTATGGATGGAATGGAGATTTTAAAGGAACTCAGACAGAGAAATGAGGAGACAAAGGTTCTTATATTATCTGCAAGAGGGCAGATTGCGGATAAGGTTGAAGGACTGGATGCAGGGGCAAATGACTATATGGAAAAACCATTTCATCTGCAGGAACTTGAGGCGCGTATCAGAAGTCTGACAAGAAGAAAATTTGTGCAGAAAGATGTGTGTCTGGAAAGTGGTGGGATAAAGTTCGATACGGTAAGACGTGAGGCATATGCAAAAGGGAAAATGATTTCCCTGACAAGAAAAGAAAATGGTATTTTGGAATATTTACTTTTGAATCCTGGAAGACCGGTAAGTCAGGAGGAATTGATGGAACATGTCTGGGATGCATCCGTGGATAGCTTTAGTGGTGCCATCAGAGTACACATGTCTTCGCTTAGGAAAAAGCTTAAGGCTGAGCTTGGATATGATCCGATTTTAAACAAGGTGGGAGAGGGATATAAAATACGGGAGGAGTCTGAACGATGAAAAGAATGTCACTGCAGTGGAGGCTTACCTGTATCATTACGGTATATATTGCTATTATATGTGGATGTCTGACGATGTTTGTCTATAAAAATGGCGTGTATTATATCGATTCCCTGCAGGAGACTGTGGATGCCCAGGGAGAGGATAACGGGGAGGATACGGATGAAATATATATCAGCATTCCAGATGATAAGTGGGATGAGTTTGCCAATGATTTTTCTATCCAGGCATATAATAATAAGGAAGACTACAAAAAAAACAGTCTGCTGATATCAGCCATATTGGCATTTATTGGCGGGGTAGTTACATATTTTATAAGTGGGCATGCACTCAGACCGATCCGTGAATTTTCTGATAAAATTGAAGAGGTACAGGCGCAAAATCTGGCAGATTCACGAATAGAAGAAAATAAAGTTAAAGAATTGAACCAGCTTAGTGTTTCGTATAATAAGATGCTTGAACGTCTCTCGGACGCATTTGAGATACAGAGGCAATTTACCGCAAATGCAGCACATGAACTGCGGACACCATTATCTTTGATGCAGGTACAGCTTGATCTTTATAATTCTACACGGCATCCGGATAATGATGCTGACACATTGCAGACAATAAAGATGGTTACCGAGCAGAATGGAAGACTCAGTAAAATGGTAAAAACGCTCCTTGATATGAGTGAACTTCAGACTGTGGGACAGGATGATAAAATTATGGTTGACGCGCTTGTTGATGAAGTGTTAGCAGATCTGGATCCTCTTGCACAGGAAAAAAACATAAAACTTACTGGAAAATGTAAAAAGATAACGATGGTTGGAAGTGACATTCTTATTTACAGGCTGGTATACAATCTTGTTGAGAATGCCATAAAATATAATCATTCAGGCGGACAGGTTACAGTAACTGCATACCGGAAGGAAAAACATGTTTATCTGTCCGTGGAGGATACGGGAAACGGAATCCCTGAGGAACTCAGGGAACGCGTGTTTGAACCATTCTTTCGTGTGGATAAATCCAGAAGCCGGGAACTTGGCGGTGTAGGACTTGGACTTGCACTTGTCCGTGAAATCGTGAGAGTGCATGATGGCAGTATTACAGTCAGATCAAATCCGTCTGGAGGAACGGTTTTTGATGTAATATTACCACTGTGATCGATCATAATTTATTAGTTACATCTGGCTATCTTGTGCCTGGGGTATTTAATTCTTTTCTATTGAACTATAAGGCAGATTATTTTCAGAAAATAATTGTTTATTTATCCCAGGATTTTTAGATTTTTGATGGGACGATCAGAGAAAATATTTTATTTGACAGAAATGTCCCGGACGATGAGATCATGATGGCACTGGAAAAGGAGAATCTTTCCTGCCTGGTTCGTGATTCTGCCAGGGGACTTTTGAGGAACTGATGAAATCAGATCCGTATTTTACGGAACTTTATATGTCACAGGATAAAAAACTTGCATTTTGAGAACAGGCGTGTATAATAAAGCTGTTATAAAAAAAACAGATCATCACAAAAGTGATGTCGAAAACAAAAAATGGGGTGCTCGCACAGGCGGGCTGAGAGTAAGCGGACGCTTTAACCCGGAACCTGATTTGGATAATGCCAACGTAGGGAGATAATGAATCACAAGTGGTTTTTGTGCAGGAATCTTTGGTTGGGTTCCTGCACTTTTTGTTTTTGGTCGATTGCGCCGATAAGGCTGCATGAAGATAAATGATATATTACAGCGGCAGATTGGGGGCACCACCTTAGGTCGCTATACAAAATTAATGCAGAAAAAACAAGGGAGGAAAATCCTCTGCTCACCAATGGGCTCGCATTTTCCTTCAGAAAACAAGGAGGATTCTATGTACACAGCATTAACAATCGCTGGAAGTGATTCCAGTGGAGGCGCCGGCATCCAGGCAGATATTAAGACAATGACCGCAAACCGCGTATACGCGATGAGTGCGATCACGGCTCTGACTGCCCAGAATACGACCGGCGTAACAGATATTATGGAGGTAACTCCGAAATTTTTGGCAGAGCAGCTGGATAGTATTTTTACGGATATTCATCCGGATGCGATCAAAACCGGAATGGTCTCGTCGAGTGAATTGATCGAGACAATTGCGGAAAAACTGACAGAGTATCATGCAAAAAATATTGTGGTGGATCCTGTCATGGTGGCAACCAGCGGGGCAAGACTGATCAGCGGGGACGCCATCAGCACATTGAAAAGTAAATTATTGCCTCTTGCAACTGTTATTACTCCGAATATCCCGGAAGCAGAAGTGCTTTCCGAAATGGAGATCAAAACAGAAGCAGATATGGAAAAAGCAGCAGAAGTCATTTGTAACACTTTAGGCTGTGCGGTTTTATTGAAGGGTGGACATCAGTTAAATGATGCCAACGACCTTCTTTTCCAGAAAGGAAAAGAGCCGGTGTGGTTTCATGGAAAGAGAATTGACAATCCAAATACCCATGGAACAGGCTGCACGCTTTCTTCCGCAATCGCATCGAATCTTGCAAAAGGAAGGGATTTAGAAACTTCCGTCAGGTATGCGAAAAATTATATTTCCGGCGCACTTGCCGCCATGCTTGACCTTGGAAAAGGAAGCGGACCTATGAACCATGCATTTGCGATCGAAGGAGAGTACGAAGGATGAATGAAAAGAGAACTTCCGTTTTTTCAAACGGATTAATCTGGTTTGGTGCGGGCGTATCTTTAGCCGAAATACTGACAGGTACATACTTTGCACCGCTTGGCTTTGGAAAAGCAATGGCAGCGATTCTGCTCGGTCATCTGATCGGCGGACTTATGATGTTTGCGGCAGGAATGATCGGAGCGAAAGAGCGCAAAAGTGCCATGGAAACTGTAAAAATGAGCTTTGGCGAGAAGGGAAGCCTTCTTTTTGCCGTATTAAATGTATTACAGCTTGTTGGATGGACTGCGATCATGATCTATGATGGCGCACTTGCGGCAGACGGCGTTTTACATACCGGAAACTGGGTGTGGGCAGTCATCATTGGTGCTTTGATCATTGTGTGGATTTTTATTGGACTGACCAATCTTGGCAAATTAAATACGGTTGCCATGACAGCACTTTTTATTTTATCACTGGTACTTTTTAAAGTGATCTTCTTTGGCAGCGGCAGCATGACGCCGATCGTGGATGACGGAAGTTTGACATTCGGAGCTGCCGTAGAGCTTGCGGTGGCAATGCCGCTTTCCTGGCTGCCGCTGATCAGTGATTATACAAGAGAAGCAGAAAAACCGTTTGCAGCAACACTCACAAGTGTGATCGTCTATAGTCTGGTCAGCATTTTTATGTACATGATCGGTATGGGAGCGGCTATTTTTACCGGTGAATATGACATTGCGCAGATTATGTTAAAAACCGGTTTCGGCGTTGTCGGACTTCTCATTATTGTATTTTCCACGGTTACAACAACCTTCCTGGATGCCTATTCCGCAGGAGTTTCTAGTGTTTCCATTTCCTCAAAGATTCAGGAAAAATGGGCGGCAATTGTTGTTACTGTGATTGGAACTGTCGCAGCAATCGTTTATCCGATGGATAACATTACAAACTTTTTATATCTGATCGGTTCTGTTTTTGCTCCGATGATCGCAGTGCAGATCGCAGATTACTTCATTTTAAAGAAAGCAGATGCCGGAAAATCTGCATTTCAGTGGCGTAATCTGATCGTATGGCTTGCCGGATTTGTGATTTACCGCATATTGATGCAGGTGGATACGCCGGTTGGAAATACGCTGCCGGATATGGTGGTCACAGTCATTCTCTGCCTGATTGTGGAAAAAGCTGCAGGGGCAGTAAAATCAAAATAGGAACTGTTGCAGTCTTATCATTCTTTTTTTAGAATGTGGTATGTGGCAGATTCTGGGAAAAGAGGACAAAATGAAAAAATTTAATTTAAAGAAATTGACAGTTACAGCAATCTTAGCAGCAGTAGCGGTGGTGGGAAGTTTATTTTCCTTCCCGGTATTCGGTTCAAAATGTGCACCGGTACAGCATCTGGTAAATATTTTATGCGCAGTTACCGTAGGACCGTGGTGGGCACTGGCACAGGCATTTATTGCGGCGCTGATCCGTAATCTGTTAGGACTGGGAAGCCCTCTGGCATTCCCGGGAAGCATGTGTGGTGCATTACTTGGCGGACTTCTCTATAAGTATGGGAAAAAACTTCCATTTGCCTATATTGGCGAAGTAGTTGGAACTGGAATTATTGGTGGAATGCTCTCTTATCCGGTGGCATATCTTGTCATGGGTAATAAAGCAGCGGCGTTATTCACATTTGTTGTTCCGTTTCTGATCAGCACCTGTGGAGGAACGATCATTGCCATTATTATTACTCTGCCGTTGAAAAAATCAGGTATGCTTGGCAGAATGAAGGAAAGTTTAGAAGAGTAAGATAGAAATCAAAAATTTTGGATTATCATTTACCACGATCCGGCTGGATACCGTGGGTTTTTAAAGAAAATGTCGGAGGCTCTGCTATTGTTGGCAGAGCCTTTTTTAGTTTGCGCGCCATGGGCGCACTCTAACGGGTGCAAGTCCCGAACACGCCCAGATAGTGGGAAGTGTATAGCTGAACAGCAAATATCGGAGATTTAAGGCAGAAGAATTATCGGAAACTGACATTGCATGGATCTTTGATCAGGAGTATTTTGAGCATCCGCAGTGTCTGAAAATGTATAAATGGAAGCAGGGATCAAAATAAATTCCTGAAACTCAAACTACAGATATAATTAAAAAATATGGAGGCAAGTGAAATGAACATTCGAAGAGCAAACGAAAAAGATATTCCAAGACTGATTGAATTATTAGAGCAGGTGCTTCAAATCCATGCAGATATAAGACCGGATATTTTTATTCCGGGGACGACAAAGTACACAGAGGATGAACTGAAAGAAATGTTAAAAGATGATACAAAGCCTGTTTATGTAGCTGCAGATGAGAATGACGTATGCTTAGGATATGCTTTCTGCCAGTTGAAACAGCAGCCATTCTCCAATAATATGGTGCCATTTACATCGCTTTTTATCGATGATCTGTGCGTCGATGCAAAAATCAGAGGACAGCATGTAGGTGAGAGCCTGTTTGAATATGTAAAGGGCGAGGCGAAACGGTTAGGCTGTTATGAAGTGACATTAAATGTCTGGGCAGGAAATACCTCCGCGGAAAAATTCTATGAAAAAATGGGATTAAAAACCAAAGAGAGACAGATGGAATATATATTGTAGAAAATGAAAAATGGGAGATTCATATGTGTTTGCAGGAGATTAAAGATGAAATAATTGACGCTGGAAAAGAAAGTGTATTGGAAAATATGGTGAGTCTTTATCTGCATGAATTGTCTGAAAAAGAAGAAATTTTAGATGGTTACGAAGTTTATACGCAGCTATTTTGTGTATAAGATTTTTTGTTGAGCACACCTATGAAGCTTTCCCCCCTGGCAGCAGAGCAGTTACAGATCCCGTTCCCGTGGCACGGAAACCATGTTTCTTCTGGTGTATGAGGTCACGGATGAGATGTCAAAGTATTGTATTAGCTGGATTGGGGGTGAAGATAAAAAATGGGTGAAATATGAGGAAAATAAAAGTGGTTCGCCCGATTTATAATAGAAATTTATCAGATATAAAAGAGAATGGGCGAAAAGTGATGGAATTCATTTCAATAGCCCACGGAAATCAAAAAGTCAGGGCGAAAAACAGCAGAAATGAAGAAGATTCCCCCAAAATGCCTGTGGAAACGCTGAAATGAGGAAGAAAGAGGGCGAAAATGTCTGAAAAAATCGGATTTTCGCCCTGTCATCTGTTTAAAATTATCTCACGATCGTATCCCGGATCTGGTCGAGTGACACCTCATAGTTATGGCCGGCAGAAATGGCTTTTAAATCTTCAAACTCTGCTTTCTCTTTTTCGACACCGTACCCGCAGCTTTTTTTGATCCGTATATCGCCGTATGCGGAATGGCAGGTTTCGATTTCAGAGGTAAGTTTGGCGCGGTCAAACATCTGATAGCGCACACCGCGTGTTGTGGTGTGTAAAAAGAAAAGGGAAGTCAGACGTTCACGGTCTTTTGGCTCACAGATACAGGTTAAAAGAATACCCGGACGGTTCTTTTTCATCTGAATCGGTATTGTGTATACGTCCAAAGCGCCCGCCTGTAAGAGCAGTTCAGTTGCAAATCCGACAGCTTCGCCTGTCATATCATCGAGATTGCAGGAGATGGACAGCACGGAGTCATCAAAGGATGGGGCTGTGTTGGAACCGGGAGAAGATTCGCCGAGGAAAACACGCACACAGTTGGCGGCAGCAAAATCCTTTGTTCCCATACCATAGCCGATCTCTGTTACATTCATAGGCGGCATGGCTTCGAAAGAGGTCACAAAATGTTTTAAAACAGCAGCCCCCGTTGGCGTACAGAGTTCGCCCTGAATATTTCTACTGTAAAAAGGAATCCCTTTTAAAAGTTCTGCGGTGGCAGGTGCCGGAACCGGGAGTGTGCCGTGGGCACAATGTACAAAGCCATTTCCGACATGAACCGGAGAGCAGAGAATGGTTTCCGGTGCAAGCAGGAACAACAGATAGGCACATCCGGTCACATCCACAAGCGCATCGATCGATCCGACTTCGTGGAAATGGATCTGGTCTAAGGTGGAGTGGTGCACTTTTGACTCTGCTTCCCCGATCAGACGGTAGACCGCGGCAGCGGAGTCTTTTACGAATGATGGGAAAGAAAGCGTGTGGATCTGTTCTAAGATCTGGGTGTAACTGGTATGGGCATGCGTGTGGTGGTGTTCATGGTGCGAGTTGTTGTCGTGAGTATGTGTGTGCTCATTTTCGTCATGAATATGATCGTGAACATGCATGAGTGTATCCTCGTCATGAGAGTGTCCATGTGAATGCATGAGTGTATCTTCATCATGAGAGTGTCCATGTGAATGCATGAGTGTATCTTCATCATGAGTGTGCTCATGTGAATGCATGAGTGTATCCTCGTCATGAGAGTGTCCATGTGAATGCATGAGTGTATCTTCATCATGAACGTGTTCATGGTAGCATTGTGTACAATGATCGTGTGTAGGGGATTCTTCCTGTGCATGGATTGTCATGTGCCCATCTTCATGAATGTGCTCAGGCAGAACATCATGGGAATGTTCTTCCTCCCCGTGTACAGCTACCCTCATGTGTGTGCCGCTGATCCCGCATTTTACTGCCGGTTCCACAGAAAGTGTCACACCGTAAGGTGCAAAAGCCTGATTCATGTCCGATAAAAATTTTTCTTTCTGATCACAGAGTTCATAGAGGGCGCCCATTAACATATCGCCGGCAACACCCATATTACATTCTATATAAAGTGTTTTCATAAATAATCCTCCCTGGTGCTGAATTTGATATTTTTTAATATGAAGATTTACAGTTTGTCCGTGTTTTTATGGCAGGATGATGGTCTGTCATCTGTTTTAGGGGCTGCCTGATGATTGATCATGCTGGCAAGGTAACCTGCACCAAAACCGTTGTCGATGTTTACGACGGAAACACCGCTGGCGCAGGAATTAAGCATCGATAAAAGTGCTGAGATACCACCAAAACTTGCGCCGTAACCAACGCTCGTCGGGACGCCGATGACAGGACAGTCGGTCAGGCCGCCGATGACGCTCGCAAGCGCGCCTTCCATCCCGGCGACTGCAATGATCGCATTTGCCTTTGATAAAAGTTCCATATTTGAGAGCAGACGGTGGAGCCCGGCAACGCCGACATCGTAGAGACGGATGACATGATTGCCGAGTACCTCTGCAGTCAGCGCAGCCTCCTCTGCAACCGGGATATCGCTTGTCCCTCCGGTGGCGACAACGATCGTGCCGTCAGCGGAATAATGCTCGGTGCGGTTTACGATGCCGATTTTTGACAGCTCATCGTAAAAAAGATCAAAACGTTCGGACAGGTACGCCGCGGATTCTGTCGAAAGTCTTGTGATCAGGATATTTTCTTTGCAGTGGGAGAGCAGGCTGTTTATAATGCCCTCCATCTGTTCTTTTGTCTTAGATGCACCGTAGATCACCTCCGGCGCACCCTGTCTGACTTCACGGTGATGATCCACCTTGGCATATCCAAGATCCTCAAAAGGTGCCAGCTTTAACTGGTCATAAGCATCGGAAGCAGTAAGCTGCCCCGATTCTAACTGTTCTAATATATGTTTGATATGATCATTTTCCATAGTAATCCTCATTTCTGAGCAACTTGTTGCGAAGAGGCGACGAGAATCTCAAATTCTCGTCTGTCATGTTTTTTATGCCTTGTCATAGAAGCTATTTGTTTTTGCTCAGAAACAAATAGCCGTGCGAAAAATAAGCTATCGAGCTTA
>PPYE01627152.1_pt1 | contig 31718 bp, 29 predicted proteins | sample 1559881 | NCBI WGS metagenome assembly PPYE01 (sample SAMN08240022, study PRJNA423297) | Human gut metagenome, whole genome shotgun sequencing project.
TGTTCAGAAAGACCCTTGACCAGGCCATGGCAGGGGACAACATCGGAGCCCTGCTCCGCGGGATCGACCGTACGGACATCGAAAGAGGACAAGTACTGGCAAAACCGGGAACCGTACACCCGCATACAGAATTCACGGCGCAGGTATACGTCCTGACCAAAGACGAAGGCGGCCGCCACACGCCGTTCTTCAACGGATACCGTCCGCAGTTCTTCTTCAGAACGACAGACGTAACAGGGGACATTAACCTGCCGGAAGGGGTAGAGATGTGCATGCCTGGGGACAACATTGAAATGAGTGTAAAACTCATCACCCCGATTGCCATGGAAGAAGGTCAGCGCTTCGCAATCCGTGAAGGCGGGAGAACCGTAGGCGCAGGCGTTGTTGCCAAGATTACAAAATAATCTGCTTAATCAGTGCATAGCATAAATATGAAAAGAATCTCGCTTTGGAAACAGAGTGAGATTCTTTTTTTGCGTACCGTTTTATTTATTGGAGAATGAATATAATATATCACGGCTTATATTATGATATAATTAGCGAGGATAAAATGTTTTTTGATTAAGATTGAAATATAAACAGTTTAAATAATATTGGAGAGAATAATGGTGAAATGGCTGCCGGTTATAGCGGCGGGTTTGATTTTTCTTTCAGGCTGCGCGCCGGTTGTGAAAGAAAATGGGAAAACAATGCCCCGTATCGACGGAGAAGCGAAAATAGAATGGAACAGGGAAAAATATCCTCTTGCTGTGGAGATACTGAACTCTCATGGGGAGAAGGAGCGGCAGGTGTTCTATTCTCCGCCAAAGAGAGTGGCGGCGGTCTGGCAGAACTCCATAGAAACACTGCTAGCTCTTGGGGTAGAGGATCGTATCATTGCGGGAATGGGCGTCCCTGACAGGAAGTATATCCGTGAGGAGTATCAGGCAGGTTATGAAGCGATTCCTTATAAAAGCCTGGAAAACCTTGATCCGGAAACAATCATGATGATGAGGCCTGACTTCATTGCAGGCTGGAGTTCCACCTTTACCGACAAGGTTCTCCGCAGTACGGAATTTTGGAATGAACGCGGCGTGCATACCTATATTTCCCAAAACTCCGCTCCGGCAAACAGGAACCGCACCATTGAAAATGAGTATGCCGATATTTTAAATCTGGGGAAAATATTTGACAGGGAAGAAAAAGCGGAAAGCCTTGTCAAAGAAATGAAAGATGAAATCTCCCGCACCGCCGGGCAGGCAACTCTTACAGGAAAACATCCCCGCGGACTCATTATCGAATTTATGGGATCGGATATCAGTGTCTACGGGGAGGAAACCCTTGCAGGCGATATCCTCAGAAGAATGAACGGCGAACTGCTTGCATCCGGACAGCAGCAAATCAGCAAGGAACAAATCATAGAAATGGATCCGGATGCCATATTCGTCATCCTTATCGAAGGGGATTATGATCATCCAAAGCAGAAACTGGATATGCTCTATCATGAACAAGCGCTCCGGGATGTACGTTGTATTCGTGAGAAACGGGTTTATCCGCTGCCCCTGTATTCTGTCTACTCATCGGGGATAAGGACTCTTGACGGCATACGATATATAGGAAAAGGTTTGTATCCCGATTTATATAAGGAGCAATAAATGAAATTTTTAAAAACACTGGGGTTTACCATGATTCTTATTGCGCTTGCTTTCCTCCTCGCGGCAGCGCTCTTTTGGGGGCTCAGCATCGGCACGGTTAAACTGCCGCTTGATCAGATCTACAATTCTGTTTTGGAGCAGCTTATGGGGGATCTGCCCATTGAGGCTGTGGGCCGTGGGCCGGTTCATGATATTGTATGGCTTCTCCGTCTGCCCCGCCTTGTCCTTGCAGCGCTTATTGGCTGCGGACTCGCTGTCTGCGGTGTCATTATGCAGGCTATCGTAAAAAACCCTCTGGCGGATCCCTACATTTTAGGCATATCCTCCGGCGCGTCCCTTGGAGCCACCTCTGCCATCCTTTTGGGGATCGGGGCGTCTCTGGGACCGAACTTCGTGGGAATCAGTGCATTTATCGGCGCTTTTGTTCTGTCACTGGCAGTCCTCTTCATATCCAACCTTGGGGGGCGGTCAAATTCCATGAAACTCCTCCTGGCAGGCATGGCACTCTCGGCGGTATGCAGCGCTTTTTCCAGCTTCATCGTGTACTTTGCCAATAATAAGGAAGGCATGCAGAGCATTGCTTACTGGCTGATGGGAAGTCTGGCGGGGGCGAAATGGAACGAACTTGCCGTCATCGCGCCAGTAATCATTGTGTCCGTCCTTTTTTTCTGGACACAGAGCCGTGTGCTGAACCTTATGCTCCTCGGCGATGAAACGGCAATCACGATGGGGACGGATCTCCACCTTTACCGCCAGTGGTATCTTCTCATCAGCTCCCTCATTGTGGGATTCGCCGTTTACGCGGCGGGGATGATCGGTTTCGTCGGACTTATTATTCCCCACGTCATGCGTATGTTCCTGGGACCTGACCACAAGAAACTCATTCCTGCCAGCGCCCTTGTAGGGGCTATATTTCTTGTCATATGCGACGGTCTCTGCCGTATCATCATCCCCCATACGGAACTGCCCATCGGCATCCTGATTTCCATGATCGGCGCGCCGTGCTTTATTTATCTCATGATTAAACGAACCTATGGATTCGGAGGGAATGACTGATGGAAATACTTGCGGAAGCAGTCCGGTTTTTTGCCGGCGGCAGACAGATACTCCAGGGGATTGACCTGGAATTGCGGCCAAAAGAATTTTTAGGCATTATCGGGCCGAACGGCAGCGGGAAGAGTACCTTCCTGAAATGCGTCTACCGCGTGCAGAAACCGACAACGGGAAAAATTTATTTCAATGGAAAAAAATTAGATGAATTTTCCTATCGTGAATCAGCGCTGAAACTGGCCGTCGTGGCGCAGCACAATTTTTACAATTTTGATTTCTCCGTCTTGGACGTGGTCCTCATGGGACGCTCACCCCATAAGAAAATGATGGAGCGGGACAATGCGGAAGACTATAAAATTGCGCGGGACGCTTTGCGTGTCGTAGGACTGGAAGAATTCGGCGAAAGAAATTTTTCCACTCTTTCCGGAGGGGAACAGCAGCGTGTCATACTTGCCAGAGCGCTCACACAGCAGACAGAATGCCTTGTTCTTGACGAACCGACAAACCATCTGGATATCAAGTACCAGCTTGAAATCATGGATATCGTGAAAGGTTTGGGTGTGACAGTCATAGCTGCCGTTCATGACCTGAACATCGCTGCCATGTACTGTGACCGCCTCATTGCCATCAGCGGGGGAAAAGTAGCAGGTATCGGTACTCCCAGGGAACTTCTGACGGCAGAATTTATCAAAAAGCTGTATGGCGTGGACAGCCGTGTAGATATAGAAGAAGCTACGGGCCGGATGAATATCGTATACCTCCCGCGTCATTGGAAGAAGGAAAAGGAAACACTCTGATGTGCTGGAGTAAAATAGTCACGATCGGCATTATAGCGGCTGGGATTGCTCTGTTTTCAGGCTGCGGCGAAAAGACGGAAAAAATGCAAGTATCGGAAGCGCTTCTTCCCAAACCTGTTTCCATCGTCAATTTCACTTTTGACGGGAGTCCGTCGAAACTTACTTTTTCAAAAGTACCGCAACGAGTTATTGTGACTCGCCCGGAAATACTGGATGTTCTTATTTGTCTGGGAGTCAGCGACAAGGTGGTTGCTGCTTCTTTTCCGATGAATACGAAAGACAGGATTCCTTATTATAAAGAAAAGATTCCTCATGCAGTGATAGTTGAAGGGGAATTGGATAAAGAAACTGCTTTAATACAAAACCCAGATTTTATTATCGGCTGGCGGATGTCATTTCGGAACGGAGCGTTAGGTGACGTTTCTTTTTGGAAAGAGAAAAACATCCCTATATATATTGAGGAAAATTCCGGACCTGTTCCTGCCGTGGATCCATTCCCGCCATGTACGATAGACAGTGAAATAAATTTTATAAGAAATATGGGGATGATTTTTAACAAAGAGGAAAAGGCAGTACAGGTCATTAATGAAATCGAGTCCATTTTAAAGGAATTACAGGAAAAAGCAAAAGGGAAAAGACCCGTTCGTGTGCTGACCGTGGAGTTTATGGGGGATAAGATAGAAGTTTTTGGAGATAAACTGCTTTCAGGAGATATTATTAAACGTCTTGGCAGCTTCAATATAAATTATGAAGTTCCCTTCATCAGTGCGGAAGAGTTAAGGGAAGCTGATCCGGAAGTTGTATTTCTGATTTACCATGGTGGGGATACGGATAGGGAATTTGCTAAGGGGTATTTTAAAGAAGCACCGCTGTTTCATTTGCGGGCTGTACAGACAAAACGCATTTATCCGTTGGAATATAGATACATTTGCGCTGCAAATGTGAAGACAGGGGAAAGCATAAAAGCCATTTATAAAGGCCTTTATGAATAAGTCCAGTTTTTAAAGAAAGGGTGTCAGTATGAAGAAGTTACAAAAAATATGGTTGCTTGCATGTGTCTTGGGGGCGATGGGAAATGGTTTTGTTTCAGCAGAAGAAACGCCGGTCTATATGTTGGATACGGTGAATGTCACAGCGCAGGCGTATGAGAAAAAAGAACTGGATACGCCCGCAGATGTTACCGTTGTCACCGGGCAGGAATTACAGGCTTCCGGTCGTGAAAATGTGGCACAGGCATTGAAATATGAACCCGGGATTATGGTCAGTGCCATGGGGCCGCATGACCAAAGCTGGATTACAGGAAATACAAGTGTCAATCTCCGAGGAATTACCGGCGGTACTCTTGTGATGATTGATGGTATTCCTGTCAATTGGAATGGTGTCAGCCACTTAGATATGATTCCGGTCGGTGCCGTTGAAAAAGTGGAAGTCGTAAAGGGTGGAGGTGCCGTACTTTATGGCAGTTCTGCTTATGGCGGTGTTATCAATGTAATTACCAGAAAAGACGGACAGGGTTCTGTGCGACTTGGTGCGGGGAGTGATGGACAAAGAGTAGGCAGCGTGGCTGCAGGCAATAATAAATTAAGGGTATTCTACTCTTATGACCGCATGGGAGATCAAGGAGCCATGACTGCGGTTCCTTCATCTTCGATGAAAACAGTAAATGGAAAGAAATACAAGTATAATACAGGATTTGGCGAAAGTAAAAAACAGGCAATGGGTATTTCCTACCGACTCACTGATACTTTGGCAGCAAGTTACATGCATACAGAAAAGAAATACTCTATTGAATACTATGCCCATCAGACGACAGAAGTAGGTAAAATCCAGCATTTTGACTATAAAGATAAAGAAGATTTTTTTAATCTTTCTTATGATAAAAATAATTTTTCCTCGAATATATTTTATCAGGAAAGGAGTATCGACAATCCTGACTATTATGTCCATAATAAAGCGGCTCGTGAATGGGAAATCAGCAAACAGCGTTACTGGGGGACTGATTTGAAGAAGCGTTTTTTTATCGGGGATGACACAGTTCTGATTGGCGCTCTATACAAAAGAGAATCTTATGTGGACCATAACCAGAAATTTAAAAACAGTGATACGGGTACATTGCGGGATCCGGTGAAATTTGGGACATTCGTGTCAGATAATTACGCACTCTATGGCTCTTATGAACATGATTTTGGACATGGGATGACAGGTATTGCAAGTTTCCGTTGGGATGCGTATCATACGGAACGGGGAAACTTTGATGCGTTCCTGCCGCAGGTTCAAATCAATAAGAAATTGAATGACAAAGAAAGCATATACATCAATGTAGGGAAATCTTTCCGTATGCCGACCATGCGTCAGCTTTACTACAGCAGCGGTATGCTTGCCGCCAATCCAAATTTAAATCCTGAGTATGGGTGGAACTATGAAGCCGGTTATAAAAAGCAAATTGGTCGAGGTACATTAAAAGCAGCTGTATTCCATGTTCATTTGAATGATATGATTTCTTCCCGTAAAATTACTGTCGATGGAAATACCGTGTCCCAGTCTTATAATGCAGCGGAATACAAAAATACAGGTGTAGAACTGTCCTACAGCATACAGGCTAATGATCAGCTATCCTGGTATGTAGGCGGTATATTTGGCAATCCTAAAAAGAAGAATACGGCTGCTTCCGCATGGAAAGAAACATACAGCCGTTGGCAGTTATCCACAGGCGCAGCATGGAAAGGTGACAAAGATGAAGTATCCCTCTCTCTGGCATGGATTGGAGATCGAACCAGTACAAACAGTAATATCCAAGATATCGGACTCATGCTTAACTCCACCTTCCTTTATACCCATCACATTAATGATGCATTCTCTGTGGCGCTGGCAGTAGATAATATATTTGACAGAGATAACCTGACAGATGGCGGGTATTACTCAGAAGGCAGAAATTACATGGTCACGGTAGACTATAAGTTTTGATGACTAAGAAATCCGGATAAAAATAAAACTCCGATAATATATGTCCAGTAACATATATTGTCGGAGTTTTTTAGTTAAATCGAGATTATCCGGCTCATGCTGGTGATTTTTGCGGTGAAGTTTGAAAAATGGATCTTCTGTATTTTTCCTCTTCATGATGGCAGATCCTTCACTGATGCTGCAGATGACACCTTACTGTATTCCTCACCATGGGTATAGATTCTTCATGTTCGCTACGGATGACGATTAACGTTTCTCTAATTATGAAACCTTAACGTCTTATACAAGGATCATGGAGTCGGCTGTCAGAAGAAGCTGCTGGCGCACGTAGTGCGATTGAGAATACTCGCTTGTCGTAATGGCTTAAATCGTAAAAGAATAGTTAGCTTGCAGCTGACAGCTCACAGCTAACGGCTTTTATCTTCTTACCACTTTCCTCACCACGGGTATAGATTCTTCGCATTCGTTACGGATGACGATTAACGTTTCCCTCATTATGACAGCGGATCCTTTGCTGGCGATCCGGATGACGTCTTTCATTTCTCGTCATTATGACGCTTTCCCTAAATCGTCATTCTGAACGGGGCAAGAATGCTGTGTGAGAAAGATGGGAAACGGCAACATGACAATGAGTGAAGAATCTATTCCCCTGATGACATCTTACCGTTCTCCTCACAACGGCAGGAGATCCTTCGCTATGACGTCTGATGTTCCTCGTTATTCAGCTCAAGTTTATAATGCTGTTTTAAGGAGAAATAGAATATCTTTTACGATAGGACAGATCATACTGTTTTTGATGTTACAGTTCGAAGCCATCGGAAGCGTCACCGGGTTTGGAGAGGCGCCGTGCGATGTCTTCATAATTGTCTTTTAAATGGAAGATGATGAGGTTGAGAGAGGTGCGGATTACTTCCGGATCGAAACTTTCCGGCCTTGTGGTGACGCAGATATCCAGGAATGTGTTGTCATCTTCGGCAATGCTGTACTTGAAAATGGAATGGGCGGCGTTCAGCTGCTCCAGGAAACGGATGAAAGTTTTACGGGCGGGGCCTGCAGGCGCGACACCCAGATGGATGCGGAGCAGGGTATACATGCTGTTGTCCGTGATGACGGCAGCTACAAGGCGGTGGCTGCCCGCCGGAATGGCGGTGATGAAAGCCACGGAATCCTTTTCATCATGGGTATCTCTGCGCTGGAAGAAATTCAGGTCATTGTCTTTCATGTATTTTTCGAAGATGCCGGCTTTTACGTTTTTGCCGGGATTGAAATTAATTACTTTTGCCATGGCGCCTCCTGTGCGGGATTTCATATTTCATTCATTATACTATGGGTGCACATAAAAATGAAAAAATATATTATTTCTTTAATAAGGGAACAAATCCTTTCCGTCCCATGGTATAATAACAGAAGCGACTATGGTACGGCAATTTTTATATTTTATGTAATAAATGAAATGTACGGCTACAATTGAATAGGAGGTTAATCTTGGCAAAATCCAGATTACAGATCATTCCCTTGGGAGGCCTGGGGGAAGTCGGGAAGAACATGACTGTATTCCGTTACGGCGACGAAATTATCGTAATAGATGCAGGAATGGCTTTTCCTGATGAAACAATGCCGGGGGTGGATATCGTTATCCCCGACTTCAGTTACCTGATTGAAAACAGGGACAAGATCAAGGCCATTCTCATTACTCACGGACACGAAGACCATATCGGTTCGCTGGCTTATTTACTGCGTGATGTTTCCGCTCCGGTCTATGCGACGCGGCTGACCTGCGGCCTGATTGAAGGCAAGCTGAAGGAACAGAAAATCGGAAAGTACAATTTGAATGTAGTAAAGACAGGCGATGAATTCAGACGCGGTTCTTTCAGGTTCGGTTTCTTCCATGTATGTCATTCCATTCCGGATTCCTGCGGCGTTTATGTCCGTACGCCGGTAGGAACTGTGGTGCATACAGGTGATTTTAAATTTGATCATTCCCCTGTGGACGGAGAACAGACGGATATGCACAAGCTCGCCGAGCTTGGCCGCAACGGTGTGCTTGTCCTCTGCGCCGATTCCACGAATGCCCAGAATCCGGGATATACTTTGTCGGAAGCAGTGGTTTCCAAGTCGCTTAGAGATGCTTTCCACGAAGTCAGGGGACGTATCATTCTTGCCACATTCGCGTCCAATGTGTCCCGCGTACAGATGGCGATTGATGCGGCTGTTGAAAATAAAAGAAAAGTTTGTGTCTTCGGCCGCTCCATGGTCAATGTAGTGGGTATCGCGCTTGAAATGGGCTACCTTAAGGCTCCGGAGGGCACATTTATTGAACCGGAGGAGCTCAATCATTATCGCGATGACAGAATCTGCATCCTCACGACGGGAAGCCAGGGCGAACCTATGGCAGGACTGTCCCGTATGGCGGACGGAAGCCACCGGCAGGTGCAGATTCATGCCGGGGATACGGTCATTATTTCCGCATCGCCGATTCCGGGAAATGAAACGAGCGTCGGCAGGACGATTGATAATCTTATGCGATTGGGGGCGAAGGTAATTACGTCCCGGACGAGCCGCGTCCATGTGTCAGGCCACGGTTCCCAGGAGGATTTGAAAACGATGCTCTCTCTTGTCCGTCCGAAGTTTTTTGTGCCGGTTCACGGAGAATACAGAATGCTCCGCTCTCATGCGGAATTGGCGGAAAGTTTGGGCGTGCCGAAGCAGAATATTCTTATCGGTGACAACGGGACCGTTTTCGAATTTACGAACCGCAGCGGCAAGATCACCGGCAAAGTGCAGTCCGGCGCTGTCTTTGTGGACGGCCTCGGGGTAGGTGATGTGGGAAATATCGTTATCCGCGACCGCCAGCAGCTGGCGCAGGACGGTGTGTTCATCGTGGTTATTGCTCTTGAAAAGGGAAGCAGCCAGGTCGCGGCAGGTCCCGATATCGTATCACGGGGATTCGTTTATGTCCGTGACAGCGAGGAGCTTATGTCCGGCGCAAGAAGCCGTATCGAGCATGTACTGGAACGGTGCAACACGGGGAATGTGACGGAATGGAACGCTATCAAGACGCAGATCCGCGATGCCCTGGGCAGGTATTTCTTTGAAAAGACGAAGCGCAGGCCGATGATTCTTCCTATCATCCAGGAAGTCAGATAAGCCTCGCGCGGACATAATGAACTGTGATTTCTTTTATGGGGTCGCAGTTTTTTATTGGCCGCGTTTATTGTTTCTGTATGATAAAATATAGAATAATACTGAACATATTTAACAGGACAGGAGTAGTTATGGACGAATACAGAGCAGGAGAAACAAGCGCCGTCGTTTTGGCGGTAAAGTGTACCGCCCTGGCGGTGGTGCTTTCCGTCATCGGATTTTACATGCCCCTGATTTCCCTGGTGGTGTTTTTGCTGATCCCTCTTCCTATCGCGTACCTGGGGATGAAAGAGGGGGATTCATGGTCGATTATTGTCACGGCAGGCATCATGATTTTGGATTCTGTCTTTTTCGGGTTCATTTCCGCCGCTTTCCTTTGCGCCATCTTCGGCGTGCTTGGCGTGGTACTGGGGATTTGTTGCAGAAATAAGGTTCCTGCGGCGGCGACACTTGCCGCGGGAGCGGTCGTGGTGCTTGCTTCTTGGATAGGGCAGGCATTTGCGGCGATGTATATTTTGAATGTGCCGCCCATGATTTTTGGCGGTGAAGCGATGGACAGCATGGAGCAGCAGATGATGGCGCAGATGGCGCAGTTTTATTCCGGCGAACTGCTCATGCAGACGCAGGAAAATGTGAAGCAGATGATAGATGATATACGGAGATCCATTCCTGTCATCACGGTGAGCGCCGCGTTTTTCTATACTTGGGCGTCCATGATGCTTGGGAAAAAGATTTTTACCCGTCTCGGCATGAAGGATATCCCCGGAATGCCTCCCCTGGAACGATGGGAACTGCCCCGTTTCTTTCTGGGACTTTATGTTCTGGCATTTGCCATGCAGTACATCACGAATAGAAATGCAACGCTCGAAATGATCCAGTACAATTTGGGACTTGCCTGTGTTCTCGTTTTCTGGCTTCAGGGGCTGGCGGCGCTTTGGTGGATGCCCAGAAAATATCCTTTCGTGAGGCCGCTGCGCTGGATCATCGCAGTTCTTTCCGTTATCATCGGAATGGTGCAGATGATCGTCGTTCTCCTGGGATTGTCCGATATGGTGCTTCAATACAGGAAGAAGAGAAATTACGAATAGCAGCCTGTTTGCAATAAGAACTGCCATAGAGTACGATTACATATAAAGCATCGGTTTCCGGAACCGGGTTGCGTTGGATGAAAAAATGAAAGGAGCACTATGCTCAGCAATATTTGGGTATATAAGAAAACTTCAAAAGTCATGATAAGCCTCCTTTTGGCGGCAGTCCTGGTGCTTGCCACACAGAACTGGCTCCTCGGGCTTTTAATGTTTATCGTGACCGCGGCGGCTGTCGTCTGGGTGAAACGCTCCGACCTTATGCAGGAGCGGCTTCTCATGCGGTACCTTGATGATTTATCATCAGGTGTTTCAGTCGGTACGGTCTATGCGGTGCGGAATCTTCCGCTGGGAATTGCCGTTGTGGACGAGAAGAAAAAGCTCGTCTGGGCAAACGGCGTATTTCGTTCATGGATTGCCGGTACGGAAGAGGGGACGCCCCTCCGGGATATTATCCAGGGACAGAAAGTAGCCAAGCTCTGGGGGAAGGCGGGGTGGTTTGACTGCCATGCGGGAGGGACGTTTTTCCGTGTATTCCATAAATGGGTTCCTTCTGATGAGCCGGACGGAGCATCTTTCATGGTGCTTTACTTCATGGACAGGAGCGATGTAGAGAAATCTTTGAAAGAGTCGGAAGAGGCACGCCCTGTCTTTTGTCTGATCCGCATAGACAATATACAGGAAGTGACGGCGGAGATGAGTGATGTGGAGCGGTCCGCCCTGCTCTCTGATGTGACGGAGAAAGTGCTTGCTACGTTCAACAGCCATGACGGATTTATCAAACAGTACAATGCGTCTGATTTTGTGGCCTGTATTTCGTCAAAGGCCCTGCAGGATATGATGGATTCTAATTTTGAAATACTTGACCGGGTGCGGGAAATCCATACGGTGAACCGTATTCCCGTGACCTTGTCCATCGGCATCGTAAAAAGTGACGAATCTTTTAACCGCCAGTATGAAGAAGCCCAGGTGGCGCTTGATCTGGCTCTTGGCCGCGGCGGGGATCAGGCCATCGTCCGTCTCGGGAAAGATGTAAAAGCCTTTGGCGGCAAAGCGCCCGCTTCAGTGAGCAGTACCCGTGTCCGTGTCCGTGTGGTGGCGCAGGCGCTCCGTGAGATCATTAACGAAGCGGATATGGTTCTCATTATGGGGCACGCCCATGAAGATTTTGACGCGCTCGGGGCCGCAGTAGGTGTTTCCCACCTGGCGAGAGTGTCCAAGGTGGAAGCGCACATCGTCATTTCCAAACAGGATGATACGTCCAGGAAAATGATCCAGGCCATACAATCCAGCGGCTTGGCGGAAGGGCTTCTTATTGATGAGGGCAAAGCGAAAAGCCTCGTGACGGATAAGACGGTGGTTATTGTTGTGGACACGCATATCCCCGAACTGGTGGCGGCGCCGGAACTGCTGAGGAAAGTGCAGAAGAAAGTCGTTATCGATCATCACCGCCGGGCGGCAAGCATTATCGACAGTCCGCTTCTTACGTACATGGAACCGTCGGCATCTTCCGCTTCGGAACTGGTGACGGAACTGATCCAGTATTATGGAAGCGAAGAAGAAATGAATGCACTGGAAGCATCCTGCCTTTATGCGGGGATGGTGGTGGACACGAAGAGCTTTACCGTCCAGACAAGTGTCCGTACGTTCGACGCGGCAAGTTATCTCAGGCGGTGCGGCGCAGACACCGCTTTGGTTAAAAAGCTCTTTTCAATGGATCTGGCGTCCATCAAGATTAAATCCATGATTTTGGCCGATATGAAACAGGTGGATGAATACATGGCCTTTGCCGTATGTCCGGAAGGCACGGCGGATTCCCAGATTATCGCAGGACAGGTGGCGGATTTTCTTGTCACCGTGCAGAAGATACGGTGCAGCTTCCTTTTCTACTATACGGAGACCGGACTCTGCCTCTCCGCGCGCTCCGACGGGTCTGTTAATGTGCAGATTGTCATGGAACAGCTTGGCGGCGGCGGCCATCAGACAGTGGCGGGAGCGCAGTTCGGCACTGACGGCAATATAGAAGATATAACAAAGGCGGTTGTTGCCAATGTTCGTAAACAAACGGAGGAGGAAAAAGAATGAAAGTAGTATTGCTGCAGGATGTAAAGAAATTGGGGAAAAGAGGCGATGTTGTCGAAGTAGCGGACAGCTATGGCCGTAATGTTCTCATTCGCCGCGGACTTGGCGCGGAAGGAACGAAAGCCAATCTGAATACGGCGGAACAGCGCCGTGAATCTAAAGAATTTAAATCCAAAGTGGCTGCGGACGAAGCGGTCATCATGGCATCCCAGCTGAAAAAAGTAAAAGCGGTCATCAAAGTGCAGTCCGGTGAGGACGGACGGGTTTTCGGCAGTGTCACGGCAAAAGATATTTGTGATGCCGTTAAAGAGCAGTATGGGTTTGAACTGGATAAGAAAAATATCAGGCTGAAAAATCCGATCAGGACCACAGGAGAATATGATGTGGAAGTCTGGGTACACCAGCAGGTTACCAGCGAAGTACATATTTCCGTAGTTGCGGAATAAAAATTTCCTGTTCCTGCAGGGGGTTCTTTAGCAGCAGAAAATAAAAGCGGCAGTTAAAAAATAATCTTCTTCCCTTAACCGGGGGAGGAGATTTTTATTTTGGAAAAAATCTTGTTTTTATTGTAAACTTTATAAAAAATTATGATTGACAAAAGTGAAGACGGCTACTACACTTAGAAAAGATGTTGGCTGTCCGGAAACGGGCGGAAAATAAAGGGGGAGTATTATGGGAGAAGAAAAGGTATTGTACAGCGTGAAAATGCGTTCCAGTCTTGGCGGTGCCCACGGCGTGGGCGGACAGCATATTTCCGGAGCGGAGAGGATTGTAACAAAGAACAGCGTGGAACAGGAGATGATTTCCATGCTGCACCGTGCCTGGGAACATGACCGCGGCGCGGCGGATTTTATCCAGTTCAAGGTGGAAGCGGTCAGGCATGAGGGAATCACCTGCTGCCCGCTTTTGCCTTTGTACCAGATTGACACGGCAACAAAGGAGGAAGGACGGGCGGCGGCGAAAAAAGAACTGCTCCGTTCCGGAGTCAGCGAAACTGCTATAGGAAAAGGATTTGCTATTTTGGAATCGCTGACAGACAGTATGCGCGGCGCAGCAGTCGTTGATGCGGAAACAGGAGAGCGCCTGGACGGACTCGGTATGCGCGGCGTGCGGTGCAGCTGTATGGATTGCGAAGATACGTGCGCATACGAAGCACAGATGGGGGCGAAGGGCCTGGGCGGAGAACATCCGAGGGAAGCGCTTATTCTGGCATCGAAAGTGGCGGCGGCGCCAGGGACGGTGGCGGAACTTTGCTGGTCGGATGATCCCTTTTATGTGACAGGCTATGTAGGTTCGCCGAAGTTTGGCTACGGGCGGATTACGGTGATGAAAGAGAAAGGAGATTCTATCGGCGGCCGCGTATTTTTTGTAAAGCACGGTACGGATATGGACAGGTATGTGGAGTATATGCAGCATCAGACAGTGCTGGTGAGGGTCAAATGAAGCCGGAAAATATTTTCTCCGCTCTTTCCGCGCTGCGGCAGGAAGGGCGGCTCAGGCAGGTACGGGATCTGCGTATGGAAACGGCGTCTCTCGGTACAGATCGTGAAGGAAAGCGGTATATCGTTTTCAATTCCAATGATTACCTGGGCATGACCCATGCGAAGGAAGTACAGGAAGTGGCAGCGAAAGCGGTTCGTTTCGGTACGGGAAGCGGCGGCGCGCGTCTTACCTCGGGGGCAGCTTTTGAGTTATCCGATTTGGAAAAGGAAATAGCCGATTTCAAACATACCGAAGACGCAGTCATCTTCAATACAGGATACATGGCGAATCTGGGAGTGCTGTATGCGCTTGCCGGAAAGGGAGATGTCATTTTCAGTGATGAATTGAATCATGCGAGTATTGTCGACGGGTGCCGTATCTCAAAAGCCGAAACGGCAGTTTACAGGCACAGCGATATGGCGGATCTGGAAAGACTGCTGCAGACCGTTCCCTGCGAAGGGCAGCGCTTCATTGTGACGGACGGCGTATTCAGCATGGATGGGGATATTTGTCCGCTGCCCGTTCTGGCGGCACTGAAGAAGGACTACGGGGCCTGTCTTATCGTGGATGACGCCCATGCATCGGGTGTCATTGGCAGAACCGGACGGGGAACGGCGGAGTACTTCCGTATGGCAGGGATCGACGTGCAGGTGGGGACCTTGTCGAAAGCTTTCGGTGCGGAAGGGGGATACATCGCGGCAAGCCGGGAAATTTGCGACTATCTGCGGAATACATCGCGGCCTTTTATTTTCTCCACAGCCATTTCCGCGGTCACGGGAGCGGCGGCCTTAGCGGCTCTTCGCTTGTTAAAAGCGGACCCGGAGAAATATCTGGGGCGTCTGCGTGAGAACACGGCTTATATGCGAAATCTCCTGACAGAAATAGGAGTTGACATTGCTGCAGGGGATACGCCGATCATTCCGGTGGTGGTGGGAGATGAAAAAGAGGCGCTCGCAACGGCGGAAGCATGCAGGGTAGAAGGAATCCTGCTGTCCGCCATCCGTCCGCCATCCGTACCCGTGGGAACAAGCCGCATCCGATTGACGGTAACGGCGGTGCATACAAAAGAAGAAATGAAAAAAGCAGCAGCTATTTTAATCAGACATTGGAGGTCAAAATGAACGGAGAATTGGAAACAGGAGCGTACAAGCCGGAAGCGGCAGGCAGCAGGGAAGTCATTGTCGATGTTTGCGAAACAGCGCTTTTGGCGGCGCTTATCGGAGTGAGCGGTTCTTTTAAGATCCCCGGATTAGTACCGGGGACGGAGTTTCAATTATCGGCGCCTATCGCCGTTGCCATTTGCGGCGTCTTCGGTTTTAAGAAATACATCATTGCAGGGGTGTTGGCGTCTCTATTAAGTCTGGCGCTGGGAACACACACGATTTTGAATGTGACGATCTCCATGTCATTCCGGCTGGCTGTAGGCGCGGTATGGCTCCTGCTCGGTTCGTCCCGATTGTTTTATATCATTTCCGGACCGATAGGGACAACCGCGGCAAGGGGAGCAATGACACTTCTTCTGGGAAAAGGATTTTATGCCATGGTGGCGGCGGCTCTGCCGGGCATGGCGTTCACGGCGGCTACGGCCTGGTTCGTTGCGGGGGTGTTGAAGCGTGTCCGGTCGATAAGGAAAAGATAGGCAGGAGGATAGAAGCCATTACCTATCAGCGGGCAGCCGCTCGCCGTAAGCAATTGGGGGTGAGACAGAATCCGGGAAGCAGGGACCGGAAGATGAGCTGCCGGCCGCTGAACATCATCAGAGGAATAGATTCATCGTCCCTTGTCACATAGTCGTTTCCTGTCATTCCGGCAAAGCATTCTACCACCACTCTGAAGGATAGGGACGGTAAGGAGGCATTCAGATTCGTGCGAAGGATCTATTATCGTGGTGAGGAAAACGGTAAGAAGATAAAAGCTATCAGCTGTGAGCTGTCAGCTAAAAGTGCTGAATGACGGCGGACGGGAAATCGTCATCTAGGGCGTGCTTAAAGGATCTGCTGTCGTGGTGAGAGGGGCGGTAAGACGTTATCCGAAGCGGCAGCAAAGGATCTGCTAACGTGTTGCGGAAAGCAGTAAGACGTCATCCAGAGCGGCAGCGAAGGATCTATTATCGTGGTGAGGAAAGCGGTAAGATGTCATTCGAGTAATAGATTCTTCACTCTGTTTCATCATTCCGTTTCCCGTTTTTCCCACAAGGTATTCTTGCCTCCGTTCAGAATGACGGCGGACGGGAAATCGTCATCCGGGGCGTGATTAAAGGATCTGCTGTCGTGGTGAGAGGGGCAGTAAGACGTCATACAGAGCGACAGCGAAAGATCTGCTGCTGTGATGACGCAAAAGATTAAAATGAAAGGTTTTTTCTGTCAGCAGGATTCTGTCGTCTGTAAGCTGGCAGTTTTTTGTTTGCTGATAAAAGTGGAATTGCCTGTTCTTTGTCATATGGCCGTTTCCTGTTATTTCTGCAAAGCATTTTTGCACTTGCCCTGAATGATGGGGGACGGCAAGGTATTTTCCTGTGTCCTTATCATTTGCCGTTCTATGTTGTAAAATATAAATATGTCATTATCTTTTCAATGGAATGGTTGTGAAGAAGGATCTTAGATGGAAGATATAAAGGATTTAATGGATCGTTTGAAGAACCGCATTATCAGCGGCGGCGCAGCGGATAAACCGGAACTGAAAAGGCGTCTGGATGTGATTTATGAAATCTATGCCGGCGCTGTCGGCCCGGAGGAACTGATTGTCCGCGCAAGCCGCTATGGCGCATTGAAATATATTCATCATGAAAATCTGAAGAAACGCCTTTTGGGGATTGAGCGGCTGGTTTTTGAGAGCAGGGAATATACCGAAGATCCGCAGGAGGGAGAAATTCCTACCATTCTTGACCGGCTGGAAGATCGTTTGGCGGAACTCCTGGCGCGCCGGGCGGTGGAGGAGCGTCTGGAGAGGAAGATTTCCGAACGCCTGGAAGAAAAGCATAAAGAATATGTAGATGAAGTGAAGCGCGAACTTTTGGAAGAAGACGAAGACGATGTAGAAACAGCACAGAGCCGGCATAAAATGGAAAAGCTGGAAGCTTTGGATAAAATCAGTTTGACGAAAACGGTCATGAATGTGGTAAAGCCGGGCACCCTGTCGGAAATTGTCGGGCAAAATGACGCAGTGAAAGCATTGGCATCCAAAATCGCTTCTCCCTATCCCCAGCATTTAATTCTTTACGGACCGCCCGGTGTGGGGAAGACGACGGCCGCCCGTCTTGTCCTTGAGGAAGTAAAGAAAACGGCCTGGTCAGCATTCGGAGAGAATGCGCCTTTTGTGGAATGCGACGGTACGACGCTCCGCTGGGACAGCCGTGATATTACGAATCCTCTTATCGGTTCCGTCCATGATCCTATTTACCAAGGCGCGCAGAGGGAATTGGCAGATGACGGTATTCCCGAACCGAAGCCGGGGCTTGTGACGGATGCCCACGGGGGTATTCTGTTTATTGATGAAATAGGGGAATTGGATCCTATCCTTCTGAATAAGCTTCTTAAGGTGCTGGAAGATAAAAGGGTGCCTTTCGAATCGGCGTATTATGATGAAGAAAATCCCTATGTGCCGGCGTATATCAAAAAATTATTCCGCGACGGCGCACCTGCTGATTTCATTCTCATTGGTGCGACTACACGGGAGCCGCAGGAAATCAATCCCGCTATCCGTTCGCGGTGCGCGGAAGTATTCTTTGAACCGCTTCGGCCGGAAGATGTAGAAACCATCGTAAAAAATGCGGCGGAGAAATTGAAAGTGTCTTTGGAAGACGGTGTGGCGGAAATGATCAGTGAATACACCATGGAAGGCAGAAAAGCGGTAAATCTTCTTGCCGATGCGTACAGTCTGGCAGTATATGAAGCGTGCGGGGCGGGGAAGAATTTTATTTCCCGAGAAATCATGCGCCGCACGGCAAGGGGAAGCCGCCTTACCGTATCGCATCATAAGATGGCATCGGACGTGCCGGAAGTGGGGCATGTTTTCGGACTGGGCGTTTCGGGGTTTTCAGGAAGCACTATTGAGATCGAAGCGGCGGCATATCCTGCCAAAGAAGCGGGGAAGGGGACGCTCCATTTTAATAATACAGCAGGATCTATGGCAAAAGATTCCGTGGCAACGGCGGCATCGGTGGTACGCAGGCTTACCGATAAAAATCTGGGCGATTACGATCTCCATGTGAATGTGATCGGCGGAGGAAATGTAGACGGTCCTTCGGCAGGGTGCGCTGTCACGGCAGCCATTATTTCCGCGGTGGAACAAAAACCGCTTCGCCAGGATTGGGCTGTAACGGGGGAAATTTCTTTGTCCGGAGAAATCAAACCGGTAGGCGGCGTTTATGAAAGGGCGTTTGGCGCTCATCAGGCAGGGATGAAAGGACTTATTATTCCGGCGGAAAATAAGGAAGATATCGGGGAAACCCATTTCGGCATGGAAGTGGCGGCAGTACGGACGATTGAAGATGTATTGGATAAAATACTTGTGAAATAACAGGAGAAGATTATGGCTGCAACAGAACGCGGAGGCAAAAACCGGGGCAAACAGAAAAATGATACCGAAACGCTCATATTGGGACGGATGCCTCCACAGAATATAGAAGCGGAAATGGCAGTTCTCGGCGCGATGCTTCTGGACAAAGATGCCATTGAAGTGGCGGAAAACATGCTGCATCCCGAGGATTTCTACCGTGAGCAGGATGCGATCATTTATCAGGCGGTTCTGAATTTGTCCCGCGCAGGGAAAAGCGCAGATATCCTGACGGTCACGGAAGAGCTGCGACGCATGGGGCGCCTTGATGATGTGGGCGGCATTATGTATGTCAATGAGCTGCCGGAACACGTAATCACCACGAAGGGGATTGAACGCCATGTGGATATCGTGTCGGGAAAAGCGAAACTCCGCCGTCTGATCGATACGGCGGGGGATATTGCGGAAGCTGCGTATACCGAAGAAAATACGGTGGAAGAAATTGTAGATGATGCGGAACGCGCTATTCTCCAGGTTGCCAGGGAGCAAAATGTGAAGGGTTTTACTCCTGTGGGAGAAGCGGTTCAGCATACATTGGAAGATATTACAAGAAAGTACCAGAATCATGAGCTGATCACGGGACTGGCGACGGGATTTGCCAAATTGGATGCGTTTACAAACGGTTTCCAAAAAGGAAATCTGATTATCGTGGCGGCGCGCCCGTCCATGGGGAAGACGGCGATCGTTCTTAATATGGCAAAGAATATGAGCCTTTCTTCCGCCCGAAAAACAGTGGCGTTTTTCTCTCTTGAAATGGGGCGTGATGAACTGGTCCAGCGTCTTTTGAGCTCCACCGCGCTGATTGAGGGCCAGCGGCTCAAGACGGGCCGCATCAATACGGAGCAGGAATGGAAGAACCTTTCTTCCGCAGTGAGCGTATTTATGGAAGCGCCGCTGTACATAGATGATACTCCGGCCGTGACAGTGGCGCAGATCCGCGCCAGATGCCGGCGCCTGAAAGCCGAACATGGCTTGGATGCGGTCATGATTGACTATCTCCAGCTCATGACGAGCCGGAATGTAAGGAATAATGACAGCCGCCAGCAGGAAATTTCAGAGATATCCCGCTCCTTAAAGAGCCTGGCAAGAGAACTGGAAGTGCCTGTTATCGCCTTGTCCCAGCTTTCCCGCGGACCTGACGCAAGACCGAACCACCGTCCCTTGCTCTCCGATCTGCGCGAATCCGGCTCTATTGAACAGGATGCGGATCTGGTCTGCTTTCTCTATCGCGAGGCTTACTATAACAAAGAAATTGAAGAAGGAGATCCCCGGCAGAATGAAACGGAACTCATTTTGGCTAAAAACAGAAACGGTCCTGTGGGAATTATCAAAATGTTTTTTGCCGGGCAGTATACACTTTTCTATGAGGCGACGAATCAGGAAGCGCCGCCGGATGTGGAATAAAGCGCCGGCATAGCCGGGAAAGGAGGGGGCAATGGATCTTTGGGGGAATGAAGACGAAGACGAATACAGAGCGCGGAAACGGGCGGAAATATTCAGTTCGTCTTATCATTTCGAGAATTACGGAATGTTAGAAAACGCCATCCACCGGTGCCGGCTCTGCCCTCTTTGCGATGAGGGCGGCCGCGGTCCCGTGCTGTCTACCGGTCCGGTTGACGCGCCTTTGATGATCGTTGGAGAAGGCCCCGGCGGTGTGGAAGATGAGTACGGCGGGCCGTTGGTCGGGCCGTCAGGACAGCTGCTGGATAAAGCTCTTTTGTCGGTAGGGATTACGCGTGACCATGTATATGTCACAAATATCGTAAAATGCCGCCCCAGGGGAAACCGCACGCCTACTATTGCAGAGGGGAATGAATGCGGCAGACGGTGGCTGGCGGAAGAAATACGCATCCTGCAGCCGAAAGTTATCGTCGCTCTCGGAAAAGTGGCGCTCCGTTTCTTTCTGGGGCATGATGCGGGTATTATCCGTTCCCGCGGCCATTGGATTGATTACAAGGGCATCCCCGTTATGCCGACTTTCCATCCGGCATACCTGCTCCGCCAGACGGGAGAGGGATTGAAAGAAGCGAAATGGCAGGTCTACTATGACCTGAAAGCGGCAAAAGACAGGGCTGCGGAAGCCGTGCCCGGCTGGGTGTGGAAAAGCGATACGCCTCCTGATCTGCTGGAAGAATTAAAAGAGGTCCGGGAGAAAAGGATGGGCATATCTTCTGCTTTTTGAAAAAAGAATTTGTAAAGGTGATGGATCATGCGTATTTCAAAGCTGGACCATCTGGTGCTGGTGACAGGCGATTTATCCCGATGTGTTTCCTTTTATCGGGATCTGCTTCATATGGAAGCGGAAGAAAAAGACGGCCGGTTTTCTCTTCGGTTCGGCACATCAAAAATCAATATCCATACCCGTCCCGGAGAATTCCAGCCGGCGGCGGAAAGGCCTGTGCCGGGGAGTCTGGATATCTGTTTCGTGACGGAGGAACCATTGGAGAGGCTTCTGGATGAGCTGAAAGAAGAAAAGGCGCCGCTGGTGACGGATATCGTGGAAAGGCATGGCGCCCTGGGGAAAATGAGGAGCCTGTATCTGCGTGATCCGGATGGAAATCTGGTGGAAATTGCGGAATACAGAAAAGGAGGTCAGCATGCTTACCATCAATCAGGCTGATCTGTTTTATGCCGCGGAATATGCATTGGCGGCGCTCCTTTTGCTTCTCTGCACGTGGCAGCGGGGGACGCTTGATATCCGGCGGCAGATAGGACGAAAGGTTTTCTTCCGCCGTCTGCTGCTGGTGCTGTTTGTGTCCGTTCTGGGCATCGCGCTTATGACGGGAATATATTTTATCCGGCTTGAACCGGAGGTCCGTTTCGCTGCTGTTGGTGCGGTTCAATTCTTTATGACAGTATGCAACAGCGTCATTCTCGGGTCTTCCTTTTTCCAGCGGTACCGCGTCTATCCCCGCGGGTCAGCGCTGGCGGCGGTACTTATCCTCATGTATGGGGTATCGGATTTCTTTATGCCCCGCGAAGTGAAGTACGTTGTCCTTGCGGCGTCGGTGATCGGCGGATTCCTGCTTCCTGAAACTTGGGGAAATAAACAGGTATGAGCAAAATAAAAGGCAGGATTTCCTGCCGGGATTTTTACAACAAAACCTCCTGAACCGGAATGGAACAGGAGGTCTTTTGCTGTCGTTTTATTTCTTGCGTGATCCGTAGAGGTCATTATAAATGATCCGTTCATTATAACGGTTCATGCGGACAGGTTTCCGCTCCGCGTAGCCGACGGCGATGATACAGAACGGTTCCATTTCCGCGGGGATATCAAGAATATTTAAAAGATGCGCTTTGCGGTCAGCATAGGGATATACCTGGAGCCAGATTGATCCGAGACCCAGATGTTCCGCTTCGATGAGAATGTTTTCCGCAGCGGCGGCGCAGTCAAAGGACCATTCTTCAGGGAAAGAGATATCTTCTTTTTTGCCTACGATGACGATGGCCGCACCTGCTTTACGGGCAGGCCCCGCTACAAGGCTGTTGTGGGAAATCGCTTTTACCAGGTCGTCCCTGGTAACGATGATAAATTCGCGGGCTTCCTGATTGCCGCAGGCTCGTGCCTGCATGCCCGCCTTCACGAGTGTCAGCAGGTCTTCTTCCGCGACGGGAGTCAGTTCCTTGAAGTGGCGGCAGGTGCCTCTTTTGAAAATTTCATCCATATTCACTCCTCCTTCTGCAAACGGGTGCGCCAAAAGAGGGGAATATCCCCTTGACGCGGTGCGGATCATTTCTTTTCCGCCTGTTATTATTTGTATCCATTATAGCATAGACGGCGGGCAGTACGGGAAATAAAAAAGACCCCGCCGTGAAGCGGAGCCTTTGCTGGTTACGGAGTGCCGAATAGGAAGTACCTGACATAAAGATAAAAGGTGGATGTGAGAAGAGTCACGAGCATCATGGGGAAACATTTCAACATGAAGTGGCCGAAAGTAATATTGTACCCTTCTTTTGCCGCAAGAGCCGCGACGATGACGTTCGGCGAAGCGCCGATGATGGTGCCGTTGCCGCCGTAGCACGCGCCGATAGAAAGCGCCCACCACATATAGTCCGCGTGGGCCAGTCCTAAAAGCTCCTGCATATTGTGGATCAGGGGGATCATGGTAGCCGTGAAAGGGATATTATCGATGAATGCGGAAGCGATGCCGGAAAGCCAGAGAATAGTAAACGTAAGGGCTTCCGGGTCACCGCCGACCGCACTGATGCCTGCCTGGGCGAGGGCGTTGATGACGCCTGTCGTTTCAAGGCCGCCTACGACGATGAAGAGACCGATAAAGAAGAAGAGAGAATCCCAGTCCACATCGCGGAATATTTCATGGGGATCCACGCTGCAGGCAAGGATGGCAAGCACACCGCCTGTGAGGGCGATCGTTGCCGATTCGATGCCGATAATATTGTGGACGATGAAGCCGAAAATGGTCAAAGCCAGAATGGTGACGGATTTCTTGAGGATGGAATAGTCCGTAATGACAGAAGAAATACTAATCTTCCCCAGTTCCTCCTCTGTCATTTCTGTTTTCGGGAGCTCCTTGCCGTAAATGATTTCCAGATAAATAATGCATGCCGCTACGTTAAGCAGGGCGATAGGGCCGGTATTCATGGCAAAATCATTAAATACGAGATGTGTCGCGGAACCGATCATGACATTTGGCGGATCGCCGACCATCGTGCCGGAACCGCCAATATTGGAAAGAAGGATTTCTGCGATCAAAGTGGGGATCGGGGTGACATGGATACGGCGGCAGAGGGAAATCGTCATGGGAGTGATGAGGAGTACAGCAGTGACGGCATCCATGAAAGAGGCGCAGAAGCCGGTAATCAAGCCGAGGATAATCAGGAGTTCCTTCGGGCGGCCTTTCGAAATCTTTACGGACCAAAGCGCCATCGCCTCAAAGAAGCCTGATTTCTTTACGACGCCGATTAAGATCATCATGCCTGCCAGGAGACCGATGGTGTTGAAATCGATGAAATGCCGGAGCGCCATCTCCTGTGTGACCAGTCCGCTGTATACGACCAGCCCCGCACCGAGAAGAGCGCAGAGAGAACGGGGAATCCTTTCGGACATGATCCCCGCATAGGTCAACAGAAAAATAAAAATGGAAAAATAAAAACTGCTGTTAAACTCCATCATCCCATCTCCCCATTATAAACAACCAAAGAACGATGTATTTATTTTCAAATCCATAGATTACAATTTATGAATAAAACAATTATTATCTACAAGTATATACGATGAAAATGAAACGTTCAATAACTTTAAGGAATTTAATTTATATACCATGGCATAATTTTTTTTTATAGGGGAGATTATTTAAACGGCAATGGAAAATATATTTCATGGAGACAGAAAAAATTTTTATAAGTTTTCTGTTTCCATAATAAAAGAAATGAAATACATAGCCGGAAAGAAGGGGCAGGGGCAATTTATTGATTGCTATTGGATAGGTTTCAGTATAAAATAGCAGTGATGTACTTTTATTTCACAGGATAAAGGAGGCACAGCAATGTCCCGTGCACAAAGCCTTTTATTTGGTGTTGCCGTCGTTTTTGCCGGCTGGAATATTTTGAACAATGGACTCAGCGTGCGGTCGGGAGCGATTGCACTGCTGATCATAATCTGCCTGGTCATCAATATTTACAATAATAATCAGAAAAAGGCGCAGCAGGAAGAAGCCATGGCGAAAATCAGGGAAAAAGAAGAGATTCGCCGTATCCGTGCGGAAGCCCGGCGGAAGCAGGGGAAAAAACATAAAAAATAACGGGTAAGGCGGACAGGATGATTTCCTTTTGAAAGTCCCTGCCGCTTTGGGAGATTTTGATGGAAATAGCGCTGATTTACCGGTGGGCCGTTTTTATCCTGCTGGTGTTAGGACTTATATTGCTCATGAAGCACGGGGTGCTTACGCCTTTCGTGTTTTGGTCGCGGATACAGTATTATACGTTTTCCACGTTCACGCTTTTCTTTATTTGGCTGGGCGCCACGCTTTTCAAAGCTGACATCCCGTTTCTTTACACGGCGGACTGCCGCTATATCGTGGCTGCCGGACTGGTGACATTGTCAGTCATGTATCACATCATCGTCCGCCCCGGTGCGATACGTACCCATAGGCTGAATGACATAAGCTATGAACATTTTTCTTTCTATAACTATATATTCCATTATTTCATTCCCGTGCTGATGACAGCGGACTACTTATTCTTTGTGGATAAGACGGAACTTCACTGGCATATTATGATTTCCTGGATGATATATCCCGCGCTTTATGTGGTATTCGTTTACTGGCGGGCATGGGTGACCATCGTGACACACGGGACGTCCCATTTATATCCTTATACATTTATGGATCCCCGTATGAATGATGTTTTTTCCATTACGAAGGGGTGCCTGAAAGTGGGATTCCAGTTTTTCCTTATCGGCATCTGTGTTTATGCAGCAGGGAAAGGCCTTTATCTCCTGGATATACCGCCGGCTGCATGGACTTATAACGGATAAATATTTATTTGGCAAGGAGTTTTTTCTTTTATGGCACAGACAAAAAAAACGAAGGCCGGTGAAAAGGATTTTTCAGCATCTTCCACACCGAGTAGGAAATATCTGATCGCGGCATACATAGGCGGTTTAGCACTTGCAGGGTATGCTGTCCGCCTGGCATGGGTCTACATGACGTACCATGTACTTCCTCTCCAGGGGATTATTCTTTTTATCATCGCGGCCTGTTTCCTTTTAAATGTAGTCACGGCGAAATGCACCTATACTTTGGGAGAGGAAGGCCTTACACTCCAAAAAAAGAGTCTATTCCAAAACAGAACGATCTATGTGGCATATAAAGATATCTTCGGTGTTCACCATTTTAAGAACCAGCTCATGAAACCGGCGACTTACCGTTATACCCGCCATATGTACAGCCAGCTGGATAACAGGGAAATATGGTCGCTTCTTTATGATATCGGTGAAGTGGAGAAAATCGGCCGCATTATGATGACCGGGTCTGCCGCTTTCTGGCATGAATTTTCGCTCCGCCTTCCTGATCGGGTGGCAATTCCGCAGGAAGAGGTAATTGCTTATGTATACCAAGGGATGAGAGAAAAACTGATCGCTTCAGGGAAAGTGCCTCCGGAGCTGTTGCAGAAGCTGAAAGAAGCGGAGGCGGCTAATGCAGAAGATGACATGACTTTTGAAGAAGGGATCGAACAGCTCCGTCAGGAAGGAACCGATATGGGCGGCAGCGATTACGAAGTGACATTGGAAGACATCAAAGAAAAAGAAGGCTTCAACGAAGAAGAGTATAATGCGGCAAAGCATGACCGCGCGGAAACGGAAGCGGCAGAGAAAAAGACTGAAGCTGAAACGAATACGAAAAAATAGTAAAAGACAGGATCTCCGCTTATGGATGAATATTCATGGGCGGAGATTTTATATTGTCTGTTTTTGAATTTTCCAGTTTTTTGTAGAAGAAGATCTCATTTTTACAAGCAGAAAAAATTCTAATGAACTTTTTAACAACTAAATAATTCCATTATGGAATACTTGATGGTTGATAAAAAGCAAGCTGCAGATTCTTACGGCTTATTGAAAATGGAAATCAATGAATGGATTTCTACTTGAGGAAAAGAGAGAAAATTATAAGTCGGAAAAGGAGAATGGCAGAGGAGGTAAAGCCTATATATAAGCGTTTTACAGATAGATGTATAAAATACTATGTATTCAAGCAATATACATTGATTGCAATTTATGCATATCCGCGGGTTTTTATGATGAGGAGGATGATATCGTTGATTTCAGAATCATAAATTATATCTTGAAGATAAAAATAATAAACAAAGAAGTTTATATATATTAAGAAGGAAGATAAAATACATAGTATTCTGTTTGTATATTTACAGCACGGTAAGTACAATATGTAAGGGTGTTAATGCAAATAGTATGCAATTGCGTATATATTGCATGCGATGTATTTCTTGAAAGTCCGCTCCCGGGGCTGTTTTGGAAGGAGGTCGTGGAAGTAAGAGGGAGTTGTTATTTGTTCCCGTTTAGATAATTTCATAAAGCAGACTGCAATATTCTTTTTTTATTAAATGCAAATTGTCTTCCGGGGAAGTTCTGCGATCCGATTTGAATAGGCACCTGACTCAAATCAGACCGTGGAAGATTTATAAGGAAGGTGAAACTTATGGATCCAGCCATTATTACGCTGTGCGTCCTTGCTGTTGCGGCATTTCTGTTTATTACAGAATTGATCCCGCTGGCAGTCACAGCCATGGCAGCTTGTACTGCCTTAGGTATTTTGGGCGTCCTGCCGTCAAAGCAGGTTTATGCCGGTTTGTCCAATTCTACCGTAGTTCTCTTCGGCGGTATGTTCGTTATCGGCGCCGCTATGTTTAAAACAGGTCTTGCGGAAGCGATCGGCATCGCCGTAGTCAAGAAAGCGGGCACCAACCAGGTTCCGCTCATGGCGGCAATCATGCTCGGCTGTCTATCATCATTGTGCTCTACACACTGTTCATCGGCCGTCATTTTGTGCCTGATAAGCAGGCCGGCGCAATGGATGAAGAAGCGGTAAAGGCTGCAGCCGAAGAAGCAGGCGCTTCTGGAGACGGGGCTCCGAAGAGCAAAACAAAGATGTGGATTTCCGGGATCATCCTTCTGGGCGTAGTAGCCTGCATGGCCCTCGGTCTGAAGACGCTGCCGCTGCACACCGCGGCGGTAACCGGTGCCATTCTCTGTGTAGTTACAGGCTGCCTGAAAGAAAAAGAAGCCTATGCGGGGATTGACTGGGTAACCATTTTCCTCTTCGCCGGCATGCTTTCCGTAGCAAGCGCTATGGAAAAGACAGGCGCAGGCAAGATGATCGCGGATACTGTTGTAAATATGATGGGGGAAAATCCGAACCCCTATGTATTGACAGCAGTACTGTTCCTTATCTCTAACGTACTGACCCAGTTCATGTCCAACACGGCGTCGGCAGCGCTCCTGGCACCGATTGGTATTTCCATTGCCCAGTCTATCGGCGCAGATCCGAAACCGGTTCTGATGGCACTTGGTATCGCGGCTTCCATGGCATTTGCCACACCGATGGCAACGCCTCCGAATACCCTCGTACTGGGACCGGGCGGATTCTCCTTCAATGATTATGCTAAAGTCGGCGTTCCGATGTGCTTGATTTCTTTGGTAGCGTCTGTAATCATTATTCCGATTTTCTGGCCATTCTAAGATTTGGCAGTAATGGTTGCAATCTGAACGTTCTGTCCTTCCCGGCGTTTTTACCGGGGAGGACAAAACGCTTATGTATTGCGGAACGATTCTGTTCCGCACAGTGTCTGAAGGACACTTGTATTTAGAAAGGTGGATTTCATTAATGGATACTCCAGGCCCACTTTCCATTTGTCTCACTAATATGGTTATCGTATTTGGTGTTTTGATCTTTTTGGCTTTCGTCATCGAATTGATTCATATCGTTGACCCGACAAAAAAGAAGAAATAAGCATAAGTTAAATATGATTAACCTATAGGAGGTATAAAATGGATGGTTTTATGAGAGCACTCATTTCCGTATGGACAGATTCCGGATTTTCCAATCTGACCTGGGAAAACTGTGTCATGATTTTAGTAGGACTTGTTTTACTTTATTTATCAATTGCGAAGGAATATGAACCTTCATTGGTTTCGGTATTAAGTATGAAATTTTCCCGCCCCTTATTTTCATGGGGGTAGGCGCGATGACCGACTTCGGTCCGCTTTTAGCTAACCCGAAGACCATGCTTCTCGGCGCGGCTGCCCAGATCGGCGTATTTGTCGCATTGGCAGGCGCTATGATGCTTGGCTTCAATGTACAGCAGGCTTCCGCTATCGGCATCATCGGCGGTGCTGACGGCCCGACAGCCATTTACCTGGCATCCAAGCTGGCTCCCGATCTCCTGGGTGCTATCGCCGTAGCGGCATACAGCTACATGTCCCTGGTTCCGCTCATCCAGCCGCCTATTATGAAGCTGATGACCACCAAGGAACAGAGAAAGATCAAGATGGTTAACCTTCGTCCGGTAAGCCACTTTGAAAAGGTATTATTCCCGATCGTCGTAGCCATCGTGGTATCCCTGCTTCTGCCTCCGGTAGCGGCGCTGATGGGCTGCCTGTGCATGGGCAACCTGTTTGAAGTCTCCGGCGTAACGGCAAGACTGTCCGACACCGCGCAGAACGCGCTGATCAATATCGTCACCATCTTCCTGGCGACAGGCACAGGCTTGACGATGTCCGGCGACAAATTCCTCAGAATCCAGACGATTGAAATCATCTGCCTCGGTCTGATTGCCTTTGCGGCAGGCACGGCAGGCGGCGTCCTCTTTGGTCAGATCATGAGAATTGCTTCCGGCAACAAGATCAACCCGCTCATCGGTTCGGCAGGTGTATCGGCCGTACCGATGGCAGCGCGTGTATCCCAGGTGGTAGGATTGAAAGACAACCCGTCCAACTACCTGCTGATGCAGGCCATGGGCCCGAACGTAGCAGGCGTAATCGGCACTGCCGTAGCGGCAGGCACCATGCTGGCACAGTTCGGAGGCTAATCAGTATAGCTGATTCGTCTGATTGAATTAAAATGAAAACGCTCCTTTGCGGGGCGTTTTTCTATTGCGTCGTATTAAATGCTGGGTATAAGAAAGGAGAGACATCCCCGATTTGTATTTTCACAAAGCAGGCAGGTAAAGCGGGCAAGGAAATGTCTGCTTTCGTATAAAGATTTATTTTCTAACTAAACTTTTATAAAAGAAATAAATGGATAAGACAGACGATGCATATCTAATCTGTTGAATATGAAGATTGGAAGAAACGGATAGTAATGATATGCAGTCACATAATTTAAGTATTTGGATATGACTGGACGGAAAGGAAAAACAGTAAAATTATTTACATAGTGTACTATTGTAAATAATATGCATTTGCCGCAGCCGGGAATAGATAAATTACTATGTATTATCAGACATATACATTGCATGCTATGCAATAAAAATGCAGAAAGTGAAAATTAAATTTGTATGGTTTATCAGACGATAAATTCCCTTTGTAATAAATTAAAAATAAAATATATAAAGTAAAAACGTCTAATGTATAAATAATGCAAAACATTTCCATTTCCTGAATCGTTGAAAGTTCAGAGAATAAAAGATACAATACAGGCAAGGTGTTGATGCAAACAGTATGCAATGGCATATACATCGCATACTATGCATTTTGTGTAAGTCCTGTCCCGGGGCTGTTTTGAAAGGAGGCCTGTGGAGTAAAAGGGAGGCTGTTATTTATTTTTTCGTAAGGCAAATTCATAAAGTAAACAGCATTCATTTTTTTAACAATTAAATATGAATTGTCTTCCGGAAAATATTCATGATTTGATTTGAATATACACCTGTTTCAAATCAGATTATGGGAGGTTTATAAGGAAGGTGAAATTATGGATCCAGCCGTTATCACGCTGTGTGTCCTCGCTGTTGCGGCATTTCTGTTCGTTACCGAACTGATCCCGCTGGCAGTCACAGCTATGGCAGCTTGTACTGCATTAGGTATTTTGGGCGTCCTGCCGTCAAAGCAGGTTTATGCCGGTCTGTCCAACTCCACCGTAGTCCTCTTCGGCGGTATGTTTGTCATCGGCGCTGCCATGTTTAAAACAGGCCTTGCGGAAGCGATCGGCATCGCCGTAGTCAAGAAAGCGGGCACCAACCAGGTTCCGCTCATGGCGGCAATCATGCTCGCTTTTGGATTCTTCGAATTTGCTTATATCGGCATTCCGCTGTCTATTATCATTCTTGTATACACACTGTTTATCGGCCGTCATTTCATTCCCGATAAGCAGGCCGGTGAAATGGATGAAGAAGCGGTAAAGGCTGCAGCTGAAGAAGCAGGTGCTTCCGGCGACAGCGCTCCGAAGAGCAAAACAAAGATGTGGATTTCCGGCATCATCCTTCTGGGCGTAGTAGCCTGCATGGCTCTGGGTCTGAAGAATCTGCCGCTGCACACCGCGGCGGTAACCGGCGCTATCCTCTGCGTCATTACAGGCTGCCTGAAAGAAAAAGAAGCCTATGCTGGGATTGACTGGGTAACCATTTTCCTCTTCGCCGGCATGCTTTCCGTGGCTACTGCTATGGAAAAGACAGGCGCAGGGAAAATGATTGCTGACGCTGTTGTAAGTATGATGGGTGACAATCCGAACCCCTATGTGCTGACAGCGGTGCTGTTCCTCATTTCCAACGTACTGACCCAGTTCATGTCCAACACGGCATCGGCAGCGCTCCTGGCACCGATTGGTATTTCCATCGCCCAGTCTGTAGGCGCTGATCCGAAACCGGTTCTGATGGCGCTTGGTATCGCGGCTTCCATGGCATTTGCCACACCGATGGCAACGCCTCCGAACACCCTCGTACTGGGACCGGGCGGATTCTCCTTCAATGACTATGTCAAGGTCGGCGTTCCGATGTGCCTGATTTCCTTGGTAGCCTGCGTTATCATCATTCCGATTTTCTGGCCGTTCTAAAATTATGGCCACAAATCAATAGGTTTTACAGGGGAGTGTTCTCTTCGGGTGAACCGGGGAGGACACATCTTCCTATTTAGAAAGGTGGATTTTATTCATGGATACTCCAGGCCCACTTTCCATTTGTATCACTAACATGGTTATCGTATTTGGTGTTCTTATTTTTCTGGCTTTTGTCATCGAACTGATCCACGTGGTGGATCCGACCAAGAAAAAGAAATAAGAAGTAAGAGCTTAGTGAATACAAATACCGTATAGGAGGTACAATAATGGATGGTTTTATGAGAGCACTTGTTTCCGTATGGACAGATTCCGGCTTTGCCGCGCTGACCTGGGAAAACTGTGTCATGATTTTAGTAGGACTTGTTTTACTTTATTTATCAATTGCGAAGGAATATGAACCTT
>PPYE01384742.1_pt1 | contig 31715 bp, 26 predicted proteins | sample 1559881 | NCBI WGS metagenome assembly PPYE01 (sample SAMN08240022, study PRJNA423297) | Human gut metagenome, whole genome shotgun sequencing project.
CAGATGCCAAGCCAAAAGCGCAGATAATACTTTGTGTATTATCGAGCATTTTGGCAACGCAGATGCCGTGCCGCAGCTGACGGAGCGGTGCTTAAGCCGCAAGGCGGGAATTGTGCGGTGTTGCCCCAGATAAACAAACCAACGCAAGGAGGCTTTTTTATGTATTATTCCAGCGGTAACTATGAAGCTTTTGCCCGTCCCGAAAAACCGGAGGGCGTTGACCACAAGAGTGCCTACCTTATCGGCAGCGGCCTGGCCGCGCTGTCCGCCGCATGCTTTATGGTGCGTGACGGCCAGATGAAGGGCGAGCACATCCATGTGCTGGAAAAGGACCCCATCCCCGGTGGTGCCTGCGATGGCTACAAGTACCAGGACATCGGTTACGTTATGCGCGGCGGCCGTGAGATGGACAACCACTTCGAGTGCATGTGGGATTTGTTCCGCTCCATCCCCTCCATTGAGGATGAGAACGTCACCGTGCTGGACGAGTATTACTGGCTGAACAAGCACGATCCCAACTACAGCCTGTGCCGCGCCACCGTCAACTGCGGCGAGGATGCCCACACCGATGGCAAGTTCGGCCTGTCAGACAAGGGTGCCATGGAGATTTTGAAGCTGTTCATGACCCCGGACGAGCAGTTGTACGATAAAAAGATCACCGACTTCTTTGATGACGAAGTCCTGAACACCAACTTCTGGCTGTACTGGCGCACCATGTTCGCCTTTGAGAACTGGCACAGCGCCCTGGAGATGAAGCGCTACCTTCAGCGCTACATCCACCACATCGGCGGCCTGCCGGATTTCACCGCCCTGCGCTTTACCCGCTACAACCAGTATGAATCCATGATCCTGCCCATGGTCAAGTACCTGGAAAGCTATGGCGTGCAGTTTCATTACGGCGTCAAGGTGACCAACGTTGCCTTTGACTGCGCCAACGGCAAAAAGCAGGCCACCCGCATTGATACTCTGCGCGACGGCCACGAAGAGTGCATTGACCTGACCGAGAACGACCTGGTGTTCATCACCAACGGCGGCTGTGTCGAAAACTCCACCATTGGCAGCCAGACCACCGTTGCCCCCCTCAAGTTTGATCTGAAGGAAGGCGGCGGCTGGGATCTGTGGCGCAAGATCGCCGCCCAGGACCCCAGCTTCGGCCACCCGGACAAGTTCTGCTATGACCCGGAGCTGAGCAACTGGATGAGCGCCACCATCACCACGCTGGACCAGCGCATTGTGCCCTATATCAAAAAGATCTGCAAGCGCGATCCCTTCACCGGCAAGGTCGTCACCGGCGGCATTGTCTCCGTCAAGGATTCCAGCTGGCTGCTCAGCTGGACCCTGAACCGCCAGCAGCAGTTCCGCGACCAGCCCAAGGACCAGCTCTGCGTTTGGGTGTACAGTCTGTTCAGTGATAAGCCCGGCGATTACGTCAAGAAGCCCATGCGCGAATGCACCGGCGAGGAGATCTGCCAGGAATGGCTGTACCACATTGGTGTACCAGTTGACCAAATCGAGGATCTGGCTGCCAACAGTGCCAACACCGTGCCCTGCATGATGCCGTATATCGACGCTTTCTTTATGCCGCGCGCTGCCGGCGACCGCCCGGATGTTGTGCCCGAAGGCGCTGTGAATTTCGCTTTCATCGGCCAGTTTGCCGAGACCAAGCGCGATACCATCTTTACCACCGAGTATTCCATCCGCACCGGCATGGAAGCGGTTTACACCCTGCTGAACGTTGACCGCGGCGTACCGGAGGTCTGGGGCAGCGTATATGATATCCGCGACCTGCTGGATGCCACCGTAAAACTGCGCGACGGCAAAAAGGTCACCGATATGGAGATGAACGTTGTGCAGAAACTGGCCCTGAAAGAAGCTTTGAAGAAGCTGGAGGGCACCGAGATTGAAAAACTGCTGAAAGAATACAATGTGATCTGAAGCGTATAATCATTCTTCCATAAAAAGCACTGCCCCGGCGGGATATCTTGTCCCGCCGGGGCGCTGCTTTATATGATTCTATTTAACATTTGCGTTTGCAATCTATTCTGCTTACCCCAAAATTGCAAAGCTCTGTGCACCCAGCACCAGCTCATCGCCCTTCACTTCGGCTTTGCCGATCACATGCAGCACGCGGGTACCGTCTTCCAGCTTCAGGGGCAGTTCTGCTTCCTCGCGGGCGGGGTTCACCGCGCAGATCAGCTTGCCGCGCTCCCAGGCAAACGGGCGGTAGCTGCCCTTTGCCTTGGGGGCAAACCGCACATGGAACGGCGCATCGGAATCCAGATCCCGGTGGCTGTGGCGGAAGTTCAGCACCCCCTGCACGGTATGCCACAGGCTGTCAGGGTCTGCCTGCTGGGCAGCCACGGTGGGGGCGTCCGCGGCATCGTCCACCGGCAGGTACAGCTTGTCGGCTGCGGCGGTAGAAAATCCCTTGTTGGCACTGTTATCCCACTGCATGGGGGTGCGGGAACCGGTGCGGAAATAGCCGCCCTCCTTGGTGGGCAGCGGCAGATAGCGCATGCCGATCTCATCGCCATAATACACAAACGGTGCGCCGGGCAGGGTAAACAGCATGGCGTAAGCAATTTTCAGCTCATCCGGGGTCAAACCGGCGGAGGGGCGGATGGTATCATGGTTGCAGGTAATCAAGCAGTACAGGCCGTCCTTGCGGGTCGCCTTGTAGCTGGGCAGCCAGTCATCCAGGAACTTGTCAATACCCGTGCCGGAATCCGCACAGAAATACGCCTTGCCGATGTTATGCGGGTCAGAATCTGTTGCGCCATCATAATTGCGCATCAGCCAGCTGTAGCCATTGCCCTGCCATTCCAGCATAAAGTCCATATCAAAGCCGTTTTTCAGGGACTGGCGCGGCTGGTTCCATTCGCTCACCAGAGCGGCTTCGGGGTATTCCTTGTCCAGCATAGCGGCAATATCGCGCCAGATGGCACAGGTATACTTTTTGTGGTGGGTATCATTCTTGACCAGGCTGGATGCCATATCCACACGGAAACCATCGCAGCCCATATCCAGCCAAAAGCGCATCACATCCTTCACGGCTTCCACCGTTGCGCGCGGGCCGGGGGCGTCGGTGGGCATTTGCCACTTTTCGCGGCACTTGCCGTAACCATAGTTCAAAGCAGGCTGGCACTTGAAGAAGTTCAAAATATAAGTACCGTTGCGGTCGGTCTCGCCGCCAATGAACGGCATACCGTCACCGGCGCTAAAGCAGGAGTCCGTCCAGATATAGCGGTCGGAATACTCATTCTTTTCCGGCTTGCTGCTCTCCTTAAACCATGCGTGTTCCTCGCTGGTATGGCCGGGCACCAGGTCCAGCAGCACATGGATGCCCTTGGCATGAGCTGCTTCAAACAGCGCTTTGGCATCCGCGTTGGTGCCATAGCGGGGGGCAATCAGCTTATAATCGCGCACATCATACCCGGCGTCCTTGAACGGGGAATCAAAGCAGGGGTTGATCCAAAGGGCGTTGCACCCCAGCTCTTTGATGTAATCCAGCTTTTCGATAATCCCCTTCAGATCGCCGATGCCATCCCCGTTGGTATCATAAAAGCTTTGGGGGTAAATTTCGTAAAAAACTGCGTCTTTCAGCCATTGTTTCAAAACAATCCCTCCTATTATTTTCTGTCCCTCTGCGCGGAATCCGGCGCACCGTATGGTTCCCGCTGTACCGGGCAAAGTTCCACTTTTATCATACGGTTCCGCACGGCAGTTGTCAATCACCTTTCACAAAAACAGACGCAGATATTTTTAATTTTCTGGTGCCGGTGCACAATTTTGTCCGCTTATGGTGCATTCTGCTGCGTAACGCTGCTGTTCAGCATCCGGGCAAATTCGCGCGCAGCTGCGTTGGGAACACGACCGCCATCCTGCACCAGCACAACATGACGGGTGGGGATTTCCTCTTTCAACTGGATGGTAAACACATCCCCCGCGGCCAGGGCGTCCTTGGCAAAATTCTGCGGCACATACCCCAGCCCCAGCCCGCTTTTGACCAGCGGCACCACCTGGTCGGTGGTAGCGGCCTCAGTATCCGGCTGCAAAACAAGATTGTTGCTTAAGTAAAACTGGTTATAGAACGCATAGGTCATCGTCTCGCTGCCCAGGCAGATCAGAGGGTATTGCTGCAGTTCTTTCAGCGCCCAGCGGCGGCCCTGCAAAAATTCAAAGTCCCTGCCGGCAATCAGAATTTCCTGGAACGGCATCAGCAGGGTACGGCGCATCGTGGATTCCAACCGGGCCGGGGTGGTGATCACACAAAGATCCACCAGCCCGCGCCCCAGCGCACGGATGGCCTGCGGGGTGGAATGGTTGGCAATGCGCAGCCGCACGCCGGGGTAACGCCGGTGGAATTCCCGCAGCTTATCCAGCAAAAACACATTCAAAGCGGTCTCGCTGGCGCTAATGGTCAGTGCGCCGCTTTCCAGCGCGGTAATGCCCGCCAGCTCGCTTTCCCCCGCCTGCAGCTGCTCCTGGGCGATTTCCACGTGGGCAAACAGCGCCTCGCCCTCCGGAGTCATCGTCACGCCGCGGGTGCTGCGCACCAGCAGCTTGCAGCCCAGCTGTTCCTCCAGCCGGTTCAGGGCGCGGGTCACATTGGGCTGGCTCATGCGCAGCACATTGGCCGCGCGGGTTATACTGTGATATTTGCAGACATAGTAAAATAAGCGGTAATATTCATAGTTTACATTCACAGTTTTTCCTCTTTTCCTGCGTTTTGCCATATCAAATACAAATATTTTGCATGCGAAACATATATTTTACAAATGTACTTTCCGACAGTATAATACAAACCGTTCCAGAAAACAAGGCATACCGGCAGGGTCCGTGCATACTCCCCCCAGGGTGTACCTGAAACGTCGAAAATTTAGAATATTTCTACAAACGCGGCCGGATTCCGCGTTAAAAATCCTTGGAATCCACAAAGGATTCCTGCGGCTTTTTGCCTCGAATCCATCGCACATTTGCGAAATCTTCGTCATTTTCTTCGTTTTCAGCTACACCAGGTAAGCAAGCGGCCCTGCCGGTATTGCCCAGGAAGGATAGCACCATGCAGTATCAGGATATGACAAAAAAAGAAATGCAGCGGGAATACCACCGTCTGTGCCAGCGCTACCATGAGTACGAACAGCAGGGCCTGCAGCTGGATCTTTCCCGCGGAAAGCCTGCGCCGGAGCAGCTGGCACTTTCGCAGCGCATGCTGGGTGAACTGAACTCCCGCAGCGTGCTGGACAGTGAGGATGGCACCGACTGCCGCAATTACGGCGGGCTGGACGGCATTCCCGAAGCAAAAGCCCTGCTGGCCGGTATGATCGGCGCGCGGCCGGAGCAGGTCATGGTGGGCGGCAACAGCAGCCTGACCATGATGTTCGATATTCTCAGCCACGCCATGCTGGACGGCCTGCTGGGCGCAGAGCCGTGGGTGCAGGTCAAGGACCGCAAGTTCCTTTGCCCCGTGCCGGGTTATGACCGCCATTTTGCCATGACGGAGCATTTCGGCTTCCAGCTAATCCCCATCCCCATGCACAATGATGGCCCCGATATGGACATGATCGAAGACCTGGTCCAGCGGAATGCTTCCATCAAAGGCATCTGGTGCGTACCCAAGTACCAGAACCCCACCGGCATTGTGTTCAGCCCCATGGTGGTGGAGCGCTTTGCTCACCTGCAACCCGCAGCGCCGGATTTCCGCATTTTCTGGGATAACGCCTACTGCGTGCATGACCTTTACCCCAACGCCCCGGCCGTCCTGCCAGACATCCTGTCCGCCTGCGCCAATGCCGGGCACCCAGATATGGTGTATGAGTTCTGCTCCACCAGCAAGGTTTCCTTCCCCGGTGCAGGCATCAGCGGCGTGGCGGCAAGTTCCGCCAACCTGATCGATCTGCGCAAAGTGTGGAAGTTTGCCACCATCGGCCCCGATAAGCTCAACCAGCTGCGCCAGGCACGTTTTTTCCGCAATGAAAGCGGCATTGAAGCCCATATGGCACGCCATGCCCGCCTGCTGCGCCCCAAGTTCGAGCAGGTCATCTCCATTTTCCGCGAGGAACTGGACGGTAGCGGCATTGCCAGCTGGACGGAACCCCGCGGCGGCTACTTCCTTTCCTTCGATACCATGCCGGGCTGCGCGGCCCGCACGGTGGAGCTTTGCCGCCGGGCCGGTGTCAAATTCACCCCCGCCGGTTCCACCTGGCCCTATGGCCGCGACCCGCAGGACAGCAACATCCGTATTGCCCCCAGCTTTGCCAGCGCCGAGGAGATCGAACCTGCGGCCCGGCTGTTTACCATCTGCGTGCGGCTTGCCACACTGGAAAAGCTGGCGGCTACCCGCTTTGCATCCGAAACCGCCCTTGGCGCGGAGCGCATCGCCTGAATCTCCGCTCCTTGGCAGTTTTGCACAAACACCGTTCCTTTCCCTCACCATCAAAACCGCATAAAACTGCAAGATTTGTTTGAAATCAAGAACTTTTCCGCATTTTTTGTCATTAAATTCGGCAATTAGCTCAATTTTCAGTGTGCTTTATTGTGCATCGTGCACAGTATTTTTAATCTGTCAGAATCACGGAATATCCAAAAGGCAGAATGTGCGGCAAGGGGCTTACAAATGGCGGGGAATGGTGGTATTATGGCGGCATAAAGAACGCAGCAAGGAGGGTGCAGAAACGGAACATCGCCGTTTCCCCCCTTCTGTTTTTCTCCTTGGTGCGCTTTTTATCAGATAAATTCAAAACATAAAGCCAGCCCGGCGCACAAGCTGCCCCGCTGGCCAGAGGAGGCGGAATAATGAACGAACTGACCGCCGCCTTAAAAGAGGAGCTTAACGTTGATACGGCGTTTACCCTTCCCATTTTTGGCGGCATCGACATCCCGGAATCCATCGCGGTAAGTTGGGGCATCATGGCGTTTTTGGTGATCGTTTCGATTTTGCTCACACGCAATCTCAAGGTCAATCATATCAGCAAGCGCCAGGCCATCCTGGAAACCGCTGTGGTAACCATGGATAACTTCTTCAAAGATCTGCTGGGCGAAGCCGGCAAACAGTATGTGCCGTACCTGATCACGGTTGCACTGTACATTGCCTGCTCCAACCTGATTGGCATCATTGGTCTCAAGCCCCCCACAAAGGACCTGAATGTTACCGCAGCGCTGGCTATTATGAGCATTGTGCTGATCGAATATTCCGGCATCCATGCAAAGGGCGGCAAGCGATTTGTACACAGCCTGGCGGAACCCATTGCCCTGATGACCCCCATGAACATTCTGGAAATCGCCATCCGGCCCACCAGCCTGTGCATGCGTTTGTTCGGCAACGTTCTGGGCGCATTTGTCATCATGGAACTCATCAAACTGGTGGTTCCGGTTTTTGTCCCCGCAATTTTCAGCCTGTATTTTGATTTGTTTGACGGTCTGATCCAAACCTATGTGTTTGTCTTCCTGACCTCCCTGTTCATGAAAGAAACGATGGAATGACCTGCGTTTTCTTTCCCACTTTTACATTATTATAAAAAGGAGTAATTTATTATGGCAAGTTTGGTAGCTTTGGGCGCTGGCATCGCAGCACTGACCGGCATTGGCGCCGGCATCGGCATTGGCATTGCAACCGGTAAGGCAGCGGAGGCCATCAGCCGCCAGCCGGAAGCTGAAAGCAAGATCAGCAAGAACCTGCTGCTGGGCGCCGCCCTGGCAGAAGGCACCGCCATTTTCGGCTTCGTTGTTGCCCTGCTCATCATCCTGTTCCTGGGCTGATAACGGAGGCATAAACGATGCTGACACTGAATTTGAATATTCTGTGGACGGTCGTCAACATTCTGGTTCTGTTTGTTCTGCTGCGCAAGTTTTTGTACCGTCCCGTTATGAACGTGATTGAGCAGCGCCAGAAGCAGATCGATGATGCGATCGCCGATGCAGAAGGCAAAAAGAACGACGCACAGGCTGTTTTGGCACAGGCGCAGGATAAACTGCAGAATGTGGATACCGAAGCTGCCCAGCGCCGCGAAGCCTACGAAAAGCAGGCTGAAAAAGAGAAAGAACAGCTTTTGCAGGACGCCCAGCGCCAGGCAGATGCGATTGTGGCCGAAGGCAAAGCCGCTGCCGAAGCAGAGCATGCCCGCCGCCTGCGCGATGCCAATGCTGAAACTTCCGCCCTGGCTCGCGATATGTGTGAAAAGCTGCTGGCGCGCAACCTGACGCAGCAGGACGATGCACGCCTGCTGGATGACCTGCTGCAGAAAGCGGGGGACAGCAATGGCAAGTGAATTCAGCCGCGAGTTTTTCTCCGCCAACCGCATTGTAAAGGCCGACCTGCACTGCGCCCGCCAGCCGCGGGAGCAGGACCTGGACAAGATCAAGGCCGAGCTGAAATCCCTGTACGATGCAACCGAAGTCCTGCTGGATGTCAGCGTGGATGAAAGCCTGCTTTCCGGCTATGTATTGCAGGTGGGCGACCGTGTGTTTGATAACTCCGGCCGCCATGCCCTGGACCAGATGACCGGCGACAAGCCCGACCTGGCCACCCTGAAGACCCGCGTGGAAGACTACAAGCCCGCCGCCAACACCGCCGAGGGAGGCACGGTTGTGTCCGCTGCCGACGGCATTGTTACCGTTGAAGGCATGGACCGCGCCGTGTACGGCGAGATCGTCACCTTTGAAAACGGTGCCAAGGGCATGGTGGAAAGTGTTGAGCCTTCCCACCTGGGCATTATGCTGTTTGATGGTGCCGAATCCGTCGGCGTGGGCACCCTGGTGACCCGTACCGGCAAGCGCGCCGGTATCCCCGTCGGCGAAGCCTTCCTGGGCCGCGTCATCAACCCGCTGGGCGAGCCCATCGACGGCAAGGGTGCCATCGAAGCCGTTGGTTACAACCCCATCGAGAAGCAGGCCCCCGGCATTCTGGAGCGCCAGAGCGTGGACACCCCGCTGCACACCGGCATTCTGTCCATCGACTCGATGTTCCCCATCGGCCGTGGCCAGCGTGAGTTGATCATCGGCGACCGCCAGACCGGCAAGACCTCCATCGCCACCGATACCATCCTGAACCAGAAAGATACCGGCGTGCTCTGCATCTACGTTGCCATCGGGCAGAAGGCTTCCTCCATTGCCCGCGTGGCCGAGGACCTGAAAAAGCATGGCGCTATGGGCTACACCACCATTGTGGCCGCCACCGCCAGCGACAGCGCCCCCCTGCAGTACATTGCCCCGTATGCCGGCACCGCACTGGCCGAATATTTTATGGCCCAGGGCAAGAGCGTGCTGATCGTCTATGACGACCTCTCCAAGCACGCCGTGGCATACCGTGCCATTTCCCTGCTGCTGCGCCGCTCCCCCGGCCGTGAGGCTTACCCCGGCGACGTTTTCTACCTGCATTCCCGTCTGCTGGAACGTTCCTGCCGTATGCGGGACGACCTGGGCGGCGGTTCCATCACCGCACTGCCCATTGTTGAAACCCAGGCAGGCGATGTTTCCGCCTACATTCCCACCAACGTTATTTCCATCACCGATGGCCAGATCTTCCTGGAGACCGCACTGTTCAACGCAGGCAACCGCCCGGCTGTCAACGTTGGCTTGTCGGTTTCCCGTGTCGGCGGCGCTGCCCAGACCAAGGCCATGAAAAAGGCCAACGCCAACCTGCGTATCGAGCTGGCCCAGTACAAGGATATGGAATCCTTCTCGCAGTTCAGCTCTGACCTGGACGCTGAGACCCGCCGCCAGCTGGAACACGGCAAGGCTTTGATGGAACTGCTGAAACAGCCGCTGTACCAGCCCAAATCCGACGCCGAGCAGGTCGTTTTGCTGACCCTCGCCGCCCACGGCGTGCTCGACGAGATCAAAACCGGCGAGCTGCGCCAGAAAACCTCCGCATTTGTGCGTCAGTTCCGTACGGACCCGTCCGGCGTGATGGACGAGATCCAGGCTTCCGGTAAGCTCAGCCCCGAACAGGTGCAGACCATCCTGAACGCCTGGAACGCATTTGCGGGAGGCGATGCCCATGCCATCCACTAAGCTGCTCAAGGAGCGTATTGAGAGCATTCAGGACACCATGAAGATCACCAATGCCATGTACCTGATCTCCTCCTCCAAGCTGCGCAAGGCACGCAAAAATTACCAGGCAGTTTCGCCTTACTTTGAGCGCATGCAGATGACGATGACCCGCGTGCTGCCCCACCTGCCGGAAGAACCGGTCCACCCGTTCTTCCACACCCGCAACCCGGAATCTCCGCGCCGCGCCTATCTGGTGCTGACGGCGGACAAAGGCATGGCCGGTGCGTACAACCAGAATCTGCTCAAGTTTCTGAAATCGCACTGCGGCGATGACCCCAAGGCCCGCTTTTATGTGGTGGGCCAGACCGGCTACCGCGCCCTGCTGCACAAGGACCCCCGCCTGGTGGAAGATTTTCTGTACAGCGGTCAGGCCCCCACATTGCAGCGTGCGCGTGACATCACGGCGGACATGATCGATACGTTCAAGGCGGATGAGGTGGATGAGGTTTACCTCATCTACACCAAGATCCAGAACGCCCTGACCGCTGAACCGGTCATGCTGCAGCTGCTGCCGCTGGAACGCTCCCACTTTGCGCCGCTGCCGCCCGCACTGGGCGATCCCCATGGCGAGGTTGAGCTGTTCCCCGATGCGTGGTCGGTGTTCAAGCAGATGGCCCCCATCTACATGCACGGCATGATCTTCGGTGCCATGACCGAGAGCTATTGCGCCGAGCAGAGCGCCCGCATGACCGCCATGGATTCCGCCACCAAGAGCGCCACCGATATGATTCACGCGCTCCAGCTGGAGTATAACCGCACCCGCCAGGGTGCAATCACCCAGGAGATCACCGAGATCATCGGCGGTGCTTCTGCTGTGCAAACCAGCGACTATTAAACTTTTTGCACTGTATCCCCTATCGGGATACAATGTTCAAACATTTATCTACTTCTGAAATTAAGGAAGAGGCTATCGTATGACACAGGGAACAATTATTCGTGTAGCAGGCCCCGTGGTGGACGTTCAGTTCACCGAGGGCAAGCTGCCTGCCCTGCAGGAAGCGCTGACAGTGACCGCTGAGGGCACCGAGCGCACGATGGAAGTAACGCAGCATGTGAACGAAACCACCGTTCGCTGCATTATGCTTTCTGCCAGCGAGGGTCTTGGCAAGGGGATGACCGTGAACGCACTGGGCCACGGCCTGACTGCCCCGGTGGGCGAAGCCACCCTGGGCCGCATGTTTGACCCCCTGGGCCGCCCCATTGACGGCAAAGGCCCCATGGCCGCAGACGTCCCTACCTGGCCCATTCATCGCAAGGCCCCCGGCTTTGAGGACCAGAAACCTGCAACCGAAATTCTGGAAACCGGCATCAAGGTCATTGACCTGCTGGCACCGTATGCCAAGGGCGGCAAGATCGGCCTGTTTGGCGGCGCCGGTGTTGGCAAAACCGTGCTGATCCAGGAGCTGATCCACAACGTAGCCACCGAGCACGGCGGCTACTCCATCTTTACCGGCGTTGGCGAGCGCAGCCGTGAGGGCTGTGACCTTTGGGGCGAAATGAACGCTTCCGGCGTTCTGAACAAGACCGCCCTGATCTTCGGCCAGATGAACGAACCGCCGGGAGCCCGTATGCGCGTTGCCGAAACCGGCCTGACCATGGCAGAATACTTCCGTGAGGAAAGCCACAAGGATGTGCTGCTGTTTATTGACAACATCTTCCGTTTTGTGCAGGCCGGCTCCGAAGTTTCCGCCCTGATGGGCCGTATGCCCTCCGCCGTTGGTTACCAGCCCACGCTGGCCAACGAGCTGGGTGCCCTGCAGGAGCGTATCACTTCCACCCGTGATGGGTCCATCACCTCGGTTCAGGCCGTTTATGTGCCTGCCGACGACCTGACCGACCCCGCCCCGGCCACCACCTTTGCCCACCTGGATGCCACTACCGTTCTGTCCCGTAAGATCGTGGAACAGGGTATCTACCCCGCCGTGGATCCGCTGGATTCCACCAGCCGCATCCTGGAAGCAGACATTGTGGGCGAGGAGCATTATCGCGTGGCCCGCAAGGTACAGGCTACCTTGCAGCGCTACCAGGAACTGCAGGACATTATCGCCATCCTTGGCATGGACGAACTGGACGACAACGATAAGCTGACCGTTGCCCGCGCCCGCAAAATCCAGAAATTCCTGTCCCAGCCGTTCTTCGTTGCCGAGAATTTTACCGGCCTGCCGGGCAAATATGTGCCCCTGGCCGAAACTGTCAAGGGCTTTGCCGCCATCGTGGACGGTCAGGTCGATGATCTGCCCGAATGGGCGTTCTTCAACGTGGGCACGCTGGACGATGCTCGCAAGAAGGCTGCCGAAAAGGGCGGTGTGGCCTGATGGAAAAGTTCATTCTGAACATCACGGCCAGCAGCGGCGAGTTTTTCCAGGGCGAGTGCGAAAGCCTGACCCTGCCCACCGCTGACGGCCAGTACGGCGTACAGGCCGGACACAGCCCGGTGCTGGTTGCCCTGGAAATGGGCATCATGCAGTTCACCGTGAACGGCGAAACCCGCAACGTACTGGTGGGCGATGGCATTGCCGAAGTGACCCCCGCTTACGTTATGCTGCTGGTCGACAGCGCCGAGCGCCCGGAGGATATCGATAAGAACCGTGCCGAGGCCGCCCGCATCCGCGCCGAGGAACGCTTGCAGCACAAGCAGAGCATGCACGAGTATTACCAGAGCAAGATTGCCCTGAACCGTGCCATGCAGCGCCTGCAGGCTACTGCAAAATACAACCGCTGATTACCTTCCAACAAAGTTGCCACCCGTTCTGTGCAGGGGATCCCTGCGCAGAGCGGGTGGCTTTGTTTTATCCTGTATCTGCTTTTCGTCTTAATTTGCCTTACTTGTTATAGTAATTTTATATCAAAATTAAGATTCAGTCTTTTTCTTGTTGACAAAGCAGCCCAAACTGTGTACAATCAGCAGTAAGGGAATGTCTTTCCCTCTCCCGGCCCATACTATGGTGTAGATACGCCATAACCATGTCCGGCAAACAGCAGCGGAACACGCTGCTTTACAGTCATAATTAAAGGAGGGAACCTTTTTATGGTTACCAAAATCAGCAATAATGATCTTTCCCAGGCCAAAGCACAGGGCGTGGCCGTTCTGGATTTTTCTGCAACCTGGTGCGGTCCCTGCCAGATGCTTGCCCCGGTCCTGCATGAGCTTGCCGATGAAGTTGGCAGCAAAGCCGCATTTTACAGCATTGATGTGGACGAAAACCGCCAGCTTGCCACCGAATACGGCATTTCCAGCATCCCCTGCCTGGTCGTACTGAAAAACGGTCAGGAATCCGCCCGCAGCGTCGGTTTCCTGCCCAAGCAGGCTTTGCAGGATATGTTGGATAAGTATATTTGAGAGATACGCACGGCCTAAAAAGGAGCAGTTTCCCTTCAGCGCAGCGGGCGCACATGGTGCGCCCCTACGGGTGGGGGTGCACCATAAATATTGCCGCACATTATAAAATGCACTGTAGGGAACGGTCTTGACCGTTCTGGCACCACAAAACATCTGCTCAAACCAACCTCGCTGCTCCCTTTCCCCACCTCCAATTCCTAACTCCTAACTAAAAAACGCCATGCTTTCTTCGGAAAGCATGGCGTTTTTCTTATTTCACTTTTTCCTCAATTGCGCAGGCATCATAGGGTTTCAGCTCCATGCTGCCCAAAACGTTTTTGCCGCTCAACAGGTCTGCACCGGATTCCACCTGCACCTTAACTGCGCTCTGGGTGGTGTTGATGTAGAAATGGTAGCGCGCGTTCTCGCTTTCGCGGCAGTGGTATTCCACACCCTGCGGCAGGTCACGCAGGTGCACCTTGGCATCGGCCAAAGCTGCACGCAGCACAGCGGCGTTGCCGGCATCATCCAGGCGCGCACCGATGTAATAAGCGTGCCCCTTGCCGAACACATGGTGGGTCACAGCCGCATGGCCGGAATAGAAATCCTGTCCATACACAGCCACCACCTCGGTACCCTCGGCAGGCTGCAACAGTTCGCAGTAATCCTTGATGCTGCTCTGCTGGCTGCTCTTGACCCAGATGGCACGGTTGCCCTCGCCGGGGTACAGGGTGTCCAGTTCGCTTGCGGTCACGCCAAACACTTCGCGCAGGCCGTCACCGGGGAACCCGCCCAGCCAACACAGGGTGCTTTCATCCACATAGCCCAGCAGATAGGTGGCCACAACGGTGCCGCCGTTTTCCACATATTCGCGGATCTTTTGTGCAAAACCAGGCTTGGTCATAAACAGCATGGGCAGCACCACCAGCTTATAGCGGTTCAGGTCTGCATCCACGCCCACAACGTCGGTTTCCACACCGCAGTGGTTCAGCTGGGCGTACAGCTGGCAGCAGGTTTCGCGCAGATTCTTCTGTTTGATCTGCATGCCCCAGGCGTCATCCAGCGCCCAACGGTTGTCCCAGTCAAAGATCATGGCCGCATCCGCTTTGGGCAGGCTGCCGCACACCGGGGTCAGGGCGGCCAGGGCTTCGTTGGTGGCGGTCACTTCGTTGAACACGCGGGTATCATCGCGGCCATCGTGGTCTACAACCGCGCCGTGGAACTGCTCAGAGCCGCCGCGGCCCTTGCGCCACTGGAAGTACTGCACGCCGTCCGCACCACAGGCCACTGTCTGGATAGCGCTCATCCGGTTCACGCCGGGGCGCTTGAGCTTATTATACTCGTGCCAGTTCACCAGGCTGGGGGTGCTTTCCATCAGCAGGAACGGCTTGTCCGGCTTGCAGCCGCGGATCAGCGCATGATCAAACGCCGTCATGCCCGCCGTCACGGTGGTGCTGCGGTCGGGGCGCCCCCAATGGGGGTAACTGTCCCAGCAGACAAAATCCAGCTCTCTTTGCAGCTTGTGGTAGTCCAATCCGGGGAAGTACTCCATCAGGTTCGTGGTAATGGGCACATTGGGGGTCCGCTTGCGCAGGATCGCCGTTTCGCTGTGTACATAGTCCATCATGTTCCAGGTGGTAAAGCGCCGCCAGTCCAGCTTCAGGCCGTTCAGGCTCTGCTCCCCGTTATCAAACGGCGGCTCCACCTCGTCAAAGCTGTCGTAGTGGTGGCTCCAGAAGCTAGTCCACCAGGCATGGTTCAGGGCATCAATGGTATGATACTTTTCTTTCAGCCAGCCGCGGAAGCGCTCTTGGCACAGCGGGCAGTAGCATTCGCCGCCCAGCTCATTGGAAATGTGCCACAAGATCAGGCCGGGGTGGTCGCCCACAGCGTCGATCAGGTGGTTCAGCAGCTCCTCTACCTTCTGGCGGTAGATGGGGCTGGTCAGGCAGTGGTTGTGGCGCATGCCCTGGTGGTCCCGCACACCGTTGGACTGCACGCGCAGCACTTCGGGGTATTTGCGTGCCAGCCAGTTGGGCTTTGCACCAGTGGGCGTTGCCAGCTCGGTATAAATGCCCTGGTCATACAGTCGATCCATGATCTCGCGCAGCCAAGTAAAGTTATATTCCCCTTCGCGCGGCTCATATGCTGCCCAGGCAAACACACCCAGCGTAACGCTGTTCATTCCGGCCTTTTTCATCATGCGGATGTCCGCTTCAAGAATATCCGGGCGGTCCAGCCATTGATCCGGGTTATAATCGCCGCCGCACAGCATCACAGGGGCTTTGGTGATAAAGTTCATCGTGGATTCCCTTTCCTCTACACTGTAAAACATAAAACAAAAATTAGGAATCGGAAACCCGAAAGACGGAACTGGCGGTCTGCACCGAAATTCCTCATTCCTGATTTCCAATTCCTAATTATAGTAGATTCTGCAACTATTGTGCCATGTGCAGTTGATGCAAAGGTTTAGCCCTTTGCTGCACCGGAGGTAATGCCCTCAACATAGAACTTCTGCATGATGACAAACAGGATGGAGATGGGGATAGCCACCAAAACACCGCCTGCGCAGAAACGGGAGAAGTAGCTGTTGACCAAAGCCTTTTGCAGCATGTTGTACAGGCCGATTGCCACCGTCCAGTCCGTCGAAACGCCGGAGTTCAGGATCATCTTTGCCACAACAAAGTCGGTCCACGGCGTCAGGAAGGAGTTGATAATGGTGTACACCAGGATCGGGCGGGACATCGGGATGACGATCTGGAAGAAGATGCGCGCTTCCGAAGCGCCGTCCAGCTTGGCGGCCTCACGCAGTGCCACAGGCACCGTATCAAAAAAGCCCTTACAGATCAGGTAGCCCAGGCCGGAAGAGCCCGCGTATACCATGATCAGACCGGCGTAAGAGTTGGTCAGGTTCATGTACTTCAAAACAAAGTACACAGCGATCATGGCCAGAACGCCGGGGAACAGGTTGACGGTAACGGACAAGTTCTGCAGCAGCTTGCGGCCCTTGAAGCGGCAGCAGCTTATGGCGTAAGCCACCATCAACACAAAGCAGGTGGAGATCACACAGTTAAAGCATGCCACAACCAGGGTGTTCATGAACCAGCGCGGGAACTGTGCAACAGAGTCCGGCTGTGTCATAATGCTGACGTAGTTCCACATGGTAAAGCTTTCCGGCACAAAGCGGGTAAAGTTGATGCCCTTATCGGTGGAGAACGAGGTCAGCAACAGCCAGGCGATGGGTACCAGCCAGATAAAAGCCAGCAGCGCCAGCACCAGATGGCGGATGACGGAGAAGATGCCTTTTTTCACTTTGCCCTGCTTGAGCTGCTTTTGCACAGCAGCAGAGCTTACAGCAGTGTTACTCAAGAGAACATCGCCTCCTTCTTATTGATAAAGTGGAAGCATACAACCGTAAACACGGCGCACACAATGAACACCATAATGCCCAGCACGGCAGCCATCTTGTAGTTGTAGTAATCCTGCGTCAAGCGGAACAGCCAGGTAACCAGCAGGTCAACTTCCTTTGCGTTGGACTGTGCAAGGGCCTGGTCCTGGGTTACAAACACATCCTGCGTGAGCAGGTAAATGACGTTGAAGTTGTTGACGTTCTTGACGAAATCCGTTACCAGAGAGGGACCCTGCACGCTGAGCAGGTAGGGCAGCTTGATGCGGAAGAACATCTGCACCGGGTTGGCGCCGTCAATGCGGGCGGCCTCGATCATGTCAGCGGGAATGTTCATCAGCACGCCGGTGGCAATCAGCATCTGGTACGGCACGCCGATCCAGATATTGATCATGATGATGGTGAACATGGCCCAGCCCGGCTGGGTCAGGAACGGAATGTAAGAAAGGCCCTTATCCAGCAGGCCGATGTTATGCAGGAAGTCGGTAACGCCTGCATTGGCCATCATGGTATTGAAAATACCGTTGTTGGAGAAGAAGTTGCGCACCAGCAGCAGCGTAACGAACTGCGGCACCGCAATGGTCACCATGAACAGGGTACGCCAGAACTTGGGGAACTTGGTCTTTTTGTCGTTGATGAACATTGCCATCAGAATGCCGCCAAAGAAGTTGGTAAAGGTGGCAAAGAATGCCCAAACCAACGTCCAGGTTAAAACCTTGGCAAAGGAATAACCAAACGTGGAGGTCATTCCGCCGCCGCCAAACAAGGTAAAGAAGTTGTTCAGCCCAACCCAGGTAAACAGTTCATTGGGCGGCATGTGCTGCTGGTCATAGTTGGTGAACGCAACGGCGATCAGGATGAACAGCGGCACAATGGTGAACACCACAACGCCCAGAACCGGCAGGGTGAGCAGGGTCACATAGAACTTTTCGTTCAGGTAAACGTTGATGTCCTGCACAAAGTTGTTGGTCTTTTTGCCAGCTTCACGGATCTTCTGCAGCTGATAGTTGGAAGATACCACCATCATGGCCGCTGCGATCAGTGCCGCGATCACGATAAAGGAGATCATGCTCATCAGCAGGATCTCAAACGAATTATCGTAATCGTTTACAACGTTTTTCATCGTGGCAACATCGAACACCATCTCCATTTTTACGGTGCCAAGGGTGCCGAACTTTGCCAGATTGGGTACGCCAAAGAATGCCAGGAAATACAGCGCAAAGCCCTGTACAAATGTGACCAGAAGCGCCTTCATCAGCTGGCCGTGGCCAATGTAGCCCAGACCCCATACAAAGAAGGATAGTTTGGTAAAGATATCGCCGTGCACAAAGTCATGACCAAATTTCTGCAAAAAATTGGGTTCCTTTGGTTCCGTGTGCAGGGCCGCAGCAGCGGATTTTGCCACAGGAATCTCTCCTTTCCAACGCGGTTACGCCAAGCGGCCCACACGTGCCCGGCAACCGTTCCGGACCGTTTGTGGGCCGTTGTTTTAGTGTATCAATGCAGCTTTTTTCGTTTTAACAATTACTGGGTAACCGGTGCGGTGATGCCAGCAACAGCATCTTCAATCAGGGTCTGGGGATCCTTGCCATCGGGGTTGCCGTTGACACAGATCTGGCCGAGGGTTTCAGCAGAAGCCCAGTAGTTGCCGCCGACGCGCTGCAGGTTAGCGTACTCAGACTGAGCAACAACAGCGGTCAGAGCCGGAGAAGAAGCGGCTGCCAGAGCATTGGTGTTGGAGGGGCCCTGTGCACGCTGCTGGAAGCGGAGGGTCTCGTTCTCTTCGTTGGTAACGTAATCAGCCAGCAGCATGGCAGCACCAACGTTAGCGCTGTGGGGGTTGACACCGATCAGTTTGAAGCCGGAGAAGGAAGCCATCTGGACCTGCTCACCGTTCAGGGTGTAGGTGGGCAGCTTGCAGGCGGCGTAGTTGTCGCCCCAAACTTCAGCAGCGTCGTTTGCACGCCAGGTGCCGTTAACGCCAGCAACCAGGGTGCCGTCCTTCAGCTTGCCGGTGAACTCTTCATCCTTCAGGGCGAGGAAGCCGGGGTTCTTGCAGATATCGATGACAGCCTGGGTAACGTCAGCGCCCGGAGCTTCGTTCCAGTTGCAGACGGTGTTCACGCCGTCATCAGCCAGGCTCAGGTTCAGGCCAGCGCCAGCATAGAAGCTGTACAGGTACCAGCCGTTAGCAACGTCCATCGAGACTTTCTTGCCTGCGGCGGCTGCCTTCTCCATCATCGTGTCAAGGCTCTTGACGTCATCCTCGGTGAAGAAGGACTTATCATAGAACATGAAGTAGCCGTTATCAGCGGTCAGGGGGTAAGCATACAGCTTGCCGTTCATGGTTGCAGCGTCAACAGAAGCTGCAGTGTTGCGGCTCTTGATGTCGTCAGCGTTCAGCTGAACTTCCTGCAGGGCGCCTGCCTGAACCAGCTCGTTCAGCTGGTCATCAGCAAATGCGTAAACGTCAGCAGCGGCGGTGGGGTCGGTCAGGACGGTATCCTTAGCCTCCTTTTCGGACTGAGCGCCCAGGTTGATGGTGATCTTGCCGCCGTAATTGCCGTATTCTTTGATAAAGTTATCAGCGATGGTGCGCAGCAGTTCCTGGTCTTCCTCGGCGCCCCACATGGTCAGGGTAACGTCGTTGGCGAAAGCAGCGGCTGCAGCCTGCTGCAGAACGTCACCATCGTCAGCTGCGGTGCTGTCGGTGGAGGCGGCTTCGCTGGAAGCTGCAGTGCTGGTGGACTCTGCAGTAGATTCTGCAGCGGAAGAGGCAGTTGCGGTGTTGCCGCATGCTGCCAGGGACAGTGCCATCAAGGCAGCTGTTGCAAGTGCGAGTTGCTTTTTCATAATCATTCTCCTTCATCTGCTATATCACAAGCTTCTCAAGGTTGCGCATTATCGTTGCGCAACTTTGTTTCACGATTTAAGAATACACGATTCTATTTTCAGTGTCAATGTTCATAACCAACATGTTTTACCATATTTTCTTGTGCATTTTTCACAGTCTGTTACACTTTTGTAACAATGTCGAATTTTGTATGCGCAACGCTGCGCAACTTTAGTACAGGCTTTTTAACAACAATCAGCCTTTCCTGGTGCACATGCTGTGCGCACAGAAAAGGCTGTATCAATCATCATATTTTACAATATTGGTAATATTGTCTATTTTGTGGACTCGCGCAAAATCACCTGATATCCCTGCATCTGGCGCAATGCGATTTGCTTGCCCGCCAAAATATCCAGCAGCATCCGGCATGCCGTGGCGCCCAGGCGCTCGCCGTCAAACTGAGCGGCCGAAATCTGCGGGGTTGAGCTGGTCAGCAGCTCACTATCATAAAAACTGGCCAGTTTCACCTGTTCCGGTACCTTGATGTGCCGGGCGCGCAGCTCCTGCAGCACCGCGACCGCCATGCTGTCGTCCGCGCAGAGCAGGCATTCGGGCTTTTGCTCCAGCGCACCTTCCAATGCATCGATCCGCTGTTCGCTGGTTTCAATGCCAGTCCAAATCAATTTCTGGTCCACCTGCACCCCACAGTCGGAAAATCCGCGCAGGTAGCCGCGCAGCCGGTCCGCGTTGACGGTATAGTCGGTGCAGCCGCCCATATAGGCAATGCGGCGCATGCCCAGCTGCAGCAGCAGGCGGGTCATCTCGGCGGACGCTCCTACCTGGTCGTTATCCACCTGGGGCACCTTATCGTCATCCACGCGGCCAATGGCCACAAAAGGCACATTGTGGCGCTGCAAAGTCTGCACACATTCATCGTGCAGCATCGTACGGGACAAAATCACGCCATCCACCTTGTAGGATTCCAGCTGGCGTTCCAGCTGGCCTACATCGGTTTCTCCCGCATAGCACAGCAGCAGGTCATACCCGCGCTGGGCCGCCATGTTCCACACACCGCCCATGCACTTGCGCAGGAACGGCAAGTCCAGCCGCATAAAATGCTTGGGGATCACCAGCGCAAGGTTGTTGGTTGGGCCCTGTTGCGCAGTGCGCAGCGGCGCAGCGGCATCCTGGCGGCCCTTGCCGATATAATCGAACACACGCGCGCGGGTAGCCTCGCTCACGCGCCCCTTGCCGGATATTGCGCGGGATACCGTTGTTTTTGATATATCCAATGCCTCCGCCACTTCCGCGATGGTCACTTCATCACGCTTACCTGCCATTCAGCACCCTCCTTTTCCCATGTTGCGCAGGCATTGCGCACTAATAACAGCATATGTGTTTGTTGTACATTTGTCAATCTGCAAACAGCACAAAAAAAGCCTGCCAGATTTGGCAGGCTTGCCGCGCAGTACAGCCGTTCCAAGCATAGGCGTATGTCCGCCGCCCGGAATCTCTCCCGAAATTTTTCGTGTATTAAAAATTCTGTTGGGAGCATAGGGGCGCACATTGTGCGCCCGCCGCCTTGACATAGCAACGCACATTTATGTCATACACATGGCAAATCTCCGTGGGCGAACGCTGTTCGCCCTTACGGAGCATCTTTGTTTCCCTGACGTTTTCGATAGGTGTTGCCCTTATTTTTTCTGCGGTTCGCCGTTGGCAATATCGCGCACAACCTCACCCGCAATGATCAGCCCCGCGGCGGCGGGCACAAAGGCGTTGCTGCCGGGAACCTGGCGGCGCTGGGTACATTTGCGGGCCGTGTCGGGCGGGCAGATGCAATGGGTGCGGCAGCTGATGGTCATATCATCAATGGGGGTCAGTGCAGGCTCTTTGGAGTATACCACCTTCAGGTGCTTGACCCCGCGCTTGCGCAGCTCGGCGCGCATTACGCGGGCCAGCGGGCAGACGGAGGTATCGTAAATATCCGCAACTTCCAGGGCGGAAGCATCCAGCTTGTTGCCCGCGCCCATGCAGCTGATGATGGGCGTGCCCGTTGCCTGCGCCTGCATGACCAGTTCCAGCTTGCCCTTTACCGTGTCGATGGCATCGACCACATAGTCGTACTGGCTGAAATCGAACTGGTCGGCGGTGTCTGGCATGTAGAACGTCTTGTAGGTGTTCACCACGGCGTCCGGGTTGATATCATGGATGCGCTCTTCCGCCACATCCACCTTGTATTTGCCCACCGTTTTGTGGGTGGCCAGGATCTGGCGGTTCAGGTTGGTCAGGCAGACCTTGTCGTCATCAATCAGGTCCAGCGTGCCAATGCCGCTGCGTGCCAGTGCTTCCACCGTATAGCCTCCAACACCGCCAACGCCAAACACGGCCACACGGGCGTTGTACAGACGCTCCATTGCCTCCTTGCCAAACAACAACTGCGTTCTTGAAAACTGATTCAGCATACTGCCTGCTCCCCCACGGTTTTGTAAATTAACAAACAAATGGGCGGGTTCGCGCCCGCCCAACCTATCAAATCGGTAGTCTTTTCAAATTATAAAGCGCAGCATACAAAAAGTCAAGGGGAAGCCCTGCGCAGAGCTTCCCCCTGACATATGTTTTGCATTTTACAGCTCACTGCCGTTTGTGGCGATCACATGGGCGTACCACGCAGCGGAATCCTTGGGGATGCGTTCCATGGTGCGGTAGTCCACATAAATCAGCCCAAAGCGCTTGCTGTAGCCTTCGGCCCACTCATAGTTATCCATGATCGACCAGTAGGTATAACCGATCAGCGGGTAGCCCTCCTGCAGGGCGCGGCGGGCGGCCAACAGGTGGCGGTGCACATAATCAATGCGCTGCGGGTCGTGCACTTTACCGTCCAGCATCACAAAATCTGTGTTGGCCATGCCGTTCTCGGTAATCAGGATGGGCCGGCCATACCGCTGGTTCAAAAAGCGGATGGCCCAATAGATGCAGTCCGGCGTGATGGGCCATTCCATCGCAGTGCGCGGGCTGCCCTGCCAGGTGTTGGCGGTATACTCGCTGCCCGGCCGCTGGGCTGCGCAGGCATTGTAGACGTTAAAGCCCAGGTAATCCAGCGGCTGGTGCAGCAGCTCCAGTTCCTGCGGGGTGAACACATCCGCCCCCAGGGCTTTGGCCATCGGTTCCGGCACCCTGCCCAGCAGAACGGGGTCGCACCACCAGCTGATGGAATAGCAGCCTTCCACCTCCATCGTCCGGCGGTAAGCTTCGGCGATGGCGGCTTCGCTTTCGTCCCCGCAGGGCGAAAACACCGGTCCGGTGGGAGCATACCCCACCTTAGGCGGCGAATGATGTGGCGCGGCCCGTCCGCGGGACGATGCAAGCATCGTGCCCTACAGATATTGGCAGCGTTTATAGCAACCGGCAGGGTCTCTCCCCGGCGCGATGAGGGCATCATGCCCTACAGATCAAACCGCCGGGCCTGACCCTTACCGCAAAATTCCTAATTACTCATTTCTAACTTTTCCCATCCAACTCCTCACTCCTACCCCCTAACTCACTTCATGAGCATTTCCGCCGCCTTCGCCAGCTCCGCGTTCACCGCATCGGCTTCCGCTTCGCTCTTGCCCACGGCGGACAGATACACTTTGATTTTCGGCTCGGTGCCGGAGGGGCGCACCATCAGCTTGTGGCCGCCCGCCAGGTGGTATTCCAGCACGTTGGCGCGGGGCAGGCCGGTGGCATCGGTATCATAATCCGCAACACGCTCCACCGCATAGCCCGCAATCTCTTTGGGCGGATCGGCGCGCAGAGTCTTCATCAGGTTCTGCATGGTGTACATGCCGGTTTCGCCCTCAAAGGCAAAGCTGCACAGGGCGTTGCGGTAATAGCCAAACTCTTTGTACAGCGCTTCAATGGCATCCAGCAGCGTCATGCCCTGCTGGGCATACCAGGCGGCGGCTTCACACACCAGCAGCGTGGCGTTCACGGCATCCTTATCCCGCACATGTCCGCCGGACAGGTAACCATAGCTCTCCTCAAAGCCAAAGATATAGCGTTCCACATGGCCCTCTGCTTCCAGCTTGCCGATCTGCTCGCCGATGAACTTAAAGCCCGTCAGGGTGCGGCGCAGCTCCACGCCGTACTTTTTGGCAACCGGCGTTGCCATATCGGTGGAAACAATGGTGGTCACGGCCACGGGATCCTTGGGCATGGTGCCGCGGGCCAGGCGGGTGCGGCAGATATAATCCAGCAGGATAATGCCCATCTCGTTGCCGGTGATCAGCCGGTAGCCGCCCTTGCCGTTCGGCACAGCGGTGCCGCAGCGGTCACAGTCGGGGTCGGTGCCAAGCAGTAGATCCGGGTGTACTTTATCGCACAGTTCCAGTCCCTTCTGCATGGCTTCGCGGATTTCCGGGTTGGGATACGGGCAGGTGGGGAAGTTCCCATCCGGTGTTTCCTGCTCCGGCACCACCGTCACATGGGTCACACCCAGCTTGGCCAGCAGTTTTTTTACGCACTCCAGGCCGGTGCCGTTCAGCGGGGTGTACACCAGCTTGAGCTGCTCAATGCCGGTGCCATCGCCAACGCGCTGGTCATATACAGCCTGTACAAAATCATCCAGGCATTTGTCGTCAATGCTCACAATGCGGCCTGCCTGCACACCGGCTTCATAATCCACCAGCTTTACGCCGTCAAAGCAGTCCACTTTTTCGATTGCAGCCAGAATTTTATCTGCCACTTCCAGCGTGATCTGGCAGCCATCGGCGCCATACACTTTATAGCCGTTGTACTTGGCCGGGTTGTGGCTGGCTGTAATGCAGACGCCTGCCCCGCAGCCCAGATAGCGTACCGCCCAGGAAAGTGCGGGCGTGGGCTCCAGCCGCGGGTACACGCAGGCGGTAATGCCGTTTGCCGCCAGCACGCGGGCAGCTTCGCGGGTGAACAGTTCGCCGTTATTGCGGCTGTCATGCGCAATGGCGATCTTTTTGGGCAGGTCGGTCGCGTTCAGGTAATCGGCCAGGCCCTGGGTGGCCTTACGCACCGTGTACAGGTTCATGCGGTTGGTGCCCGCCCCCAGCACACCGCGCAGGCCGCCGGTGCCAAATTCCAGGTCACGGTAAAAACGGTCCGTGATAGCGGCATCATCCCCGGCAATGCCGTGCAGTTCTTCCGCCATAGCGGTATCCAGTTCCGGTTGGGCCAGCCAACGGTCATACAGTTCTTTCGCTGTATTCATAACAGCACCTTCTTCCTCAAAGTCTGTTTCAGGAAGTGTTCGTTGTTTATCAAACATTTACACGGCCCTTATTATAGCAGATACTTGGCCGCAAAAAAAGCCGCGGCGGGTAAAAATTTTACCAGCCGCGGAAATTATACATTTTGGGCAATACCGCATAATTCTAAGTGCCGATACGGCGAGCGAGGTGCGGCAGATGCTAAGCCAAAAGCGCAGATAATCAGCACCAGCTGCAACACAATGCCCGGCAGCGCGGTGGCAAATGCACCGGCAATGAACATCTGCATGGTAAAGCCATTGTCGCCAAGACCCAGCAGCACGGTTTGGGCCACGCCCCACACAGCGCGCCCGGCCAGCATGGCGGGCACCAGCGCCATATAAACGCCCGCCACGCCGCGCTTGTTCAGCTTGGCATACAGCAGGCCGATCACCGCGCCATAGGCAGCCAGCTCAAACGCCATGCCAATGCCGGTGGGGTACAGCACCGGCATGCCAAACAGCAGCCCGCGCAGCAGCGGCATTACCGCGCCAACGGCCAGGCCATACGGCCAGCCGCATACCATGCCGCACAGCAGCACGGGAATGTGCATCGGCAGCAGCATTTTGCCGATCTGCGGGATCTGCCCGGTGATAAGCGGCAGCACCAGGCCCAGGGCCAAAAACAGGGCGGAAAGGGTCAGCTTGCGGGTGGATGTTTTCATGATTCAAACTCCTCACATTCTATTTTTTTATTTGATTCCACAGTTTGACAGCAGCAGAACACCATGATACGATGATGGTAAAACAGAGATAAAGAAAGAGGGTTTCTTTTATGGAAATTCTTGTGATTGACGGACAGGGCGGCGGGCTGGGCCGCCAGCTGGTTGCCGCCGTTAAAAAGGCCGTTCCGCAGGCGGTGGTAACGGCCATTGGCACCAACAGCGCGGCCACTTCCGCCATGATGAAAGCCGGGGCTGACCGCGCTGCCACCGGCGAGAACGCCGTGGTGGTGGGCTGCCGCCGGGCGGATGTCATTTTGGGGCCCATCGGCATTGTAATGGCTGACGCCCTGCTGGGCGAAATCACCCCCGCCATGGCGCAGGCCGTAGCCCAAAGCGATGCCCGCCGCATCCTGATCCCCGCCAACCGGTGCGATACCCTGGTGGTTGGGGTGAGCGCCCCCATCGGCACCCTGGTGGAGCAGGCCGCCGCGGCCGTGCTGGACGGCTGCCGGAACTAAAGCGTATCGGAAAACCGCATAAAAATCCACAAAAACAAAATGCAGAAAATATCCCGTCCCCCTGCTGGGGAACACGATACCTTCTGCATATCTATCATCAAAGCAATATCAAGTTGTCATCTGCCATACGGTGCAGCATGCACCAGGATGTTGGGCGCTTCTGCGCCGCAGGGCCGGCTTCCTGCCGGTCGATTGATATTATTATAGTATAAGGCCGTGTGCTGCGTCAAGCCCACCGCCGGAGGAACTGCCATGAAACTGATGATTGCATCCGACCTGCACGGTTCGGCTTTTTATTGCAGGCAGCTGCTTGCCGCCATGGAGCGCGAGCAGCCGGACAAGCTGTTGCTGCTGGGGGATATTCTGTACCACGGCCCCCGCAACGATCTGCCGGAGGGCTATGCCCCCAAAGAGGTAATTGCCATGCTGAATCCCCTGCGGGAGCGGCTGCTGTGCGTGCGTGGCAACTGCGATACCGAGGTGGACCAGATGGTGCTGGACTTCCCGATTTTGGCCGACTATGCCCTGCTGTATGCTGGTTCCCGCACAGTGTTTGCCACCCACGGCCACCATTACAACACGGCCTGCCCGCCGCCGCTTGCCAAGGGGGATATTTTGCTGCATGGCCACACTCATGTGCCCGCCTGGCAGGAATTTGGCAGCGGCAATTTGTATCTGAACCCTGGTTCCGTTGCCATCCCGAAGGAAAACAGCGCCCATTCCTATATGATGCTGACCGATTCCGGCTTTGCCTGGAAAGATCTTGAAGGCAGCATATACATACACTCGCATTGGATTGCCCAAACTGCGGTTGAATCAATCTCTTGTGCGGTGTAAAATAAAGTGGGGTGGGATACTTTTGTCCCACGCACCAACAACCATACAGATTTCATCATATAAAGATAAAAGGATGGTTCTATCCCATGCAAATTGAACAGCTTTTTGATTTTCTGCACCGGTCAGTGTCGCCGTTCCACGCGGTACACACTGCAGCCCAGCTGCTGGATGCCGCCGGTTACACCCGCCTGGAGGAAGCCGAATACTGGAATTTGGAACCGGAACACGGTTATTATGTGACCCGCAACGAAAGTTCCATCATTGCCTGGCGGGTGCCTGCCCACGCCATTGGCGGCTGGCGCATTGCTGCCAGCCATTCCGACTCCCCCACCTGGCGCATCAAGAACACCAATGTGAACGCTGCGGGCTGCATCAAGCTGAACGTGGAAGGCTACGGCGGAATGATTATGTCCACCTGGCTGGACCGTCCGCTCTCCGCTGCCGGGCGTGTGCTGGTGCGGGATGAAGCCGCCGGTACGCTGGAAAGCCGCCTGGTAGACCTGGACCGTGATCTGCTGGTCATCCCATCGCTGGCCATCCACATGGACCGCACGCTGAACAGCGGCCACGCCTTTAACCCCCAGGTGGACATGCAGCCCCTATACGGGCTGGAGGGTTCCAAGCCCTTCCCCGCCCTGCTGGCTGAGGCCGCCGGTGTGAAAGAAGAGGACATTGTGGACTTTGACCTTTCGCTTTACACCCGCCAGGCACCCACCCGCATTGGGCCGGACGGCGAGCTGTTCATGGCCCCCCGCATTGACGACCTGGAGTGCGCCGCCACCACCCTGTACGGCTTTTTGGACGCCGCCCCTGAGACCGACAGCGCTTGCGCCCCGGTCTGGGCGATGTTTGATAACGAAGAAGTGGGCAGCAGCACCCGCCAGGGCGCAGACAGCAGCTTTTTGCGCGATGTGCTCGACCGCATCCTGAATGCGATCCCCCACAGTGCCCAAGCACAGGCCCAGGCATTTGCCAACAGCTTTGTGCTCAGCGCCGATAATGCCCACGCCGTTCACCCCAATTTTGCTGATAAGGCTGACCCCTGCAACAAGGTCATTTTGGGCAAGGGTGTTGTGGTCAAAGTCAATGCCAGCCAGAAATACACCACCAGCGGCCTGACCGGCGCGATTTTTAAGGAGATCTGCCGCAAGAACAACGTTCCTGTGCAGGCGTTTGCCAACCGTGCCGACCTGCCGGGCGGCAGCACGCTGGGCAACCTGCAAAGCCATACCGTGCCGGTTCCCATGGTAGATATTGGCCTGGCCCAGCTGGCCATGCACAGTGCGGTGGAAACCGCCGCAGTGGCCGATGCTGACGCCATGGTGCGGGCCGTTGCCGGGTTCTACCGCGTCCACCTGCGCAGCCTGGGCGATGCCCGCTATACGCTGGAATGAGCAGCACAGTCGGGCGCTATGCGCCAAGCCCCAGTGGGCGGATGCACCTGGGCAACCTGTGCTGCTGCCTGCTGGCGTGGCTTTCGGCCAAAAGCAGCGGCGGCAAGGTTGTGCTGCGCATTGAGGATCTGGATGCCGTGCGCTGCCCGCGCGAATTTGCTGATCTGCTGGAAGCCGACCTTGCCTGGCTCGGCCTTGCCGCAGATGAAGGCGGCAGCAAGGGCGGCCCTCGCGGCCCCTATTACCAGAGCGAGCGCAGCGCTATCTATGAAGAATATTACCAAAAGCTGGTGCGCAAAGGGCTGGTTTACCCCTGCTTTTGCAGCCGCAGCCAGCTGCACGCCGCCGATGCCCCCCACCGCTCCGATGGGAAGGTGGTATACGCCGGGACCTGCCGGAACCTGACGCCGGAAGAGATCGTTCTGCGCACCGCCAGGCGCAAGCCAGCCTGGCGGGTGATGGTGCCGGACGAAACCATTTCCTTTGTGGACGGCCACATGGGCCCCTATGCCGAGAATCTGGCGCAGGACTGCGGGGATTTTTACCTGCGGCGGGCGGACGGTGTGTTTGCCTACCAGCTGGCCGTGGTGGTGGATGATGCCCTGATGGGCGTTACCCAGGTGGTGCGCGGGGCAGACCTTTTGTCCAGCACGCCGCGCCAGCTGTGGCTCTACCGGGAACTGGGCCTGCCCGCGCCGGAATTTTATCACATGCCGCTGCTGCTGGCCGTGGATGGGCGGCGGCTTTCCAAACGGGATGGCGACGAAAGCCTGGAGCATTTACAGGCGCGCTATACGCCGGAGCAGATCATTGGCCGTTTGGCCTATGCCTGCGGGCTGCAAAACGCCCCGGACCCCCGCACCCCTGCCGAGCTGGCCGACGGCTTCAGCTGGCAGCGCGTGCCGCAAAACGACATTATTCTGCCGGAAGGTCTGTTTTAATGGTAGGGGTGTGCCGTCAGGCACCCCGGCCCAATCACCGGCTTTCTTCCACCAACATCTCCTGACGCTTGCAACTCTTATTTGATACGGGAGTGTTCCAATGCAAAATTTTGAACCTACCGGGGCCGCTGCCGCCATGCCGGGCAGCGCTGTTCCCCAGATCAAGCGGCGGCTGGTCATCAGTGCCTGCCTGCTGATTCCGCTTTTTTACCTTGGCCTTGGCGCTGCTTTCGGGTTGCCACTGCCGCCGTTCCTGACCGGTGATAACGCCATGTGGTGCGGCATTGTGCAGCTGGTGCTCACCGTGCCGGTCTGCTGGCTGAACCGTTCCTATTTTATCAACGGCTGCAAGAGCATCCGCGCCCCCGGGCCGGATACGCTGGTGGCGCTCAGTTCCGGGGCGGCGCTGGTTTGCGGCATAATCGCCATTTTTACACAGGATGCCCCGCAGGAGCTGTTCCTGCCCTCTGCCGCCGCTATTTTGATCTTTGCCGCAGCCTGCCAGCTGCTGGAAGTACGGTTTAAGGCACAAGCCATGGCCCCTCTGCACAGTCTGGCAGAGCGCATTCCCGAAACCGCCTGCGTGCTGCGCAGCCGCCAACAGTACACCGTGCCGCTGAATGAAGTCGCGATGGGCGATATCTTCCTGATTCGTCCCGGCGATGTGATACCGGTAGATGGCGTTGTCATTGAGGGCGAAACCACGGTGGATGAATCTGCCCTGACCGGTGCCGCCGCCCCCGTGGCCAAACACAAAGGCAGCACTGTTTACGCCGCCACCGCCAACCAGGGCGGCGCCCTGATCTGCCGTGCCACCCGCATCGGGCTAGATTCCACCGCCGCCCAGCTGGTACATACCGTGCAGACCACTGCCGCTGCCAAGGTGCCGTTGAGTTCCCTGGCCGATAAGGTACGCAGCGTATTTGTGCCCGCCGTTATCGGCATTGCCTGCGTGGTGCTCATCATCTGGCTGCTGCTGGGGCAGAGCTTTGCTTTTGCGCTGGCCCGCGCCATCAGCGTGCTGGCTGTCAGCAGCCCCTGTGTGCTGGCGCTGGCAGCTTCGGCTGCCATCATGTCCGGTGCCAGCGTGGGTGCCAAGCACGGCATCGTGTTCAAAACAGCCGCCAGCCTGCAGTCCATCGGTACCCTGCACACCGCCGTGCTGGATAAAGCCGGAACAATCACCAACGGCGAGCCGGAAGTGGTCACCATTGTGGGCACCCGCAGCGTGCCCGCCAAGTTCCTGCTTGGCATGGCTGCCGGGCTGGAAAGCCAGAGCCAGGACCCGCTGGCCCGCGCCGTGATGCGCAAAGCCGCTGCGGAGAACATCAAGCTGAGCGCCGTTAAGGACGTTACCATTCTGGACGGCCAGGGCCTGACCGGCAAAATGGCCGGCAAGGTGATGGCAGGCGGCAGCGCAGAGTTTATTGCCGCCCAGTGCGAGCTGACCCCCGATTTGCAGCAGGCTGGCGCGCAGCTGGCCGCTGACGGCATTGCCCCGCTTTACTTTTCGCTCGACGGCCACGCAGCCGGTTTGATCGGCGTTGCCGATGCCGTAAAGCCCGCCAGCAAAGCTGCCCTTGACGCGCTGAAAGCCCTTGGGCTGGATGTGATCCTGTTGACAGGCGACAGCCGCACCAACGCAGACCGCGTTGCCGCTCAGGTTGGGCTGGATGACGCCCACGTGGTATCCGGCCTTGCCCCCGCAGAGCTGGAAGCCGAACTGCGTCGCCTGCAAACAAACGGCCCTGCCGCCATGATAGGCAGTACTTCTGCCGCCGCGGCACTGGCCTGTGCCGATGTCGGCATTGGCATGGGAGCCGAGCCGCTGCCCGCCGCCGATGTGATGCTGCTTCGGGACGATTTGGCCGATGCCGCTGCCGCGGTGCGCATTTCCCGCGCGGTGGATGCCCGCATTGCCCAGAACACCCGCATGGCGCTGGTTTACAGCGCGCTGCTGCCGCTGCTGGCCGCCGGTGTGCTTTACCCGCTGAACTTTGTGCTGCACCCGATCGATTCCGTCTTTCTTATGACGCTGTTTGTGGCGTGGCTGCTGTCCGGCACGGCCTGGCTGAACAGCTTTGACCCGAAACCCGCCAGCCAGAGCGAACCGCAGAAGGAGCCCGCAGAATGAGCGCCGCCGTGGAACGCCGCCACTGGCATTTTACCGGCAGCGTGCAGGGGGTTGGCTTCCGCTACCGTGCGCAGTATGCCGCCCAGCTGCTGGATCTGACCGGCTGGGTGGAAAACAACTGGGACGGCACAGTGGACCTGGAAGCCCAGGGTTCCGCCGCCCAGCTGGATCGCCTGGTGCCCACCATTACCGGCACCAGCCATTGGATTCACATTGAAACCTTTACCTGCAAATCCATCCCCCCGGACCCTGCCGAGCGCAGCTTCCGCGTGCGGGGATAAGGGCAACACCGCACAATTCCCGCCTAGCGGCTTAAGCACCGCTTCGGCGGCTGCGGCACGGCATCTGCGTTGCCAAA
>PPYE01643798.1_pt1 | contig 31691 bp, 28 predicted proteins | sample 1559881 | NCBI WGS metagenome assembly PPYE01 (sample SAMN08240022, study PRJNA423297) | Human gut metagenome, whole genome shotgun sequencing project.
ACAACCTCGCCGGAAACGGAAAGTCGTCTATCCTGGCCACATCGGGCATCATCAAGCTGGTCTCGGTTGAGGGCGGTCCTATCGTGGGCTTCCACGGTATCGGCGCGCGCATCGGCGAACAGATTGGTGAGGGCGAGCTCATGGTGAACTGGGAGGCGTACCCCTCGGACGTCGCTTCCCTGATCCACGCGCACCCCAGCCAAAACGAGTCGCTCGGCGAAGCGGCTATGGCGCTGGCAGGCAAGCCGCTCCACGTCCACAACTGACCGAAATTTTTTAATAGGAGAACACACATGGCAACTTCAGTGACCATGCCCGCTCTGGGCGAGTCCGTCACCGAGGGCACCGTCACCACGTGGCTCAAGCAGGTCGGCGACACCGTCGAGCTCGACGAGCCCATCGTTGAGGTGTCCACGGACAAGGTCGACTCCGAGGTCCCTTCCCCCGTGGCCGGCGTCCTGCTGGAGATCCTGGTCCCCGAGGATGAGACCGTCGAGGTCGGCACCGAGATCGCTCGTATTGGCGACGCGTCCGAGGCATCGGCAGCCCCTGCTGCTGCACCCGCGGCCGCTCCCGTCGAGGCTCCCGCCGCGCCTGCTGCAGCTCCCGCTGAGACCGCTGCCGCCCCTGCCGCCACTCCCGCGCAGGGCACCGAGGTGCGCATGCCCGCTCTGGGCGAGTCCGTCACCGAGGGCACCGTCACCACGTGGCTGAAGTCCGTGGGCGATGCCGTCGACGCCGACGAGCCGCTGCTCGAGGTATCCACGGACAAGGTTGACTCCGAGGTTCCCTCCCCCGTCGCCGGGTTCCTGGCTGAAATCCGCGTTCCCGAGGACGAGACCGTCGAGGTCGGCACCGTCGTCGCGATCATTTCTTCGTCGGCTCCCTCTGCTGCTCCTGTTGCGCAGGCTGCGGCACCGGCAACGCCGGCAGCCCCCGCCGCTCCGGTTGCTCCGGTTGCTCCCACAGCGCCTGCTGCTCCTGCAGCACCGGTCGCTCCGGCGGCTCCCTCCGCTCCGGTTGACCCGTTCCCGAACGCGTCGACGCTGGCCCAGACGGCTGCTGCTGCTCCGGTTGTTGAAACACCTGCCGTTGTGACCGGCTCCGCCTACGTCACTCCCATCGTGCGCAAGCTTGCCCGCGAGCTCGGCGTCGATCTGGCGTCCGTGTCGGGCACGGGCGTCGGCGGCCGCGTTCGCCGCGAGGACATCGAGGCTGCCGCCGCTGCCGCCCGCGCTGCCGTTGCCGCTCCCGCTGCACCGGTTGCACCTGCGGCTCCCGCCGCACCGGCCACCGCTGTCCGCGAGCCTTCGCCGCTGCGTGGCACGACCGAGAAGATGTCGCGCCTGCGCCAGACGATCGCGCGCCGCATGGTCGAGTCTCTGCAGACTGCGGCTCAGCTGACCACGTTTATCGAGGTCGACGTCACGAAGGTTGCAGCTATGCGCGCACGTTCGAAGGACGCGTTCCTTGCCAAGCACGGCACCAAGCTGACGTTCCTACCCTTCTTCGTGAAGGCCGCGACCGAGGCACTCGCCTACCACCCGAAGATCAACGCGACCATCAACGACAAGGAGGTCACGTACTTCGACTACGAGCACGTGGGCATCGCCGTTGACACGCCGCGCGGTCTGCTGGTCCCGGTGATCAAGAACGCTGGAGACAAGGACATTGCGGGCATCGCAGCATCGATCAATGATCTGGCTGCTCGTACTCGCGACTCGAAGATCGGCCCCGACGAGCTGTCTGGTTCGACGTTCACGGTGACGAACACCGGTTCGGGTGGCGCACTCTTCGATACGCCGGTCCTCAACATGCCGGAGACCGCGATCTTGGGCGTCGGTACGATCGTGAAGCGTCCGGTCGTGATGAAGGGCGCCGACGGCGCTGACGTCATCGCGATTCGCTCGATGGTCTACCTGGCGCTGTCCTACGACCACCGCCTGATTGACGGTGCCGACGCGTCGCGCTTCCTCATGGACGTGAAGAAGCGCCTGGAGGAGGGCGCGTTCGAGGCCGACCTCGGACTCTGATCCTCACCGAACGCTGATGGGGTGGGCCTCGCATGAGGTCCACCCCATCAGCATTACTTGGTCAGCCACACAGTTGTCAGTCGTTATTGCGCCGCGGCTCCACTTTGCTGTTCGGCAGGCTCTGCCTTCACGACCTTTCCCGACACGGGATCAACGCGAACGCGAAGGTCGGTCGCTTGCGGCTCCGCGCTCGCCTCGCAAGTTCCCGCTCGGCATGTTTCCGAGGCGAGAACCGTCAGCGTTGCGCCGACATCGATAGCTCCTGGCTCACACGCCAACACGGACACGTTATCGATCTGGGAGGACAACTGCGCAACGCGCACTCCGTCGCTTCGCATCGATGCGATGCGTTCCTTGTCTTGTTCGAGCAGCTCACCGCCGAGAACACTCTCCAGAGACGCGGGATCACCGGCCACTACGGCTTCGTCGCGGGTGCGAATCGCGCGGTTAATGGTCTCCGACAGAGCGGAAACATCGCATGCGCTACCGACCGTCTGCTCGTGCGACTGCGAGGGATCGCTGTGGACAGGTGCCTCCCCTTGACGATCGCTCGAACCTGCATGCAGCAAACCGTAGCCCATGATGGATACACCCGCGATGATCGCCGTCAGACCGACAGCGAGTACGCCCAACGCACTGCGGCGACCGTGCTGACGGGACCGATTTCGGCCATAGTTCTCATGCAAAGCCGACACGGTTGTGCGCTCGGACCGACCATCTCTGCGGGTGTCTTCGCGCAGTGCAGCCGCGCGCAGGTCGGCAATGACACGCTCGGGATCCACTGGCTCGCGCGAAATCGGATGCTCGATCGGATCGTCAAGAACGGGCGTCGCCTCGCCAAGACAATCGTCGCGATCGGCAAAGCCAAGATCAGCCAGCGCCTCGTCCATGTGCAGAATGTGCGCGAGCTGACGTAGGCACACGCGGTCAGCCTGCTCACCGGTGAGCCCTTGACTCCAGCCCGGAGTTCCATCGCGCTCTTCCAACTCGTCGATGAGATCGATGATGACCGCACGCCCGGATGGCGTCACGATGATGTTGGAGGGAGTTAAATCCCCGTGAACGATTCCAGCGCTGTGCAGAGCACTGACTCCGGCGGCAATTCCTTCGATGATCTGTCGGCGTGTCGCAATGGGACGCAGGTCAGGCGAGTCAATTTCCGCATCGAGGGGACGACCCGCCACATAGTCGTAGACGATTGCCCAGCGGCCGTCATCTGATCGCGCAACATCGCGCAAGGCAACTACATGTCGCGACGTGATCGAGGCCCACGTCTTCCATCGCTCGAGGCACCGCTCCCCATCTCCGGCAGCGCGCAGCGACAGCAGAGCGTCACCCGCATCCGTGCGCGTACGCCACACGGGGCCCGTTGCCCCGATATGGAAGACTTGGCCAACGTCGTAACCGCCAATGTTCATACCGACATTGTCTAAAGCCACGCAATGTGATGCAACTCATTTTACAAAGTGCCTGATCGGACGGGTGGACTTTTGACCATCAATTGCACGTACAATAATAAGGCTATGAGTGAATCGAATCCCCCCGGCAAGAGGCGCTTCTACCACAACGTCCTCGACGCGTACCGACTGACCAAACGCACCTACCCGGCACTTCCGTGGATGCTCCTCGGAACAGCCGCTGCGGTGATCGCCGTCTTCATGCTGGTCGCCTGGCTGACCAACATGTCGTTTATTGGCTGGCTTGTCGTCGGCATCATGGGCTCGTTCACCGCAGCCCTTCTGCTGCTGAGCATTCTCACACGCCGTGCACTGTACGCGCAGGTTGAGGATACGGCTGGCGCAGTGAAGGTCGCGCTGTCCCAGATTCAGCGCGGCTGGGTGATTCCCGAACAGCCCGTGGCATTCACCCGCGAGCAGGACCTCGTCTGGCGCATCGTTGGCCGCGCTGGCGTTGTTCTGATTTCCGAGGGCCCGGCGTCCCGCGTCCGCCCCCTCCTTCAGGCCGAGACCAAGCGCGTCACCAAGGTCATGCGCAACGTTCCTGTTCACCAGATCCAGGTGGGTCACGATGACGGGCAGATCGCCCTGAAGGATCTGCAGCGCGAGCTGCGCAAGTTGAAGAACGTGCTGACCCCCGAGGAAGTTCCCCAGGTGTCTGCGCGCATCAACGCTCTCCGCTCGGGCGAACCCCCTATCCCGAAGGGCATTGACCCCCTACGCGCCAAGCCGTCGCGCCGTGCACTTCGCGGCAACTGAGCTTTTTCAAGTGGGCAAGCACTATGTGCTTGCCCACTTGTGTATCCACGATCCGAGACCCATTCGACATGCATAGTATGCACGTGGTTGCATATTCATTACGCAATACCGCTCGAATCACGGATACCGAGGAACATAATCATGCACACCAAGAAGATTCTCGCCATGCTCACCCTGGCCGGCACCACGGCTGCCATGGCCGCATGCGCAGACCCGACGACGAGCACGAGCACCGCAGATGCGACGACGGGGGCAACCGCGTCGACCACCTCGCACTACGACGTCTCATCGATCCCAACCGTCGATGAAATTGCAGCACTTGTTCCCGACGAGATCAAGAAGCGGGGCACCCTGCGCAACGGAGCCTCTACCGGATATGCGCCCGCAGAATACATGGACACCGATGGGCAGACCCCCATCGGCTACGACATTGACATCAACAAGGCGCTCGCCAAGGTCATGGGGCTGAATGCTGGAGAAACAAAGCACTCCGAATTTCCCACGATCATTCCCGCACTGGGCACGAAGTTCGACGTGGGCATCTCCTCGTTCACCATCACCTCCGAACGCGAGCAGCAGGTCAACATGGTGTCCTACCTGAACGTTGGATCCGCATGGGGCGTCGCCGCTGGCAATCCGAAGAATTTCAACCCGTCCGATCCGTGTGGTGCGACCATTGCGGTTCAGACCGGTACGGCTCAGGAAGAATACGCGGCCACGCTCTCCGACGAATGTGTCGCAGCCGGCAAGAGCAAGATCACGGTCATGCCTCACGAGCTGCAGACAGATATTGCCACCAAGCTGATCGGTGGACAGTACGACGCAACTCTCGCGGACTCGACGGTTATTGGCTACACGAGTGCACAGTCCGCCGGCAAGATTGAGCAGCTTGGCGACACCTTCGAGTCGGCCCCGCAGGGCGTGGCAGTCGCAAAGGATGACGCACAGCTGACCGAAGCAGTCCAAAAGGCCATGCAGTACCTCATGGACAACGGGTACCTGAACGATATTTTGGCCTCCTATGGCGCCGAGAATGCCGCACTGACGACCGCCGCTCTCAATCCAAGCGTTGAGTAATTCGTGACACACTACGCATAATATGCATGAACATGCATATGGGTGCATAATAGTTGCATTCACGGGCTGACGCCCACTCCCATCGGAAGGCACATCATGACAATCTCGAAGGCACACGCCCTCATCGCCCTCGCAGCCGCAGCTGCTCTCCCCCTCGCCGCCTGCGCGGACCCGACGTCGACCAACTCGTCAACCAGCGGAACGGACACCTCCACAGCCGCAGCAACCACGACCTCGTACGACGTGTCGAAGATCCCGACCGTTGACGAAATCGCGGCCCTGGTTCCCGACGAGGTCAAGGAGCGTGGCACGCTGCGTAACGGTGCCTCCGCCGACTACGCACCCGCGGAGTTCCTCGGCGACGATTCGCAGACCGCTCAGGGGTATGACGTCGACATCAACAAGGCGCTCGCCAAGGTCATGGGCCTCAAGGATGGCACGACCAACCACGCGGAGTTCCCCACGATCATTCCCGCCCTGGGAACCAAGTTCGACGTGGGTATCTCCTCCTTCACGATCACCTCCGAGCGCGAGGAGCAGGCAAACCTGGTCTCCTACGTTCAGGTGGGCTCCGCCTACGGCGTCGCCGCGGGCAACCCGAAGAACTTCGATCCCGCGGACCCGTGCGGAAAGACCATCGGCGTACAGACCGGCACCGCGCAGGAAGACTACGCGAACGAGCTGTCGGAGAAGTGCGTCGCCGACGGCAAGGACAAGATCACGATCATGCCGCACGACCTGCAGACTGACATCACCACGAAGGTTATCGGCGGCCAGTACGACGCTACCTTCGCAGACTCCACAGTGATCGGCTACACCACCAACCTGTCCGGCGGCAAGATCGAGCAGGTCGGCGACGTCGTCGAGTCCGCCCCCCAGGGCGTGGCCATCAACAAGAACGACGAGCAGCTGACGCAGGCCGTCCAGAAGGCTATGCAGTACCTGATGGACAACGGCTACCTGAAGGACATTCTGGCGACGTATGGCGCTCAAGACGCCGCGCTGACCACCGCCGAGCTGAACCCGGCGACGAACGACTGAGGATCTCATGGCAACCATCAAAGACGGCGTTAAGCTGATCGAGGCGAAACCGGTCCCCCACCCGGAGAGGTGGGCGAGCGCAATTGTCGTGGCGATCCTTGCGGCAATGGCGGCCCACGCGCTGGTGACGAATGCAAACTTCCAGTGGCAGGTCGTGTTCCAGTGGCTGTTCTCGCGTTCGATCATGCAGGGCGTGCTCTTTACGATCATCCTAACGATCCTCGCGATGTTGGTGGGCACCGCGCTCGCCATCACGATGGCTATCATGCGTCAGTCGGTCAATCCGGTCCTGCGCTGGGTAGCGATGGCCTACATCTGGTTCTTCCGCGGAACCCCTGTCTACACGCAGCTAATTTTCTGGTCGCTGCTCCCCACTCTGTACCCGAAGCTCTCCATCGGCGTGCCTTTCCTCGGCTCGCTGACGGGCCACGAGCTGACGTTTGATACGGCCACGTACTTCACGCCGTTTTGGATGGCGTTCATTGGCTTGGGATTGAACGAGGGCGCGTACCTTGCGGAGATCATGCGTGCGGGCCTGCTGAGCGTCTCGAAGGGCCAGTGGGAGGCGGCCACCGCGCTGGGAATGCCGCGCGGAACGATCTTCCGTCGCATCATCCTGCCCCAGGCGATGCGCGTGATCGTGCCGCCGATCGGCAACGAGACGATTTCGATGCTCAAGACGACGTCCCTGGTCTCGGCGATTCCTTTCACTCTCGAACTCACGTTCATCGCGCGTCAGCGTGGTCAGGCGACGTTCGCTCCCGTGCCGCTCCTAATTGCGGCTGCGATTTGGTACCTCGTCATCACGAGCCTCCTGATGTGGATTCAGTCCTTCATCGAGAAGTACTACGGCAAGGGCTTCGAGCGCCGCGACAACTCCGGCGCCCACTCCCCCACGGCATCGTCGAGTTCCGATAGCGATGACGAGGCCACGGCCACCAAGCTTAAGTTTTTGGATGTGACGCCATGACGACTACGACGCCCATGGTCTCCGTTCGCGGAGTCCACAAGTTCTTCGGTGACCTGCATGTCCTGCGGGGTATCGACCTGGATATCGCTTCAGGCGAGGTCTGCGTCATCCTCGGCCCCTCGGGCTCGGGCAAGTCGACGCTTCTGCGCTGCCTGAACATGCTCGAGGACATTAGCGCAGGCCGCGTCTATGTGGACGGCTATCTGCTCGGCTACTTTGAGGACAAGAACGGCGTGCTGCACGAGCGCCCCGATAAGCAGATCGCTGCTCAGCGTTCTCGTATCGGTATGGTGTTCCAGCGCTTCAACCTCTTTCCCCATAAGACCGCGCTGGAAAACGTGATGGAGGCACCCATTCAGGTGCTGAAGCGTTCGAAGAGCGAGGCGCGCGCGCAGGCACTCGAGCTGCTCGATCGCGTGGGACTGGCTGATCGCGCAGACCACTACCCCGCCGAGCTGTCCGGTGGTCAGCAGCAGCGCGTGGCTATCGCCCGTGCGCTCGCCATGGATCCGGAGATCATGCTCTTCGACGAACCGACGTCCGCGCTTGATCCTGAGCTTGTCGGTGAGGTGCTCCAGGTTATGCAGGACCTGGCAGCGTCGGGCATGACGATGGCGGTTGTCACCCACGAGATCGGGTTTGCTCGCGAGGTCGCCGATCAGGTTGTCTTTATGGATGGTGGAGTCATCGTCGAGGCCGGAGCTCCCTCCGACGTCATCGATAACCCGAAGTCCGAACGAACCAAGGAGTTCTTCTCCAAGGTTCTGTGAGGTCCTTACGACGAGGCCGGGGCTGGTGTGTTCCAGTCCCGGCCTTTGTCGTACCTGCCGTGAAGCGGCCGAGGCGGCGTCGTCAGGTGAGGGTAACGAGATCCAGGTAGCTGTCGTCCCACAGGTCCTCATCGGCGTCAGGCAACAGTAGGACGCGCTCGGGGTTAAGCGCCGTGACTGCGCCGGGATCGTGTGTCACGAGGACGACGGCGCCCTCGTAGTCGCGGAGGGCCGCGAGGATCTCTTCGCGCGAGGCGGGGTCGAGGTTGTTGGTCGGTTCGTCGAGGAGGAGGACGTTTGCTCCCGAGACGACGAGTGTCGCTAAAGCGAGTCGGGTCTTCTCGCCGCCGGAGAGAACGGACACGGGCTTCTCGACGTCGTCGCCTTGGAAGAGGAATTGGCCGAGAATATTGCGCACGTGCGTGTCGTCGAGGGTGGGAGCAGCCTCAGCCATGTTTTCGCGAATCGTACGGGTCTCGTCGAGCGTCTCATGCTCCTGGGCGTAGTAGCCGAGCTTGAGGCCGTGCCCGGGTACGACGCGACCGGAGTCCGGCTCCTCGATGCCGGACAGGAGCCGCAGGAGGGTCGTCTTACCGGCGCCATTAAGGCCGAGGACGACGACTTTGGAGCCGCGGTCAATCGCGAGGTCTACTCCAGTGAACACCTCAAGGGAGCCGTAGGACTTCGACAGCCCTTCAGCGGTGAGGGGGACGCGACCCGACGGCGCTGGGTCGGGGAAGCGCAGGCGCGCGACCTTTTCCTGGACGATCTGCGAACCCGCTTGGGCGAAAAGCTCTTCGGCTCGGCGCAGCATTTGCTGTGCGGCGACGGCCTTCGTGGCCTTCGCACGCATCTTCTCGCCCTGAGCCTTGAGGTGTTCGGCCTTCTTCAACGCGTTCGCGCGCTCCTTCCGGCGACGCCGCTCGTCCTCCTCGCGCTGCTTGAGGTAGGCCGACCAGCCGAGGTGATAGATGTCGATCTGCGCGCGGTTCGCATCGAGATAGAAGACCTGGTTGACGGTGTCGCCCAGCAGCTTGACGTCGTGCGAAATGATCATGACGCCGCCGGGGAAGGTCTTGATCCAGTCGCGGAGCCAGACGATCGAATCGTGGTCCAGGTGGTTCGTCGGTTCGTCCAGAAGCAGCACATCCGCGTCAGAGAACAGGACGCGAGCGAGTTCGACCCTGCGTCGCTGACCACCGGAGAGGGTGTCGAGGGTCTGATCGAGGACCCGGTCTTCAAGCCCCAGCGAGTGCGCGATCTGGGCCGCCTCGGCGTTGGCTGCCCAGCCACCGGAGTTCGTAAACTGCTGGTCGAGCTTCACGTAACGTTCCATGGCGCGCTGCTGACGAGCGCCCTCGGTCGTCGACATCTCATGTTCGGCCTTGCGAATGCGCGCGATGATCGAATCAATGCCGCGCACGGAAATAATGCGATCCCGGGCCTTCATCTGAGGGGCACCCACGTGCGTATCCTGAGCGAGATAGCCGACGGTGCCGTTGGAGGTGATCGTTCCCGTATGCTCGGCGGCGCCTCCGCGATCAGCCTCGCCTGCGAGGAGGCGCATCGTCGTGGTCTTACCGGCGCCGTTACGGCCGACGAGGCCGATACACATGCCTTTATCGATACGGAAGCTCGCGTGGTTGACGAGCTCGCGGGGGCCGATGCGCAACGAGAAATCCTGGACGTTAATCACGCTCCAAGAGTAGAGGGAGGGGTGCGTGTGGGCGAATCAACCCGCCTGCAAGGCGGCTCTGTTGCGCACGATCACGCAGGAAGCAGGCACAATGGGTGGTGCATATAACCATCCCGCACACACTTTTGTAAGGATTCGTGCCCATGTCAGATAGCCCGATCCCGTCTGGATCGGCGCGCCCAACGCGCGCCCTCGACATCATCTCCGTCGCCTTCGTGGCGCTACTGCTCATATCCAATATCGCCGCGACCAAGGCGTTTATGCTGGGCACGTCCACGCACTATCTCATTTTTGACGGAGGTGCGGTCCTCTTCCCGCTGACGTACATCATCGGCGATGTGCTCTCGGAAGTGTACGGTTTTGCCCGCGCCAGGCGCGTCATCATCATGGGCTTCGTGGCCTCGTTCCTGGCCTCGCTCACCTTCTTCATCGTCCAGTACCTGCCGCCGGCCCCCGACTACGAGAACCAGGAGGCTTTCGCGGCGGTTCTCGGTGTCGTGTGGCGCGCGGTTGTGGCTTCTCTCGCCGGTTACCTGGCTGGCCAGCTCCTTAACTCCTACGTGCTTGTGTGGATCCGTCGTCGGTGGGGAACGAAGCACCTGTGGGCCCGCCTCATCGGCTCGACGGTCGTCGGCGAGGCCGCGGATACCATCCTCTTCTGCACGATCCTGTTCTACGGCGAGATGACGCTGGGCAACTTCATCAACTACACGGTCACCGGGTACTTCTACAAGGTCCTCCTGGAGGTCATTCTTCTTCCCGTCACTTATCCGGTGATCGGCGCCATCCGTCGTACCGAAGGGCTGAAGAAGGACGAGGTCTTCGACCGATGAACGAGAACTGGCTCGCCGCCCCCGATCCCGACCAGCTCACGCCCTTCGCGGCCCCGGCCTCGTCCGGTGGACACTCCCCCGACCGCGGATTCACGCTCGGCCACCGCCTGGACTCCCACGGAGGCCTCGGACGCACCGGCGTCATCCACACCGCGCACGGGACGATCGCGACCCCCGCGTTCATCCCCGTCGGCACCAAGGCAAACGTCAAGGCACTGACCCCCGAGATGGTACGTGGTCTGGGTGCCCAGGCAGTGCTGGCTAATGCCTATCACCTCTATCTCCAGCCCGGCTCCGATATCGTTGACGAGGCGGGCGGTTTCGGCCAGTTCATGAACTGGTCGGGCCCCACGTACACCGATTCTGGCGGTTTCCAGGTGTTGTCGCTGGGCGCAGGCTTCAAGAAGGTGCTGTCCCAGGAGTTCTCCGGGAAGGCAGACCCAACCGACCCCGCCGTTCAGATGCAGGCCATCAAGGCCTCGAACGCAGTCGTGGGCGACGACGGCGTGATCTTCTCCAGCCATATCGATGGGTCGAAGCATCGCTTCAACCCCGAGGTGTCGATGGGAATCCAGCACCAGCTCGGTAGCGACATCATGTTTGCGTTTGACGAGCTCACAAGCCTCCTTCACCCGCGCTCCTACCAGGAGGAATCGCTCGAGCGCACGCACGCATGGGCTGCCCGCTGCCTCGCCGAGCATAAGCGCCTCACCGAGGAACGCTCCCAGAAGCCGTATCAGCAGCTCTGGGGCGTCATTCAGGGTGCTCAGTGGGAGGATCTGCGTCGTCACGCGGCTCGCACAATGGCAGGCATGGAGGTCGATGGCCAGCGATTCGACGGATTCGGCGTAGGAGGAGCCCTCGAGAAGGAAAACCTCGGCACGATTGTGTCGTGGGTGTGCGAGGAGCTCGGCGAAGATCGTCCTCGCCATCTCCTGGGGATCTCCGAACCCGAGGATCTTTTTGCGGGGGTCGCAGCGGGCGCGGACACCTTCGATTGCGTGAATCCTTCACGCGTCGCACGCAACGCCGCGATCTACACCCCCGATGGTCGATTCAACATCACAAACGCACGCTTCAAGAGGGATTTCACCCCGCTCGTCGAGGGCTGCGGCTGCTACACCTGCACCCACTACACCCGCGCGTACATTCATCATCTGTTCAAGGCGAAGGAGATCCTGTCGGCGACGCTCGCGACCATTCACAACGAGTGGTTTACACTGCGTCTCGTCGATGGAATCCGCGCATCGATCATCGACGGGTGCTTTGACGAGTTCCGTTCCGACATGCTTGGCCGTTACGAGGCCGGGCGCCGCCGCTGAAGTTGTGGAGTAACCATGAGTTTCAATGACAACATCCGTTTGGATCCCTCGCGCGTTGGCACGTCCGGCGCAGGGCGAAAGATCGCAGGTGCGGGTGGTGGCTCGCTGCTCGGTGTTCTCTTGATCCTCGGGTTCTCCTATTTCACCGGCATTGATCTGACGAGCCTACTGTCGACATCCCCCGACACGTCATCGACCTCGTCGTCAGCGGTCGATACGTCCACCTGCCAGACGGGCCAGGACGCCAACACTCGCGTTGAGTGCCGTATGGTCGCCACTGCGCAGTCCCTCGACGCGGTGTGGAAGACCCAGCTGTCCGCCCAGGATGCAGGCGTCGCATATCAGCTGCCCGATTTCCAGATCTTCACGAACTCCGTCTCCACCGCGTGCGGTAACGCGACGAGCGCGGTGGGCCCGTTCTACTGCCCGGGAGATTCGACGGTGTACCTCGACCTCGGGTTCTTTGACGACATGGTCTCCAAGTACGGTGCCTCCGATTCCGTGCTCGCACAGGAGTACGTCGTGGCCCACGAGTGGGGACACCACATCCAGAACATCCAGGGTGTCTTTCGTGCGCACGACACCCGCGAGACCGGCGAACAGGGCGCCGGCGTGCGCAGCGAGCTCCAGGCCGACTGCTACGCGGGCGTGTGGATGCACTGGGCATCAACTACCCCCGATCCGTCGACCGGCACCCCGTTCCTGAAGACTCCGACGGCCGACCAGGTCATGGGTGCACTTCAGACCGCTCAAGCGATCGGGGATGATCGTCTCCAGGAGAAGTACCAGGGGTCCTCGAACCCGGAAACCTGGACGCATGGCAGCGCGGACCAGCGTGCGACGTGGCTGCAGCGCGGACTCGATTCCGGCGATATCTCGACGTGCGACACATGGAGCGTTCCTCGGGTGTGAGCGAGCCTGCGGCTCGGTACAATTGAGTGCGCCGATTCGCAGGAGGAAGTCATGACACGCAGCATCGTCGAGCAGGCTCACGACATGTACGACGCGGTCCCCTACGAGGTGCCCGTGCCAGATGAATCGCTGTACGCCCTGTTGGACGATGCGGCGCGCTTGTATCCCGATCGCATCGCGCTCGACTACTTCGGCGCAACGACCACCTACGCCCAGGTACGCGACCAGGTCCGCAAGGCTGCTCGGGTTCTGCACGAGGCCGGGGTCGGGCCGGGTGATACGGTGGCCATCGCGCTACCGAACTGCCCGCAGGCGTTCGTTGCCTTCTACGCGTGCATGCGTATTGGGGCGATCGCCGCGCAGCATAATCCACTCGCTCCGGCGCCGGAGATCGCGGGCCAGCTGGGCCGCCACGGCGGCAAGGTCGCGATCGTGTGGGAAAAGTGCGTGGACGCTTATCCGCTTGACGTTCTCGACACCGTGTTTACGGTGGATATTTCGCACGGAATGCCCGCCTCGCAGCGACTGCTCCTGAGGCTTCCGGTTGCTCGGGCACGGCAGACCCGCAATCAGCTACGCGGCACGGTGCCTGCAGGCACCCGGTCGTGGGACCGCGCCACGGCCTCGTCGACGCCCATTGACCCGTCGTTCCCGCTGCCCTCCCCCGACGATCTCGCGGTGATCCTCCATACGTCCGGAACGAACGGCGTCCCCAAGTCCGCTCCCCTCACCCACCGCAACATCGGGGTCAACGTCAACCAGTGCATGTTTTGGGTCTGGAAGCTGCACGAGGGCGCGGAAACGTTCTTCTCGCTCCTGCCCTACTTCCACGCCTTCGGTCTGACGTTCTTCCTGTGCGCGTCCGTGCGCAAGGCGGCCACCCAGGTCCTGCTTCCAAAGTTCGATGCGCAGATGGCCCTCGACGCGCACAAACGACGCCCGATCACCTTCTTCGTCGGTGTCCCTCCGATGTTCGAGAGGATTCTCCGACTCGCCACACAGACGAAGACAGACCTTTCGTCTATTCGTTACTCGGTCGCCGGTGCCATGCCGCTGTCGACGACGCTCGCGGGTGAATGGGAGGAAGCCACCGGTGGCATGATCGTCGAAGGCTACGGACTGTCCGAGACCGCTCCGGTTTTGACCGGCGCGCCACTGTCAGACAAGCGCCGTCACGGGGTTCTCGGCGTTCCGTTCCCTTCCACGCAGCTGCGCCTCGTCTCTCTCGACGACGATACGCTCGACGTTGAGGACGGCCAGCCTGGAGAGATTATTGTTCGCGGCCCTCAGGTCTTTAGCGGGTACCTGGACGCGCCCGAAGAGACCGCGCGCGTGTTCACGTCTGAGGGCTGGTTCAAGACCGGCGACATCGGCGTGAACAGCGACGGGTTCATCTCGATGGCCGACCGCAAAAAAGAACTGATTTTGTCCGGCGGTTTCAACGTCTACCCGTCACAGGTGGAGGCCGCGATTCGCACTCACCCGTCGGTCAGCGACGTCGCCGTCGTGGGGGTTCCCGTTTCGGAGGCGACCGAAGAGGTTGTCGCTGCCATCATCATGGAGGACGGCAGCGCGCCGCTCACTCTCGAGGAGGTGCGCACCTGGGCTGAGAAGACGATTGCGCACTACGCACTCCCCCGCCAGCTCGTCATCATCGCTGAGCTTCCGCGCAACCAGATGGGAAAGATCCTGCGTCGCAAGGTCGCCCAGCTCGTGCGCGAAACGCTCGGCCGCGCGTAACACCCGTCTGCAGCGCGCGATCCTTGGTTGTACCGCGCGGACCGACGCTCAAACTACCATCGACGAGGCCATCGCCTGTGACGACACAAATCCCCCGGAAGCTCACGCTTCCGGGGGATTCACGTCGTGCGTCGATCAGACGTTAAAACCAATGGCACGCAGCTGCTCGCGGCCATCGGGGGTGATGCGATCCGGACCCCACGGCGGCATCCAGACCCAGTTGATCTGGACATCGTCGGTCACGCCAGACAGAATGGTCTGTGCCTGGCGCTCGATAACATCGGTCAGCGGGCAGGCTGCCGACGTCAGGGTCATATCGAGGCGCACCTGGTTCTCGGAACCAATGACGACACCATAGACCAGACCGAGATCGACGATGTTGATGCCGAGCTCGGGGTCGATGACGTCCTTGAGGGCTTCCAGGACGTTCTCGGCCGCAAGCGTGCCCTGCTCGATGACGTCGGTGCCGTCAATCTGACGGGTGGGCACCTCGGAGGCCGGCGCTTCCTGCGCGGGCGCTCCGAAGCGCTGCTCGACGGGCTCAGACTGAGCCATCGGGTTACTCATGGGTGTTCCTTTACTGCTCAGCGGGCTCGCCCGCGTTGGAAATATCGATGCCGGACTTGGCCATCGCGTCGCGCAGCGCGTACCAGCCCAGGAGCGCGCACTTCACGCGATTCGCGAACTGCGACGTAGATTCGAGAGCGGCCGCGTCGCCCAGGTCGTCGAGGATCTCATCGTCGACGCCGAGGTTACGCGAATGCATCATGACCTCCATGTCCCGGTACAGGCGGCCGATTTCCTCGGCGGACTTGCCCTCGGTCAGGTCGGTCATCATGGACAGTGACGCGCGCGAGATCGAGCATCCGTCGCCGTCCCACTGCAGGGACGCGAGCCGCTGCCCGTCCAAAGTGACGCCCAGCGTGACCTCGTCGCCGCACGTGGGGTTCACCTGGTGCGACGAAGCATCCATACCGCTTGGATCCCCGGCGCCGTGCTTCTCACGGGCGTGATCGAGGATCACCTGCTGGTACAACTGCTCAAGACTTCCCATGGCAACCTTTCCAAATGATTCCGGTACTGGTGACGATTCTATCGGCCGAAGAAACTGCGTACCTTCGATAGGCCGTCGACGAGACGTTCGATTTCCTGGGCGGTGGTAGTCGGTGCAACCGACGCACGCGCGGAAGAGCGCACCTGGAAGAACGTATGGAGCGGGATCGCACAGTGGTGTCCGACGCGCACGGCCACGTCCACGGAGTCCATGAACTGGCCGACGTCGTGTGGATGCACACCGTCAACGGCGAAGGCAACAACGCCGATGCGATCGACGTCCGAGTCCGGGCCGAGGACCTGAATACCGTCGATAGACGAAATACCGTCGAGCATCATGGAGGTGAGCGCATGCTCGTGGGCCTCCACACGGTCCATGCCGAGTCTCGAGAGGTAGCGCAGCGCCTCGGCCCAGGCGGCGATCTGTGCGACGGGCTGCGACCCTGCTTCGAAGCGCTCGGGCGGAGCCATGAAGGTCGATTCCTCCATGGTCACCCATTCGATCATCGATCCGCCCGTCAGGACTGGCGGCATCGCAGCCAGAAGCTCACGACGTCCCCACAGGGCGCCGGCACCCGTGGGCCCGAGCATCTTGTGGGAGGAAAATACCGCAAAGTCCACGTCGAGCGCGGATAGGTCGAGCGGCATATGCGCGCTGGACTGGCACGTGTCGAGGAGGATCAGCGCGCCGACGGCCCGGGCAGCCGCGCACACGGCCGCGACTGGGGAAACCGCACCGGTCACGTTGGACACGTGGGTGAATGCGACCAGCCGCGTATTTGGCGTGATGACGGAGAGAGTCTCCAGGTCGATACGGCCGTCGGGCGTCAGATCGAGCCACGCGAGCTCTGCGCCCGTGCGTTCACACAGCTGCTGCCACGGAACGATGTTCGCGTGATGCTCGGCGCGGGAACAGACGATCCGGTCGCCCGGACCCACGCGCAGAGCGGCAGACTCCGCGCCTCCCAACCCCTGCGACGCGTTTCCCATGGAGAGGGCGACAAGATTGATCGCCTCGGTCGCATTCTTCGTCCATACGATCTCGTCGGGCGCAACGCCCACGAACGAGGCCAGGGTCCCCCGAGCGCTCTCGAATGCGTCGGTCGCCTCGTCACCGAGGAGGTGCGTACCCCGGTGAACCGCGCCGTTGCTACGACGGTAGAAGTCTGCCTCGGCGTCGATGACGCACGAGGGCTTCTGCGAGGTCGCAGATGCGTCGAGGTACGCGATGGGCGCGCCGCCGCGCCCGAGACGACTCAGAATCGGAAAGTCCGATCGAATCGCCTCGAGCTCGGCGGCGGTGAAATCCGTGGACACGGTGATCAGAGACCCAGGTACTTGTCGTAGCCGTTCTCTTCGAGCTCGTCGGCCAGCTCGGGACCACCCTGAGCGGCGACGTGGCCGTCGACGAAGACGTGAACGTGGCTGGGCTTGATGTAGCGCAGGATGCGGGTGTAGTGCGTGATCAGCATGACGCCGCAGCCGGTCTCGCCGTGGACGCGGTTGACGCCCTCGGACACGATGCGCAGAGCGTCAACGTCGAGGCCGGAGTCGGTCTCGTCGAGGACGGCAAAGGAGGGCTTGAGGAGCTCCATCTGCAGGATCTCCAGGCGCTTCTTCTCACCGCCGGAGAAGCCGACGTTGACGTCACGCTCGGCGAAGTCGGAGTCCATGCGCAGGTTCTCCATGGAGGTCTTCATGTCCTTGACCCACGAACGCAGGGCGGGAGCCTGGCCGTCGATCGCGGTCTTGGCGGTACGCAGGAAGTTGGAGACGGACACGCCAGCGACCTCGACGGGGTACTGCATCGCGAGGAACAGGCCTGCCTTGGCACGTTCGTCGACGCTCATCTCGGTGATGAGCTGGTCGTCGAGCCAGGCCTCGCCCGAGGTGATCTCGTAGTCGGGGTGACCGGCCAGAGCGTAGGCCATGGTGGACTTACCGGAGCCGTTGGGGCCCATGATGGCGTGGATTTCGCCGGAGTTGATGGTCAGGTTGACACCCTTGAGGATTTCCTTGGGACCCTCGGCGGTCTCGACGGAGACGTGCAGATCCTTAATACGCAGAGTCGACATATGTATTCCTTACAGCTCAGTTGTTACGGGACTTGGCCAGCTCGGCCTCGACGGTTGCCATGAGGTGGTCGACCACCTCGGGGACGCCAATCTGGTTAATCAGTTCGGCGAAGAAGCCGCGCACGACCAGGCGGCGTGCCTCGTGCTCAGGAACACCACGGCTCATCAGGTAGAACAGCTGCTCGTCCTTGGCGCCCTCGGTGAGCACCAGGTTGCGGTTCAGCTCATAGGTGTCCGTGCCGTCGGCAGCTTCGCGGATCAGGCAGTCGCCGATCCACACCGAGTGCGCATCCTTGCCCTGCAGGGCGCCCTTGTAGGTGACACGCGAGAAGCACTTGGGCTGGGAGTGGTCAACGAACACACGGTGCTCCAGGTGCTGGCCGCCGTCCACGAAGTAGATGCCAAGCATGTTGAGCTCGGCGCCGGGGCCGCGGAAGTCGGTGTCGGCGCACACGCGCACGAGGTCGCCGCCGAAGGTGACGACGATGTGCGTGAGCTTGGAATCACGGCCGAGCGCCAGGCGCTGGTTCGAGGCGTGCACGGCGGTATCGTCCCATTCCTGCAGCGATACGACGGTCAGGTTCGCGCTGTCGCCGGTCTCGACCTCGACGGTCTGGTTGAGCGCGGCCTTCGCGGAGCCGGTGTGCGACAGGATGACGGTGGCCTTCGAGAACTTCTCGGCACGAATCACGATGTGCTGCGCGCGGGTACCGTCGATGTCCGCCACGTTGATGCGGACGGGTGCGTCGAGCTCGGCCTCGGCCGGGATCTCGACGACGGTCGCCTGCTCGAAGCCGTTCCAGGCGACGACGGCGGTGCGGTCACCGGGAGCCAGGACGGTGCCCAGGCGCTTGTCGTCGCGCGTCACGGTCTGGACGACGACAGAGGCGGGAGCGTCCACCGTCACGGGAGCGTCGCCCGCGTCGTAGTTTGCGGGTTCGAAAAGGCGCTCGATGCGACGCATCGGGGTGAATCGCCAGTCTTCCTCGCGTCCGTGGGGAACGGCGATGTCGTCCAGGTTGAACGAGGTCGGACGGTCCGCGCGCGACGGGTGAGCCTTCTCAGCGTCGGCCCCGTGCGAGTGGGCCTTGTTCATGGTGTCGACAATAGTGTTGGGGGTCGTCATCAGCCGACGGATCCTTCCATCTGCAGTTCAATGAGGCGGTTGAGCTCGAGGGCGTACTCCATCGGCAGCTCCTTGGCAATCGGCTCGACGAAGCCGCGCACGATCATCGCCATGGCCTCGTTCTCGTCGAGGCCTCGGCTCATGAGGTAGAAGAGCTGGTCGGCGCTCACCTTGGTGACGGTGGCCTCGTGGCCCATTTCGACGTCGTCGGTGCGCACGTCAACGTAGGGGTAGGTGTCGGTTCGCGAAATCTTGTCGACGAGCAGGGCGTCGCACAGCACGTTCGACTTGGAGTGACGCGCACGGGCGTTGACCTGGACGAGGCCACGGTAGGACGTGCGGCCACCGCCTCGCGACACGGACTTCGACACGATCGACGAAGACGTGTGGGGGGCCATGTGCACCATCTTCGCGCCGGTGTCCTGCTGCTGGCCGGGGCCGGCGAAACCGATGGACAGCGTCTCGCCACGGGCGTGCTCGCCCATGAGGAAGCAGGCCGGGTACTTCATGGTGATCGCGGCACCCATGTTGCCGTCGACCCATTCCATGGTGCCGCCTTCCTCCACCATCGCACGCTGGGTCACGAGGTTGAGAACGTTCGTCGACCAGTTCTGAATGGTCGTGTAGCGCACGCGAGCGTCCTTCTTCACGAAGATCTCGATGACGCCCGAGTGGAGGGAGTTCTCGTCGTAGATCGGGGCAGTGCAGCCCTCGACGTAGTGGACGTAAGAGCCCTCGTCAGCGATGATGAGCGTGCGCTCAAACTGACCCATTGCCGAGGTGTTGATGCGGAAGTACGCCTGCAGCGGGATCGTCACATGAACGCCCTTGGGGACGTAGACGAAGGAACCACCGGACCAGGCGGCCGTGTTCAGCGCGGAGAACTTATTGTCACCCGCGGGCACGCACTTACCGAAATACTCCTCGAAAATCTCCGGGTACTCGCGCAGGCCGGTGTCGGTGTCGGTGAAGATGACGCCCTGCCGCTCGAGATCTTCCTGGATCTGCTGGTAGACGACCTCAGACTCGTACTGAGCGGCGACGCCGGAGACCAGACGCGACTTTTCGGCCTCGGGAATACCGAGGCGATCGTAGGTGTCGCGGATTTCCTCGGGCAGATCTTCCCAGTCGTTGACCTGACGATCCGTCGGGCGCACGTAGTACTTGAACGAATCGAAATCCACGTGGGACAGGTCGGGGCCCCACGCCGGCATCGGCTTACGTTCGAACAGTTCCAGTGCCTTCAGACGGCGTTCCCGCATCCACTGCGGCTCGTCCTTCACCTCAGAGATGAAGCGAACGATTTCTTCGTTAATGCCGGTGGGGACGTCCTTCGAGTAGTCGTCGGAGTCGTGCCAACCGTATTCGTAACCGCCGATCGACTCGATGATCTCATCATCGGTCATTCGACGGTCTTCAGCGCCCGAGGCGGGTGCCTGCGTCATAGTTGTGTCAACCTCTCGTTCTTAACCAAGTGCTACTTTCGTCGCACGTTCCGCGCTCCAGGGCGAATCACGGGCATACCCACGGGAATGTGGGTTGTGCACACGTGTCCGCCGCCAGCGAGCGTGGAAAGTCGTTGGACGTGGACGTCAAGCAGCTTGCCGAAGGCAAGCGTCTCGGCGTCGCACAGCTGCGGGAAATCTCCCGCGACATTTTGAATCGGGCAGTGGCCCTGGCACAGCTGCACGGCGAGCGTTCCACCGCCGATATCGCGCACAGTGGCCGCATAGCCATCCTGCGTCAGCGCATCGGCGAGCGCCTGGGCGCGCACCCGGGGATCGGAGCCCGCGTCGCGTACGATCGGGGCGTAGCGTCGCTCGATCTCGCGCGACCGCGCCGCAGCGAAAGACTCAACGGCTTCATCCCCTCCGAGCTGCCCAAGGTAGCCGAGAGCCTTGGAAGCCAGGTCGGAATATCCATCGGCAAGGTGAACGTGTGCCCGTTCGGTAGCGACATAGTGACGTGCCGGCCGCCCACGACCACGCTTCGACGGAGCACTGGGCTCGTGCTCGGCGATCTCTTTGGAGTCCAAAAGCAGCGTGATGTGGCGGCGCACGGCGGCCGTCGTCAGCCCGAGGACCTTCGCAATAGAAGAGGCCGTCACCGGCCCCTTTTCGACGATGAGATCGAGCACCTGCTGCCGGGTAGTGGCGTCTGATTCTTCTGCCACGTGTCCTCCGCTCCGGCGCTCCATTGCTGCGCCTCTGTGTGCCTTTCTCTGGGAATAAGTGTACGCCAATTTAGATAAATAGGCGTTGCGAAAAGCCGTCTGGAGTGTTGGACGGCCCACAAGTCTTGGGACTAAGGGCCTACGGAGTAATCAGGAGCGAAGCCACGGGGCGTCCGCAGGCCGCAAACCGGCCCAACCGCGACCGCGTGCGGCATGCGCAGCGAGGACGCCGATGACCGCCGACGGGTTGTGCAAGCGTCCATCCAACACCATGGTCAGTGCATCGTCCAGGCGAACCCACGCGTACTCCATCGTCGCCTCCTCGTCCTCGCGGTCGAACGCCTCGTCGGCGTCCCGGAGCTCGCGCGCGAGGAAGACTCGCAGCGGCTCGGACGATCCGCCGGGAGAGGTGAAGTAGTCGACGAGGACATCCCAGCGTTTCGCAACCAGATCCGCTTCTTCAGCAAGCTCACGCTCCGCTGCGACGCGCGGGTCCTCACCGGGGATGTCGAGCAGCCCCGCGGGAATCTCCCACAGCGAGGCCTGCACGGGGTGCCGGTACTGACGTTCCAGGAGAATCTCCTCTGCCCCACTCTCACCGCGCATCACAACCACTGCGACGGCACCCGGGTGGCGCGTGTATTCACGAACGACGGGTTCGCGCCCCTCGACGACAATGACGTGGTCCTTCACCATGTCGACAATGCGGCCGTTCCATACGACCTGGCTCGCTACAACCTCGTGGGGGCTCGGTTGATCCGCGATGGCCTGAATCTGCTCATCCGACAGAAAATGCATGTTGTCCCTTATTCCTTCTCGTCCGAACGCGAAGAATAACGCCCAACATGACGCTTCAACGCAGCCTGGATCAGCCCAGCGAACAGCGGGTGCGGGCGCGTCGGACGGCTCTTAAACTCCGGATGCGCCTGCGTTGCAACATAGTAGGGATGCTGCTTCGAATCAAGCTCCACAAACTCCACAAGTGTGCCGTCCGGAGAGGTTCCAGACACCTTCAAGCCAGCCTGTTCGAGACGTTCGAGGTAGGCATTGTTGACCTCATAACGATGGCGGTGCCGCTCGCTAACCTCGGTCGTCCCATAGGTTGTGGCGACGATCGAATTCGGGGCGAGCTTCGCCGGGTATGCACCGAGCCGCATCGTACCGCCCATATCACCACCTTCGTCGACGAATTCATGCTGGTCAGCCATCGTATGAATGACGGGCTCGGTCGTGTCAGGATCCATTTCCGTCGACGAGGCTCCCGGGATACCCGCAAGATGACGGGCAGCCTCAATCACCATGCACTGCAGACCCAGGCACAGGCCCAGCGTCGGGACACGATGCTCGCGCGCCCACCGCAGCGCACCAAGCTTTCCCTCGATGCCCCGAATGCCGAAGCCTCCGGGAACAACGATCGCATCAACGCCAGCGAGCTCGCGGGCAGCACCTTCGGGAGTTTCGCATGTATCCGACGCAACCCAGCGGATATCGACCCGCGCATTATTCGCGAAGCCGCCGTGCTTGATTGCTTCAGATACCGACAGATAGGCGTCGTGCAGGTCGATGTACTTGCCAACGAGAGCAACCTCAAGGCGGTGCTTTGGGGAATGCACGCGCTCCAGCAGTTCCTTCCATTCCTTCCAGTCAACGTCACGGAAGGACAATCCGAGCCGCTGGACGAGGTAGGCATCGAGCCCCTCTCGATGCAGCGTCAGCGGCACGTTGTAGATGGAGGGGACATCGGCGCACTCGATGACGGCGTCACGGTCCACATCGCACATGAGCGCTACCTTCGACTTGATGCCTTCCGGCAGCGGGCGATCGGTGCGAAGCACCAACGCATCCGGTGCGATGCCAATCGAGCGCAGTGCACTGACGGAGTGCTGCGTCGGCTTCGTCTTCAGCTCACCTGCTGCGGGCAGGAAAGGAATCAGCGACACGTGCACAAAAGCCACGTTTGAGCGCCCGAGGTCGTGGCGCACCTGGCGCGCCGCCTCGAGGAATGGCTGCGATTCGATATCGCCGACGGTGCCGCCAATTTCGGTGATGATCACGTCGGGGTGATTCCCGTTCTCATCGGGCTGCGCCTGGCGACGCATTACGTTCTTAATCTCGTCGGTGATATGCGGAATAACCTGAACGGTATCGCCGAGATACTCGCCGCGGCGTTCCTTAGCGATGACCGTGGAGTACACCTGGCCCGTCGTCGCATTTGCAGCACCCGACAGGTTCACATCCAGGAAGCGTTCGTAGTGGCCGATATCCAGATCGGTTTCTGCGCCGTCCTCAGTCACGAAGACCTCGCCGTGCTGGAACGGATTCATCGTGCCGGGATCGACATTGATGTAGGGATCGAGCTTCTGCATGACCACATGCAGCCCCCGGGAACGAAGCAACCTACCCAAGCTAGAGGCGGTCAGGCCCTTGCCCAACGAGGACACAACGCCGCCCGTGACGAAAATGTGCTTGGTCATGGAATTGTCTGCGCGCTCCGTGCGCATTGAAGTACTCACCATGGAACTTCAGTCTAACACTCCGTCCATGAATCAGCCCCCGCGATCTTGGCAGATCAGCGGGGGCCAACAAGGCAAGTCGCGTATTGACGCGCTTTACTTGTTGCTGGGGATGACAGACTGTGCTCCGTTACCCACACCGAAAGCGCGGGCACCCGTCGCGGGCGTCGACAGCGCGAGCGCGGTATCGACGGCGGCGAGGGTCGTGCCAACCGAGTCAACCGTCGTGACGGTGACGCCACTAGCACGCACCTGAGAGATCATCGCGTCACGGGTGGAGGCGTCGCCAACGAGAACGCCGTTCGTCGAACCGAGGGCCTGACCGAGGCCAACCCACGCATCCGGGCTCTGAGTCGCCGCAGCGGGCGTCGCGTTGGAGACGGCCGTGGCCTGCGCGCGCGGGCCGACGGCGACGATCGCCGTGGCGCCTCCATTCGCATCCTCGTCGACGGTCATGATCGGCGTGGATTCGTCGGTGAGAATCTGACGCAGCAGGTCGGTCTCAGCTCCGGTGGTGGTGAGCACCTGGACGATCGAATATCCGACGACCCCATCGGCGCTAGCAGTCTTGGCCGCCCCCGAAGCGAGATGCGACGCGAGGGTCGTTGACAGTGTCGTGCGGTACTGGCTCATCGAGGTGGACTGCCAGTTGTCGGTCAGCGTCACTCGCCCGATGACGCTCGCTCCAGCATCGGTCAGCGTCGAACGAATCGCAGTCACGTCATCGTCAGATGCGCCGGGCAGAACGACGAGAGCAACCTTGGCGGAGCTGAGCGAACCGGTCAGCGTCGACGAGGCGAGCGCCTTGAGGCCTGCAGCCTCCGCGTCGGCTCGAGCGTTGAGCAGCGGGTCCGCTGTCGAGGTGCTCGCCGACGAGCTGACGCCGGCCTGGATACGGCTCTGCAGCGGGCCGGCCCCCAGAACGACGCCGACGGCCAGAGCAATGAAGATCCCGATGATCGAGACAACGTGGTAGCGGAAGTTAATCATTGGGCTCCTCCTGCGGAGTGCATCAGCGAGACGAAGAATGAAGTAACAGGGTGCAGCAGGTCGTTGCCCCACGGGGTGGACCACAGGGCGACACCCATCAGGGCCACCGCGACAACGGCCAGTAGGACAAGCGTCCAACCGCGCGGACGCGGGCGGAAGGTCGCCGCAACCGCCTGCGCACCGATAAGGCGCGAGCCGACCGCGAGGCGTGAGAAGAATGCGGGGGCAACCAAGGCTCGTCCGGCGTCCACCAGCTCCGCCTCCCCGTAGGACACGCCGACTGTGACGACAGCGGGTGCCGTCGAATGTGCGGCGACGACGAGAGCCGCGTCGAGAGAGGTGCCAGCCATGGCGACGCGATCGTAAACAATGCCCATGCGGTCGAGCCGATCAGCGCCGGGGGCGAGGCCGTCTCCTCCGACGCGGACGATAAAGGAACGAGCCTTGCGGATCGCCTTTTCACTCATCAGTTCAGCGTCACCGACGACGAGGTCGAGCGACAGTCGGGCCTTCAGAGCCACGTCGGCTCCGCCGTCGACGGCGATCACGAACGGGCTGACCTCGGAGCGCCAACGCGCAAGCGCACGCAGCTCAGCCTTCGCCTCGGGCGCGCCCGTCACGAGGAGAATCGGCCGCTTACTGAGGTCGGAGAGCTCGGGAACGTCGACTCCACGCAGCACCGTCGCGCCATCTTTCGCCAGATACTCCTCAATCGAAGCGTCAACGCCGGCGAAAAGCGCGGACGAGTCGGCGACGTCGACGTCCAAGTCGTCCGAGGACACAACGGATCCGGTCGCGATGACCGAGCCGTCCACGAGGACCTTCGAGCCTGTCACCGTCACTTCTTGGCCTTCGCGCAGCGACATGATGTCCTGCCCCAGGTCATCGACGAGGACGATGCCAGCCTCGAGAACAAGGCGAGGCCCCAGAGCAGCAGCGCGTCCCGTCAAAGACGGCTGCGCGTTCAGCACGGCCACGGGGCCGGCGGCGACAAGCGCCGCTGCGCTCTCGCGATCCAGGTCCGCAACGTTGATGACGGCGATCTCGCCGCGTTCTAGGCGCGTCGCCAGGTGCTTGGGACGGTCGTCAATGCGAATCCGCCCGGAGCGCGCGCTCGATTCCTTTGAAAGTGTCTCACTCATCCCTGCGATTGTGACACGGCGGAGGCCAAGACTTGCGAAGCGTGGCGGCGCGCCGCAGCTGAGTGCGGATCCCCACCCATCATGCGCGTCAGTTCAGCTTCGCGCTCATCCCCGCTGACTTCGCGCACCTTGGTGGTCCCATCATTTTTCTCGATGACGAGGTGCTGGTCGCCGAAAGCCGCGACTTGGGCCAGGTGTGTCACAACAATAACCTGCCGCGTTTGGGCAAGCTTCTTCAGGCGCGCCCCAACCTCGGTCGCGGTCTGCCCGCCGATTCCCGCGTCGATTTCGTCAAAAATAAAGGTCGACGAGGCCTCGGTACGTCCCAGCATCAACTCCAGCGCCAGCATGACACGGGACAGCTCGCCGCCCGAGGCTCCCTGACTGAGGGGACGAGCAGGTGCATGCGGATGCGGTTGCAGCCGGAAGACGACGGTCTCGCATCCATTGGAGGTCGGCTTCGTCGGCTCACAGTCGATGTGCAGCGTCGCGTCGGGCATTGACAGGGCGTGCAGCTCCTCGTTCACGCCCTCCGCGAGCTGTGCCGCAAGACGCACGCGCGCCTGGCTCACGCGGCGCCCGCACTCCAGCACGCGCCCCTGAGCGGCTACCAGTTCACGTTCGACCGTCACAGGATCAGACCCGGGCGACGAGAGCTCTTCGACGCGCGAGCGAGCCTCGTCAGCCCACGCGAGGAGAGCCTCGATATCAGCTGCACGCCCGCGCAGAACATCCTTGATAGCTGCGCGTCGCGCGTGAATCTGCGAAAGCCTCTCCGGATCCGCGTCGAGGCGCGACAGGTACGCTGAGACGTCATCAGCAAGTGCCTCCAGTTCGAGCACCTGGTTGCGTGCGCGTCCGACAAACTCGGCCACAGCCTCGTCGAATCGGGCCGCGTCGTCGAGCTGCGCGTAGGCGTGGCGCGCCGCCTCGACCGCCCCGGTAAAGTCACCCCGGTCGTCGCCCTTGAGATAGCCCAGAGACACGCCAACCAGCGCACGCAGATCCTCGACGTTCGTCAGGCGCGCCGCCTCGCGAACGAGGTCTTCCTCCTCGCCGATCGTAGGATCGAGCTCTTCGATCTGCTGGATGGCGGCTCTCAGATCCTCCAGCTCCTCGGCGCGCTCGCTTGCATCGCCACGCAGCGAATCCAGGCGGTGCTTGACGTCGACGGCGTTACGGAAAGCAGCGCGGTACTCCTCGAGCGCAGCCGCGTGCTCCTCTCCGCCAAACTGATCGAGTGCACGGCGCTGGGCAGCTTCTCCCGTCAGACGGACCTGGTCGGCCTGACCGTGGATCGTCACCATCGACCCGACGATATCCGTCAAGACCGAGGCCGGCACGGGACGTGACCCGAGGTGAGCGCGGGAGCGCCCGGCGGCGCGCACCGAACGACCGACAATCAGCTCGCCTCCCTCGACGAGGCCGCCGCTCTCCTCAACGCGTGCTGCAACCTCCTCGCCCACCGAGAAAATGCCATCGACAGACAGACGATCCGCGCCCGAGCGCACGAGCGCCGCATCCGCGCGGGCACCGAGCAGCAGCTGCAAGCTTGACAGCACCATCGTCTTACCCGCGCCGGTCTCGCCTGTGACGACGATAAGGCCATCACCGAAGTCGACGTGAGCGGACTCGATGACGCCGAGATGCGAAATGTCGAGCGACTCGATCACCGGGGACCATCCCTCCACCCGCGCACGGGAAGATTGAACTTGCGAACGAGACGCGCAGAAAACGGCGTATCGTCCACGCGCACAAGCTGAACGGGCGATGAGCCAACGCGCGCACGGACCACTGCTCCAGCGGGGACAGTCATACGTCGCAGGCCGTCGCACCACATCTCCGGAGGCGTCCACATATCGTCAAGAACAACGATCTCGACACACGCGGAAGGACCGACGACGAGCGGCCGCGTGAAAAGCCCGTGAGCGGCCAGAGGGGCGACGACAATCGCTTCAGTATCGGGCCACACGACGGGTCCGCCCGCAGAGAACGAGTAGGCGGTCGAGCCGGTCGGCGTGGACAGGATCATGCCATCCGCCCCGTACGTCGACACTTCCTGCCCGTCAACAACGAGGGCAAAATGAACGGGATGCGCGACATCGGTGTGCATGACGACAGCCTCGTTGAGGGCCCAGTCGTCGGCCTTCGATCCGTCTGGACGTTCCATCGTCACGTCCAGCGTCATACGACGCTCGACGGTGAAGTCACCGTCCGCGATCTTGCGGGCAAGGTCTCCAGTCCCCCTGTCACCGAGTTCCGTCAAGAACCCCATGTGGCCAGCGTTGATACCGAGAAGGGGGACGTTCAGTGCACGCGCACTCGACGCGGCAACGAGGAACGTCCCGTCGCCGCCGATTGACAGCACCATGTCGATATCGCCACCCGAGGCGTCGTCCACGACGTCGATGCCGCGTTCCTCGAGTGCCTCGGCGAGGCTCACCGCACTCGTGATCGCGTTGGGGCGATGGCGATGACGAACCATCAGAACTCGAGTCATTGGGATCCTCCGGCAGGTCCGGCCTCCACCGCACGCCGGATGTAATCGGTGAGCTGGCTCGGATCGATGGGATCCGGGTAGTCGCGGCGCATGTGCACGAAATACTCGACGTTTCCGCTAGGGCCGGGAAGTGGCGACGCGGCGATCGCGGCGATATCCAAGCCGAGGTCGATAGCACAGCGCGCAACAGTTTCGACAGTTTCCACATGGTGCTCAGGATTGCGCACCACTCCCCCGTGGCCGAGTCGTTCTTTTCCGATCTCGAACTGAGGCTTCACCATCAGCAGGAAGTCAGCTTCGGGCGCCGCCGCGGCGACGAGCGCCGGAAGTACCAACGTCAGCGAAATGAAAGACATATCGCCGACCACAAGCTCGGGAGCCGGAGCGACGGAAGCGGGGTCGAGAGTACGCACGTTCATCCGGTCGTGTACCTCGACACGCGGGTCGCTCTGCAGCTTCCACGCGAGCTGGCCATACCCGACGTCGACGGCGACAACGGACGCTGCGCCCCGCCGTAGCAACACGTCGGTGAACCCACCCGTCGAAGCGCCAGCATCCAAAGCCCGACGCCCCTCGATCAGCGGGGCCTTGTCGCCAAGCGCATCGAGTGCTCCCGCAAGCTTGTGGGCACCACGCGATACGTATTCCGGATCGTCCGATTCTTCGACGACGATCGCCTGCGCAGGATCCATCTGGCGAGCGGGCTTGAGCACGATCTGTCCATCGAGCTTGACGCGCCCATCCTCGATCATCTGTGCGGCAGCGGCACGGGACTTTGCAAGGCCGCGGCGTACCAGCTCGGAGTCGATTCTGCGTAACTTCATGCGCCGCTCCCCTCGTTGCCTGAAGCCGTCAATTGCGTACCGGGGCGGACAGTGCCGCTCGGCACATCGGCAGACAGGGCCCGCCGTAGGTCGGCCTCGATTGCACGGAGCGTCTCTACTTGAAGGGACGCGCCAAGCTGATCGAAACCGACCAGGCGGGCTTCAGTCTGCTCGCGCAACGCCATCAGGCCTGCTCATCCAAATCTGCCGTACGCTCCAGGAGCTCTTCAAGCTCCTCCTCGCCGGGCAGGAACGCGGGCGTCGAAGCACCCGGTTCGGGTAGCTTGTCGGCATCCGCGGCGACATCATAGAAGTCGTCCTCGTCCGGAGCGGCAACGGGCTCGGGCTGGGAGACGATGCCAGCGGGATCCTCATTGTCGACGACCGTAATGTCGGGGCAGGTAACCGGCGAGCCGGCACCGTCCGCGTACTCCCACGCGGCAGCAGCAAGTGCGCGGTAGGAGTCGATACTGATCGTGACAGGCTCGGTCAGTTCGACGTCGTCGAGCGTGAGCACGCCGGAGCGGGTGGCCTTGGCGACCTGAGAAACACCGCAGGTCCAGGTGCCATCGCGGTGGTGCTTGGGTGCCGGGTGCGCCTCCAGCAGACCACGCATATCGATCGCCAGATAGCTGGGGCGCTGTCCGCGCGGTGCGCGGATGACGTCGCGAGCCTGGTGAACACCGGTCAGGACGTGCAGGGCGGGCACGCCAGCGGCGACAGCTCCCATAATATCGGTCTCGAGACGGTCACCAACGGCGATCGGGTTCTGCGCGCCGACGAGCTCGCTGGCGCGACGGTAGATACCCGGCTCAGGCTTGCCGCCTGCGATCGGGCGCTTGCGCGTCGCGTGCTGGATGGCGCGGACGAGCGAGCCGTTACCGAGGGCCTGGCCACGCTCGATGGGCAAGGTTGCGTCAAGGTTCGAGGCAAAGAAAGCGGCACCGCGCTCAATAGCAAAGGCGCCTTCAGACAGAAGCGCCCAGTCGACCTTCTTGTCGAGACCCTGAACGACCGCGGCGGGTTCGTCGTCGGCACTGTCCACGAGGACGAAGCCGCGCTCCTCGAGAGCGAGACGCAGGCCGGCACCGCCGATGACGAAGACCTTCGAGCCCGCCTCGAGCTCTTCTTCCATGATCGCCGCGATGTCCATCGCAGAGGTCATGATCATGTCGGGCGTCGCCGCGAAGTCCATGGAGTTGAGCTTGTCGGCGACCTGCTGGGGGGTGCGCATCGCGTTGTTGGTGACAAAAGCCGAGGCCATGCCAGCCTCACGTGCTTCGACAACCGACGCAGCTGCGTGCTCGATCGTCTCGTCACCGGACCACGCCGTACCGTCAAGGTCGAGCAGCGCACAGTCGTATTCTTCAGCGAGCACCGCGCCGGAGCCCCGCAGCGGAGAACGCTTACCATCCACGTCAGCGTCAGCGTACAGAGCGATATCGACGATCTCCGTGTCCTCGACTTCAGCGGGCATCGAGGCAATGACCTCTGCTGCTTCGTCTTCGCGGCCAAGGTCGAGCAGACGCTGCGCCTTGACTTCCATCAGGCGGCGACGCGATTCGTCGTCGGCCGCAGCCGGCAGCGCGGCGAGTGCATCGTCGACGATCACGAGGCCGACCTCGGCCTGACCGAGATCCGCGCGAGCGCCAGAGGAGACGAGCACGAGCTCGACCTGCTCTGCGAGGTCAAGGGTCGAGGGATCGGTGGCGTCGATGATCTCGACGGCCTTTTCCGGATGGCCAAGACCGCGTTCGGCATCAGCTTCCACAGCTCGCAGAGACGAATCGCCACGCATACGACGAACAGCGCGCACCTCGCGCAGGGCCTCCTCGTAGCGACCCGACGCATAGGCGGTAAGCGCAGCTGCCTCACGTACAACGTCAACGCGGCCTGCGCGTGCGACAGCGGCCTGCGCATGCTGGTAGGCAGCCTCGGGATCAAGATCGATCAGCTGGCCGGCCATCACCAAGTGACGGGCGACGATGTCACGATTGGGGCCAGACAGAGTGGTCAGAGCGCGCAGGGCATCGCGGTCCAGTTCATCTGCGCTGACGCCAGCAGGAATCGTCGGCTCATTGCCGTTCGGCGAAACGTACTCGTCCGTCGACGAGTAGTTCTTGTAAGCACCGTCGTTGCGAGGCGCGCCCCCACGTCCGCGGTCCCGGAAGCCACCGCGGCGGTCATCGCGCGAACCGAAGTCACGACGATTGTTATCACGACGCTGGAAACCGCCACGATCACCATCACGGCGGTCATCACGGAAACCACCACGGCGGTCATCGCGACGCTGGTAGCCCCTACGATCCCCGCGGCGCTCATCACGGAAACCACCACGATCACCATCACGGCGGAAGCCACCGCGCTCACCACGGTCCTCAAAATTCCCGCGACGATCGTCGCGACGCTGGTAGCCCCCGCGATCCCCGCGGCGCTCATCACGCGAACCGAAGTCACGACGATCGTTATCACGACGCTGGAAACCACCACGATCACCATCACGACGGTCATCACGGAAACCACCCCGACGATCATCACGGCGGAAGCCACCGCGCTCACCACGCTCAGAGCGTTCGCCGTCGCGGTCACGCCACTGCGGCTGACGCTTCTGGTATCCACCACGGCCGAATTCGCCGCGTCCTCGAGTCTCTTCTGCCATGGTGTCTATCCTCTATTCCTGCGCCA
>PPYE01740150.1_pt1 | contig 31682 bp, 30 predicted proteins | sample 1559881 | NCBI WGS metagenome assembly PPYE01 (sample SAMN08240022, study PRJNA423297) | Human gut metagenome, whole genome shotgun sequencing project.
GAAGTCTCGGCGGCTAAACGGACGCAGTATTACTGTCCGTTCTTAACGCCGCCGAGCCTTCCTCCACCTTAAATTCGGGAGTTCCCCCGAACCCCCGCAGTTTTTAACGGCTGCTCTCCATCTCGGGCGCAGCCCGCAAAAGCCTCCCCTTACAGGGGAGGTGGCCGCGAAGCAGGCCGGAAGGGCTTTGACGGGCCTTGCGGCTATCGCTCTCTAACGGGTTATAGCCCGCTCAAATGATCCTCTGCACAAATCGCCCCGCGCTCTCCATTGCGACGGCGGCTCTGCGGATCGGCATCTGCTGGAATACATGCCAGCACTCGGGGTAGACCTCCAGCTGGGCGTACACCCCGGCCTTCTGCAGGTGCTCCACAAGGCGCTCACTGTCGGACTTCAGAATTTCGTTTGTGCCTACCTGTACCAGCGTCGGGGGCAGACCGCGCAGGTCGGCAAAGAGCGGGCTGTAGCACGGGCGCGACCAGTCGGCATCGGGGCCGGTGTAGGCCTCGCGCACGGCGGCGATGTACTCCATCGTCAGCATCGGGTCCAGTGTCTTGCAGGTGCGGTAGCTTTTTCCGCTGGCCGTCATATCGGTCCATGGGCTGAACAGCACCAGCCCGCGCGGCTGGGCGCGGCCCTGCTCCTTCAGCTTTAAAGCCAGCTCCAGCGCCAGGTTGCCCCCGGCGGAGTCGCCCGCGACGATAACGTCCCGCGCACCGTAGCCCATATACATTAAATAATCCCACATCGCCACGGCATCCTCAATGGCCGCAGGGAACGGGTGCTCCGGCGCAAGGCGGTACTCAAACGAGAGCACGTCAAACCCGGTAGCCAGCGCCAGCTTGCTAGCCAGAATGCGGGCGTACCCCAGCTGGCCGCAGGTGTAGCCGCCGCCGTGGCAGTACAAAACGGCGTGGCGGCGGTCATGGCCGTGCTCCAGGCTGACCCACTCGGCGGGGATGCTCCCCACTGTCAGGCTGTCGCTGCGGATGCCGATGCCCGGCGTGACGAGCCGCGCAAACAGCTCCTCCGCGGCGCGCTGGCGCTCCAGATCCTCGGGCGTCGTCGAGGTGTGGTCGCTGATGCTGTGCACGGCCTTGATGGCCCGCATCATCGGGCCGAGGTCGTCGGGGTTCTGCTCCTGCTGGGGCACCAGCGTTTTGATGACAGCCTCGAGCCGCTGGCTCAAATCATTTTTCCTTCTGGACATGGCAGCTCCTTACAGCTTGGCCAGCAGCCGCGTCCATACGGTGCGCAGCAGCGGCGGATGTGCGGCGGGCAGGCCGCACAGGCGGTAGATTTTGTTCAGCGGCGGGAAAACCCCACGCCTGACATAGCCATTGTAAATCAGCTTCAGCTGGCGGTCCTTCGCCGCACCCGGCAGATGCAGGATGCAGACGGGGTCGAGTGTATAATTTGTCGATACATAGTAGAAATGCCCGCCAAGCCAGTAGCGGAAGATATAGGCATTTGCAGCGCGCACGGGTTTACCGGCCAGCAGACTGCGGTAGGCGGCACCGCACCAGACGGCCTCGTCACCCTCCCTCGGGGTGATGCCCTTTGCCTGCAGCTCTTTAAAATAGTCACGGCACAGCGACATAAAATCGGTCAGCCGCGCCCTGCTGCCCGCGACCAGCTCGCCGCCAAAGTGCGTCAGCGCGTGCGGTGCGCCGTCCGGCTCCACCGCATCAAAGCAGTGGCTGATGGCGGCGGTCATCGTCTGGCTGGCGGCGTGGGGGACCTGATACAGCAGCACGGCCTCGTCGCATTCCCGCCACAGATCGTCCAGCGGGCGCTGGGTGAAGGTGTCGAGGTCGAGCATCGCCGCGCGGGCAAAGTCGCGGTTTTCCAGCACCCACGCCATGGCGCAGAGCTTGTAGTAGGCCAGTGCCCAATTGGTGTCGGCGGGCACGCGGTAGGTGGTAAACGGGCAGTCCCAGATCTCGACGCCGCCCTGCGTCAGATGGCTGCGGAACGGCTCCGGCACGGGAGCATTCGTCAGCAGGGCCACTGTGCAGGCAGGGTTCTGCGCCTTGGCGCTGCACAGCGCCACGACGGTGCAGCGGTCATAGACCGTGCGCCCCAGATTGGAGGCGTCCCCCTCGCGGTAGCCGTCCAGCGTGGCGAACGCGCCGAAAATCAGATTTTCCATGGGCAGACCCCTCCGTTACACACAAATACATCTTTATTATAGTCATTTTGGGGGTAGATGTCTATGGCCATCCCCTGCAAAATGCGCGGGAGCGACGGAAAAATAACTTTTTTGTGTGCAGACCTTGCCGAATTTTGTCATACCCTTTATAATGTTTACAGATGTAAAATTTTTATGAAGCGGCATCGCCACAGGCTGTGCCGCGCGGAGCAGTGTTTTTTATGGCGTTTTCTTCGGTGCAATTTCTGTTCGTTTTTCTGCCGCTGTCGCTGGCGGTCTACTGGCTGTGCCCCAAGTGGCTGCGCAATGCCGTGCTGGCTGCGTTCAGTCTGCTGTTTTTTGCGTGGGCGGGCTTAAAGGGCGCGGCCATCCTGGTGCTGCTGGCCGGTATCAACTGGCTGGGCGGGCTTTCACTGGGGCGGCTGGCCCACAAAAGGCCGCTGCTGATTTTGTTGATCTTGCTGGATCTGGCGGTGCTGGGCGGCTTTAAATATGCGGGCTTTGCGGCGGAGACGGTCAACGCCCTTGTGCCGGGTCTGCTGCCGGTGCTCTCCCCCGCCCTGCCGCTGGGGCTGAGCTTTTACGTGTTCACGGCCATCGGCTACTGTGCCGATGTGGCCGCGGGCAAGGTGGAATCGGAAAAGAACCCTATCCGTTTTGCGGTGTTCCTCGCGTTCTTTGGCCACGGGCCGTCCGGGCCCATCGTGCGGTACGGCCAGCAGGCCCCGCAGCTGGACCCCGGCAGCGAGACGCGCCGCGTCTCGGCGGACCGCTTCTGCTACGGCATCAAGCGGCTCGTGCTGGGCCTTGCAAAAAAGGCCATCATCGCCGACCAGCTCGCTTTGATTTACGCCAAAGTCGCGTCGGTCCCGGCGGCCACGCTGCCCGCGCCGATCCTCGTGCTGGGCTACACGGCCTACATGATGCAGCTGTATTTTGACTTTTCCGGCTACAGCGATATGGCCATCGGCATCGGTGAGTTCTTCGGCATCACGCTGCCGGAAAACTTTGAGTATCCGTATCTTGCCTGCTCCGTCGGCGAATACTGGCGGCGCTGGCATATCTCGCTGTCGAGCTGGTTCCGTGACTATGTCTACATTCCGCTGGGCGGCAGCCGCTGCCGCCTGCGCCGCACCTGCCTGAACCTGCTCATCGTCTTTGCGCTGACCGGTCTGTGGCACGGCGCGGCGTGGCAGTATGTGGTGTTTGGTCTGCTGCACGGCATAATTTTGTGCATGGAGCGCCTGGGCCTGCGCCGGGCGCTGGAGCAGCTGCCGCGGCTGTTCCGGCACCTGTACACGGTGGTGCTGCTCTGGCTGACGCTGGTGATCTTCGGTGCGCCGGGCCTGTCCGAGGGGCTGGCCGTGCTCAAGGGCATTTTTACATGGCAGAGCGGGGCCAAGGGCTATACGCTGGCGGCCTTTGCGGACACCAAGCTGCTGCTGATTTTAGCGGCGTCCTTCCTGCTGTGCGGCCCCGTGCAGGCGCTGTGCCCCAAGCTGAAGGCGGCTTTGTACGCGAAAAAGGCGCCGTCCCCTGCCGGGATGGCGGGGCTGCTCGTGCTGCTGTTTCTGGGACTTATGCGCGTCACGGCAGGCACCTACAGCGCGTTTATTTATTTTCAATTTTAAGGGAGGTGCAGAGCCATGCGTAAAGCGGTCAAAATTGGCTTTATCGGCGTGTTCTGCGCCGTCATCGGGCTGGCGTTCCCGGTGTTCAACATTTTTTCCAAGCAGCTGTCGATGGACAGTCACGAAAACCGCCTGATGACCGGCCTGCCGCAGGTGCTGCAAAGCCCGCTGCGGGAGCTGCCGCGCAATCTTGACAACTTTCTGGTCGATAACTCGCCGTTCCGCTATCAGTTTGTGCTGGTGAACGCCGGGCTGGACTACGCGCTGTTCGGCACGAGCCAGAGCGACCAGGTGCTGCCCGGCAAGGACGGCTGGCTGTTCTACAAGGACGGCCCCAACGCCGCGCAGCCGATGGCAAACTATCAGGGGCTGGCCGAGCTGAACGACAGCGCCGACACACTGGCCGAGGCCAGCGCGGGCTTGCAGATCTTGAGTGATAAGCTGGCCGAAAACGGCTGCACGCTGGTGCTGGATCTGACGCCCAGCAAGGACCGCATCTACCGCGAGTACATGCCCGACGGCTACCCCATTGTGAACGAGGAAAACCGCACCGACCTGCTGGCGGCCTATCTGCAGAGCCACACGACAGTGCCGGTGGTCTGGCGGTATGACATGCTGCGCAGCCAGGCGCGGCAGAACGCCGACCGGCTGCTGTACTACAAAACGGACACCCACTGGAACGCCGTCGGCGCGCTCATCGGGCTGGACGGCATTTTTGAGGCGCTGGACATGCCGACGCGCCCGGCGGACAGCTACCCCGTCGAGGTCGGCGGCACGACCACCGGTGACATGGCAAACGTGGCGGCGCTCTACGCCAGTCTGCCCGCCGAGGAGACCTACGTAGTGCCGGGCTATGACCGGATGTTTGAGAAGGACAGCCGCACCGTGCGGGTCATCGGGGATTCGTTCAGCGAGTACTACATGCCGTACCTGCAGGCGCGCTTCACGAACAGCTGGCGCGAGCATATCGACACCTTCACGACGGACGTGGCCGAGCACCCGGGGTGCGACATTCTGATTTTGGAGTTCAACGAGCGCAGCCTTGACAAGCTGCTGGCGATTCTGGAGCAGTTTTAAGCGGATTAAATAAGGTGGCCTGTCTGCGGGAATGACGCAGACAGGCCGTTTTTTGCGATGTAAGCGAAAATGTACGCGATAGTTGATGGCGTAAAGCAGCGGGGTTTGGTATACTGGGAACAGAAAAATCCGTGAAGGAGGAAAGAAAAATGCTGTTTGCAACATGGGTGACGGCGCTCAATATTTTGGTTTTTGCGGCGCTGGTGGCCGCGGTGATTTATCTGTTTGTGCTGATCGTACGGGCGCTGAAGAAGTACATCGGCAGCAAGGAGATGCGGGAGGAAAAGCAGGCCGTGAAGCGCACCCTGGGCGAGACGCTGAAGGCCCACCGCACCCGCTGCCAGATGACGCAGGAGTTCGAGGCTGAGGCGCTTGGCGTGAGCCGCCAGACCGTATCCAAATGGGAAAACGGCAGCGCCGACCCGAGCACAACGAATCTGCTGGCTCTGGCGAAGCTGTACGGTGTCACGGCAGAGGATCTGCTGAGGGGTGTGGAGAACAAGGCGGAGTGATGAGGCGGATTGGGGAACGGGAGCTAATGGCGAGGCGTCGCGGGAGGGATACATCCCTCCCCTACAAATAGCCGGAAGGCTTGCAGTGATGCCTGTAGGGGGCGACGTCCCCGACGCCCCGCAGGTAAGCAGCAGTCAACGGGTAGGACGTAGGGCGGCCAGCCCTCTGGCCGCCGCGGAGGGGAGAGGACCCTCCCTGCGATGCTAAAGATAAAGGGGCGGTAATGGCGGGGTGGCGTGAATGGGTTGTGCACGAGAGGGACAAGGGAGGGCGGCAGCCCGCCCCTTTGTAGTGTGCGGAGGTTGCCCGGAAACGGGTTGCTGCGGTAGGTTGCGGGCGGCATATATGCCGCCCCTACAGAGCAGCTGTTATCGGAAGCGGGGGTTCGGGGGAACACCCGACTCAAAAGTGGAGGAAGGCCCGACGGCGTTAAGAACGGACAGTAATACTGCGTCCGTTTAGCCGTCGGGCCTTCCGACTTCCGCTTTGGGGGTCTTGGGGGCGTGCAGCCCCCAAGTCGCGGGTCCGCTGCGTCGAAACAGCGGCAATCGGCGGATCCGCTCGGGCGTCATATAGGGTGCCAGACCGCTGATGGAAAACGCACTTTCCGCGCGCCCGTCCGCCCCGGGAATTGCCACCGCCACACAGCGCACGCCCAACTCGTTCTCCTCGTCGTCGATGGCGTAGCCGTTCGCGCGGACCTCCACCAGCTGGCTGCGCAGCTCCTCCAGATCGGTGATGGTCTTGTCCGTCAGCTTCTGCACATTGCTGTGCGTCCAGATGTCCTCGAGCTCGTCGCCGGGCAGCGTCGCCAGAATCGCCTTGCCGACGCCCGTGCAGTACAGCGGACTGCGCAGGCCGACACGGCTCGACATCCGCATCGGGCCGCTCTCGGTCTTATAAATGTATACGATGTCCCGCCCGTCGCGGATGACGAGATGCACGGCCTCGCCGGTGCGCTGGGACAGCCGCTCTAAGTGCGCCTTCGCCACGCCCATGATGTCCATGCTGTCCACAATGCCGCTGGACAGCTCAAACATTTTTAAGGTCAGCCGGTAATGGCCGTTTTCCTCGTCCTGCACGACGTAGCCAAGCCCGACCAGACTGGCCAGCAGACGGTGGACCGTGCTTTTGGCCAGCCCGGTCTCCTCTGCCAGCCTTTGCAGACTGACCCCCGTGGGGTGCGCCGCCAGATGCTCAATGAGCTGAAAGATGCGCTCCACGCTTTGTACGCCGCTTTTTTCTGCCATGATCCCGGCCTCCCGATGAAATTTAACAAAAATTTCATAATTTTGCATGGCAGGCAAACTGTGCCTGCCGTTCCGCATTATGGAACGATTATAGCAGAGTTTGCCCGATTTTTCAAGCTCTTTTCCGAATAGCGGAATCCTAGGCGGATGCGACAAAAATCGTGCGCTTTCTTTCACATTTTTGCCCGATTGACGCCCGCCGCCGCTGCGTTTATAATAAAAGTAACCAAGTGCGGGCATCACTGCGCATACTGCGCCGGACTGCCGCACACAATCAGTGAAGGAGAATTGCTATGAATTCTGTTTTGCAGCGTGTTTACGAGATCGGCATTATTCCGGTCATTGCTTTCAACAGCGTGGATGAGGCCCTGCCCCTGTGCAAGGCCCTGATGGCCGGCGGCCTGCCGGCTGCGGAGGTCACCTTCCGCACCGCCTGCGCCGAGGATTGCATCAAGAAGATCCATGAGGAGCTGCCCGATATGCTGCTGGGCGCCGGCACTGTCCTGACCAAGGATCAGGCTGACCGCGCTATGGCTGCCGGTGCTTCCTTCATCGTTGCCCCCGGCTTTGACCCCGAGGTCTGCCAGCACGTCATCGACAAGGGCGGCATCATGATGCCCGGCACCGCCACCGCAGGCGAGATGCAGCAGGCCATGAACATGGGCTGCGAGGTCGTCAAGTTCTTCCCTGCCGAGGCCAACGGCGGCGTGGACAAGCTGAAGAACATCGGCGCTGCCCTCAAGACCTGCAAGTGGATGTGCACCGGCGGCGTCAACGCCAAGAACGTCAACAACTACCTGGGCTACAACCAGATCATCGCCGTCGGCGGCACCTGGATGTGCAAGAGCGATAAGATCAAGGCCGGTGCCTGGGACGAGATCACCGCTATGAGCCGTGAGGCCGTTGACGTTATGCTGGGCCTGGAGCTGGGCCACATCGGCATCAACTGCGAGAACGAGACCGAGGCTGCCAAGACTGCCGAGACCATCGCCAGCCTGCTGAGCATGGCCGTCAAGCCCGGCAACTCCAGCATCTTCGTGGGCAAGAAGGAATTCGAGATCATGAAGAAGCCGGGCCGCGGCACCAACGGCCACATCGCCATCCTGACCAACAACGTTGACCGCGCCATCTACCACCTGGGCCAGCGCGGCGTCAAGTTCGACATGGACAGCAAGAACGTCAAGGACGGCAAGACCATCGCCATCTACTTTGCTGACGAGATCGCCGGCTTTGCCTTCCATCTGGTCCAGCGCTGATTTTGGCGTAAAACCACCCGTAAATCTGTAGGGGGCGGCGTCCCGGACGCCCCGCTCCCCTATTTTATAAAATTATTAAAGTAAAAGGAGTTCACCATGAAAGTCGTTACTTTTGGCGAATTGATGATCCGTCTGCAGCCGTTCAACTATGAGCGCTTTGTTCAGGCCAACAACCTGGAGTTCAGCTTCGGCGGCGGCGAGGCCAACGTTGCTGTTTCTCTGGCCAACTACGGCATCGATGCAGCCTTCGTTACCAAGCTGCCCGCTCATGCCATCGGTCAGGCCGCTGTGAACAGCCTGCGCCGCTACGGCGTTGACACCAGCAAGATCACCCGCGGCGGTGACCGTGTCGGCATCTACTTCAACGAGAAGGGCGCTTCTCAGCGTGGCTCTGTCTGCATCTATGACCGCGCCAACTCCGCCATTCAGCTGGCCTCCACCGCCGACTTCGACTGGGATGCCATCTTCGAGGGCGTGGACTGGTTCCACTTCACCGGCATCACCCCGGCCCTGGGCGAGAACGTTGTCGAGATCTGCCGTGAGGCCTGCAAGGCTGCCAAGGCCCATGGCGTCAAGATCAGCTGCGACCTGAACTACCGTGGCAAACTGTGGACCCGTGAGCAGGCCCGCGCTGCCATGACCGACCTGTGCCAGTACGTTGACGTCTGCATCTCCAACGAGGAGGATGCGAAGGACGTCTTTGGCATCGAGGCTGAGGCTACCGACATCTACGCCGGCGAGATCAACCGCGAGGGCTACAAGAGCGTTGCCAAGCAGCTGGCTGACAAGTTCGGCTTTGAGAAGGTCGCCATCACCTTGCGTGAGAGCCACTCTGCCTTCGACAACGGCTGGAGCGCCATGTTGTACGACGTTGCCTCCAACGAGTACTGCTTCTCCAAGAAGTACGACCTGCACATCATCGACCGCGTCGGCGGCGGTGACTCCTTCGGCGGCGGCCTGATCTACGCCCTGCTGAACGGCAAGAGCACCCAGGACGCTGTTGAGTTCGCTGTTGCTGCTTCCGCTCTGAAGCACTCCATCGAGGGCGACTACAACATGGTCACTGTCTCCGAGGTCGAGAAGCTGGCCGGCGGCGACGGTTCCGGCCGTATCCAGCGCTAAGTTTAGACTTTTCCTACTAAATCTGTTTGCATCATAGCAAAAGCCCCGCAGGCGAGAGCCTGCGGGGCTTTTGTCGTTCCCGTCTGCCCGGCGGGACATTTTTTGCCCTGATTGTCAACCCTGACGCGGGGGAGACGTTGACATTCCGGCCGGCGGTGCGGTATACTGGCCTACAGTCGGGTTTATAAGGGGGCGGCAAAAATGGTCAAGCAGGAGGTGCTGGCGGCGCTGGATGCTGTGCGCGGGCGGTATATCTCCGGGCAGGAGCTGGCCGCTCAGCTCGGCGTGAGCCGCACCGCCGTATGGAAGGCCGTGGCTGCCCTGCGCCGGGACGGTATCCCGATCAAGGCCGTCACAAACCGCGGCTATACGCTGGCGCAGAGTGTCGATGTTCTGAATGCTGCCGCCGTGGCCGCTCAGCTGGATGAGGCCACGGTGAAAGCCCTGCAAATCGAGGTCGTGGACCGTCTGCCCGGCACCAACGCCGCCCTGCGCAGCCGGGCCGACGCCGGGGCACGGGAGGGGCTTGTGCTGATCGCACAGGCACAGTCGGCGGGCCGCGGGCGCGGCGGGCACAGCTTTTACTCCCCGCCCGGCGGGCTGTACATGAGTATTCTTCTACGGCCCGAGATCGGCGCGCGGCAGGCTGTGGGCCTGACCGCCATGGCCGCTGTGGCCGCCGCCCGCGCGGCGGAAAGGCTGTGCGGCGTGCCGATCACGATCAAATGGGTCAACGACCTGTGGAAGAACGGCAAAAAGGTCTGCGGCATCCTGACCGAGGCCGCGCTGGACCTGGAATCCGGTATGCTGGATTATGCCGTGCTGGGGCTGGGCTTCAACGTCGCAGCCCCGGCGGACGGCTGGCCGGAGGACCTGCGGGACGTGGCGGGGGCGCTGTACGACGGCTCCCCTGCCCCGGGCGCGCGGGCCGCGCTGGCGGCGGCGTTCCTGAACGCCTTCTGGCCGCTCTACCGCGCAGGGCCGCGCAGCGGCTATCTGGACGAATACCGCCGCCGCCAGGCCCTGACCGGCCAGCGGGTACTGGTCACGCCGCGCCGGGGCACGCCACGCGCCGCGCAGGTGCAGGGCATCGACGACGAATGTAAACTGGTCGTGCGCTTTGACGGCGAGAGCCGTCCCGCTGCGTTGAACAGCGGCGAGGTAAGTGTGCGATTATTATAAAAAAGAGGGGTTATCCGTATGACAAAATCTTCTGAAAACGTCCGCCGCATGGTGCTGTGCGCCATGTTCACCGCGCTGGTCGCCGTGTGCAGCCAGATCGCCGTCCCGATGCCGTGGGGTGTGCCGATCAATCTGGCGCTGTTCGCCGTCTACATGGCGGGCACGATGCTTGGCCCTGTCTGGGGCACGGCCAGTCAGGTCGTGTTCATTGCACTGGCGGCCATCGGTGTGCCGGTGTTGGCCAACTTCCAGGGCGGCCCGTCTGCCATCTTCGGCAAGACCGGCGGCTACGCCATCGGCTACATTCTGACCGCGCTGCTGACGGCCCTGCTGACGAAGGCGCTGGGCCGCAAGTTCTGGTCGCTCTGTGTGGCGATGGTCGTGGGCTGCGCCGCCTGCTACGTGCTGGGCACGATCTGGTTCATGATCCTGACCGGGGCTGACCTCGTCAGCGCCCTTGGCTGGTGCGTCCTGCCCTACCTGCCCGGCGACGCCGTCAAGATCGTCCTTGCCGCCGTGCTGACCATGCAGCTGGACAAGCGGCTGAAGGGCTCGCTGGTCTGAGGCTGTAGGGGGCGGCGTCCTCGGCGCCCCGCGGGTTACAGTACCCCAAGGGCTTCCCCCTCGGGGGAAGGCAAAGCAACAAGGCAAACAAAATCTCCCGCCCTGCTGGTCAGGGCGGGTTTTTTATGCTATAATACCTGTATATAACAAAGTAAAGGAGCCTGCCCATGAAATGGCTTGCCGTTGACTATGGCGATTCCCGCACCGGGCTTGCCGGGTGCGACGCCGGGGAGACCATTACCTCCCCCATTACGCCGCAGATCGAAGAAAAAAGCATGAACAAGGTCGCCGCCGCTGTGACCGATGTCTTTGCCGCCCGCGGAGCCGAGGGCCTCGTCTGCGGTTTGCCCAAGAACATGGACGGCACCGAGGGCAGCCGTGCCAACAAGAGCCGCCGCTTTGCCCAGCGCCTGGCCAACACCGCGGGTGTGCCCGTCGTGCTGTGGGATGAGCGCCGCACCACCGTGTCCGCCGCCGCTATCCTGGCCGACAACGATACGTTTGGTGCCAAGCGCAAGGAGCGGCTGGACTCGGTGTCCGCTGCCGTCATTCTGGAGAGCTTTCTGAACTGGCGCGCCCACCACCCGGACGAGGAGCCGCCCGAGCTGGTCCGCCCCGAAGTATAAAAAGGAGTACGAACATGCCGAACGCAAATGAACCCCGCTTCCCTACCCATGTCGCCATCATCGTGGACGGCAACCGCCGCTGGGCCAAGCAGCGCATGCTGCCCGTCAGCGTGGGCCACAAGGCCGGCTTTGACCGCCTGCGCGAGATCACCCGCTATGCCGTCGGTGACCGCGGCGTCTTTGTGCTGTCGCTCTATGTTTTCTCCACCGAGAATTTCAGCCGCGACGCCAAGGAGGTCGGCTACCTGATGGACCTCTTTGCCAACAACTTCCGCACGATTGCCGACGAGATGAACGAGCGCGGCTGCAAGGTCCTGTTCAGTGGCCGCCGCGAGGGTCTGCAGCAGCGCGTGCTGGACGCCATGGACTACATGATGGACCTGACAAAGGACAACGAAAAGGGCATTGTCAACTTCTGCCTGAACTACGGCAGCCACGCAGAGCTGACCGATGCGACCCGCGCCATTGCCGCCGAGGTCAAGGCCGGTACGCTCGAGCCCGAGGCCATCGACGAGAAGGTCATTGAGAAGCACCTCTACCGCGACCTGCCGCCCGTGGACCTGATGATCCGCACCAGCGGCGAGGAGCGGCTCTCCAACTTCCTGCTGTGGCAGTGCGCCTACGCGGAGTTCTACTTCACCGATACCCTTTTCCCCGATTTTACCAAGGAGTGCTTTGATAAGGCACTGGCCGAGTATGCCCGCCGCGACAGACGTATGGGCGGGAATACGAAGAAGTGACCCCCAAAAACCTTCCCCCTTGGGGGAAGGTGGCCGAGGCCCCGCCCGAGGCCGGATGAGGGGCGAGCCTGCCGCGGCAGCCCGTCAGCGGGTGGCTCCAGGAAACTTTGCCCTCATCAGTCACCTTCGGTGACAGCTTCCCCCGAAGGGGGAAGCCTTTGCAAATAGCATAATATACAACCCGCCCCCGCAAACTTTGGCATATCGGCCAAAAATTTGTGGGGGCGGGTCTGCATATACTGTCTTATATCAGCCCACAGTGTCCAGGCCGTTGTCCTCAACACTGCTGTAGGTCGTGATCGTTACGCTGTTGATCGTGATGGCGGCCTCCTCGGTGGGGCGGTAGGTGTCGTTGCCGTCATCGTCCTTCACTGTGTCCACGCAGGCCATGGCGTCCACAACGTCCATGCCCTGATAGACCTGCCCGAACACTGTGTCGGTGTTGTCAAGATACGGCAGCCCGCCCACGGCGGCGTAGGCCGCGATCTGCGCGTCAGTGTAGCCGTTGGCGGTCAGCTCGGCCTGCCGGTCACTGCTGCTCACGCTGTCCGGCAGGGCCGTCACAAAGTAAAACTGACTGTTGCCGCCGGTCACGTCGCCGCCCGCGGCAAACGCGGCGCAGAGCGCCCCGGCGTAATGCTTCAGATCCGCGCTCGCCTCCGGCGGATACGGGTTGTTGCTCCAGATCGTCGAACCGCCTGTGCCTGTGCCGGTGGCATCGCCGCCCTGCACGGCAAAGCCGTACTCGCTGCGCCAGATCGTCGTATTATCGTAATAACCGCTGCGGGCCAGGCCCACAAAGTTGTAGACGGCCATCGGCGCGGCATCCGGGTAGAGCACGGCGCGCACCTCGCCTAAGGAGGTGTCAAAGATCGCAATCGTGTCGCCGTCCGCAGGGGTGTTGAACTGCCGCTCGGTGCTGGTGAAGTCCGCAGGCCGGGTGGGCGGGGTCTTTGCCGCGCCCTTGCTGCAGGCGCACAGCAGGGCCAGCGCCAGCGCGGGCAGCAGGCAGAATCGTTTACGCATAACGGGTCCTCCGTGAAAAATCCAATTAAATTCATTATACCACAGAACTTCCCGCTTGAACACCCTTGACGTTTGCGAAAAAAAAGGGTACACTATAGCTATCAAATACGAACGACCACAGGAGGTCACTTATGTCTGACGAACTGAGCCCGGAAATGCTGGAAGAGGCTGCCCCTGACCTGCTGACGCTGGAGGATGAGGACGGCAAGGAGGTCACCTTTGAGGTGATCGACGCTACGGAAGTCAACGGCACCCGCTATCTGGCTGTCATCCCCTATCAGGAGGACCCGGAGAGCCTGCAGGAGGACGCCGAGCTGATCCTGATGCGCATTGGCACCGACGACGAAGGCGAGTATATGGACATCGTGGACGACGATGAGGAACTCATCACCGTCGGCAAGGTGTTCGAGGAGCGCCTGCGCGCGATGTACGACATCGACGATTCTGAATTGCAGTAAGAGGCCGCGAGGCTTCTTCACCCTGCGCGGTTCGATTTGTTGCGGCCTTATAGAATCCTACTAATCAAATATTGGGAATCCGGGTCGGGGACCGGATTGCAGGCCCTCCCGCCGTTTGGCTGAAGAGGGGAGCATGAACATCCTCGTAGGGTACCCACCTGCCTGTACCGGTAGGTTTTGATTGGTTGCAGACGGCTGTGCGGGGTTTTTACAGCACACATCCCGGGCAGGGCTTTACCTGTCCGGGTTTTTGGGTTATACTTTGCGGGGAAAGGGGTGTTTGTTCAATGGCGGAAAGGATCCGTGTCGGGGACAGGCTCCCCTTCTTTTTGTATGATACGCCCTACAGCGCGGGCAACCGCTTCCGCGACCTGCTGGACGCGCAGGCCCCGCTGGTGCTGGTGTTCATGGCGAACTTCGGCCATCCCATCACCCGCACGTTTGCCAGCCGCTACGCCGATACATACACGTCGCTGCACGACGGCGGCTTTGCGCTGGTCGTGCGCTCCCGCGCGGACAAGCTGGCCCGCAGCATCGGCCCGGACACGCTGCCCTATCCCCTGCTGTGCGACGCGGCGGGCGTTCTGTATGAGCACTTGAGCATCCCCACGAGCAAAAGCACGCTGATGAGCTACTCGCTCGAGGGTTGGCGCATCCTGCGCGAGGCCAAAAAGCAGGGCTACAAGCCCGTCAAGGGGGTCGAGCAGCAGCTGCCGCTGACGCTGATCCTGGACCGGGACGGCACGGTGCTGTTTTGCCATTACGGCGCGAGCCTGACGGACGTACCCGAGGACTGCGCGGCCATCCAGAGCCTGCTGGAGGAGATGGAGCTGACGCCCGGACTGGAACCGGAAGAAGATGAGCTGCCTTACGAGGAACTACAGACCGCGGTGGCCGCAGAAAGCCGCCCCCGCAGCCGCCACGGGCGAGAACGGCCGGAGACAACCGACGAATTCCGGCCCATCCGCCCGGTGCGTGCCTACCCGGAATCGGATTTGGAAAAAACATCGATGTTTGGTCTGTTTGATGACCCCTATGACGACAAATGAAAAAGTGCCTGCCGGTTCAAAACGGCAGGCACTTTTGTTTTGCTGCTATGCAGAGATGCAGGGCAGATATTCTGTCTGCCCGCGCTTACCGCATTACGGCGGCCTTGGCAGCGCACACGGCGTCGGCGTCGGTCTGCTGGATATGCCATTCGTCCAACCCGGGCAGGCCCATGGGGACACCCTCGCGGCGGAAGGTCATACCGCTTTCCAGCAGCGTTTTGCAGCTGGCATGGAACGCCCGCGCCCCGGGCAGGGCCGCGCGCAGCTCGTCGATGACAGCGGCGTTCACACCGGCACCGATCAGCACCTCGGGGCCGTCCAGCTCGTCCCGCAGGCGCAGCAGCACGGCCAGCTGGGAAATGCCCTTGCGGCAGCTCCCGGCACCGCCGCTCGTCAGCACCGTGTCGATGCCGAGTGCCGCCGCAGCGCGGTAGGTGGCGCACAGATCGCGGGAAACGTCGATGCAGCGATGCAGCGTGACGGGCGCACCGCCGCAGGCGTCCAGCAACATGCGCATGGCGGGCAGATCAAGCGCACCCTCCGGCGTCAGTGCGCCGATGACGAAGCCATCCGCCCCGGCACTGCGCAGCGTCTCGATCTGGCAGCAGAGCAGCTCGAGCTCGTCGCGGGTGTACAGGAAATCCCCCGCCCGCGGGCGCATCAGGCAGCGCACGGGCAGGTCCAGCTCGGCCTTGATCTGCCGCAGCAGGTCGGCGTAGGGCGTCAGGCCGCCCACGGCCAGTGCGCTGCAAAATTCCAGACGGTCCGCTCCCCCCTGCTTTGCGGCGCGGGCGGAGGCAAGGCTGTCAACGCAGACTTCCAACAGCTTCATGTCAGGTCACATCCTTTTGTTTTTTCCCCATTGTAACATAGGCTTTGGGATACGGCAAGCCCCGCGCGGCCAGGGCTGCGCGGGGCTTGCCGCAGTTATAAGGTTCACAACAAATAGGGGTAGGCATATTCAGGCAGCGTGCCCGCCGCGCACAACGCGCAGTTGTACGACAGGGCGGCTGGTGCGGGCAGGTACAGCCCTGCGCGGCTCCGCTGCCGGGGTGCCCAGCAGGATGCCGCAGGCTGCGTTGAGCATGACAACCGCAGCAAAAAGCCCCAGCAGCGCAGCCCACAGCGGCATGGTGCTGGAGGCCGCGGCGCTCACCATAACGCCGCCCAGCAGGAGGGACGCCGTTACCGCGAGCCTGCAAAATTTGTGCTTAATGAGTTCCCAGTTCATACCGTTACCTCCAAAGGAGCCGGCCCCGCAATGGCCGACTGCCGCAAATTCAACAACGGATAACAGCGTTCCGTTTGTTGTCTTAACTATAATACATCTGTAGGTTGTTGTCAATATGTTTTTACAACTTATTTTTGAAAATAATTGCAAAAAACTCTTTACAAAAACCACAGACGGTTGTATAATGAAGCTAAAGAAATGGGATCGTCTACAAGATGTGGTTTTACCCTACTTTATATAAAGGAGTTTTCCCGATGTTTGCAGAGCGCTTGAAAGAGGCCCGCAAGGCCAAACGATACAGCCAGGCCGAGGTGTCCAGGATGCTGGGGGTAACGCAGCAGGCTGTTGGCAAGTGGGAGACCGGGCGTTCCACCCCGGATCCGCAGACCGTGGCGCGTCTAGCGGAGATACTGGATACCCCCACCGACGTTCTGCTGGGCCTGCGCAAGGAGTCGGGCGCGGCGTCCGCTGTGGGCCGCAACGCCTTCAGCCGCTATACGGAGTCCCAGATCCCCGTCGTGGGCACGGTGCGCGCCGGATACGGGGCCCTCGCGTTTGAGGAGGACTACGGCAAGGAGTATGCCTGTGTCAAGGACCCGGAAAACTACTTCTTCCTCGTCGTCAAGGGCGACAGCATGGAACCGCGCATCTCTGACGGTGACCTGGCGCTTGTACACCGCCAGAACACGCTGGACAACGGCGATCTCGGCGTTCTGGTCTACGGGGCAGACGGCGAGGGCACGCTGAAAAAGTACATCCAGCGCGGCAACTCGGTCATCCTTCACCCCTTCAACCCGGCCTATGAGGAGATGGTCATCAAGGGCGAGGATCTCGACCACCTGTATATTGCCGGCAAGGTCGTGGAGACCAAGGCCAAGTGGTAAGGCTGCCTTACAAGTTCAATTATAGCATACGGTAAGTCCCATAATTTGGACTTTCAACCCTAAAACAGAAGAAATTTACAAAAATGCTGCCCGCGGCACACCTTGCAGAACAAGGATATGCGGCGGGCTGTATTTTTTATACCCTTTTTTCAGGAGGCGGGCGCGATGGACCTTGCGGAAAAACTGGAAATCCTGGCGGACAGCGCCAAATATGATGTAGCCTGTACCTCCAGCGGGGTGGATCGCCCCGGACGGCACGGTGCACTGGGCAGCAGTGCGGCGGCGGGCATCTGCCACGCCTTCACGGCGGACGGGCGGTGCGTCTCCCTCCTGAAGGTGCTCTACTCCAACGTGTGCAGCTACGATTGCAGCTACTGCGTCAACCGCCGCTCCAACGACAGACCCCGCGCGACCTTCACCCCGCGTGAGCTGGCGGAGCTGACCATCGGCTTTTACCGCCGCAATTATATTGAAGGGCTGTTTCTGTCCAGCGCTGTGCTGGGCACGCCGGACCGCACGATGGAGCTGATGATCGAGGCTCTGCGCATCCTGCGGGAGGAGTACCATTTTAACGGCTACATCCACGCCAAGACGATTCCCGGCGCGGACCCGATGCTGGTCGAAAAGATCGGGAGGCTGGCGGACCGCCTGTCGGTCAATATCGAGCTGCCCAGCGAAACGAGCCTGACCACGCTGGCCCCCGACAAAAAGAAAACTGCGATCCTGCGCCCCATGGGGCAGATCGCAGTGCAGAGCGCGCAGAGTAAAAAGGAGATGGTGCTCTACCGCGGGGCCAAGCCGTTTGCGCCGGCTGGGCAGAGCACCCAAATGATCATCGGGGCGACGCCGGAGACAGACCGCCATATCATGGACCTGACCGAGGGACTCTACAGGAAATACTCGTTGAAGCGCGTGTTTTACTCGGCCTATCTGCCGGTGGTGGAGGATCGCCGCCTGCCCGCACTGCACACGGCCCCTCCCCTGCTGCGGGAGCACCGTCTGTATCAGGCGGACTGGCTGCTGCGGTACTACCATTTTTCGGCCCGGGAGCTGCTGACCGAGGACGAGCCGAATTTTGACCCCTACCTAGACCCCAAGTGCACCTGGGCCGTGCGCCACCCGGAGTTTTTCCCCGTGGAGGTCAACACGGCCAGCCGTGCCGAGCTGCTGCGGGTGCCGGGCATCGGCCCCAAGAGTGCGCTGCGCATTGTCGAGGCGCGCCGGGTGCAAAGCCTCGGCATGGCAGAGCTCAAGCGCATTGGAGTCGTGCTTAAGCGGGCACAGTATTTCATTACCTGCAAGGGCAAGGCAGCGGCCCGCGGCAGCCGCGCGGAGATCGCGGGGGCGCTGCTTGACCCCAAGGCGTTCAGCGTGGGGATGCAGCAGCTTTCGCTGGACGATTTTGTACCCAAGGCCCTGCCCGACGCTGCCCCGGCTGTGCAAAGGCTGGAGGCGCGCGGCATGGCGGCGGACGTGGCCGCCCGGACGGTGCGGCAGGAGGCACTGCAATGTCTTACGAAGCGCATGTGACCGACACAGCCTACTGCTATGACGGCAGCTTTGCGGGCTTTTTGTGCTGCGTGTTCGAGAGCTACGCCCGGAAGGAGATCCCCGCCGAGGTCTGCCCGCCCGAGGAGGGACAGCTGAATTTCTTCGGCACGCGGCAGATTTTTACCGACGAGCAGCACGCGCGGCGGGTCGCGGCAGGGCTGGACCGGCTTGGCCGCGAGGTGAAGGACCGCGTGACGACGGGCTTTCTCTGCGTCGACCCCGGCAAGGATCTGACACTGCTGCGGTTTGTGCGGCTCTGCTTTGCGCAGGGGCCGCGCGCCGCGCAGATGCTGGGCGACCCGGACGCCGCCGCGGCGTTTGCCCTGGAGCGGGCTGTCGACAACGAGGCCTGCAGGCTGATCGAGTTCATCCGCTTTGAGGAGCGGGACGGGATGCTCGGCGCGGTCATCCACCCGAAGCACCGGATTTTGCCGCTGCTGCGCGGACATTTTTGCAGCCGTCTGCCCGATGAGAACTTCCTGATTTATGACGCGGCCCACGGCACGGCCCTGCTGCACCGGGACGGCCAGGTGCGCTATCTGGCGATGGAGCGCTATATTCCCGGCACCGACGAGACAGAACTCGACTGGCAGCGGATGTGGAAACGGTTCTTTAAGGCGTTGACCATCGAGCAGCGCCGCGACGAAAAGGCCCAGATGAGCCATGTGCCCAAGCGGTTCTGGCAGGATATGTGCGAGATGCAGCCGGATTTGACTTTCCCCGCGGGGGCAGCTGTCCGCAAAGCGGACTGAGGAGGGGCGGGCTTGGAGCTACTCATAGTCATACTCCGGGTTCGCGGCCTGGTACTCGGTCAGCCAGCGGAGCAGACGCTCGGTATCGGCATAGGTCATGCGGCCTGTGTCGGCCAGGGCACACACCATGGCGCGGATGTCACCGCCGTAGAGCGTCTGCAGATGCGCCTGGCTGACCGCGCCGCAGTAGGTCAGGCGGCGGACCAGCGGCGTGTACAGATTTTTATTGCCCTGCTTCTCGGTGCGGACGAAGTTTTTCTTCTCGAGCCGCAGCAGGAAATTGAGCAGCGTCGAGTCTGCCCAGCGGCATTCGGGCGGCAGGTGTGACGCGATCTCGCGCCTGGTGGCGGCACGGCTGCAGGCCCAGAGTGCGGCCATGACCTGTTCTTCACTGCGGGAAAGCTGTTCCATGATGAACTCCTTTTATAATATGTGGTGCCTGTAGGGGCCGGGCATGCCCGGCCCGCAGGTGCAAGGCAGACGGTAGTCTGTGGGAAGGCTGCGGGCCGCACATGTGCAGCCCCTACAGAGCGAGGAAGAAATAAGTTCGATATTTTACAAATGTGGTAATAAGAACTGAATATATTTTACAACTGTGGTAGATATAAATGCAAGACAAAATATTGCACAAATTTTGTGCCCGAAATTTGACAACGGCGGCAAATATCTTTTACAAATGTCTCATAAAGCGTTTCCCGTACAAAAACAATTAGTCACAATACAAAAACACATCCCCGATTTTCGGCTTTTTTCGGTATTTTGTCCGCTTGCCCGCAGGGGGGCAAAGCTCCTATAATATTGGCATACCGCAACGGCGCGGCAGATGCGATCCGCCGCCGGCGGGTCGCATTTGATTTACTGTAGGAGGAAATAAAGATGGCTAGAGTTTACAATTTCAGCGCCGGCCCTTCGATGCTGCCGGAGGCTGTTCTGAAAACCGCACAGGCAGAGCTGCTGGACTACCACGGCTCCGGCATGAGCGTGATGGAGATGAGCCACCGCAGTAAATGGTTTGACGAGATCATCACCAACACCGAGGCCGCCATGCGCCGGGTACTGAACATTCCCGACAATTATAAGGTGGGCTTTTTCCAGGGCGGCGCGACCCAGCAGTTTGCGATGGTACCGCTGAACTTTATGACCACCGGCACGGCGGATTATCTTGTGACCGGCAACTTCAGCAAGAAGGCAGCCGAGGAGGCCGCCAAGTTCGGCACGGCCCGCATTGCCGCCAGCAGCAAGGACAAGAACTTTACCTACATCCCTGACGTCGCGGCCATCGACTATGACCCGAACGCCAGCTATATCCACATCTGCCAGAACAACACGATTTTCGGTACAAAATATGTCGATGTACCGCAGGTGGACGGCATCCCGCTGGTGGCAGATATGAGCTCGATGATTTGCTCCGAGCCGGTGGACGTCAGCAAGTACGGCGTCATCTACTTCGGCGTGCAGAAGAACATTGCCCCTGCCGGTATGGCTGTGGCCATCGTGCGTGACGACCTGCTGGGCAAGGCCGCCAAGGGCCTGACCCCCGACAAGATCCCCACGATGATGAACTACACGACCCTGCTGAACGCCGACAGCATGTACAACACCCCGCCGTGCTGGTGCATCTACATGACCGGCCTCGTCATGAACTACCTTGAGAACGAGATCGGCGGCCTGGAGAACATGCAGAAGCGCAACGCCGCCAAGGCCAAGGTGCTGTACGATTACCTCGACGGGCAGGACTTCTACAAGAATCCCGTTGAGAAAAAGTACCGCAGCATGATGAATGTGACCTTCACCAGCCCCGACGCCGACACCGACAAGGCGTTCTGTGCCGCGGCCACCGAGGCAGGCTTCGTCAACCTGAAGGGTCACCGCCTGGTGGGCGGTATGCGTGCGTCCATCTACAACGCCATGCCTGCCGAAGGCATCGACAAGCTGGTCGACTTTATGGAGAAGTTCCGCAGGGAGCATTGAGCTGCTGCACAGCAGGGGTCGGGTGTGTCCGGCCCACGGCACTGTGGCAGCCACCCGTGAGAGGGTCACTGCGTAAGGCTGAGGGCCGGGCATGCCCGGCCCCTACGGCGCAAAATAAGGGGAACAGGGAGTAACGATATATGTATACCATCAAAACATTGAACGCCATTTCGCCGGTGGGTCTGGCCAAGCTGCCCGCCAACCAGTTTGAGATCGACAACGAGGCCGCTGCACCGCAGGGCATTCTGGTGCGCAGCGCCGATATGCACGATGCCCCGCTGCCCGACAGCCTGCTGGCCATCGCCCGTGCAGGTGCCGGTACGAACAACATTCCCGTGGAGGACTGCACGAACAAAGGCATCGTCGTGTTCAACACGCCGGGCGCCAACGCCAACGCCGTGGCCGAGCTCGTCGTCGGTGCGCTGGTCGCGGGCAGCCGCAATCTGGTGGACGCCGTGAACTGGGCGCAGACCCTCAAGGGCCGCGACACGATTGCCAAGGACGTGGAGAAGGGCAAAAAGCCCTTCGTCGGTCCCGAGCTGCGCGGTAAGACGCTGGGCGTCATCGGGTTGGGTGCCATCGGTGCGCGCGTGGCCAACGCCGCCGTCGCGCTGGGCATGGAGGTTTTGGGCTATGACCCGTATATTTCCATCGATGCTGCGTGGAGCCTGTCCCGCAGCGTGCAGCACTGTGTCACGCTGGGCGATATGCTGCCCCGCTGCGACTACCTGACCATCCATGTCCCCTACCTGCCTACGACCCGCCACACCATCAACGCCCAGACGCTGGCGATGTGCAAGGACGGCGTGCGCGTGCTGAACTTTGCCCGCGGTGAGCTGGTGGACAACGCCGCACTGCTCGACGCACTGAACAGCGGCAAGGTCGCGCAGTATTTCTGCGACTTCCCCACCGAGGAGCTGCTGGGCGTCAAGGGCGTCTGCTGCACGCCGCATCTGGGTGCCAGCACGCCGGAAAGCGAGACGAACTGCGCCGTGATGGCCGCCGCCGAGCTGAGCGACTATCTGAAAAACGGCAACATCGCCCACAGCGTCAACCTGCCGGATGTCAGCCAGCCGCGTGTGGGAGGCCGCCGCATCTGCATCATCCACAAGAACGCTCCGGGCGCGATCTCGGCCATCACGAGCATTTTGACCGAAGCGCACCTGAACATTGAAAACATGGTGAACAAAGGCAAAAAGGATGTCGCCTATACCCTGCTGGACGTGACGGGCAATGTCACCGACGACCTCGCCGTCAAGCTGGGTGCGATTGAACCCGCCATCCGCGTGCGCGTGCTGTAAAAGCATCAACTTTGCGAAATCTCCCCTGCTGAACCAATCAGCAGGGGCTTTTTTGTGGATGATAACCATGAAATAGGAAACGCAAAAGAGCATGTGCGGGTTTGGCACATGCTCTTTTGCGTTGGATGCCGGAAAAACGGAACGCTTTTGAGGATGATTACAGAAAGTTGGGTATGTAGGGGCGAGCATTGCTCGCCCGTGGGTCGTTGGGGACGCCGACCCTTACACCTGTAGGGGCGGATTCCATATCCGCCCGCAGAGCAGGTCGAATTAAAGATATTTGTTGATGTAATCGGCGGTGACAAAGAAGTTTGTGATGCGGGTATTGGTGTCAATCATGGCGAGGTAGTCGTTTTGGAGTTGCTGATTTTGCTCGACGCGGGCAATCGCCTGAAGCTGTGCACGGTGGTTCTGTTGGAGTTGTTCGGACTGCTTTTCTTGCAGGGCCATTGCCATACGTTGATTCAGAATGATTTCTTCCTGCTGGTCGATGATGCGGTCTAACCTTTCGACGATTTGGTCAAGCAGCATGGTTTGCAGGATTTTGTCCAAGTCGGTTTCACGGCTGGAACTGAAATAGTCGTAGAGGTAGTAAGCAACGTAAATATCGCGGTATTTGTTGGGAATAATGTTGACGCCGTAGGCAGCGGCAAGATTGTTCTTGACGGTTTTCAGATGGATGATAGAGTCATCGCGACTGCGCGTAAAAGAATCGAGATGGGATTGATAATAACGAGCCTGTTTCATCAGATTTTCATAGTGTGACAATCTTATTTCAAAATTTTTTTGAGCTTTCTGATTTTGAGATTTCTCAAAATCTTTATCTTCTTTATTAGCGCCACACATTAGAAAAACGGTGAATCCGATTACACCTGTACCGAGAAAAATACCTATAACAGGGATAAGAAGCAAAGCAACTCCGAAAAGCAACAAAAAAATAAAGGAAAATGAAGCGCCTAAATCTCGAGAGTCATGAACCGATTCAACTTCCAAAGTGGGCATACTAGAATGGTTAAATTCAGAGATGGTTTGGCGGCCACGGTGAATCTCGCTATTCAGATAGTTGACTTTACCTTGTATTTTGCAGCAGAGCAATTCAAGGCTATAAACGTCACGCAAATAGTTGACTAAAATTTCATGATTATACTGCGCCATAACAGTGAAACCTTCCTTCGGCATACTAAATAAATAGTATTTTTCTTTATTATATAGTAAGATTGTGTATACGTCAACTGCTCCATAGTAATTTTATAGTAAATTTAAGAGAAAAGGAGTGGTGACACATGAATCGTATTCGTGACTTGCGGGAAGATATGGACTTGCGGCAGATAGACGTGGCAGAGGCAACCGGAATTGACCAGAAAACGCTGTCCAACTATGAAACGGGAAAAACACAGCCGGACGCCCGGGCACTGGTTGCGCTGGCGGATTTTTTCCATGTGAGCATAGATTATCTTATTGGGCGGACCGAGCTTCCGGCAAGAGACTCAAAGTATCTTATAAAGGAACTGTCAAAAATTCAGCAGGATTTGGAACGGATAAAAAAGGAAATGAAGAACGGCTGAGAAGGTTTGGATAAGAGCGAAAAATCAACGGAACAAGGAACAGCTTTTGTTCTCTTTGCCCAAAAACCAAACAAAACGGAACAATCGCCCGAATACGGCTTTTTTTGCGGTGGGTTTTATGGTAGAATCAATGAGAACTCAAAAAATGCAGAGGGAGGACCGCAGCATGACCAACGCGCCGAAAACCGTATTAGCCATCCATGATCTGCCGGGCTTTGGCCGGGCGGCGCTGTCGGTCATCGTGCCGGTGCTCTCGACGCTGGGCGTGCAGACCGTGGCACTGCCTACGGCGGTGCTGTCCACCCACACGGGGGGCTTAGGCGCCCCGGCTAAGCTGGCCAACCCCGGCTACGGCCCCGCGGCACTGGAACATTATCATCGGCTGGGCGTGAAATTTGACTGCATCTACTCGGGCTATCTGGCGGACGCCGCGCAGGCAAAGCTCGTAGAACAGGCGTTTGAGCTGTGGCCCCGCGCGTTCAAGGTCGTGGACCCGGTGCTGGGCGACGGAGGGCGGCTGTACAGCGGCCTGGGGGCCGACATGGTGCCCGCTATGTATAGTCTGTGCAGCAAGGCGGATCTGATCGTCCCCAACGTGACCGAGGCCGCGCTGCTGCTGGGCGACCCGCTGCCCGGTGTGGGCAGTGCCGAGCAGGCCGCCGCACAGGCAGCCCGGCTGACCCGTGTGGCGCCGCAGGTCGTTGTGACCGGCGTGACGGGCATCGGCGGCGGACGCTACATAGGCTGTGTGGGCGCGGCCCGCGGCGGCGAGGGCTATGCCGTAAAAACGCCGCTGCAGCCGCGGATGTTCCACGGCACGGGCGATATTTTTGCCGCCGTGCTCGTTGGGCGCATTTTGCGGGGCAACGTCCCCCAGGCTGCCGTACAGGCAGCTGCCGCCTTCGTAGCCGAGTGCATCAGGCAGACGCCCGAGGGAGCCGACGAGCGGCTGGGCGTCTGGTTGGAGAACGCCCTGCCGAAACTGCGGCAGGAGTAAAAAGCAGAGCGCTCCGCAGCCGCGAACGGGCACGGGGCGTCGGGGACGCCGCCCCCTACAACGCGGCAGCGGCGGTGCGGCAGCCGGAGGACTGGCCGCCCTACACCGCAGGGGCGGATCCCCCATCCGCCCGCCCCTCCCCCAAGGGAGGGCTAAAGTTTATAGAACGAGGACTTGTAAATTTATGCCAACCTTAAACATTGTACTGGTCGAGCCGCAGATCCCGCAGAACTCCGGCAATATCGCGCGGACCTGCGCGGTGACGGGAGCGCGGCTGCATATAGTCGGCCCGATGGGCTTTACCATCGACGACAAAAAATTAAAGCGCGCCGGGCTTGACTATTGGCACCAGCTTGATATAACATATTATCAAGATCAGGCGGACTTTTTTGCCAAAAACAGTGGTCCGTTTTTTTACTTCACGTCCAAGGGCCCGCGCCGCCATGTGGATGTGACCTACCCCGACGGCGCGTATCTCGTCTTTGGGCGCGAGGATGCCGGCCTGCCCGAGGAGCTGCTGGCCGCGCATGAGGGCGACTGCGTGCGTATGCCGATGCGCAGGGGCGAGCGCTGCCTGAACCTGTCAAACGCGGTGGCAGTGGGCGTGTACGAAGCATTGCGTCAATGGGATTTTGCCGGTTTGGAGACCCACGGGCAGTTGACCCGATACGAATGGAGTGAGGATGTAAAATGAGCAAGATAGGTTTTCTGACAGATTCCTGTTCCGACATTCCGCAGGAGCTTGCGGATAAGTACGGCATCGAGGTCGTGGGCTTCCCCATCAACCTTGACGGTGTGGAGTACATGGAGCGCAAGGACTTTACCAACGACCGGTTTTACCAGATGATGCGCGACGCCCAGGGCGTGCCCACCACCGCCGCCATCACCCAGCTGCAGTTCTGCGATATTTACGCCCGCTATGCGGACGAGGGCTACACTGACCTGGTGTACCTGAGCATCAACGCGGGCGGCTCCAGCACCTACAACAACGCCGTCAAGGCCATGGAGCTGTTGGAGGAGGAGCGCCCCGGCTACACGATGAAGATTCAGGTCATCGACAGCCACACCTACTCGATGCCCTACGGCTGGTATTTCTGCGAGTGCGCCCGCAAGGTGCGCAACGGCGGTGAGCTGGCCTCCTGCGTGGCCGAGCTGAAGCAGAAGCTGGACTGCGTTGAGATCTGTCTGGCCGCCTACAGCCTGAAGCAGATGAAGAAGTCGGGCCGCGTCAGCGCCGCCGCCGCTGTGGTCGGCGACCTGCTGGGCATCCGCCCCATCATCAGCCTGAATGCGGGCGTCTCCAAGGTCGAGAGCAAGGTCCGCGGCGACGCCGCCGTGCCCGCCGCCATGATCAAATGGGTGGAGAGCCGCGTCGATTCGATGAAGGACACGCCCTACATGGTGGCCTACACGTCCAGCACCGCCAAGCGTGACGAGCTGGTCAAGCTGTGCAAAAAGGCGTTTGGCCACGCACCGCTGATCGTGTTCCAGCTCGGCGGCGTTGTCAGCGCCAACACCGGCCCCGACGGCATCGCCATCGTCTACGAGGGCAAGCCCCGCAATCTCGAGGCTTATGCGCCGGAGCTGCCGTAATATTTTTCGGCAGCATAGGTAAGGTCTTGCACTTTGCCTGACAATGTAGTATAATGCAGACAGTTCTTATACCATACCAAGAACTATTATGGTTGCTATGATAAGGTCATAGGACCGTAAAGCTCTGACGCCCTGCTATTTGGCAGGGCGTCATCTTTTTTGCCTAAATTTCGTTTAAATTGTCAGTTGCCAAATAATGCCATAATGCGCTATGATAGTAGAAAAGTGAAAGGATGTGCAAAAAAATGAAGCATCCCTATGGAATTGGTCTGGATATTGGCATTGCGTCCGTCGGCTGGGCGGTGGTGGCACTGAATGAAAACGCGGAGCCCTATGGCCTGGTCCGATGCGGCTCACGCATATTTGATAAGGCCGAACAGCCCAAAACAGGCGACAGCCTTGCTGCCCCGCGCCGTGAGGCCCGCAGCGCCCGCCGCAGGCTGCGCCGCCGCAGCCTGCGCAAGGCGGATCTGTACGAGCTGATGGAGAAAAACGGTCTGCCCGGTAAGGCGGAAATAGAGCAGGCTGTGCAAGCGGGGCATCTGCCGGATGTCTATGCGCTGCGTGTTCAGGCGTTGGATGGCCCGGTGACAGCACTGGATTTTGCCCGTATACTGCTGCACCTGATGCAGCGCAGGGGCTTTCGCAGTAACCGCAAGGCAGACGATGCACAAAAAGACGGTAAGCTGCTGCAGGCAATTGACGCGAACACCCGACGTATGGAGGCAAACCGGTACCGTACTGTCGGTGAGATGATGTACCGCGACCCTGTGTTTGCAGAGCACAAGCGCAACAAAGCGGAAAATTATCTTTCCACCGTCAAACGCGACCAAATCATAGACGAGGCCAGACTGGCTTTTGCAGCACAGCGTCAATACGGTGCGACATGGGCTTCGCCGGAGATGGAGGCAGAGTACCTTTGTATTCTGACACGCCAGCGCTCCTTTGCGGAAGGTCCGGGCAAAGGCAGCCCGTATAGCGGCAGCAACAGGGTCGGCACCTGCACGCTGGAGGGAAAGAGCGAGCAGCGGGCAGCCAAGGCGGCCTTCTCGTTTGAATATTTTACGCTGCTGCAAAAAATCAATCATATCCGCATTGCGGAAAACGGAACCAGCCGTACGCTGACACCGGCAGAGCGACAGGTACTGCTTTCTGTGTGCAGCCAGACGGACAAGCTGGATTTTGCCCGGATCCGCAAGGCGTTGGCACTGCCGGAAGAAGCACGGTTCAACATGGTGCGGTATCGCGGGGAGCAGACGGCAGAAGCCTGCGAAAAGAAAGAAAAAATAACGGCACTCCCCTGCTACCACAAGATGCGTAAGGCGCTGAATACCCTGCGGAAGGATCATATCCGCAATATCAGCCGCGAGCAGCTGGATGCCGCCGGAGCTGCGCTGACGAACCCGGAAAACGAGGATAAGCTGCGCGAGGCATTGAAACAGGCGGAGTTTGAACCGCTGGAAATAGAAGCACTGCTGACGCTGCCCAGCTTTGCGGGATATGGACACATTTCGGTCAAGGCGTGCCGCAAGCTGATCCCCTATCTGGAACAGGGCATGAACTATAACGATGCCTGCCAGGCAGCCGGATATGATTTTCAGGGAAGGCAAAACGGCGAAAAAGCGCAGTTCCTGCCGGCCTCAACGGAGGAAATGGAGGATATTACAAGCCCGGTGGTGCGCCGTGCAGTGGCACAGACGATCAAGGTCGTCAATGCGATCATCCGTGAGCAGGGCGAAAGTCCGGTCAGTATCCATCTGGAGCTGGCAAGAGAGATGAATAAGAACTTCCAGCAGCGCAGCGAGTTGGACAAGGCGATGCGGGATAACAGTGCGGAAAATGAACGCCTGATGAAAGAGCTGAATGAGCTTTTTCCGGGACGCACCGTTACCGGGCAGGACCTTGTAAAATATCGTCTGTGGAAAGAGCAGGACGGGCGCTGTGCGTATTCGATACAGCCGTTGGAGCTGGACAAGGTTATTACAGTCTCTGGCTATGCCGAGGTAGACCATATCGTCCCTTATAGCATAAGCTTTGATGACCGCCGCACAAATAAGGTGCTGGTGCTGGCATCGGAGAACCGTCAGAAGGGAAACCGCCTGCCGCTGCAATACCTGCAGGGAAAACGACGGGACGACTTTATTGTGTACACCAAAGCGAACGTAAAGAATTTCCGCAAGCGCCAGAACCTATTGAAGGAAAGGTTGAGCGAGGAGGACGGCAAGGGCTATATCCAGCGCAACCTGCAGGATACGCAGTATATTGCGGCTTTTATGCTGAACTATATCCGCAATCATCTTGCGTTTGCAGACTGTTCCGGGGCAGGCAAACGGCGGGTCGTTGCGGTAAATGGCGCCGTTACGGCGTTTTTGCGCAAGCGCTGGGGTCTTAGCAAGGTGCGTGCCGACGGCGATCTGCACCATGCAGTGGACGCGGCGGTGATTGCCTGTACGACACAGGGGATGATAAAGCGGGTATCTGACTTTTGCAAGCGTGCAGAGACGACGGCGGTGCGTAATGAGCACTTCCCCGAACCTTGGCCGCACTTCCGTGATGAGCTGACGCAGCGATTGTCGGCCTGCCCGCAGGAAAATTTGATGCAGATTAACCCGGTCTATTATGCGACGGTGGATATTTCGTCTATTCAGCCTGTGTTTGTATCGCGGATGCCGCGCCATAAGGTGACAGGTGCGGCACACAAGGAAACAATAAAAAGTCGCCTGGATGATGCGCATACGGTCCAGCGCCGGTCGATTACAGATTTGAAGCTCGACAAAGAGGGAGAAATTGCGGGATATTTTAATCCGAGCAGCGATACCCTGCTGTACAATGCTTTGAAGGAACAACTGACAGCTTTTGGCGGCGATGGGAAAAAGGCATTTGCAGAACCGTTCTTTAAACCGCGTGCCGATGGAACCCCAGGCGCACAGGTGCGCAAGGTCAAGGTGTATGATAAAGCCACCAGTATGGTTGCGGTCCATGAAGGAAAAGGTGTGGCCGACAATGATACGATGGTACGCATTGATGTCTATTTTGTGCCGGGCGACGGCTATTACTGGGTGCCGATCTATGTAGCAGATACGGTGAAACTGAAATTGCCCAATAAAGCGGTTGTACAGGGAAAAAGCTATGCAGAGTGGAAGGAAATGGACGAAGAAAACTTCTTGTTCTCACTTTGTCAGAATGACCTGATTCGTATTGAAAGTAAGCGCACAATGAAATTCAAAGTGCAAAACAGTGACAGTACACTGGAAAAAGAAGCGCAGATGAATTGCCGCCTGACCTATTTTGAAGGCGGAAATATTTCGACGGGTGCCATCACGGTAACTACGCATGATAACGCGTATATTGTAGGAAGTCTTGGCTTTAAAACTCTGCAAAAGATTCAAAAGTATCAGGTCGATGTTCTTGGTAACTACACCCTCGTCAAAAAAGAAAAACGGCAAACCTTCCCTGCCCAACGGAGGTGAATTATGTCCTACCGCTGTCTGATGATCGTGAACCCTGCGCGCATCCGCTGCAAAAATGAGCAGCTGTTGATTGAAGCGGAAGAAGTTCACTCTGTGCCCATCGAGGACATCAGTGCCATTGTACTGGAAAGCCGCCAAAGCACGATCACAACAGCGGCTATGGCGGCGTTGGCACAAAACGGTGTGGTGACTTTCTGGTGCGATGAAACACATCTGCCGTGCGGCATCTCGCTGCCGTTTGCACAGCACAGCCGTCAGCTGGGAGTACTGCGCTGGCAGATGGAATTGACCCTGCCGGCAAAAAAGCGGATGTGGCAGCAGGTAGTGACAGCAAAAATTCAAAACCAAGCGGAGTGCCTTGCACTTTGCGGCAAAACACAGGAGGCGGCGTTTCTATTCGGGCGTGCCAAGGCTGTGACGAGCGGCGACAAAGATAACGTAGAGGCAAGCGCCGCAGCGTACTACTTTCCGGCTTTATTTGGTGAGGGCTACACCCGCCGCAATGAAGATACGCGAAATGCAGCACTGAATTATGCCTACGCGATTTTGCGGGGCTATATGGCGCGCTGCCTGACGGTGTATGGTTTTCAGCCATGCCTGGGGCTGCACCATGACAGCGAGCTGAACCAGTTTAATCTGGCGGATGACCTGATGGAGCCGTTCCGGCCCGTAGCGGATTTGTACGTGGCAGCAAATGTGGCCGAGGATGCAGCATTGACACCCATACTGAAGGGAAAGCTTGTAAACCTGTTGAATGCGGATATTCTTTCCGGCGGGCAGCACCACAGCGTTGCCTATGCAATGGAACGCTTGGTGCAAGGTCTGCGTGGACAAGCCCTGCTGTTACCCAAATTGCTTGAATACAAGCAGCATAGCTATGAGTAAATTTATGCGGATGATTGTCTTTTTTGACCTGCCTGTGCAGACAAAGACTGAAAGGCGGCATGCGACGGCGTTCCGGAATTTTTTGCTGAAGGATGGCTACCACATGCTGCAATTCTCTGTGTACGCGAGGGTGTGCAACGGCAACGACGCCGTGAAGAAACACGAAAGCCGTTTGGGGGCATCCTTGCCGCCAAACGGCTCCATTCGCCTGCTTGTCGTTACAGAAAAGCAGTACCAGTCTATTCAGATTCTTCTGGGAAATTATCAGCCGGAAGAAGCCCCTTTTGTATGTGAACAGTTGAGTTTTTTCTAAAACAAAAAGCGCATCGGACCGCAATCCGATGCGCTTTTTGCATAGCCTATTATACCATACCAAGAGCTATTAGGGAACTATGACTATGAGCACAAGAGCAAGCCACTATACTATATTATACCATACCAAGAGCTATTAGGGAACTATGACCTCGCCCGACCTGTGCCGACACACATAGTAATTATACCATACCAAGAGCTATTAGGGAACTATGACGCAGTTCCTTGACAATGACATCTGCCAGTTATTATACCATACCAAGAGCTATTAGGGAACTATGACAATGCGGCGTGAATACCGAGATTGCGTTCTATTATACCATACCAAGAGCTATTAGGGAACTATGACATGGGACCTACAATATTGAATTCGTCACTCATTATACCATACCAAGAGCTATTAGGGAACTATGACATTTTCCCGCCGACAGCTTCCGACAACGAAATTATACCATACCAAGAGCTATTAGGGAACTATGACGGTTTTGATAACGGCCAGCACTTGGCGGCGATTATACCATACC
>PPYE01432742.1_pt1 | contig 31679 bp, 28 predicted proteins | sample 1559881 | NCBI WGS metagenome assembly PPYE01 (sample SAMN08240022, study PRJNA423297) | Human gut metagenome, whole genome shotgun sequencing project.
CTGTCTGGGAGGGGGCTAAAACAGTGGCTTGACCAGTGAGGCGATACTTCATATTACCTTCACCATTTCATTCAACGATTTTGTAAGGAGCAAAGAGCTCTTACCACTTGGCCTTGGTCTCCACGACCTTGCCCGCAATGTACAGATGATCCAGGTCCTCCCCCTTGATGACCACCTCGTCGTACGCCGGGTTGAAGGGATGCAGCACCACCGAGTTGCCGCGCTGAATGTACTTTTTCAGGGTTCCTTCCCCGTCCACACCGAACACGATGACCCCCAGGTCACCGTTGTCCAAAGTGGACTGGCGGCGCACCAGGGCCAGGTCCCCATCCGAAATGCGGGGTTCCATACTGTCGCCCTTGACCACCAGATAAAAATAGTTCTGCGGGTCCTTCACGCTGGCATATTCTTTGCCATAGTCCTCCTCAAAGGCAAGGGCACCGTACCCGGCGCGCACCGTGCCCACCACCGGCACCAGACACTGCTCATACCGTGCCATGGCGTCCTGGGCGATGGTGGCAGCCGCATTGTGCAGGCCCAGCAGGGCGTCGGCGGTGGTGTCCAGAATTTCGGCCAGGCGGGCCACCGTCTGGGGGTCCGGGGTGGAACGGCCGGTTTCCCATTTACCCACCGCCTGCTGGGTGACCCCCAACAGCCGGGATACTTCGGCCTGGCTGTACTTCTTGGCCTTGCGGGCCTGTTTCAAGCGCTCTGAAAACATCTGCAAGCTCCTTTTCCGGCGGAGGATGCCGGGGTTCTTTGATGGTTTTATTATACAACCAATGGTAGTTTCTGTAAAGAGAAAATTTTGGAAATATTCCAAACAAAAGTTGTTTTTTTGTATTGACAACAACCGAAAGTTGTATTATCATAGAGGCATAAAACAACAGATGGTTGTGATTGATACAGTTTGCGGAGGTATGGATCATGAACTTTCAGACAATCAAACAACAGATCTATCAGTTCCTGTTCACGGTGATGGGCTTCCTGCTGCTGGTCATTGTGTGTGCGGTTGTGCAGGGTAGCCTGGCCCTGCCCCTGGCCCTGGCGCTGGGGGTAGCTGACCTGGTGGGCATGAACATCGTCTGTGGCCTGGCTTCGGCCAAACCCGCCGCCCAGGCCCGCCGCGTACCCGTACGCCGGGACGCCTCCCTGCGCCGCAACGTGCCCCTGCGGGTGGTGCGCGGCGGACGGGCCGCCTGAGAACAGTTTCCCCGCTTATCATATAACTGCACCATGCCCCCGCCGGAATTTTTCGGTGGGGGCACTGTGCTTTTCGGAGGTTGCGTGGTATACTAAGGCAAAATCAACAGAGCCGGAATCCGGCCGGAAGAAGGGAATCCCATCATGAATCATCTTTTGGAAGTCTGTGTGGACAGTCTGGCTTCGGCCCGGGCGGCCGTGGCGGGCGGCGCCGACCGTCTGGAACTGTGCAGTGCCCTGGCCGTGGGCGGGCTGACCCCCTACGCCGCCCTGCTGGCCCAGATCCGGGCGGAAAGTGATATCCCGGTGCGCTGCCTCATGCGCCCTCGCCCCGGGGACTTTCTGTACACCCTGGAGGAGATCGATCTGCTTTGCGCCCAGATTCCGGTGCTGCGCCAGGCCGGTGCCGACGGATTCGTGATCGGTGTGCTCACCGCCGATGGTGATCTGGACATGGAGGCCACCCGGCGGCTGGTCGAGGCCGCCGGGCCCGGTGCCGGACTGACCCTGCACCGGGCTATCGATGTATCCCGTGACCCGGTCAAGACCTACCGGGATGCCGCCGCCCTGGGCATAGACACGGTGCTCACCAGCGGCGCCGCCGCTTCCTGCGGGGAGGGCCGCGCCGTGCTATCCTCCCTGCTGGCCGAGCGGGACCGCCTGGACGGTCCCGAAGTGCTCATCGGGGCCGGCGTCAACGCCGAGGTAATCCGGGAGCTTTGCCATGTGCTGCCCCGGGCACGGGCCTTCCATATGAGCGGCAAGGCGGAACGGGAAAGCGGAATGCAGTTCCGCCGGGAAGGGGTGCCCATGGGGCTGCCCGGTCTGGACGAATGGCACATCCAGCAGACCAGCGCATCGGCGGTACGCGCCGCCCGGCAGGCACTGGACAAGTCTGTCTGAATTTTCAACAAACAAGGCCTCCGCCGTGGAATATGGCGGAGGCCTTGTCATTTACAACACAGTATGGCGTTCGTCGGCTGCTGTTCAGCCTTCGGCCGCGGCGTTTTTCGCCGTGCGGGCCGCAATGCAGCGCTGCATCCAGCCCCCCCGCAGGTAATAGACGGCAAAGAGCAGGCTGGCCAGGGCCCAGGTGATGGGATAGCTGGCTTCCACCATGAGGATGGTGTGGAAGCGCGGCACCACCAGCAGCAGCCAGGCCACCCGCAGGCCGCACACGCCAAAGACGGTGATGAGGGTGGGCACGCGGACATCGCCGCAGCCGCGCAGAGCCCCCGAAAAGATTTCGATGCAGACATAGGTGATGTAGGTGGGGACCAGGAAATGCATCATCTGCACGCCCTGGGCCACCACCGCGTCGTCCTGGCTGAACAGCCGGAAAGCCAGCTCGGCCAGAGGGTAAAGTGCCAGGCTGATGGCCACGGTGGTGCCCGCCGCCATCTCCAGGCAAACCCGGGTGCCCCGATGCACACGGTCATACAGCTGCGCGCCGAAGTTCTGCCCCGCAAAGGTGGTGATGGCGATGCCGAAGGAGCTGACCGTCATCCAGAACAGGAAGTCGATCTTGCCGTAAACGCTCCAGGCTGCCACCGCCGTGGTGCCAAAGCCGTTCACCGCCGCCTGAATCACGATGTTGCTGATGCTGTACAGCGCCGACTGAGCCGCGCTGGGCAAGCCGATGCGGCAGATGTCCGACAGCACCGCCGGGTCCGACCGCATGCGGGACGCCGTCAGGTGCCAGGGCATGCCGTTGGAACCGGCCAGGCAGCGGATGGTCAGCACGGCGCTGGCCAGCTGGCTGATGATGGTGGCCAGCGCCGCACCGGCCACGCCCCAGCTGAACCCGGCCACAAAGACGATGTCCAGCACAATGTTGACCAGGGACGCAATGAGCAGGAAGTACAGCGGGCGTTTGCTGTCCCCCACCGCCCGCAGAATGTTGGTGCCCATGTTGTAGATGATCTGGGGGATCATACCCAGAAAGTAGATCTGCAGATACAGGGTGGCGGCGTCGATGATCTCGGCCGGGGTCTGCATGAGCAGCAGCACACCCCGGCTGGTCACCAGGCCCAGCACCGTCAGCACCGCGCCGCCCAGAACGGCCATGGACAGGGCGGTGTGCACCTGACGGTCCACCGCTTCCACGTTGCCGGCACCGTAGCTTTGGGCGATGACCACGCCGGCACCGCTGCAAAGCCCTACAAACACCCCCACCAGAAGCTGCACGAAAGCGCCGGTGGCCCCCACCGCCGCCAGGGCCTGGGTGCCCACAAAATTACCGACGATCAGGGTATCGGCGGTGTTGTACAGCTGCTGGAACAGAGTTCCGAACCAGATGGGCAGAAAGAACAAAAGCAGCTGACGGGGAATGGAACCCGTCAGGATTGCGTTTTGATCATGTGACGTGCGCATAAAACCTTGTATCCTCCCTACGATCTCCTTTGAATTTCTTACACGGCGGGGAATTGTGTTTCCCGTCCCAACATTTTATGCTATAATAGCCCTGTTGTAAAGACCCGGACCAGATTTGCAAAGGAGGGGAAGGCATGTCTGCTGCGGTCAGTGTACTTTGGGAACCCTGCACCGGCGGCGCCCGGGTGCTGCGTCTGTTCGGGGACTCCCCCTGTCCCGCAGTGCCGGACAAGGTGGGCGGGCTGCCCGTCACCGAGATCGGCCCTTATTGTTTTTCCGCCCGCCGGGACCCCGAGGGCGGAAAACTGGAAATTCCGGCAGGTGCTCCCTCTTCCGATCACCCCATCTGTGGGGAATTTGTGGAGGAAGTGACCCTGCCGGACAGCGTGTGCGCCCTGCACAACGGCGCTTTCTACAACTGCCGGTCTCTGCGCCGCCTGATGGTGGGACCCGGGCTGGAAAGCCTGGGCAGCGACCTGTTCACCAACTGCCGTTCCCTGCGCACCTTTGCCCTGCGGGCCGCCCCCGACCAGCCCACCGGGCTGAAAAAGATGCTGGCCGCCATATCCGGCGGCATCGGAGTGGAATTCTGCAGCGGGGCCCAGCCTGCCCGGCTGTATTACCCCGAATATTCCGAATATATGGATGAAAACACCCCCGCCCACATCTTCAACCGCGGTATCCAGGGGGTGGGGTACCGGTATCGCCAGTGCTTTGCCCAGGGCGGCCTGGCTTTTGCCGAGTACGATGCCGCCTTTTCCATGGCCGATGCGGAGGAATCCCCCTCCGGACTGTGCCGGGTGGCGCTGGACCGGCTGTGCACCCCCGTCCAGCTGAATGAGGACGCCCGGGCCCGGTATGGGGCTTATCTGGGCAGTCATGCCGACGACGCCCTGGCCCTGGTGCTGGCCGACCGGGATGCCGCCGCCCTGCAGGTGCTGGGCGCCGTGCTGGACCCCCGGGCCCGCCGGGAAGGTGCGCTTTCCTGCGGCGGCGCCGGATGGAGCGAGGGCGCTGCCCTGCTGCTGGCCGGAACCGCCGGCAGCGGGCACAAAGCCAAAAAGAGCTACGATTTTGACGACCTGTGACCGGGCTTGACCGGACAGGGATTCTCTATACAAAGGAGGGCAGGACCATGCCGCAGCATGTTCAGACACAGGCCGAATGGGAACAAACCATGGCAAAACGCGCCATGGAACTGACCCGCAGCGAGTTGTATATCCAGCTGCGCTACCTGAACGCGGCGCTGGGGGCGCTGACCCTGACCCCCGACCCGGAACCGGAGCGAGGCCCCGCCACCAACGGGGCGGCGCTGTGTTACGGTCCCGCGTGGGTGCTGCGCATCTACCGCAAAAACCGGAAATATCTGGCCCGGGCCTATCTGCACAGCGTTCTGCACTGCATCTTCCGGCATCCCTGGCTGCGGGATCGCCGGGACCCGGCCCTGTGGGGCCTGGCCTGCGACATTGCGGTGGAGCACACCCTGGACACCCTGGAGGTAAAGGCCCTGGCCCGGCCGGTGAGCTGGCTGCGGCAGAAGACCTACGCCGGACTGAAGGAAAGCTGCAAGTTTCTGGCGGCAGGGCCCATCTACCGGGCCCTAGCCGGGCGCAGCGCCGGGGAGCTGGACACTTTGCAGCAGGAATTTTATTGTGACAGCCACCGCCTTTGGCCCGATGACCCGGACTCCCCCGCCGCCCAGATGCTGGGCCGCCAGTGGGAACAGCTGGGCCGGGAAACCCAGCTGAGCATGCAGCAGGCAGGGCGCCAGGCCGGGGAGGCCGCCGGTGCCCAGACCCTGGCCGCACAGGTGGAAGCCGGGCGCAGTCGCCGGCTGTACAAGGACTTTCTGCGCCGGTTCGCGGTGCTGCGGGAGGAACCCAAGCTGGACCTGGACGAGTTTGACCTGGGCTACTACACCTACGGTCTGAACACCTACGGCAACATGCCGCTGATCGAACCGCTGGAAACCCGGGAGAGCAAAAAAATCCGGGATCTGGTCATTGTCATCGACACCAGCGAATCCACTGCCGGAGAGCTGGTCAAGGCCTTTCTGCGGGAGACCTTCGGCCTGCTGAAAACCTCCGGCAGCTTTTTCAGCCGCTGCAACATTGTGGTCATGCAGTGCGACGATGCCGTGCGGGACATCACCTTTTTGCAGGATACCGAAACCCTGGAAAAATATGCCGCCGCCCTGACCCTGAACGGGGGCGGCGGAACGGATTTCCGCCCGGCCTTTGCCCGCATCGACGAGCTGCAGAAGGAAGGACGGCTGCGGGACTTGCAGGGGGTGCTGTACTTTACCGACGGCAAGGGGACCTTTCCCGCAAGGCCCCCCGCGTATCAGACCGCTTTTCTCTTTCTGGAGGACGGCGCCCCGCCCCCGGAAGTGCCCCCCTGGGCCATCCGGCTGGTACTGGCCCCGGAAGAGTTTATGCCCCAACAAAAGGCGGAAAAGCCCGCCCTGGACTGGCAGGAATGGGACCCCGACGAACTGCCCCAGCTGTAAACCATCGGGAAGGAGCACGCAAGCATGGACATCAAACGCGCCAAGCAGGAAATTGAAAATACCGTCAAGGCTTATCTTGCCACCGACGACACCGGCACTCCCCTGATTCCGCCGGTACGCCAGCGGCCCATTCTGCTCATGGGCCCTCCGGGCATCGGCAAGACCCAGATCATGGAGCAGATTGCCCGGGAGTGCGGCATCGCCCTGGTGGCCTACACCATCACCCACCACACCCGCCAGAGCGCCGTGGGCCTGCCCTTCATCCGGCACCGCCATTACGACGGTGTGGACCGCAGCGTCACCGAGTACACCATGAGCGAGATCATTGCCAGCTGCTACGACAAGATGGAGCAGACCGGCCTGAAAAACGGCATTCTTTTCATCGACGAGATCAACTGCGTGTCCGAGACCCTGGCCCCCACCATGCTGCAGTTCTTGCAGGGCAAGACCTTCGGCAACCAGCCGGTGCCCGCCGGATGGGTCATTGTGGCCGCCGGCAACCCGCCGGAATACAACAAGAGCGTGCGGGACTTCGACCTGGTCACCCTGGACCGGGTGCGCCGCATCGACATCGAGCCGGAACTGTCGGTCTGGCAGGAATATGCCCGGGCCCACCGGCTGCATCCCGCCGTGACCGCCTACCTGGAGCTGCGGCCCCAGCACTTCTACAAGATCGAAAACGACGTGGACGGGCCGAAGTTTGTCACCGCCCGCGGGTGGGAGGATCTGTCCGCCTACCTGCAGGCCGCCGGTGCCCTGGGCCTGCCCGCCGACGAGGAAGTTATCGGGCAGTATCTGCGCCACCCCGATGTGGCCCGGGATTTTGCCGCCTACTGGGCTTTGTACCAGAAATACCGCGCCGATTACGGCGTGGAGGACATTCTGCAGGGCAAGCCCTTCGACGCGGTACTGGACCGCGCCCTGAACGCCGCCTTTGATGAGCGGATGAGCCTGGTCAGTCTGCTGCTGGCCGGTCTGAACGCCCGGTTTGCCAAGGCCCGGCAGACCGACGAGGCCACCGACGCCTGCTACCAGCAGCTGCGCGGTTTCAAGCGTGCGCTGAATGCCGGGAGCGATGATCCGGTCTCTGTTTTCAATGCCCAGTGCGACGCCTATGAAGACCAGCTGGCTGCCAACAAAGCGGCAGGCCGTCTGACCGCTGCCCAGGCGGCCGCCCACAGCCGGGCCGCCGCACTGCTGCGCAGCTGGGGGAAAAAGCTGGAGCCCAGCATGGACGACGAGGAAGCCTTCGACACGGTGCGCGCCGGGTTCAATGCCCAGGTCCGCCGCCGGGAGGAGGCCGTGGCCGTGGCCGGAGATGCCCTGGAAGCCGCCTTCAACTTTATGGAACGGGCGTTTTCCGACACCCAGGAAATGGTGGTGTTTGTGAACGAGCTGGCCCTGGGACCGGATTCCGCCGCTTTCCTGTCCGAAAACGAGTGCGAACGGTTTGACAAGTACAGCCGCAGCCTGCTGCTGAACCAGAAGCAGGACGCTTTGCTGGCCGAACTGGAGCGGGACGACCTGCGCCGCAGTGAGGGAAGTCTGGCGTTCTGAAGTTTTCCACAAGAAGGATAAAAACCGCTCTGCCGGATTGGCAGAGCGGTTTTTGTTTGTCTGATTCCAAAACGCAGGGGCAGGGGTTACTCCTTTTTCAGGTCCCGGCCCATGAGGGATGCCACGGCGTTGCGGGCTTCCAGGTGACCGGACAGAATATCGGCCACCACTTCCACAATGGGCATTTCCACCTTGTATTTCTTGGCCAGCTTGTGGGCGGCGGGCAGAGCGTTGATGCCTTCCACCACCTGGCCTACTTCCTTCTTGGCCGTCTCGGCGTCCATGCCCCGGCCCATGAGCATGCCGGCGTGCAGGTTGCGGCTGTGCATGCTGGTGCAGGTCACAATCAGGTCGCCCATGCCGGAAAGCCCCGCAAAGGTGCTGGCCTGGCAACCCATGGCCACCCCCAGGCGGGACAGTTCGGCGTTGCCCCGGGTGATCAGGGCCGCCTTTGCGTTGTCGCCGTAGCCTAGGCCCAGGGCCACACCCACGGCCAGCGCAATCACATTCTTGATGGCGCCGCCCAGCTCCACGCCCCGGCGGTCGTTGTTGGTGTACACCCGGAAATTGGCGTTGGTGAAGGTTTTCTGCACCTGTTTGGCGGCGGATTCGTCCTCGCTGGCCGCCACGATCAGGGTGGGCAGGTCCCGGGCCACCTCCTCCGCATGGGTGGGACCGGACAGGGCCACCACCCGACAGGCTTCGTGGCCGGGTACCTTGGCCAGTTCGTCCTCGATGATCTCGGACATGGTCATCAGGGTCTTTTCCTCAATGCCCTTGGCCACATCCACAATGATCTGGCCGTCCGGAATATATTTGGCCGCCTTTTTGGCGGTGGATCGTACAAACACCGACGGCACCGCAAACACCAGCAGGTCCCGCCCGGTGCAGATTTCGGCCACATCGGCGGTATAGTGCATGGTGGCAGGCAGTTCCATGCCGGGCAGGTTGGGGTGCCGGTGGGTGGTGGCCATGTTCTTGAGTTCTTCGGGCAGGGCGCTCCACATGGTCACATCGTGGCCGTTCACGGCCAGCAGGCGTGCCAGTGCCGTACCCCAGGTTCCGGCCCCCAAAACACCGATCTTCTGTTTCATAATCATGCCTCTTTCCGGCCGGGAACTCCCCCGCCTGTTTGTCATTATCGGTTCATGCCGCGCCAGCGGGCCAGCAGCCCCTGGTGCGCCGGACGCTCCGGCCTGTCCGGCAGTTCGATGGTAAAACGCTCAAACGCATTGATGATGCGCGTCTGGCCGTACTGATGCTCCCGCTCCATATTGGCTCCGTAGGTCAGATGAATATGCCCGTGAAGCATAACGGCGGGTTTATAGGTATCCAAAATTTCCCGAAAGACCGTGAATCCGCGGTGCGCCAGGTCGTTCATGTCACCGTATTCGTGCAGCGGTGCATGGGTCACCAGCACATCCACCCCACCCGCCCGGGCGATCTTGCCCCGGACACGGCGGATGCGGCGACGCATTTCCGCTTCGGTAAACTGCCAGGCCCCACTGCGATACCGGCAGCTGCCCCCCAGGCCCAAAAAACGATATCCTTTATAGCAAAACACATCGTCGTCGATGCACAGCGCCCCTGTGGGCGGGCGGTTGTCATAGCTTTCGTCGTGATTGCCATGCACATACACCACCGGCACCGGCGCTACGGTTGCCAGAAAGGTCATATACTGGATGCTCAGGTCGCCGCAGCCGACAATCATATCGTAGCCGCGCAGTTTTTCCGGTTCATAATAGTCCCAGAGATACTTGGATTCCTCATCCGCAACGGCCAGAAGCCTCATAGCACAGCCTCCTTGTCCACCGGCAGACTGTCGCGGTGGATTCCTTGCATGCGGTACATCGGCTTGGATGCTTCGGTCAGCTCGTCAAATTCCGGAATGCGCCCGTCCACGGCATCGCACAGCCAGTCCATATGCAGAATCTGCTCGGGTGCAAACCCGGAATGTCCTTCGTTCATCAGGGTTCCGTCCTGGGCCACAATGTGGCAGGCGAAGGGATCGATGCCCCCCGCAATGATGCCCTGGCGCAGAATACCGGCCAGATGGCGAACATCGTGGGGCAGTTCCCGGCTGAACAGCACGTCCATGACGCCGCTGTTCATTCCCCACCAGTAGTTCACCGCCCGGGGGGTGTCGCCGTCGGCGGCATCCTTGGCCCAGGCACCGTTGAGCACGCTGCGGATAACGTTTTCATAGAACTGGCCCCAGTGCCAGAAGGGAGAGGCCAGGTCTTCCAGACGTCCGCCGGGCCGGATCATGAAGATGCCGAACTCCTGAGGCGGGCGGCCGGGGGCCGGGGTGTCCCGGCCGGAAATGATGGTGATGCCCTTGGCGTTGAATTCCTGCATGGGCTCACCGGGCAGGCAGGTCCACTGCAGATCGATGCGCACGTTGGGGTTGACCATGCGCGCGCCCAAAGCAAAGGCGTTGATGTTGGCGGGGGTACCGAAGCTGGGATAATCGGCCACATACCCGATGCGCTCGCCGCGGCTCATGGCGCCGGCAATGGCGCCGCTGATGAACTTGGCCTCATACACGCGGGTGTAGTAGGTGCGGATGCTGGTATAGGGCATATCCACCGAGCAGTTCAGAATACGCACCTCCGGATGCTTGAGGGCGGCGCGCAGGGAGGCGCCCACCAGCTTGGGGCTGGTGGTGAAGACGATGTCCGCCCCCTCGGCGATGGCCTGTTCCACCAGTTCGTCGGCATTCTGCCCCGCCACGGCACCGTGGTAGGCCACCGTCTCCACCTGGCCCGGGAACACCTGGTCCAGCTGGCAGCGGCCAAACTCGTGCTGGCTGGTCCAGGTACTGGTTTCGGGGGTGCGCTCGTTCACAAAGGCCACCTTCAGGTGGGTGGGCGCACTGTTGGTGCGGATACCGGGCAGAATCCGGTTGAGCAGATTGGGCTGGGCCGGGGACGGCTCGGCAGGCTGGGTGCTCAGCTTGACCGGCTGGGGGTTCTGGATGGCCAGCACGTCCGGCCAGACCGCCTCAATGGCCTTGGCCAGTTCCGACGGCGTGCGCTGCTTCAGGTCATCCACCTTGTACAGACGGATGAGTAGCAGCAACACATCCCCCACCGTGGGGCGCATGGACTCGCCGCCCTTGGCATAGTAGGCCTTTTTGATCCAGTTGTACAGCGAAAGAATGTCCGCCCGCTCCTCGGCGGTCCATTTTTCGCCGGGGGCTTTGCCCATGGCTTTCTGCAGGCGGGCATAGCTGCCCTCCTGGGTGAAGGTCAGGGTGTAAATACCGCAGATGGGATAAAACTCCACAAACTCATAATACTGCCGGATCTGGGGGTTGTCGCTGTACCGCGGCATGATCCGGGTCACGTTGGCGGCGATGGAATCCGCCCCGAAATACTTCAGCACGCTGACCCGCTTGTTGCCTTCCTGCACATAAAAACGCCCCAGATACTCAAAGCAGCGGATGGGGTCACGGATGCCCTCCTCCACATGGGCCTGGCACAAAGATACCCACTTGTTGGCAAACTCGGTCTTGGGGCTGAGCAGCGGCAGAAAATTGGAGGCAAAGGCCGCCGTGCGTCCCGCCGTCTTGGTGCCTACCACCAGTTCCAGCGGAATTTCCACAATGCCGATGGGCAGCTGATTTTCAATATTGGCATTCTGCAGGATATCGTCCAGCACCGGCAGATACGGGTACTGGCCCGCCGCCATCTTTTCACGGTAATCGCGCTGCGCCCGTTTTTGCGCATGTGCGTATTCTTCCAGTGCTTCCACTCGAGTCATACTTTTGCCCCCTGTCCTTTCCCTGATTTCCTTTCTTCTTTCCCAGTTTGGGCCGGACGTCCCGGCCGCATCGCATATGTAAGTATTATATCATATTCCCCCACGGCGGAAAAGGGATTGCGTTGCCTTTTTGCCGAAAATATGGTATTGTTATTCCGTTAGTGATTTTATGGGAAAAGAGGTAGCCAACATGGGCCTGTGGGCAGATGCAAAAAATATTCGGGACAAGGACCCCGCGGCACGCAACGTGCTGGAGGTGATCCTGCTGTATCCGGGCTTTCATGTGCTGGTGACCCACCGCATCGCCCATTGGCTGTACTGTCACAAGCTGCTGTTCCTGGCCCGCCTGGTCAGCCAGCTTTCCCGGCATCTGACCGGCATTGAGATTCATCCCGGTGCCAAGATCGGCCAGCGGCTGTTCATCGACCACGGTATGGGCATCGTTTTCGGCGAAACCACCGAGATCGGCGACAACTGCACCATCTACCACGGGGTCACCCTGGGCGGCACCGGCAAGGACACCGGCAAGCGCCACCCCACCGTGGGCAACAATGTGCTCATCGGGGCCGGTGCCAAGGTGCTGGGGCCTGTGTTCATCGGGGATAATGTGCGGGTGGGCGCCGGCAGCGTGGTGCTGCACAACCTGCCCGCCAACGCCACCGCCGTGGGCATTCCCGCCGAGGTGGTGCGGGTGAACAACATCCGCTGCTGCCCCGCCGATGACCTGGACCAGCAGGATCTGCCGGACATGCAATTGCAGCGCATCCAGCAGCTGGAAGCCCGGCTCAGCCGTATCGAAGCCAAGCTGCAGGGCGAATACCCGCCCGACAAACCCAGAACATGAACAAGAACACCCGCGACCCTTTCCTGTCGGGAAAGACGCCGCGGGTGTTTTGCTTTTGTTCGCGTTTTATTCAGCCGATTTTATTCAGCCGAAGGTCTCATCGCCGTCATGGTGGTTGCTTTCCGCCAGGTCGGGAGCGGTATGGCCGTCCGGCATGGTGGAGCCGAAACTGGGCACAAACACAAACTTGCGGATGAGGAAAATCAGGCCGATGGAGGCCACGCTGATCAGGTTTTCCAACGCAGAACCATGGCCCAGAATCATCTGGCGGGCAATGGCATACAGCAGCACTTCCAACGCGCTGCCGGGGCTGTGTTTGGACAACATCTTGATGAACTCGATGCCGATGACCAGGTTGAAGGCATGCCCCAGAAAGGTCTGGAAGGCATCGGTGTTGTCCGAAAACCAGAGGGAGATCATCTCCTGGGCGATGGGAATGGTGCTGACCAGCAGCCCCACCAGCACCATGACCGAGAGAAGCATTTCCAGAAGGCTGGCGACCGCTGCCACCTGATCACGCATGATCTGGGTGGCACGGCGTTCCTTGTGGCGCAGATGGATGCGGCGGTAAAAAGGCTGGGAGGGGGTGTCGGGTTTCATGGGCGGATACGACCTTTCCTGCGCCGGCGGGGCGCTGCATTTCTTGTTTGTATTATACCAGAAACACACCGCCGGCGCAAAGCCGCCGCGCCGTTGGGCAGAGATTTTTTTGTGGAAACTATTGACAGCTGTATATATGCCGTATATACTGTGTATATAGGATATGAACAGTTCATCTTCCTGCCCGAAGGAGGGACTCCATGGAGCTTTACATCTCCAACGCCGGCGGCGAGCCGATCTACGCGCAGATCACGCGGCAGATCAAGGACAAGATCCTGGCCGGCGAACTGAAAGAAGGGGACGCACTGCCCAGCATCCGTCTGCTGGCCAAGGAGCTGCGCATCAGCGTCATCACCACCAAACGCGCTTACGAGGACCTGGAAGCCGAAGGATTTATCCGCACCATGCCGGGGCGCGGCAGCTTTGTGGCGCCGCAAAACCCCGAACTGCACCGGGAGGAAAGCCTGAAGCAGGTGGAAGGGCATCTGCAGAACGCCATCGAAGCCGCCCGCCGGGGCGGCATCAGCCTGGCCGAAGTGAGCGAGACATTACAGCTTTTGTGGGAGGGCTGAACCATGCCTGACAACGCTGCCGAACTGCACGGAGTACAGAAAGTATACAAAGATTTTCACCTGGGGCCGCTGGACCTGACGGTTCCCGCCGGGACCATTGTGGGTCTGGTGGGCGAAAACGGTGCCGGCAAAACCACCACCCTGAAGATTCTGACCGGGGTCAACCTGCCGGACGCAGGCCGGGCCCGCCTGCTGGGCGGAGATCCCCGGGACACCGGCATCCGCGCCCGGCTGGGCGTGGTGTTTGAAGACGCCTATTTCTATGAAGGAATGAACGCGGGACAGATCGGCCGCAGCATGGCGGGCATTTTCGGCGACCGGTGGGACCGGGATACCTTTGCCGGATATCTGAAGCGGTTCGGGCTGGACGCCCGCAAACCGGTGAAGGAATACAGCCGGGGCATGCGGATGAAGCTGAGCCTGGCCACGGCGCTGTCCCACGGGCCGGATCTTCTGGTGCTGGACGAGCCCACCGCCGGACTGGACCCGGTGGTACGCGGGGAAATTCTGGACCTGTTTCTGGAGTTCATCCAGGATGAAAGTCACTCCATCCTGATGAGCAGCCACATCACCAGCGACCTGGAACAGATTGCCGATTCCATTGCCTATCTGCACCATGGACAGCTGCTCTTCCACAAGGACAAGGATGCGCTGCTGCAGGAATACGGCCTGCTGCGCTGCGGCGAAGCGGACCTGCATCGTCTGCCCGAAGGGGTGGCCATCTTTACCAAAAAGGGTGCCTTCGGGTGCGAAACCCTGGTCAAAGGCCGGGAAACGGTGCAGCGCCTTTTGCCGGGCGCTGTGTGCGATCCCGCCGGCATTGACGACATCATGCGCTTTTACAGCGGGAGGGACGGACAATGAGCGGGCTGTGGTTCAAAGACTGGAGCACCCTGTTCAGCCAGTACAAGCGGAATCTGCTTTTGCTTGTGGTTGTGTATCTGGGCATGGCCCTGCTGCTGGATATGCCCTTTATGCTGTATGCCATGGTATTCATCCTGGGCGTATACGCCCAGAGCGCCGTGAGCTTTGACGAGAGAAGTCACTGGGATATGTATGCCCATACCCTGCCGGTCTCCCCCGCCGCCATTGTGGGCAGCAAGTATCTGTTGGGGCTGTTTGCCGTTGCCGTCGGTTTTGTGCTGGGCCTGTTTGCCTTTCTGTTCTCGCCCGGGGTTGTCCGGGGCACCATGAGCATGGCGGAAGCCTTTGTGGGTATGCTGGCCGCGGCCGTTCTGGCCTTGCTCTACTTTTCGCTGAGCCTGCCTTTGTCCTACCGGTACGGCAGCGAACGCGCACGCACCGTTGTCATGATTCTGATTTTGTTTTTGGCCGTGCTTGCCATGGCCGTCACGGTGCTGCTCTCCCCGGAACAGGTTCAGACCATCCAGCGCTTTTTCGGCTTCCGCGGCCCCGACCAGATCTGGGATTCCGCCACAGAACAGACCGTGACCATGGAAGTGGAGTACGGCTCGCTGACCCAATGGATGAGAAACCGGCATTTCTGGTGGCTGGTTGGCGGTGCCTGCCTGGCCAGCCTGCTGCTGTTTCTGGCCAGCTGGGCGGCAAGCATCCTGGTATACAAAAGAAAGCAGTTCTGATATCCGCCAAGAAGAATTGTCCCCCATCCAAACCGCATTTCCGGGAGGGATTTATCATGATCGGTTTATTGTACAAAGACCAGATGGTCATCTGGTCCGGATACCGCAAGAATTTTATTTTGCTGGTGTTGTTGTATTCGGCCATGGCGTTTACCATGGATACCCCCTTCATGTTGTTTGCGCTGCTCTTTGTGGGCGGTATGTACACCACCTCCACCCTTGTTTTTGATGAGCAAAGTCATTGGGACGCTTACGCCCGGACCCTGCCGTTATCCCCCGGACAGATTGTGGGGGCCAAATACCTGCTGGCCCTGGGCTGGATGGGCGGCCTGTTTGTACTGGTGGAATTCCTTCTGACCCTGTGCGACCTGTTCAAGGGGCATATGACGGAAAATCTGGCGTACAACCTGAGCGGGTGCCTGATAACGCTGGGCCTGGTCATGGCCTATTATGCACTGAGCTATCTTCTTTCCTATAAGATCGGCGCTGTCCGGGCACGGTCCGGCGTCATTCTGGCCATAGCCCTGATCATCGCCATTGCCTTCGTGGGCTCTGAGACCGTTGAAACTGTTGCCGATCCCCTTTTCCGTGCAGCCCCCGCACTGAGTGAAACCGCCGTTCTGTTTCTGGTCACAGGAGGGTCTCTGGCCGTTGGGCTGGTGCTGTTTCTCCTCAGCTGGAAGATCAGCACCCAGATCTACACGAAAAAGGAATACTGAATTTTCCGGTTTCGACTTGACAAACCGGCATCTGTACAGGTATAATATCAAATACCGTGCAGGTGTCGTACAACGGCTAGTACATCAGCCTTCCAAGCTGAGGACGAGGGTTCGACTCCCTTCACCTGCTCCAAAAGTGAAACCCCGTGACGTATCCCGTCACGGGGTTTTGCTTTTGGATTTGCTGTGAAGAGGAGGCGAACAGGCCGGCGCACCGCAGTGCGGTCCCGGTCATCTGTTAGAGGAGTTCTTTGCAGGTCAGATTTTCCAGAGAAATGCCTGCACAGTTGTTGACCACCACTTCGTGGATGGGTCCGCAAAGGACGCAATCCCGGATGTGAAGATCCTGTGCTTCGTATCCCGGCTCATTGAACCCCTCGATTTCAATGGGCCGGACTTCTTCGGTGTTTTCTTTTTCCAGTCGAACACCCGTGAGCACCAGCCGTTCAAAGGTACAGCTGCTGAACCGCGGCGGATGGGGACCGGGTTCGCCATCATCGTTATAAAGGACCGAATGGATGAGCAATCTGGGGAAGGTGCTGTCCTTCACCACAACATTCCTCACATAACCGCCCCGCTTCGGCGTGCCCTTGATCTCGATTCCGTTGGAAGAACGAGCTATATCGCAGTCCCAGATTTTAATATCCTCCACACCGCCGCTTATCTCGCTGCCAATGGCAATGCCGTGCCCGAAAGCGCTGGAGCAATCAAAAATTCTGATATGCCGGGTGGGACGATTGATCCGATTCCCTTCCGGGTTTTTGCCGGACTTGATGGCCACCATGTCATCCTCCGTTGCAAACCGGCAGCCGAACAAGGTGCAGTTTTCGCTGGAATCCGGGTCCCACCCGTCGCCGTTCCAGATTCCCGCTGAGCGGATCACGCAATGGTCGGTGATGATATTGCGGCTGTAGACCATGTGAACGTTCCAGCTGGCACCGTTCTGCAATGTAAGTCCCGTTATGCGCACATCTTCGCAGTTGCTCATATTCACCAGTCTGCCGCGCACTCGTCCGGGAATGGTATTTTCATTTTCACAGCTGGCAACCAGGTCGGCATTCCGGTCCAGATATTCTTTCAATCGCTGCCGTTCCCGACGAATTGTTTCTTCCGCCAACGCTCTTCCGCCACCGGAAATCGTGCCATGGCCATAAATCAGGACATTGCGGCAGTTGGGCCCGGCCCCATGATCCAGGGTGCCCAGATTCAGAAGACTTTGGTAACATTCCTGCTCCACACCTTCGAACCGGGACCAGATCCGCGGGGCATACAGGTCGGGATCCTCACTGCCCTGCAGCACCGCACCGGTTTCCAGGTAAAGGGCCATATTGCTGTGGAGCCGCAAGGCGCCCGTACAATAAATGCCCGCCGGGATGTACACCTCTTCCTCCCCGCCGCAGGCATCAATGGCTTTCTGTATGGCAGCGGTGTTCATGGTCTTTCCGTCCCCCACCGCTCCGAATCCGGTTACATCCAGCCGGCGCCGCCGGGGTGTGGTTTCGGCCCGGCAGTTTCCCAGCACCGTCTCCCCCACCCGGATTTCTACCCCATACCCTGTACCGGGCTGCAAGCCGGTCATTGTATAATGGGTGTGCTGTGTCTGCGCCTCCAAACAGCCATCCACAAAAATGCGATAGAAACACTTGCCCGGTGCATCCGTCAGCGGTTCCCAGTACAGCGTGACGGAATCGGCGGTGGCACAAGACGAAATCGTCTGTTTTTCCATAAAAGCAGCTCCTTTTCTGAAAGGTAAGGGGGGATTTTTCCTGCCTTTTCCCTGACGACAGACAAATCGGATAACTTTTCTTCAAAAGTCATCCGATGGTCTGTCATTGATTCTTTTGTTTGCGCAAGGCCCGATAAAGCTCCAGATCTTCCATATGATTTTCCATATTGGTAATAAGCATCACCCGGGCCTGGGCCGGTGTATACAGCACGTCACGCTGCCATGTGTAAAAGTATGGGCCATCGCCCTGGTTACGCAGGTATCCCATTAGGGTGCGCAGCAGCCAGGCTGTATGTTTCACATCCGTCAGACATTCATTCCGGTAAAAGCCTTTCCAGTGGTCGTGCTCCCGGCTGCGCATAGCGGCATCCGCCGCCAGATATTCCTCCCGGGCGTCCCCGGCTTTCAGGAAGGCTGCCTTGTATTCTCCATGCAGCCCATCCAGAACGGCCTGAGCCGCCAGCACCGCGCCGGCATAGCAGCGACGGTAAATTTCCATCTGCAACAGCACACTGTCGGCCAGCAGCGGGGACGCAGCCGGTTCCGGCTCACCATAGCGCTGCACGGCCTGCCCGCATAGATCCCGGTACCACCTGGCCTGCTCTTCCAACGTGGCAAAAGGTGCCGCCCAGTCCAGTTCATGTTCCGGTTCTGCGCCACCCCGCATATATCGGCTGACAAGCAGGCGGGCGGGGTAATTGGCAAACTGGTCGCCCGCCACGTTATCCTCGTGAGGACCGAAATGAATGGCCGAGGCATAATACCGGCGAAAATACCCGGCGGCCTGCTGCGCCTGGGCACCGTAGTACAGGCAGGTATAGTCGGTCAGGAAGGTTTCCGCCGGTACGGTGCCTTCCTGCCAGATACGGGCAATATAGGCCAATGTAAACACATGGGGCTTGACATTGGAACAGTTGATGATCCAATAATCGTTGGCCCCGCTGTGCCGTACCCGTTCCAGTTCCCGTTCCACAAAGGAAAGCGATGTGGGAAGCATGGTAATATGATTGGCCCCCTGCAGGTCATAGAAAGAAGCATGGTAATAAATCCCGTGGGGGCCTTCGTCCTCCGGCGCGGGCAAGGCCGGTACCCGGGGGTCATGGTTTCCCTGCCGGCGGCTGACCATGGCGCCGTATCCGTTATCCGCCCAGATCTTGATCACCCCTGCCGGCAGCTGCAGGCAGCCGGCACGGTACAGTTCCATGATTTCCCCATACAGGTTGGTGGCGCAGGCCGCACCGGGATAGCGCTGCTGTACCATCTCATACTGGCGTCGGATCACACCGCTGATCAGCTGGCCCCGGGACCGTTGCGTGTCATAGCGAGGGTCATCCGCCCAGAACGGCCGGTCCCCCTGTCCGCGGAAGCCCAGATTCCACACCACATCATTCCCCTGTTCTTCCAGCGCTTCGGCCCACAGCGCCTCAAACTCAGCGGGATACTGGTCGTAGCGGGGTTCCAGGTCCGGATAGGCTTCCCCGAACATCCTTGCTCCCAATGGTTCGGCATGATGATGTGTCACCGCCAGCCCCATACGTTGGGCAAGACCACGATACCGCAGGGCGTTTTCCCCTGTACCCGGAATGACCATGTTGCCCCCGCAGCGCAGCAGCGCTTCAAAAACCATTTCCCATGGCTTTTCCCGACTTCCGTCCAGCTGCCATCTGTGCAGGAGGACTTCGTCGTTCACAAACCAGCCGCGCCATTTCACGGCTGCCGGACGGCTGCCCAGGAAAAAATCCGCAGGTACAGGGATTTCTTCCACGGGGGAAAACTGCTGGTCATTCCAGAACCAGAAATCTGTCACCCCCAGAAGCCGCCGGCTGATGGCCAGCAAACCGTAGATGTACCCTCGATTGTCCCCGGCACGCAGGATTAGCTTTTCTTTTTCGGCAACCAATTCCCAGCTTTCTGGCGGGCAGTCGTGTTGCTGCAGGCAGATCACACCGCCGGGCTTTCGGGTGGGGCGGCATACCGTCTTCAGGTCACGGTACAGGACTTCCACCGCCCACTGCACCGGTGCCGTCGGTTCCGTACAGTCAATCCGTGTATTCCGGTTCAAGTTCATAAGGACTCTCCTTTTTTATACCGCGCAGGCCTGCGGCGGGCCATGTCAGCCTTTGATGCCATCGGTGGCAATGCCTTCTACCAGATACTTCTGAAACTTGATAAATACCAGGATGACTGGCAGAAGAGAAACCACAGACATGGCAAACAGCCCGCCGTAATTGTTGAAGCTGTTTGGGTCTGTATACATGTTCAGCGCCAAAGGAATCGTATAATTCCGGGGACTGCCCACAAAGATCAGCGGCTGGAAGAAATCCTGCCAAATCCAGTAAAAAGCGAAGATGGCCGCCGAAGCAATGGCCGGTTGTACAACCGGCACCAGAATACGGAACAGAATGCCAATTCTGCCGCACCCGTCAATCATGGCCGCCTCGTCCAGATCCCGGGGAATGCCCCGCATATACTGAACAATCAGAAAAACGAAAAAGGCGCTGCCGAAACACCAAGGCAGGATCATTGCTACCAATGTATCATTTAAATGAAGAGCACGCAAGATAATATATTGCGGCACCACCATAACCTGGCTGGGAATCATCATGGTCATAATGATGCATCCGAACCAAAAACCGGCGCCGCGGAAACGTATGCGGGAAACCGCATATGCGGCCAGCAGAGAGCTGAAAATGGTTGTGACCACTGCCACCACCGTGACAATTGCCGAATTTTTGAAGAAATGCAGGAAGCTGTATCCTGCCACGCCTTCCAGGCCGCTGCTGTAGTTCTGTATGATGTCCCAGCTTTCCGGAATCAGGGAATAGGTATTGTGGAACATGGTATCGTTGGATTTGAAAGAGCTGGCCAACAGCCACAGCAGCGGATAGATCATCAGAAATCCCAGAAGCAGAGAGAATACATGGAAACACACCGCGCTCAAACGTTTGTTTTTATGTTCGCCGACCATATTTGTTGTTCCCCCTTATTGTGCTTCATAATAGACCCAGGACTTCTGTGTTTTGAACAGCAGAACTGTGGCCAAGCCGATAATCAGGACCATGATCCAGGCCAATGCGCAGGAATAGCCCATGTGGAAATTGGTAAATGCGGTGCGGTACAGATACAGCACATAGGTCAATGTACTGTTCATGGGGCCGCCGTCCGTGATGATCTTGCTTTCGGTAAAGATTCGGAACCCATTGATGATCTGCTGAATCAAATTGAAGAAGATGGTGGGGGTCAACATAGGTATGGTGATTTTCCAGAACCGCTGGATGGGTGTGGCTCCGTCCATGGCCGCAGATTCATACAGGGCATCGGGAATCTGTTTCAGGCCGGACAGGAAGATCAGCATGGAAGAACCGAACTGCCAAACCCCCATGAGGATGATCACAAAAAGAGCCGTTCGGGGGTTGCCCACAAGAGAATACTCCTGCTCTATACCGAATCGTTCCAACAGGCTCATGATGACACCCTGATTGCCGAAAATCTGTTTCCACACAACCGAAACGGCAATGCTGCCGCCAATAATGGAGGGCACATAGTACAGGACCCGATACATGGCCATGCCCACATGCTTTTTATTCAAAAGATTGGCCACAAACAGTGCGAAAATCAAGCGAAGAGGAACCATGACAAACACATATCCCAACGTCACGAACAAAGCTTGCCGGAAATTGGTATCTGTCGTAAGAATCGTCACATAGTTCTGAAAGCCCACCCAGTTCGGTGCAGACAAGAGATTGTAATCCGTAAAAGAGTAGTAAATGGACATACCGGCAGGAATGGCCCACATGAGAATAAACCCGATGAGCCAAGGGGTCATGAGCAGATATCCCACCGCATTATCCTTGGCGGAATAATGTTGCGTTTCTTGTAAAGATTTTGCTTTCCGCATTGCCACAATGTGCCCTCCTTTTTATAAAAGCAGGGGGAGGACGCGAGTCCCCCCCCCCCCGTGACCGTAGGATCAGTTATTGGCCGCCAAAATGGAATTTGCCTGCTGCCGGAAAGAAGCCGCCGCATCTTCGGCGGATACCTGGTTATAGAAAACGCTGTAAGCCGCATCCTTGAACGCCTGGTTGACTTCCGCAATACCTACCGGATCCGGCGCCGGGGTATCCCCGCACAGGGGTGCCGCCTGATCGACATAGTCAAACATCTGCTGCTGTTGTTCTGTCAGCTTGCCGGAGTTGATCAGATACTCACGGGCCGTGGAAGAAACAGGCGTGCCGCGCTCGCCCATCATGATGGCGTTTGCTTCTTCCGAATTGATAAACCAATCAATAAAGGCTGCGCACTCCTCTTTGTACTGAGAGGTTTCGGCCACCGAGAAGAACATGCCCGGTTTCATCCACAGGCCGTTCTCACCGCCTTCCAGTTGGGGCGGGGTCACCATTTTCAGGTTATCGTTTACATTGGCCATCAGCGTCGTATAGTTGTTCCAGTTTATATAGTATCCGCACTCATCTGTAGCCATGGGTCCGGCTTCGATTCCCAACGCGAGCAGCTGCTCATACTCATCGGGGTCGGCAGCGGCACCATCGTCCATCATTCCCTTCCACAGATTAAAGAAATCCACTGTGATCTGGTCATCTTCAAAGCCCAGGCTCTTGTTGTCATCCGAAAACAGCTGTTCGCCGTGTTGGCGGACCCAGTAATTGAAGTTGTTGGTATCGTCCACAGGGCCGCTGGACGTGCCGAGATATCCGGTCTTTTCATGAACTTCACTGCACATGGCGGCAAAATCTTCCCAGGTCCAGTCGGAGGTAGGTTCCTCTACCCCAGCCGCTTCCAGACAAGTGGGGCTGTATGCCACTGTCAGAAGAGAAGTGGAAAGCGGCATGGCGATCTGTTTTCCGTCAATATTGCCGCTGGCCAGGATGTCCGCATCAATGGTGGAAGCATCCATGGTGCCGTCTTCCATATAAGGCGTCAAATCTGCCAGAGAGTTGTTGGCCGCATAGGTGGACACATACAGGTAATCCATCTGAACAATGTCCGGCATGGCGCCGGTGGCCGTATCCGTGGCCAGTTTTTCAAAATAACCGTCCCAGCCGGAAGGCGTTGCTTCAAAGTGAATATTGGGGTGCAGTTCGGTATACTTGTCCAGAATCTGCTGCGTATACTCATGGCGGGACTGTCCGCCCCACCAGGTAATCCGCAGGGTGATATCCTCTCCTGCGGAGGAGGCTTCCGCCGTGGCGGTATCACCGCCCGCTTGAGAATTGGCAGCGGACTCCCCGCTGCAGGCCGCCAGACTCAGCGCCATGGTGCTGGCCATAACGATTGCCGTCGTGCGTTTCCAAAGTTTACGCATTGTGTTTCGCTCCTTTTCAGATTCTCCACGGAGAAGCGTCCTTCTCGCTGTTCGGGTCAAGCATGCTTTTGCTGTAATTCTATTCTACTGTTTTTTCACGCAGGGACAAAGGCAAAAACCCGGGAAGTATGGTGCAGAAAACCGGCATCCCGGGTTATTTCCCCGGCAGCTGCTCCCGATACTCGCCAGGGGTTTTTCCATATTGCTTGCGGAATGCCTTTGCAAAATACCGGCCGTCCGGCGGATACCCTACCAATTCCGCCAGGCAGGCGTTGGTTGTCTGGGGTGCGAATTCCAGCAGGGCCCGGGCCACCTCTACCCGACGATTCTCCAGAAAATAGGTCAGTCGCATTCCTGTCCTTTTGACAAACAGACGGCTGAGGTGATCTTCACTGATATACAGATACTCATGGGCCAGTTTTCGCAGATTGAGTTCCGGGGCTTCCAGATGCCGGTATATGCTTTCGTAGATCTTGCGCATCTGTTGGGTGGTACGATCCTCCTCCGTTTCCGGAAGGATTCCCAGTTGTTCCGCCAGGGCTTCCGCCATACCGCACAAGGTAAGTTCCGGTGCAGGTTTGTCCGCCTCCAGAAGTTTCCACGCCAGAGTAAAAAGCCGTTCCTGTTTTTCCGCAGGATACCGGAAAAGCCGCATCTTGGCCACACCCTTGCAGAGTTCCAAAAGCAGTGCATCATAGGTTTTCGCTTCCTGAATGGCACGGTAATCAAAGATGGTTTTTCCGCCCGGACAGGAAGCACCTTCGCCGAACCACAAGACACCGGTTCGGATTCGTTCATCCAAGGCCAGCAGTTCGGTAACCTGATTGTACAGTTCCGACAAATTGCCCGGGCTGCCCTGCCCGCTTACAGCCATTTGCAGCGGCGCCGTCTCAAAACGCCGGAATTCCGTCTGTAAGCGTGCCAGAGCCTCATTCAACTGTGATTGCGCCCGGGCGGAAACCAGCAAAAACGTATCCTTTTCCATACCGCCGGTGCACAGCAACGTTTTGGGCGGCAAAAGATCTTCCATCATATTGCCGATCACAAATTGTTCCAGGTGATCAAATCCCCGCGCCAGCCGCACATCAATCAGTCTGACCGAACAGTCCACACCTCCCAATTCCGACAAAAAATACTGGGTCGTGGTTCCATTGGCCTGGGCGCGTCCCAACAGCAGATCACAAAAAATCTGTGCCTTGGCATGCGGCAGCAGAAGCCTTGCATTCTGCGCCAGGTTTTGCTGTGCTTTTCTTTCCTGCAGTTCTTTCTTGATTTTGGCAATCACTTCCATGATTTTCTGTTCATCACATGGCTTTAGCAAATAGTGGCGCACGCCCTCTTCCATAGCCCGGCTTGTGAACTCGTATTCCCCAAAGCCGGACAGGATCACATAAATCGTGTCCGGAAAGGTCTGCCGTGCCCGGCGGATCATTTCCAGGCCGTTCATCACCGGCATTTTCACATCCACAAAGACAACATCCGGCCGATATTTTTCCATCATTTCCAGTCCCTGGATTCCGTTCCAGGCAGTCCCCACCAACTTTATTCCCTGCTCCTGCCAGGGAATAAAATTGGCCATTCCTTCCCGTTCAATCTCTTCGTCATCCACGATCAGAAGTTTGCACATGGTCTTTTTCCCCCTTTTTCGGCAAGATCATCCGCACGGAAGTTCCGCTTTCCGGCGAGCTTTCAATCGTCCACTCAAAACTTTCAAAATACAGGTGCAGTCTGTCGTAGATATTTTTCAGGCCTATGCCATGCCCTTTCGGCTTGGCTTCAAAGCGTCGCACGGCATCCAGTTCTTCCGGCGTCATACACGGGCCGGTATTGTGTACTTCCAGCAGAATATTCCCATCTGTTTCCCGGGCCGTTACGGTGATTTCACAGGGCGTGAGACTGTTCTCCACACCATGGATGATGGCATTTTCCACCAAAGGTTGCAAAATCATTTTGGGCACGGTCCACGCGTCCAGCCGGCCGCTTTCTTCTACACGGAAAATCGCCCTGCCCTGGTAACGGAATTTCTGGATGGCAATATAACTTTTTACAAGCTGCACTTCCTGTGAAACAAACATTTCCTCCTCTTTGGACAAAGCGGCGCGCAAAAGCTGGCCCAGTTCAATCACCACGCGGGTGGCATCGTCATTGCGTCCCGCACGAATCATCCAACTGACTGTATTCAGGGTATTGTTCAGAAAATGCGGGTTGATCTGAGCCTGGAGCATCTTGTATTGGGTTTCCTGTAAAAGAAGCTGCTTTTTATAATTGTCCCGGATCAACGCATCAATGCGCTGCAGCATCACCCGAAATTCACTTGTCAGTTGACCGGTTTCGTCTTTATAGGGATGGTCCGGAAGCACGGCCAACGCTGCTTGAAAATTATCATTTTCCACAATCTGAACCGAATTGCTCAGCCGCTCCAGCGGTAATGTAAACAGACGGGCCAGGGCACGAATGAACAGACACCCCGCCGCAAAGATGAGCAGAAGCACCGCTACGACGATATACCGCAGCACCATGGTCTGACCAAAAATCTGGGTATACGGCAATACATTCAGATAAAGCCATCCGGTGGATGCATCTGTAAGCCAGCAAACGAAGTACGCCTGCCCCTCTTTTTTCAGGATCTTGTATCCCTGCGTTCCGCTTACCTCCGGCGGTTCGTCCTGTGCATTGCGGTAGACCATTGTTTCACCGGAGATTACATACATGGAACCGTAGGAGGACGCCATTGCATTGATCTGACTTTCAATAACGCTGGCGGCATCACAGGTAACAATGCAGCTGCCCAGATACTCCATACTGTAGTCAATATGCTTGCGGATGTCCCGGCCGCCAATCATATACGGATAATTCAAAGAGGGGCTTTCCACCAGATAAGCACCTTTGGCTGCATGCAGTTTTTCCAGAAACGGTTGGGTCTCCAGGGGACCGGTGTCGGTTCCCACAAGGGTTTCATTCCCGTTCACATCAATAAACCGTATATTTTTAACAATCGTGTGGGTACGTATCTCCTGCAGCAAAGACAACCGCAATTGATAAAGTGCATAGCTATAGTCCGCCGTGTGAAAGGGGATGTTCTTCAGATGGGAAAGCTGGGCCTGCAAGTCTGTACTGACAGCCAGTTCATAGGTAAAGTTCTCCACGTTATCCAGCTCGTCATTGACCTGGCGAGAGAAAAAGTCCAGCGATTGCAAAGACTTTTCATAAAGATTTTCATCGTAGATGCCAAACGAAATGTTGAGCGCTGATAACATGATCAGGCACACCGCCAGCAGCAAGGCGGAAAATCCCAAAACCATTTTGCGGGACAAAGACAAATCATGAAAACGCCGCAGCCAATGATGCATACCGGTCTCCCTTCCATTCACCCTTTCAACGGAAACAAACCTGTCCCAATGGAACCTTTTTCTCCGATTCATACGTTGAGTATCAGTATAATTTCTGCCAAGTCAGCCTGTCAACCAGGCTTCTATCCCCATAAAATTCCTGATTTTTTCTAAAAAAAGCCATTCACATACAGTATAAGGCACATAGCCCTTTTTATTGTATCGGTAATTTTACCCCTTGTTTGTGTCATATACCGGGATTTCAGGTGCAAAAAGCCGACTTTTTTCACAAAGCTGATGAAACCCGTTGAAAACCAGGGGTGGCTGTGGCGTATTACGGCATTTTCAACGAGAATCCGCCGTTGCTTTCAAAATCATTCCGCTGTGTGACGCAGCCATAAACAAAACACCCCGGCATCCGGAAAATCCGGATACCGGGGTGTCTTACTTCTGGATCAATGACCATTTTCCACCTGACTGGTGCCCTGTTCCATCAGGTAGGTGGCAATCAGGTCGGCGGTGTGCAGCTTGACCGCCAGCGGATACCGGTTATACGCATCGCTGATGGCGTAACTGCCGCCCCGCACCGCGTCGTCAAACCCGCCCATGTGCCAGCGGATGGCAATGGCCTCGTCGGTTTTCAGCCGCATGAAGTGCTCGATCAGGTACACGCTCTTTTCCCCGTGGCCGTAGGGCAGCTGGTCGGCCACCTGGTAGAAGGGAACCTTCTCCCACTGGCCGGTGGCGTCGTTCTTGACGTTGCGGCTGCCCACCTTATAGAAGTTGGCCTTGCACACATCATGCAGCAAAGCACACACTGCAAAGGTTTCGGGATTATCCCCCTCGGTGAAGAAATGCTGCATCATGGCGTTGTACACGTTGATGCTGTGCATTACCAGGCCGTGCTCACAGGCACCATGGAACTTGGTAGAGGCGGGCGCACGGAAAAAGTCGGTACCGTCCAGCCATTTCAGCAGGCGGTCGGCGCCGGGGCGGGTGATATGCTGGTTGTACAGGTCGATAAACTGCTGGCGATAGTCTTCCATTACAGATCCATCTCTTCCAGGATGCCCTTCAGGGTGACCAATTCCTCCTTGGTCATGCTGATGCCTTTGCCCATCTTGCTGCCGTCCGGCGCCCAGTCACGCAGGTCGTACTTGGGCTCCTTGCCGTTCCAGCTGACCATGTTCAGCTGACGTTCCCAGCCGCTGGCGTTGGTGGACAGCACCGCAATGCGCTCGGTAATCTCATACTTGAATTCTGCCATTTTGTTTGGCTCCTTTTCGGGTTGAATTTATAACGTTATCATCATAGCGGATTCACGCTCAAAAAGCAAGAGGCGTTACTCGGTCCGCACGGCCAGAACCGCAAATCGTTCGTCGGTGTAAAAGCTGGACGTGCCGCAGGTGGACAGGGTCAGCAGCTGATCCCCGTATTCCGGCGTCACCCCCGTATCATACAAGGCCAGGTCCAGAATGGCATCCACCCGGCGCTGCCAGGTGGCCCTGTCCTGCGCATCAAAGAAGGTGTAATAGGGCAGTTCGTCCGCCCCCAGTTTTGTGCGGATCACCGCCACCACCTGCCAGGTGCCTGGGGTGGTGAGGGTGTCGAAGGTGAAGGTGGGGTGCTCGGCGTAAAAATCCGGGTCCTCGTACCGGTCCAGCTGTCCCAGCATGCTGCCGTCGCTCATGTTATGGCCGTAGATCAGCCAGTTGGCGGTGGCGTCCGGCCCCAGGCTGCAGCGCTCGTCCAGGAACAGCGACCCGGAGGTGGCATACAGCTTATCGAATCCGCGGCGCAGGTAATATTCGTTGTCTCCCGGCGTCTGCATGACGGGGTAATCGATGTCGGTGCCGTCAATGCGCAGCCATCCCACCATGTCGCCGTTTTGTTCATACAGGTCCCGGTACTGGGGCAGTACCTGCGCCTGGGGCAGCGGCGACGGGGTGGGCTGGGCCTGTTCCGGTGTGGCGGGGCTGGCGGTTCCCTGCCCTGCCAGCGCGTCCACCGTGGCCGGGCGCACCGCCACCGTGGGCCGCGGGGCGGATTCCGCCGTGGATATGGCCGCCGTCTCGGCGGTGGCCACAGCCGGCGGCGGGGTGGGCTGACCGCCCCGGAACATCGTCTGGCGGATGATCAGCGCCGCCGCCGCACACAGCAGCAGGATACCGCACCAACGCAGCAGGCGGGCATGGCGGCGCTGTTTCTGGCGCAGGAACTTGCGGGCGCCGAAGGGATAATAGGCGCTGTCGCCCTGCAGGCGGCGGTAGCGTTGTTTGCGGGGCATGGGGGAACAGACCTCCTTACGGCCAAGGTACAAAACGAAACAGGGCGCCCACCGCGTGCCTGCCGCCCGGCAAAAACCGGCCCGGCAAACGCGCCGTGCGCGCCCCTGACGATCCAGGTTGCGATCAGATACGCCGCAGCATGAGCAGCCCGGCGGAACAGACCAGAATCAAGCCCAGCACCCCGGCAAAATACACCACCGGAAAATCTCCCGTTTCGGGGGTGTCCACCGCGGTTTCGGTGGTCTGGGGTTCCGCCGCCGACGGGGTGTCGGTGACGTTGTCCGCATTGGCATAGGTCTCGGTCACCTTGACCGGTTCGCTGCGGACATTGCGGGACGAAGACGCCGTGGGAGCAGCGGTGGCTTCCGGTTCGCTCGAAAGCAGATCACTGCCGCAGGCGGCACAAAATACCATCAGCGCGGCAATCAGAACCACGCAAAGAAAACGCTTCAATGGGAAGCTGACCTCCTTTTTGGAACGCAGGCGCACAGCCAACTGAGCGGTCCATCTTATCACGGGCCGCTGCGTTCAAACCAATACGGCAACCAACTTGCCGGAATCCATGGGGCAAACCCCGATCAGCCAAGATACTCTGCCTATAAATATACCATGCAGACGTGTTTTCGTCAAGGGAATGGCAAAAACAAGTTACGATTCGGTATCAAGCCGGTTCTCGTTTTCAGGCCTGGCCCGCCATATACGCATCAATGCGCTGGCTGAACAGTTCCGGCCAGCGGGCGTCGTACTCCGCAAAGACCTGCTTGAAATAGTCGGCTTCGGCTTCATCCGGCGCCGACACCCGCTCGTAGCAATAGAGCACGATGCCATCCTGCAGGGGAAATTCGGTCACATAGCTGTAATGGGTGCTGCTGGGGGTCTGGGTGCGCAGGGCCACGTTCACCGCTCCCACCAGGCCGCCTTCCTCCAGCTTATCGGTGACCATCACATACTTGGATGACCAGATGCCGGTGGGAAATCCGTGGGTGGAAGGCACACTGTTCTCCCACAGGATCATGCTTTGCAGCTGAGGATGGGCCGGGTCGCTGTAGGCGAAGGTGGAACCGCTGTAGCCGTCGGTATCCATATTGATATAGACGGTGTCCTCCTCGGTGCAGTTGTCCAGCACAAAGTCGGTGACGGCCTTCATGGCATCCAGGTCGGTGCGCCGGGTCAGGTCCAGGCTTTCCCCGCTGAGCAGAATGGTGGCGGCGTTGGCCCCGGGCAGGCGCAAAGCGTTGCCGGTGTTAAGGGCGAAAAAGACGGTCAGCACCGCCGCACCGCCCCGGGCAGCCCAGGTTTTGGACACGGCGCACACCGAAATTGCCGCGCCGAACAGGCCCAACAGGTAGAGCGGGGCCAGAATCAGGCTCTGGTGGTCCCCCAGGGACTGGGTGCGGGTAAAGAGAACCATGGCCAGCAGCGAGGTCAGGCCGGTGACCAGCACCGGGCCCCGGGTGGCCTTGCGGCCCAGCAGCCGGATCAGGCCCGCCAAAAAGACCAGCAGCCAAAGGACGCCCTGGGTTTTCAGCTGACCAAGGCAGTTCTGCACAAAGCCCCCGCCGTAGTAGGCGCCATAGATATCGGCGTAGTCGGTGGACAGGATGGTGCGGAAGGTGGGCAGCAGCACCACCAGAATGACCACCACCGAGGGCAGACCGAAGCGCAGCAGGTTGCCCAACACCCGGCGGAACACTCCCCGGCAGGCGGCGCCCGCCAGCACGGCCAGAGCGTAGCACAGGTAGAAGGCCACCACCCAGAACATATACCACCGGCGGGTGAGGATGAGGGCAAAGGTGGCGGCAAACAGAGCCAGCAGCCGGGGCCATTCCAGGGTATCGAACCGGTAATCGGCGCACAGCAGCAGGATCACCGCCACAAAGGTCAGGCCGAAGGCGTCAGGCATACCGTGGGTGGCAGGCCACAGGAACATGGGCCACAGCACCATGGCGGCCATACACACCAGATAGTAAAGCCCCCGCTGTGCCCCGGACAGGCCGGGAGCCACCGCCTGCTGCAGTCGCCTGGCCACCAGCAGCAGGGCGGTCCACATGGGCACAAAACAGGTCAGGGCATAACTGACCATGAACATGTTCACCGTGCGGGGCAGCAACAGATAGGGCAGGCTGATGAACAGGTTCATGAACATCTTATAGTCGGCGGTGAGCAGGTTTTCGGCCAGATTGCTGACGCCGTAGAACCCGCTGGTGGCAAAGCTGTTGAACAGCAGGTTCTGCTTGGCATAATAGTTGATGGCGTCCTCCCCGTAGACCGTTTGGCGGTAGAATACCAGCCCGGCAATGACCAGGATGCCCACCACCGATCCCACCGCCAGGCAGCGGCGGAACAACAGGTCTTTCTTGCCGCGCTCGGCGGGGAAGGCGGCGTTTCTGGCGGCGGTCAGCAGCAGCCAGAGGGTGCCGGTACACAGTGCCCACAAGAGCAGCACCAGAAGCAGGCCGCCGTAGGCCGTGACGGCGCCGCCGGCCAGGATGCCCACCAACAGCAGGGCACCATATACCAGCCAGCGGGCAAGGGGCGGCTGGGCAGCCAAGGTCTGACGGGCACGGCGGACGTTTTTTGTGACGGATTGCAGGATGTTGGGCATGGACATGGCGGTATTCTCCCACAAGAAAAGCCGCGGCCGTCATGAGGCGGCCACGGCCTGTTGTATGTATTATTTCTGTTTGTCCAGGCGGTCGATGGCATCGTCCAATTCCTGGGAAACGGAACGCGAACCCGCAGAGGTGCGGCGCAGGCGTTTGACAGGGTCGGGTTCCGGCTGAGAACGGACCGGGCGCACCCGGCGGGGGGAAACCTTCGCACGGGCGAGGGGCGTCTGGGGAGCGGGAGCAGGCTGGGCGGGCTGTGCCGGACGCAGCTTGCCGAAAGAGCGCATGTCAGCGCCCAGACTTTCCAGATCGCTGCTGGTGTCATCCAGCGCCTGATAGATGGCGCCGGTGGCATTTTCCAGATCCATGGAGGCGGAAGCCAGCTTTTCGTCCACCCGGGCCAGCCGGTCCCGCAGCAGCTGTACGCCGGCCGCCAACGCGCGGGCGTTGTCGGTCATGCGGGCCTTCTGGTCGTCTTCCTGCTGGCGCAGGCGGCGCTCGGCAGTCTCGGCATTCAGGCGGGCATCGGCCAGAATTTTCTTGGCTTCAATGCGGGCCTGCTCGGTCACGCTGGCAGACGCCGGAGCCGGTGTTTCCGGCTTGGCAGGCTTGGGCGGTTCCGGAGCGGGGGCCGCCGGGGTTTGCACCGGGGCGGGAGCCGGGG